>OLOL01001385.1_pt1 | contig 21078 bp, 17 predicted proteins | sample 1673081 | NCBI WGS metagenome assembly OLOL01 (sample SAMEA3136753, study PRJEB25190) | human gut metagenome
GCGTGCCATGGGACGGGTCGAGCCGTCGCCTGGACGCCGCGCCTTGGAAGCCGGGCGCCTCGCATGTCCCCGGTTGCACCTGCGAGGCCTGCGCGGGCATGCGCCGCGGAAGCATCTGCCAGACGGGTGTCTTGGACCCCCAGACGGGCAAGCTCTCCTCCCCTGCCGAGCCGCTCGACCAGCTGGCGCAGCGCTTTGACTACGTCCTGGCCGAGGCGGACGGCAGCAAGCGGCTCCCGCTCAAGGCGCACGCCCCGTGGGAGCCGGTCGTTCCCGCCGGCACGGCCAACGTCATCTGGCTCGTCGGCGCCTCGGGACTCGGCAAGCCCATCAACGAAGCCGTCCACCGCCCCGAGCTCTTTTGCGAGCGTTGCGGTTGCGAACCCACCGACATCGCCACGCCCGAGCGTGTCGCCCAGGTGCTCAATTCCGAGCTGCGGATGCTGAACCTCAACAATGCCCGCATCATGCTCAACCAAGTCGACACGCTCAGCGACCCCACGATGGCAGATCGCTTCGAGGCAGCCCTCAACCGCCCCCTCATCGCCACCAGCCTCAAGTAGCCGGCCCCATCTCGTCAGTTGCGGTGAAATACGGACTGTTTGGCCGTATGACGGCCGCAAACAGTCCGTATTTCACCGCAACTGCGGAGGGGGGTCCGGCACTCCCCCTGTTAGCGGGGCACGTAGCGGCCGGGTTGGGCTCCGGTGGGCTCGCCATCGCGCGCCACCAGCACGCCGTTCACAAACACGGCCTTGGCGCGGCCATGTGCCTCAAAGCCCTCGAGCGGCGTGTAGTCCACGGCCTGATGCTGTGTCGCGGCGCGAATGGTCCAGCGCGCCTGGGGATCCCACACGCACACGTCGGCATCGGCACCCTCGGCAAGACAGCCTTTACGCGGATACATGCCAAAAACGCGCGCCGGGTTCTCGCTCATCAAGCGGCAGAGGTCCTCGGGGCCCAGCTGGCCCTCAAAGCTCGTGGCTATCGCGACGGGACGATGCTCCACGCCGGGCCCGCCGTTGGGAATCGCGCGGAAATCGTCGCGCCCGCGGTCCTTTTGCCCGTGCAGGTTAAAGCTGCAATGATCGGTTGCAATAGTATCGATCTCGCCGGCCACAAGCGCCTCGCGCAGCGCGGCACGGTCGCCGGCATGGCGCAGCGGCGGACTCATCACGTACTTGGCGCCCGCAAAGCCGCCCTCGCCCTGCTCCAGATAGCAGGTGTCGTCGAGCATCAGATACTGAGGGCAGGTCTCGACATAGATATTCTTCTGCCCGCGCGCTTTGGCAGCGCGAATGGCCTCGAGCCCCAGCCTGGTCGAAAGGTGCACCACGTTGACCGGAGCATCCCCGGCCAAGTGCGCCAGATACAGCAGACGGCTCACGGCCTCGGCCTCGCACACATCCGGACGGCTGAGCGCATGGCCCTCGGGCCCATGAATCCCCTGCTCGTACACGCGCTTCTGCAGTTCATTCACCAACGTGCCGTTCTCGCAATGCACGCACAGGATACCGCCCACGCGCTTGAGCTCCTCCAACACCTCGAGCGTCTCGGCATCGTCCAAGCGCAGGTGGTCATAGGCAAAGTAGGTCTTAAACGACGACACGCCCGCCTCGCGCATGGCCGAAAGATCGGCGCGGTTGCGCTCATTCCACTCGGCGAGTGCCATATGAAAGGCGTAGTTGGCGGTGCAGGTGCCGTCGGCGCGATGATGCCACTCAGCCAAGGCATCGGGCATGGTCACGCCGCGATCGGCCGTCGCGTAATCCACAATGGTCGTCGTGCCGCCGCAGGCAGCCGCACGCGTGCCGGTCTCAAAGCTATCGGCCGTCCAGTCCATGCCGGTCCAGCACTGCATGTGCGTGTGCCCATCGATAAAGCCCGGGAACACCCAACAGTCTGTGGCGTCCTGGACGGTATCGTCCTCGCCCGGCTCAATCGCCGTGGCAATCCGCACGATCTTGTCGCCCTCCATGGCAAGGTCGGCGCGGCGAAGCCCCTGGGGCGTCACGAGCGCGCCGTTTTTGATGATGATCATAATTGCTCCTTATTGATTGATGCAGTTGGCCACGCGATCAAAATACGAGCAGGCGGCAATATGCTCCGTTATGCGTCGCTGTCCCTTGACGGTATCGACGTCCCACAGCTCGTAGGCACGCGCCTCGACCAGCGCAACGTCGACGCGACCTTTGAGAATCGAGCCCCCGCCGTCCTTGCCCTCAAGGCACATAAGTGCATCGAATAGTTCCGCCGGAAAGAGCACCGGGCTCGAAGGCTCACCGTTGCACGCAAGACGCACCGGCTGTTTGCGGCCACGCTCGTCAAATGCACGAACCATAGCCTCAAAAGAATCCGAACTCACGAGCGGCTGGTCGCCCGGCAAAAAGAGGCAACCTTTCCAGTTGCGTTCGACTCCCCACGAAAGGCCCGCACGGACGCTTTGGCTGCGCAGCTCGCCGTCGTGCAGCACACACGGGCATTGCTTGTCCTCGCAAATCTGGACGACCTCGGGCCAACGCGTCGAAACCACGACGTCAAAGCCCCGGGGAACCGAATCGATGGTCCGGGCAATCAGCGGCTCGCCATAGATATCGGCAAGCATCTTGTTAGAGCCAAACCGCTTGCCCTCGCCCGAAGCCATAATGACGCATCCAAGTTTCATGGTGATACCTCCCCTGAAACCATCGTACCCATAACTCGCGCCGCGGGCATCCACATCGGAAGCGCTTATCCCGCACGCCCGCGATGCAAAAAGGGGGGCACCCCGCCGGTTGGCAGAGCGCCCCCTTTACATGGCTTACCTCAACCCGGCTTTAGGCCTGGAACCAACGGGCGGTGTTGCGCTCGTCGAGGGCCTTGAGGGTAGCGGCGGGATCGGCGACCTTCTGCAGGAACATCATGGCTGCGATGGCGTACGGCTTGTAGCTGGCCTCCTTGTACATGCCCACGCGGTGCATGTCGAAGACGTCGGCGTTGACCTCGCCGTGCTCGCAGGAGACACCGGAGATGTCGGCGGGCAGCGGGTGCATAAAGATGGTGTCCTGGCCGTTGGCAGTCTTCTCCATGAGCTCGGTCGTGGAGCACCAGTCCTGATGGGTGGCGTTCTGAGCGAGCAGCTCCTTCTCGAGCGCAGCGATGCCGGCGTCGTCGCCCTCGGCGTACAGGTTGGTGCGCTTCTCCATGGCGGCAAACGGAGCCCAGCTCTTGGGGATCACGATGTCGGCACCCTCGAAGGCCTCGGCCATGGTGTTGACCTGCTTAAAGGTGGTACCGGACTCGGCGGCATAGCCCTTGGCGCGCTCGACGACCTCGGGCATGAGGTCGTAGCCCTCGGGGTGAGCAAGGGTGACGTCCATGCCAAAGCGGGGCAGCAGGCTGATCAGCGACTGCGGGCAGGACAGCGGCTTGCCGTAAGAGGGCGAATAGGCCCAGGTGACGGCAACCTTCTTGCCCTTGAGGTTCTCGAGGCCGCCAAACTCGTTGATGAGGTAGAGCATGTCGGCAGAGGACTGCGTGGGGTGGTCGGAGTCGGACTGCAGGGAGATGAGCGTGGGACGGTGATCCAGAACGCCGTCCTCGTAGGCCTGCTGAACGGACTCGGAGACCTCGGCCATGTAGGCGTCGCCCTTGCCGATGTACATGTCGTCGCGGATGCCGATGACGTCGGCCATGAAGGAGATCATAGTAGCGGTCTCGCGGACGGTCTCGCCGTGAGCGATCTGGGACTTCTTCTCGTCCAGGTCCTGCAGCTCGAGGCCGAGCAGGTTGGCGGCCTTAGAGAAGGAGAAGCGCGTACGGGTGGAGTTGTCACGGAACAGGGAGACGGCCAGGCCCGAGTCGAAGATCTTGGACGAAACGTTGTTCTCACGCAGCTCGCGCAGGGCGTCGGCGACGATGTAGAGAGCCTTGAGCTCATCGGTGGTCTTGTCCCAGGTGTGCAGGAAGTCGCTGCCGTACATACCCTTAAAATCGAGGCCGTTCAGCTGCTCGACGAGCTCGGTAAACTTAGCGTCCATGGAAATGTCCTTTCTAAAGATGAAACGATCGCAATGAGTAGATGTGCTCCGGCATGCGCGTGTGGCTAGAACATGCAGAGCACCATGACGAGGACCCGCCACCGTTGAGGAAGCATGGGAGATAACGACCGCGGGCCCCAAGTCAACAGGGGGTGCCGGGGACACGAGCGGCCCCCGGCTCAACAAAATCGAGGAATGGGACTAATCGATTTTGTTGTTGGTCAGACCGGCGCGGAACACGGTGGCGTCGCCATCGGCCTGGCTCGGATCGTAGAGGTTCAGGGCAGCCACGTACATGGCGGCAGCGGTGACCAGGTCGTCCTTGTAGGTGACCTCGTTGGGAGCGTGAGCCTGAGACTCGGCACCCGGGCCAAAGCCCACGCAGGGGATGCCGTAGCGGCCCTGGATGGAGACGCAGTTCGTGGAGAAGGTCCACTTGTCGCACAGCGGGCGACCGGTGCGCTTGTCCATGCTGGGCTCGCAGCCGATGCGCTCGTCACCAAACATGGCCTTGTGGGCGTCGACGAGGGCCTTGACGTGCGGAGCGGTCTCCTTGTTGATCCACGTGGGGAAGTAAGCCTCGGTCTCGTAGACCTCGCCGGTCCAGGACGGACGGTCGTACATGTACATGGAGACCTTCACGTCGTCGCCGTACTTCTTGGCGGCCGGCAGGTTGCGGATCTCGTCCAGGCAGGACTCCCAGGTCTCGCCGGCGGTCATGCGACGGTCGATGGAGATGGCGCAGGAATCGGCCACGGCGCAGCGGCTGGGGCTGGTGTAGAAGATCTGGCTGACGGTGCAGGTGCCGCGGCCCAGGAAGCGGGCATCCTCGTAGTGCTCGGGGTTGTACTTGGGGTCGAGCATCTTGACGAGGCCCTTGATGTCGGTCGACTCGTCGCAGCCGTTGTTGTTGAGAGCGCGGACGTCGGCGATGATGTCGGCCATCTTGTAGATGGCGTTGTCGCCGCGGTCGGGAGCGGAGCCGTGGCAGGAGGTGCCGTGAACGTCGACGCGGATCTCCATGCGGCCGCGGTGACCGCGATAGATGCCGCCGTCGGTGGGCTCGGTGGAAATGACGAACTCGGGCTTAATGCCGTCCTTGTTGTAGATGTACTGCCAGCACATGCCGTCGCAGTCCTCTTCCTGGACGGTGCCGACGACCATGATCTTGTAGCCCTCAGGGATGAGGCCCATGTCCTTCATCATCTTGGCAGCGTAGGTAGCAGAAGCCATGCCGCCCTCCTGGTCGGAGCCGCCGCGGCCGTAGATGATCTCGTCGGTCTCGTAGCCCTCATAGGGATCGGCATCCCAGTTCTCGATGTTGCCGATGCCGACGGTGTCGATATGGGAGTCGATGGCGATGATCTTGTCGCCCTCGCCCATAAAGCCCATGACGTTGCCCAGGCCGTCGACCTTGACCTCGTCATAACCAAGGCTCTCCATCTCGGCCTTAATGCAGGCAACAACCTCACCCTCCTCGCAGGACTCAGAGGGGTGGGAGATCATGGCGCGCAGGAAGCGAGTCATATCAGCACGATGAGACTCAGCAGCAGCCTTGATAGCGTCGAAATCGAGTTCTTTAGCCATTGTTCATAACCTTTCAAACGAAGGGATCTACCTGTGAGGTGGCGGAGCGATACCTATTTACTCCGCCCCAACGATTAGCAAGTGGGATATTCGCCCTCCCAAACAATGCGACGGTACTGATCCGGATCCGTGTCACCTTCCGTGGAGAAGCAGAGCACGGAGCTCGTCTTATCCAGGCCGATGAGTTCCTTGAGCTCGGCGTACTCGGGATCGAGCATGAGAGTCTCGACCAGACCGGTGGTCACAGCGCCGGACTCGCCGGAGATGACGCGCGGGTCGCCCTTCTCGGGAGCGCCCAGGGTGCGCATGCCGCGAGCGGTGACCCAGTCGGGGCAGGACACGAAGGCGGTGGCGTGGTTGCGCAGGATATCCCAGCCCAGGATGTTGGGCTCGCCGCAGCACAGACCGGCCATGATGGAGGGCATGTCACCGTCCACGATGCGCGGATCGCCGTCGCCGGCGGCAGCGCCCTTGTACAGGCAGGCGGCAGGCGAGCACTCGACCACGACGAAGGTGGGCGGGTTATCGGGATACAGGTTGGTGAAGTAGCCCACCACGGCGCCAGCCAGCGAGCCCACGCCAGCCTGGACAAACACGTGCGTCGGGCGGTTGATGGCCATCTCGCGCAGCTGCTCGGCAGCCTCGGAAGCCATGGTGCCGTAGCCCTCCATGATCCAAGACGGGATCTTCTCGTAGCCCTCCCAGGCGGTGTCCTGAACGATGACGCCGCGCTCGCAGGCGTCGGCCTCGGCGGCGGCCATGCGCACGCACTCGTCGTAGTTGACCTCTTCGATGGTCACCGTGGCGCCCTCGGCGGCGATGTTATCGAAGCGGGGCTTGGTGGAACCCTTGGGCATGTGCACGACGGCCTTCTGGCCCAGCTTGTTGGCAGCCCATGCCACACCGCGGCCGTGGTTGCCGTCGGTGGCGGTAAAGAAGGTGGCCTGGCCAAAGTCCTTGGCAAGCTGATCAGAGGTCAGGTAATCGAAGGTGCACTCGGCAACGTCCTTGCCGGTCTCGTCGGCAATGTAGTTGGCCATGGCAAACGAGCCGCCCAGGACCTTAAAGGCGTTGAGGCCAAAGCGATAGCTCTCGTCCTTAACGCACAGGTTGGACAGACCCAAGCGCGCAGCCTGACCGTCCAGGCGGGCAAGCGGGGTGACGGTATATTGAGGGAACGACTGGTGGAAGGCGCGGGCCTTCTTCACGTGGTCGAGGCTCATGATTCCCAAGTGCTTGTCATCGCTCTTGGGCATCGTGTTGCCCGCCCACTGGATCTTATCGGCCATACGGTGAACTCCTTAAGTCCTCTCTTGCCGGCCCCCGCATACGCGTTTCAGCCCATTCCCATTCATGCGACTGAACTTTTATGTGGATGCCAAACAAAAAGTTTGTTAGCACTGTTCTATCACACTTTTTGATTGGCAAACCTAACAAATTGTTTGTTGCCGTAATCGGTACTTTTTCGCCGCCGAACGGTCATGAATTGCCTTGTTGATGGATTTGTTTGCGAACAGATGTGGTTTATGGCAAAGTGTGCCCAAACTAATTTTTAGGAAGGCACCCATGACCCCCGCACAGATTGAGTTTTACAAGCGCCTCGCACACGGCCTGGCGCTCCAATTTGGCCCCAACTGCGAAGTCGTCGTCCACGATCTGGAGACCGAGGACGTGGACCACTCCATCGTAGTGATCGAAAACGGCCACGTCAGCGGGCGCAAACTGGGTGACGGCCCCAGCCATATTGTGTTTGAGTCCATGCACGAGGGCAGCACCGACGTACACGACCGCGAGCCGTACCTCACTAAAACCGCTGACGGCAAGCTGCTCAAATCGTCGACGATCTTTATCCGCAACGACGAGGGCAAGCCCGTCGGCATTTTGGGCATTAACTTTGACATTACGCTCATGAAGGCTTTTGAGCGCTCGCTCGATGCCTTTACCGGCACCGGCGGCACGGGCTATACCGAGCCCGAGCCCATTACCAAGAACATCGGCGACCTGCTCGAGGACCTGCTGCACGAGTGCGAGCAGTTTGTGGGCAAGCCCGCGGCACTCATGACCAAAGACGAGCGCATTCGTGCCATTGGCTACCTCGACCGTCGCGGTGCCTTCCTCATTTCCAAGTCGAGCGAGCGCGCCTGCGAGTTCTTTGGCATCTCCAAGTACAGCTTCTATAGCTACCTCAATGAGGCCAAGGCGGCGGCCGGCAACAAGTAGGCGCTCGCCCGGATTGCCCCTCCCCTTTTGGGCGCGAGTTCTGGAAAGCACGAATCCAAGACCGAGCCGCTTGGGAAGTTCCATATAATCGATGTCATTGATATTTCGAAAGGGTGGAACAGAATGGCGTTGAGCAAGGCATCATGCACCGGTCGTGGATTGATTCCGGCAATTGGTGGACATGTGCACCGCATGTTCGATGAGAGTGAAGACGACCTGTTTTCGCTGAGCCTTGACGACGTGATGGATGATCGCCCGTGGACCGCCGACGAACTCATGGGCGGCGGGGCTCGCCCGTCAAGCCCCAATCCCGCACTTGCGCCTAAGTCCGCACCTGCGCCGACTCCTGCGCAGTCGCCTGTTTCGACGCCCACGCCTACGCCCGCACCCACTTCGGCGCCCACGCCCGCTCCCCGCCCCGCAAGCGACCCGTCCGAGACGGCGGCATTTCTCGCTGCAGCGACGCAGGGCAAATCGGCCGACAGCACTGTTATGTACAGCGCCCAGCAGTTGCCTGTTCCTGCGGCACGCAAGCCTCCGGTCGCAAGGCTCGATGAGCCCGTTGCCCATCAGGTTGCCTACGATTCCTGGGCTGCAGCCGATCTGGATGAGACCTCTACCGGCATGCCGGCGCTCGACGTTCCAGTTAATCCGCTTTTTGCCGCCAACACGAGCGCCGCGGACTATGAGGGCGGTGCGGCATATTCCGATTATTCCGATGGCTATGCTGGCACCAGTCGCATCGAGACCGAGGATTATGGCACCGCACCGAGCGATTATCTCAACGATCCGTACGCTGCCACGCGTGCACCGGAATATGACCCGGAGGCCGCGTCCGCACCGGCGTACACCAAAAGCACGGGCGAAGAACGCTTCGCCGATTATTACGCCGAGGAAAAGGCACTGCGTTTCTCGGAATTTCCGCAGGCAGTCAAGATTGCCTTTCTCGCCATTGTCATTGCCCTGTTCGGCGTCATTGCGTTTGAGGGATTCCAGCTGTTCCGCGGCCCCACCCAAGCGGAGTCGGAGACCCAGCAAAAAGAGGACGATAACCAGTACCTGGACATCAACACCCTCAAGGGCGACCCCAACGACGGAGACGATGAGTAGCGAGGGCTGAAGGCGGCCGCAGGATCCCGCATCCAGCACCGGCTTCTAAGTGCTGTTTTGTCATCCAGCTACACTTTTCCGGATAATTTGACTATCGAATTTGACACTTTTCCGAAGTTTTAAGGTGCCTATTTCGACACTTTTCCGTACTTTTACACGGCTGATTTCGACACTTTTCCGGATGAAAGCCGAATAATCACTTGGGAAACCAACGCCATCCGCGCGTCATTTCGCGGATGGCGTTGGTTTCTGTCCGTACACGTTGATAGACTTTCTCTTGCCCGCAAGGAGCGGGCGCGTTTTATCCAGAGTCGGGGTAGAGAGTTGGCTCCACGATCCCGACGCCAACCGGCCAAGAGGCACGGTGGCCCTGCCAACATCGATGAAAGGAGTCCGTATGGACAATTTCTCTGTGCGCAGCGAGCGCAACTTCCACAACCTGGCAGTCAAGCCAAAACGAATGCATCTTCTGGACGAGCCGAGCGGCTATGCCTCGGCCATGGTCAAGAGCAGTCTCTCCCACCAGATGCGCTTTACGGTACAGAGGCTCGAGGAAGAGCTCTGCGCTGCTGGCAATCCGCATGTGTTGCAGATTAAGCTGCTCGGAAACGACTCTCGCGAGCCATCTAGCTGGAAGCTCTTCGCCGACGGCGCGTGCGTTGCGAACGGATCCGGCGCCTTTGCACGCGAGTGCTTCTGCAAGGGCGCGGAGGTGTTTTTGGACTTGTGCCGAGATGCCGTCGAGGCTGCCGAGCTGTGCCAGTGGAGCCAGAGGGAGTACGAGCTGCTGAGCGCCGCGCGTGGGGTTGCTATGGCGTAAGCGAGAGATCTCAGCAGTGTCACTAACGAGCAGAATCGATTTTTGCAATCAAATCGTTCGCCCATGCCACGGCATCATCGACAGTCGGCAAAACGTTAAGTCCTTCCGCCTGGGAGAAATACAGTGAGTCCCAGCCCATTCCCCTCGAGATCATTGGAGGCCACTCCTGCTCCGCACGATACGCAAAGAGTCTGATACAGACCTCTCGAGTTTTTAGGTAATCAATTTCCCCGTTGGAAATTGCAATCTGGAGATCTATCAAATCATGGGCGCGCTCGCTGCCGGGGCTGCTCGCAGCATGAAGTTTCTGAGCAATCTGATGCTCGAGCCTCATGCACGGAACCGGCCCCGGTTCGGGAAACCCGAGACCTTTCAATATTGCCGCAGCTTCAGGCGAGGAAACCATATCGGGATCGTCGGCGTCGCCGATTTCGTTATGACCGACCTCAAGCGGCAGCGTCATCCACGATTTACCATTGTAGGTAATCTTGATTTCGAACGGACGCATGACGTAAGCAGTTGGAATTCCCTTCGGAGATGCGGGCTCCCTCGGAACAATGGCACCCGAGAATCCGTTCCAGCCTATAGTGAGCGAATCTTCAAGCTTCGTCATGTAATCGTTCAGTGAGGATGCCCTGGCGGTATCGAGGTCGCGCGAGAACCGCGTGGTATCCTTCCCAAAGCGAATCTTCAGGGCATTTCCACCCTTTGCGGCTCCATCGGGTAGCATTTGCCCAACAACAACGGCCGCAATGAGCCTTTTAACGCGGCCCGGTTCTTCGCCCAAATCAGTGCAGAGTCGGTCTATCGCTATGTCAAGGTTACGTCTGCTGGTTGGCTTCTTGACTTCCTTCACGACAGCTCCTTCATCAGTCTCTCATGCTCATTGGAGGTAATAAGGCCCTCGGCTTGAGCGTGCTTGGTTGCCTCGATGAGGCGTTCGGTCATAACGGACCCCTTACAAGCCTCAATCGCATCGGCAACGCATTGAGAAGGGATTCCTTCATAGAACGTCGTTTTCGCATTCTCTGGAGCGCACACTGTTTTTACCCAAGCCGGCAGTTTGCGGCGAATACGCTTTGGTGTTGCCACGGTCACGGCACGAGGATCAACAAGTGCAAGTGCGTGCATAGACAGCACTGATTCGCCCCACAGGAAACCCTCGTCACCAACAAGAGCCACTGCCTCCGCAAAGACGTCACGGGGCGTCGGAACCCATTGGGTGAGCTTGTACACCCCATGTCCTCGGCGCATCAATTTCCCAGTGGCACACCATCGGCTCAGTTCTCCGGTGGTTACGCCAATCTCGCGTGCCTGCGCAGCAGTCACGATGCCGTAGCCATCTGCCGCCAGTTCGAATATTTCATCAAAGTGTTTCATGTCAAAAGACTAACACTTTTGTATGTCTTTTGACATAGACATGGTCTTAATTAAGCATTAGAGATCTATTTAAATTCGTATAGCATTGCAATCGCCCTCTCTGAATTCGAAGTCCGCGCCGACAGCATGCGAAAGTAAAAAATACCGGCAAGAACGATATCGAATGAAATCGCTCCCGCTGGCATATATCTTACCATATAAACGAACACGTGTTCGTTCTCATCAATTATCGATTTATCACACGCCTGCTTTAGCCGCTGCCCGCGCGAGCTGTCGAGCTGGAAGCTCTTCGCCGACGGCGTGTGCGTTGCGGACGGATCCGGCGCCTTTGCCCGTGAGTGCTTCTGCGAGGGTGCACAGGTATTTCTGGACCTGTGCCGCGACGCCGTCGAGGCTGCCGAGCTGTGCCATTGGAGCCAGAGGGAGTACGAGCTGTTGAGTGTGGCACATGGAATCGTGGGTGCGCAGACGAACGCACCCGCCACGCGAGACCACAACAGCGTTGTTGGCAGGATTGTCCCTGCCTGACTCTTTGATTCCACGCCCGACCGTTCACCTGTTCGCCTCAACAGTCACAAGCAATGCAACGCTATAATTCTGTAAACGCATTTGTATTGCATTTCGAGCGATGGGAGCACAGATGCCCGATAGCTACAAGCAGCTCATCAAGAGCAACCCCGACGAAACCGAGATCAGGAGCTTCCTGGTGGACGGCGACCAGGTCTCCGTGACCCTGCGCATCCCCGATACCCTGCGTGACGCTGCGAAGGAAGAGGCGGCCCTCCGGGGCATGAGCTTCTCCGCCTTCGTGCGCACGTGCATGATCGAAGAGCTCGCGAAGAAGGGGGCGTGAGCATGATCCGGGTCAAGACTCTCACCGTCCAGCTCATAGACGCGCAGCCGGACCGCATCCGCATCTGTCGCATCGACGGTGAGTCGCTTGTGACCGTCGTCATTCCGAGGGAAGACCTCGCCGAGGCGAAGTCGCTGCCGAACATCCCGCAGCGCGGCATCTACTACCTGCTCGACGAGGACCACGGCAACGTGAGCCGCGTCTACGCGGGGCAGACGACCCAGGGCATCGCCCGGCTCGACGCGCACAAGGCAAAGAAAGAGTTCTGGAACAAGGCCGTTATGTTTCTCGATGACGACCAGAACATCAGCAGGGACGCACTGGACGTTCTCGAGGCGAAGGCCATCGACTACGTGCGTACCCACGGCTCGTACGAGACCGACAACTCGGCGACGCCCAAGCCCTACGTCGACCCGTACAAGGAAGAGGCCGTCGAACGCCTGCACGATAGAATCCTCTTCAGGATGGCAGCTCTGGGGTACGACCTCGACAGAGTCGACCAGGGTCCGGCGGGTGCGCCGGCGGTCTTCCACACGAAGAAGAACGGCATACGCGGGGCGGGGCACTACGACAAGGCCACCGGGCACTTCACCGTGCTCGCTGGCTCGAAAGTGAGCCTCTCGAGACCCGTGCTGAAAACGCGGCCGTCGCGGCCGCGCGCATGGGGATCTTCGGCGATTCGGGCGGTATCGCAGAGCTCGCCGACGATCTCGAGTTTCCGACGCCCAGCGCCGCGGCGGTGTTCGTGCTCGGCGGCAGCCAGAACAGCTGGACCGAATGGGTAAGCGACGACGGAGAAACGCTCAACCAAGTCTATAGAAGCGAGGAAAACTAGATGAACAAGCAGCAGCTGGCCTCCAAGATATGGGAGTCCGCCAACAAGATGCGATCCAAGATCGAGGCTAACGAGTACAAGGATTACATTCTGGGATTCATCTTCTACAAGTTCCTATCCGAGACCGAGGTCGCCCGCCTGAAGGCGCGCGACTTCGCAGAGGAGGACCTGCCCAGCCTGGTGGAAGACGACGAGGAGACGGTCGAGTTCGTCAAGGGCGAGTGCGGCTACTTCATCGCCTACGAGAACCTCTTCTCCACCTGGGTCGCCAAGGGCGGCGACTTCGAGATTTCGAATGTTCGCGACGCCCTCTCCGCCTTTAGCCGCAATATCGACCCTGCCCGCAAGTGCGTCTTCGACGGCATCTTCGACACGTTGCAGACCGGCCTCTCCAAGCTCGGCACCGACGCACGGAGCCAGTCCAAGGCCGCTCGCGACCTCATCTACCTCATCAAGGACATCCCGATGGACGGTCGCCAGGACTACGACGTGCTCGGCTTCATCTACGAGTACCTCATCAGCAACTTCGCCGCCAACGCCGGTAAGAAAGCCGGCGAGTTCTACACGCCGCACGAAGTGTCTATGCTCATGAGCGAGATAGTCTCGTGGCACCTAGCTGGACGCGAAAACATCACCATCTACGACCCCACGAGCGGATCTGGCTCGCTGCTCATCAATATCGGCAAGGCGGTGGCGCGACGCAACGGCGACCCGGACTCCATCAAGTACTACGCTCAGGAGCTCAAGGAAAACACCTACAATCTCACGCGCATGAACCTGGTGATGCGCGGCATTCTTCCCGACAACATCGTGGCCAGAAACGGCGACACGCTCGAGGACGACTGGCCGTGGTTTGACACGGTAGAGAACAAGGACGAGACCTACAATCCACTGTTCGTCGATGCCGTGGTGTCAAATCCCCCCTACTCCCAAAACTGGGATCCGGAAGACAAAGAACTCGATCCGCGCTTCAAGTTCGGCGTTGCTCCCAAATCCAAAGCCGACTATGCCTTCCTCTTGCATGATTTGTACCACTTGCGCCCCGACGGCATCATGTGCATCGTTCTGCCCCATGGCGTGCTGTTCCGCGGCGGCGAGGAGGGCGCCATCCGCAAGAACCTGGTGGAGAACCGCCATATTCAGGCAATTATCGGGCTTCCCGCCAACATTTTCTTCGGCACCGGCATCCCGACCATCGTCATGGTACTCCGCAAGCAGCGCGAGAGCAGCGACGTGCTGGTCGTGGACGCGTCGAAGCACTTTGTGAAGGAAGGCAAAAACAACAAACTGCGCGCGAGCGATATACGCCGCATCGTGGACGCAGTCACGGCTGGAGCGACCATCGACAAGTTCAGTCGCCTGGTGACCATCGACGAGATACGCGCCAACGATTACAACCTCAACATTCCGCGCTATGTTGATTCGTCCGAAGCCGCTGAAAGCTGGGACGTGTACGCCACTATGTTCGGCGGAGTTCCGAAGGCCGAGATCGACGCTCTCGACCGCTACTGGAAGGAATGGCCGAGTCTGAAGGGCCAACTGTACGGTGAGGACGGTGGGTCGTGCCTTACTTCCGTGACGGACGACGTGGCGGCAACGGTGAAGGCCAACGCTGACGTCGTCTCATTTCTGGACGGCTATCGGGATGCACTGTCGCATCTGCCTGCTGAGCTGCAGAAGAGGTTGGTGGACGGTGCGTCGCAGGTCGACGCCGTGGCCGAAGAAGAGCATATTGCGGCGCAACTTCACGATGCCCTTTCCGGTATCGCGCTTGTTGACGAATACGATGCCTATCAGGCTCTTGATGATGCATGGACGGGCATTTCCGGTGACCTCGAGGTTATTCAAGCCGAGGGCAGGGAAGCCGTGCGTAAAGTCGATCCAAATATGGTGATTAAGAAGAAGAGTGGCAAAGACATTGAGGTGCAGGATGGCTGGACAGGCCGCATTTTGCCGTTTGCGCTTGTCCAAGAGCAGCTGCTCGCTGATGATGTCAAGGAAATTACCGCGCGCGAATCCCGTTTGAATGAAATATCTCAAGAGCTTGACGAGATTCTTGAGAATCTTGATGAGGAGGAGAAAGGCTCGAGCGATGTTTTTGACGATGACGGCATGCTTGTGGCGGCATCCCTCAAGAAAGCCGTGAAGAGCATCAGCGAGCATCCGAATGGCGACTTTGAGATGGCGCTTGTTCGTGCTCAGACTCTGCTCGATGAGGAGAAAGACCTCAAAAAGGCAAGCAAAAAGGCGCTTGTCGCGCTCGAAGAGACGACAAAAAAGGTTATTGAGGGCTTGACTGATGTCCAGTGTGACGAATTGCTGGCTGCGAAATGGATTGAGCCGCTGCAGTCTGATTTGCTCGAACTGCCCAATGCCGTTATAGGCGACTTCATTGCGAAGATTGTGGCGTTGAATGCAAAGTACGCGACAACCTATTCGGACGTGTGCAATCAGATTAATGAGGCGGAAAACGAGTTGGCAGCGATGTTGGGCCAGCTCACGGGCAATGAATTCGATATGGCAGGCATTGCTGAACTGCAGAAACTGTTGGGAGGTGAATAGCGTGACGGAAAAGACTAATGTACCCAAAATTCGTTTTGCCGGTTTTACGGACCCTTGGGAACAGCGTAAGCTGGGTGAATTCAGCAAGAAGATAACCACCAAGAACGCTGATGGCGGTCTTTCGGAGACGTTTACAAATTCTGCAGAGCAAGGCGTCATCAGTCAGCTCGACTACTTCGACCATGACATTACTAACAATGCGAATATCAGTGGTTACTATGTAGTTCAACCCGACAACTTCGTCTACAACCCACGGATTTCTGTAACGGCGCCTTGCGGTCCAATCAACAGAAACCGCCTGAACAGAGCGGGCGTCATGTCCCCGTTGTATACAGTTTTTTCGGTAGATGAGAGCGTGGACAAAACATACTTAGAGCACTATTTCAAAACGTCCAGGTGGCATGATTTTATGTTCCTCGAAGGCAATTCGGGGGCGAGGTCTGACAGGTTTTCAATCTCCGATGCAACGTTTTTCGAGATGCCTATTTGGTGCCCAAAAATCCCAGAACAAAGGGCGATAGCGAAGCAGCTCGAAACAACGGATTCCCTTATCACCCTTCATCAGCGTGAGCCACGGTTTGCTGATACAGGTTAAATTAGAGTCGAAAGAGCCCTCATGACGATGTCAATGTCCTTGTTCTCGAGCTCTTGAATGACGTGCAGATAGGTTTCCTGAGTGGTGGTCATGCTTGCATGGCCGAGCCTTCGGGACACGCTGGCGATAGAGACACCGGCGAACAGTAGAAGTGATGCGTGCGTATGCCGCAGTCCATGGACGGATATGGTGGGGACGCCAACATTTTTGCAGTGGCGCGCCAAAACGCTGTTAGCCGTCGAGTTATAGACCTTTCCCTTCACAAATATGGGCTCGGTCGGCGGAAGGTCTTTGAGCAGTCCAGAAAGTTGCATGATGAGTTGCCAGTCGAGTTGAACCTTTCGCATCGATGAGGCGTTTTTCGTGGGGACGAATCCGCCACCGTTCTTGTAATCCCAGGTCTTGTTCACCGAGAGCGTTTGATGGGCGAAGTCGAAGTCTTCGGGAGTAAGCCCAAGGGCCTCGGAGAAGCGCAGGCCCGTTTTAGCGACTATCAGAATAAGCCAATCCCAACTCGGCCCGCCTGATAAATCAAGGTCGCCGAGCATGGCATGAAGCTCAAACTGGTTGAGATACTTGATCTTTTTCGCCCGCGGCTGTTTCCCTTTGATGATGGCCTTGCGCGTAGGGTCACGGGGAATGAGCCCTTCGTCAACTGCATCAAGGATCGCCCCCTTAAGCTGATGGTGGAAGTCCATGGTTGTCTGGCGCTCGTGGTGTTCTGCGTAACCATTGATGAGCTGCTGGTACGAGGTCCGGTCGAGATCTTTTATCTTGAGGTCTGGAATCAGCTTGGCAAGCCAAGACTGCGTGAGCCGGTACTTTCCCATGGTGACCTCACGGATGGCTCCTTCTTTGTAGACGCTAATCCATTGCGAGTAGTAATCGCAGAAAAGCGATTCTCCATTGATACCGATTGGCATTTTTACCCTCTTTCATCATGTGAGTTGGCTCACGCTGATGAAGGGTGATGAGGCTGTCGAGCTCGGCTAAGCTTTTCGCAATTGCTTTCTGCTCGGCATAATCGGCAGGCACGGCGAAGAACGATTGTGAAATCAGATTCCAATCTGCGCGAGGCATCTTAGATCCCGTAGATACATTTGCGAGCCTTTGGAAGCTATCTGTTTGAACCAACCGATACAAAAATGAACTGTCGCACTCTGTAGCCCTAAGGACCCAAAAATCACCTACGGCTATACCGTTGAACTGCGGGTATAGCCAATTCATCAAATAAGGACGAAGCTTCCCGTACAGAACATCTCCGGCGTAAAACTTAATTCCTGTTTTGCCGCCTTCTTTGTCGTGCAAATCTTTGTTCAGCGTGCCCTCGCCGGAAACGATGTCCTCGTATTCGACTTGAGGCAAATCGGAATCGCTTGACTGAATGGAAACCCTATCGGTCAGATCGGAGAACTTACGCTGTTCCCAAGTTGAAACGAGGGGACGCATGGTCGCATGCATCCCCTCAGATAGACAAACTTTCGATTTCGCCTGTTCAAAAAAGCCGCTCATTCGTCGATGTCGAAGCCGCCTTCCAGGATGAACTTCTTCAACAGCGCCGCCGCACGGGTGTTCACCTTGAACAGGGGAAGCGTCTTGCCTTCCTTCTGCTCAAAGAAGGCCTTGGCGCGCGTCTTGTCCACCGAGTCCTTCAAATCGTCGAAGCGCCCGAACTCGTTAATGTTCGATTCCGTCAGGTCAAGCGCGGCCATGGTGTCAAGCAGCTCGCCGTCTATGCCGAGCGCCTCGACGATTCGCTCGACTTGAGCGTTTTTCGCCTTGCGGGCATAGGACGTGATGTAATCCCTCAACGTCTTGCCGTCTTCCAGGGCGACGTCCCCTCGCTCGACATCGTGAAGGAACAGCTCGGCGAAGCGCTGGTCATCCTGGCTTAGGGACGCGAACGATCGGTGGAGCTCCTCGCGCGCGGCGGCAAGACCCTCGTCGTCCTGCTCAAGGCATTTCAGCCACTTCTCGAAGTTCGCGTTCATGTAGTCGCTGTCTATGAGCCCCGTGTCGATCTCGGTTATATGACCATCGAGCTCGTAGGGCGCTTCGGGCGCGTCGCCAGGCCCGCCCCCTCCTGCGAACAACTCCTTGTAGCGCTGCACGAGAATGAGATAGGTCCGCTCGTCGATGACCGGTTGCACGAAGAAGGACTTGCCCCTCGGCTCGCCTTCTTCCGGCTCCTCCTCAAACTCGTAGGTGTCCTGCTCCCATGTGAAGCCCTGCACCTTCGCGGCCTCGAGGAACTCGCTGAGCTCAACGAACTCCTTTGCGAACTTGCGCCTGGCTTCCTGCGATGCGGGGAGCTTGGAGAGGTCTCCTACGCCAGCTACTTCGAAGACCATGAGTATCTCCTGAAGGCGCGCGTCCATCAACGCGATATTCTCCGGCAGCTTCTGGACAAACATGTCGAGCGGTCGGTCTCCCGAATACAGCTTCACTGCCGCTTCGATATAGCCCTTCATGGTGTGGGGATGACGGTAATACCGGATCGTGCCGAAGGGCTTGTCGGGGCCGAACAGGCGATTCGTGCGGCTGAACGCCTGGATGATGCTCTCGTAGTCGATGACCTTGTCGAGGTAGAGCGTGTTGAGCCATTTGGAGTCGAAGCCCGTGAGCATCTGGTCCACTACGATGAGCAGGTCGATACGAGAGTCGCGGTTGGAGTCGACGTTGACGTAGGGCTTCTTGTGAGACAGGCGCGCCGAGATATCCCTCTTCATGGCGGGCCAGGTGGGGATGGTGAACTCCTGGCCATATGCCTTGTTGTAGTCTTCTATGAGCTCGACCAGGGCATCTTCCTTCACCGTAGAGCCGGCTTTGTTGTCAATGCTCGGGTCGAAAAGGGCGGTCACCTTCATCTGCGGGGCACGTTCCTTGAAGGCTCGGTAATAGTCGATCGCCTCCGGGATGGAGCTCGTCGCCAAGATTGCATGGAACTTATTGCCGTGGGAGAGCACCGGGAAACGGCGCAGGATGTCCTCTACGACCTTTTCGTGGTGCGGAGTGCCGGGCCAGTATTGGGCGCGGGTGAGGAAATCCTCGATGCCCTTGATGTGGTTGCCGGCGCTGTCGACCATCGGTCCCATGGGGACCTTTGCCGAGTCCATATAGTAGTAGAAGACCTTGCTCTTTCGATCGTCGAAGATGGCTTCGGCTACTGTTGCGGCTTTCGCTTGCTCTAGGGCGACCGCTTCGCGCACGTCGTGGTCGTCGAAGGTCGTCACCATATATGGGTCGAAGCCCAGGACGTTGCCGTCGCGGATGCCGTCGGCGATGCTGTATCGGTGCAAGCATTCGCCGAACACCATGGCGGTAGTGGAGCCCTTCTTCTGGTTCTCGTCGAGAATCGGCGTACCTGTGAAGCCGAAGAACAGCGCGTTGGGGAACGCGCGGCGTATGTCCTGGAGCATCTCGCCGAAGGTGGAGCGGTGACACTCGTCGATGACGAACACGATCCGTTTGGAGGCCAGGCGGTTGAGTTCCGCCTGTGTGATTCTGCCCTCGCCGGCCTTCACGTTGCTCATCTTCTGGATAGAGGTCACGATGAGGCGGTTCTTGGGGTCGTCGCTCGCGAGCTTCGACTTCAACACCTGCGTGTTCTCGGTCCCCTGCACGTCGTCGGCGTCGTCTGCGAACGCGCGGTACTCGGAGAGCGACTGCGTACCCAGCTCGATGCGGTCCATGAGAAAGATCACCTTGTCGGCGTCGTGTGAGTCGGCTATGAGCTGGGCAGATTTGAAGCTCGTCATGGTCTTGCCGGAGCCGGTGGTATGCCATATGTAACCGCCGGGGCGCCCCGGGGTGCTGCTCTTGGGTCTCTCGTCCCATTTGCACCTGCGCACCTTGTCGGATATGGCGGAGGCTGCGTAGTACTGGTAGCTGCGCATGACTTTCAGGCAGCCGTCCGAGCTGTCAGCCACGGTGTAGAAGCCAATGAGCTGGTGCGCCATTGGAATGGAAAGCAGCGTGGAGGTGAAGCGTTTCCATTCGTCGGTTCCGGGTTTATCGCCCGCGCAGACGGGCTCGTTGTTGAAGTCCTCCCAGTGGAAGAAGAAGTTCGGGTTGAACGCGCCCGTGCCAGGGTTGGCGAAATAGCGCGCCTCGTCGGGGGTCATCCCCACGAAGATCTGCGTCAGGCGGAAAAGCCCCGTGAACACGCCCTCGTGGGCATATTTCTCAATCTGACCAGTGGCCTGGCTGACGGGGATGCCGCTGCGCTTGAGCTCGATATGGATGACCGGCATGCCGTTGATGAGCAGGCACAGGTCTCCACGGCGGTCGTTCAGGATCTTGTTCTTCGCAGGATAGACCGGCTGCTGAGCTATCTGGTAGCGACTCTGGCCGGCTGCGATCTCCTGACGATCGTAGATCTTCAGGCTCACCTCCTTGCCCAGGTGAAGCGCGTCGTCGGGGTTGTCGCGCGTGACGGCGACGGTCTTTCCGTTGATGAACCCGTTGAGTGCGAGTGGGGTCTTGAGCGTTTCGATTTGTTCGATGACCTGCGCCATCTCGCCCTGGGTGAGCGGGCAGCCGTTCAGACGGTCTATGTCGGCGTTGTTCTGGAACAGAATCTTCGCCCAGTTGTCGATGAGGTCCTGCTCGGTGGGATAGCGAAGCACACCTCCCGCGTCGTCCCAGCCGTGCTGCTTCAGCACGGTTATGACCGCTTCTTCGAACGAAGCCTCTTTATCGAAAACCATAGCAAAACCTATCTGCACAATTGCAAAAAGCGCATTTAACTGTTCCAAACATTATAGGTCACGCGGCAATTTCCCCGGGATGGCTCAAGCCCATTACAGTCTGTAATAGGCCATCGATAAATTTCGATGGCGAGCATTCGGCGCATTGCCTACGATACGGGCAAGCCCCGAGGGGCCGCCGATCAGGTGCCTCCGGATGGCCGTCTGCCCCCCTACCTCCCCTCCGCCTTCAGCTTCAGCAGCAGGTCGCTCAGCTCGGGGCACTTGCTAGAGAGGCGCGTCTGGGCTCGCTCGCCCATCCCCCACCGCTGGCGGATCTCCTGGGCGCGCGGGCTCACGCGGTAGTCCCCGTCCATCACCTGCTTGAGCAGCTTGGCGGTCACGCGCG
>OLOL01001391.1_pt1 | contig 20977 bp, 20 predicted proteins | sample 1673081 | NCBI WGS metagenome assembly OLOL01 (sample SAMEA3136753, study PRJEB25190) | human gut metagenome
TTATGCCGTTCAGATTTGGTGGTGACGCCGTACACGTTTATTTGACCATAAACAGTACAGCCCTGGTTTGATTCCGGCACGGATGCACAGACCGCATTGCGGGGCGCAGACCGCGATGGAGGCGGTGCGGTCCGTCTGCTCGCCTCGCATCCGGTCGCCCCGCTGCGAGGCGACGGGCCCAGGCTCATCGAACCCGTCGTGTCCGCGCCCAGGCAGGGCATGCTCTTCGACTGAAACGGCGATGGATCGTTTCACCCGACGGGCGGTGTCCAGTCGAGATGGCGTTCCCAACCGCCGGGCGGTGTGGGCGTCATGTCGCGGAGGGATCCGGCGCCGGGGATGTCGCCCGCGAGCATGCCGTGCGCCACGTCGAACAGGACGTCCGCCAGATCGGCCCGGTACACGGTGGCGCGCGCCCCGAGCCGGACCATCGCTTCCGGCGGCGCGCCCCGCACCGCGCCGCACAGGCGTTGGTACAGATCCGCGCGTTTGAGCTCCAGATTGCGCACGTGGTCGGGGTGCCTCGCATACGAGGCTTGGAATATGGCGGATTCGAGGAAACCGACCGGACTCTCGGACAGCCACACGCCGGCCGTGCTCTGCACGTATCCGCGGATGCCGACCGTGAACCACTGGTCGAGCAGCCAGAACTCGCCCAGGTCGCGCGCCATGCGCTGGAAGGCGTCGGGAACGTTGCACGCGTTCTCCCACACCCCGACCCACCGGTCGAGGTAGCGTCCGCTGATCCGCGGCGTCCTCGGCGGATCGATCTCCCTGAGATGCGCGAACCCCAGATGACCGTCCCTCATCATCCTCGCCATATGGTGTCCTCCCTGTCGCGTGCGGTACGTTCCGGTGGTATGCCGGCGGGTCGGGTCAGCGATGGTACGGGTTGTCCCATCGGTCGACGATCGCCTCCGCGTCCGGATCCTCCCGCCCATCCGCGTAATCGGCGTTGAATCCCGTCCAGACGGGGATATGACGCCTTCAACGGGCCGAGATCGAGAATCAGCACGCTCATGTCGCCCATGGTATCCCTTTCCGCGCCTCAACGGTCAAACGCGTTGAGAACGATGCTGGCAAGACTCCACAGGAACACGACGACACCCGCTCGACCATCGGATACGCGTCGGCCATGATCGCGGGCATCCACCCCGCCTCGCGGACCATCAGGCCGATCGCGTAGGCGAACGCAAGGCAGTATCCGGGCAGTAGGCGAAACGCCCGCCACGGCATGCCCATACACGTTCGCGGCCTCGAACGGGAGCGCGACACCGACCCCGACTGCGAACACGGCCAAAGGCGTCCACCATGGGAGGGCCAGCACGCCCAGGCCCATGAGGATCGCGACGACGGCGAATGCTCCCGCGCCGGCGATCATGCCGGTTGTCGTCGTGGATGTCGATACTCACCGATTCGGCCGGGAAGGCAAACCGGTAGTCGACACGTGCATGATTGCAGCCCAACCGTCCGCGCCGACGCATACTCTGAAAACAATAGAGTCGTGGCACACAATTAGGAGATTCAATGCGTTTCGTCGTCGAAGGCATCGGGAAAATCGGACGGGCCGAGATACTCCTGGATGGCATCACCCTGATCGTCGGAGAGAACAACACCGGTAAGTCAACCATCGGGAAGGCGTTGTTCGCCCATGTGAATTCCGTTTGCGGGTTTAGCAGAAGAATGAAAGCCACATACCGCAACGAGCTGTCCCATATATTGTTCTACCACGCCATTATGGAGTACCGGGATATCATCGGATTCGTCCATGATCTGATCGACGAAATGATAGATGTGCTGCCCGGAAAGGAACTCAATCCATCCTCCCTTGCGCGATGGATAAAACATCTTGTGGACGGCGGCGGCATGTCCGCGGACGACTATGAGACCGAAAGGGTGGAGAAATACCTGAAGTGGCTGTCCGGCCGCTCCAGGCAGGCGATTTCATTCAGGGGGCAGATCTGCAAGCTTTTCGGGATCGAACGCGATCAATGGGAACAGATGTTCCTGTCGGACGACCTGAATGCCGTATTCGCCAACCAGCCGCAATCGTTACTTCCGGGTGCATTGTCGCTTTCGACATTTCTGGAAGACAACGGGAAGCCGGTCGAAGACGGGGAATTGGACGCTTTGTTCCTAGATGATGTGGAGACGTTCCCCTCGCTGATGTCCTCCATCGATGAAAATGAGGATGGGTTCCGCCGTTCCTCCACGAAATACGTGACGCGCGAGAATCGACAGGTGATCGCAACCCATCGTTCATCCCGCCCGTTGTCGGAGAACGACAATCGTCTTCTCGCCATGCTCGACGAAATCTACGCCGGAACCGTGGAACGCCAACCCGGCAAGACTTCAATTCTTCATGAGACGTTTAAAACCACGGAAGAGCTTGGCGTTTCCACCAGCTCGATGGGTGTACGGCCCATTCTTCTGTCGAAGCATCTTATTGCCCGGAACATCGCCGACGGGAGACTCGTCCTGATTCTCGACGAACCAGAGGTGCATCTGCACCCTGCATGGCAGGTGGCGTACGCCCGTGTGCTTTCAGCCATGTCCGAACTGCTGGGCGTCCGTATTCTCATCACAACGCATTCGCCATACTTCATGAAGGCCATGCTGATCAACGGCAACCGTCAAATTCGCTGCTATGGTACCGACGTCGATGAAAACGGAAGAGTCTCCCTTGAACTTCTGGATAAAGACGGGGTCGCGGACAGGTACGAGTCCATGATCGTCCCCTTCGACGAATTGGCGGCCGAACAGCTTGAGGCCGAATCATGAGCAGGAACATCGCTGAAAGCCTGTTGTCGAAGGACCAGTTCGAACCGGCATATGAAGGGAATCTCATCCAAACATGCGAACAATTGAGTAGAAGCGATCCCGGCGATTCCGAAACGGCTCTCGTGAGAGCGCAGCTGCCTGCCATCGACGGGGATGCGATGGCGGACGTTTTCGCAGCCAGATGGGCGGGGGCCGATCGGCGCAATCTTTGCAGTGTGGATGCGATCATCCAATGCAAGTGCGGATCCGACGACTCCTGTCTCGTGCTTGCGGAATTCAAAAAACCGCAGGGTGGGGACCGTGGAACGGAAAACCCACCCTGCATCGAGCGGAAAACCCCGTGTCGATTCAAAATTCGTCTTCGACAATGAGGGAGGCTATGACGGAACAAAAGAGGATTTCGGTTTATCCATCCGCAGGAAAATCCTGGAGACCATGCTTATGCTTCTTCTTGAAGATGTGTCCGGAATAAGAACGAATCCGGGAAAACGCCGTGCGATGATAGTCGTGGACGCCAAGGCGAACGGAATACGTGAAAGCGATCGAGCCAGAGGCAGCTTCGAGGTCCTGAAGGAATACAAGGGGATAGTGTTCGACAGTATCAGAGTCGTCACGGCAAAAACTTTCGACGAATGGGCCGAACGCAATACTCCGACTTTCTCGAGTGCTGACTCATCGCAGGCCGTCCACATGTAACACCCACGACGCGCCGTTGACGGCGTATTCGTTCCTTGACTCGGATACGCGCGACATCGACCGTTTCAACCGTCTGAATGAACGGTGGATCGGCGTTATCGACGACCTGACGGGATTGTGCAACGGTCGTTCCCGGAACGAGGCGTTGGAGCGGGCCGTCGGCGAATACGATACGCTCCGCGCCAGGCTAGTTACCGTGAATGAGACCGTGAACCGGCGGACCGCTGTACAGGCTTCAGGTGCTGGGCGGCATGCTGGCCGTGTCGGGCATCGGCCAGTTCGTCATGAGCCTGGTCGACCCCTCATTCCGGCGTGGTGCAGAATATGCGGTGTCGTGTCCGCGATAATCGTGGTCGCCGCCATGGCCATCCCGGCTAGGGGTATAGAGGCTGACCATACCGTGGTGACGATCAGGATTACGTAAAACCCGATAATGGCGCGTATGACGGCCTTCCTGCGCCGGTATGCATTGGTGGCGGGAAACGATCTCAGACAATGCTTCATATATTGATAGGAGACGAAGGCGATCCACGCGCCTCCGGCGATGTATCCGCCGACGTATATCAGTTTTGAGGGGTTCTTTGATCGACTCGGTCGCGCCATCCGCCCGGAACGTCTCGTCCCAAGGAGGACGGAACCCGCGCATGAGGGAAACGGGAGCGCGTCCGTATCGCATGCCCCGGGGCGGAGGTCCGTAGTACATCGCCCCTGACCGCCCCTGGATGCGGAAAAGCCCGCCGTTCCAATGCCGCGTAAGCGGCGGAACGACGGGTTTTCTTGGTCGGACCAGCGGGATTTGAACCCGCGACCCCTTGACCCCCAGTCAAGTGCGCTACCAAACTGCGCTATGGTCCGAACGGTGCGAAAAGCACCGAATATGAAACATAGCATAATCTCTACGGTTTTTCAAACACATCGTGTCGGAAAGCGAGTCGCATCCATTCCGGAGAGTTTGGCTTCGGATATTTGAGGGTTTTCCGGCAATTGCTCCACCGGAAGTTCATGTTGGTTCTGTGTCTAAATGCCCCCGATTTTGGCGGAATGTCGTATTATGGCATAAGCGCATCGAATAACAACGCCCGTTCGAAAGGGAGAGACATTGACTGAGGACGTATTCGAATACTCTGCCGCGAAGATGCGGAAGCACGGAATGACCGACATGGCCATCGCCCAGTTCCGTCGTCTGTACGAGGTCTGGCGCAATGAGGAGGCCAGCAGTTGGATTCGTGAGGACGAGGTCGAACCGCTCGTCAGCGTTCCCAGCTTCCATGACGTGTATGAGACCATCAATCACGACAAGGCCGTTGACGCGTTCGCCAAAACGGCGTTCCTGAAGCTTAACGGCGGTCTTGGCACTTCGATGGGACTCGATTGCGCCAAGTCGCTGCTGCCGGTACGTCGCCACAAGGCACGGCAGATGCGTTTCATCGACATCATCATCGGACAGGTGTTGACCGCGCGGACCAGACTTGGCGTCGATCTGCCATTGACTCTGATGAACTCCTTCCGTACCTCCAAAGACACCATGAAGGTGCTGCAGACCAATAAGAAATTCCATCAGGAAGACATCCCGATGGAAATCATCCAGCATCAGGAGCCGAAGATCAGCGTGGAAACGGGAATGCCCGTCAGCTTCCCGGCCAATCCGGAACTCGAATGGTGCCCGCCGGGCCACGGCGACCTGTTCTCCACCATTTGGGAATCCGGTCTGCTTGACGCGCTTGAGGCGCAGGGGTTCAAATACCTTTTCATCTCCAATTCCGACAACCTGGGCGCGCGTCCCTCCCGTACGCTTGCGCAGCATTTCGAGAATACGGGCGCACCGTTCATGATCGAGGTCGCCAAACGCACCCCAGCCGATCGTAAGGGCGGCCACATCGTGCGAGACAAGGCCACGGGCCGTCTGATGCTGCGTGAGATGAGCCAGGTCCATCCAGACGACAAGGACGACGCGCAGAACATCGACAAGCATCCGTACTTCAACACGAACAGCATTTGGGTGCGTATCGATGCGCTGAAAGCGAAACTCGCATCCTATGACGGCGTGCTTCCCCTTCCGGTAATCCGCAATAAGAAGACGGTCGACCCGACCGATCCGACCAGCGAGCCGGTCATTCAGCTGGAGACCGCCATGGGAGCCGCGGTGTCGCTTTTCGATGGCGCGACCTGCGTATGCGTCGACCGTATGCGTTTCCTGCCGGTGAAGACCACTGACGATTTGTTCATCATGCGGTCCGACCGATTCCATCTGACGGACCAGTACGAGATGGAAGACGGCAACTACATCTTCCCCGACGTCCATTTGGACGCGCGCTATTACAAGAACATCCACGATTTCGATGCCCGTTTCCCATACGGTGTGCCTTCGCTCGCCGCGGCGAAATCCGTTGATATCGATGGCGATTGGACCTTCGGCAGGGATGTGATGCTGTTTAGCGACGCGCGACTGGAGGATCAAGGCGAACCAAGCTATGTGCCGAATGGCGAATATGTCGGCCCGCAGGGCGTGGAACCGGACGATTGGGTCTGATTTTGGACGGCCATGCAACACGAAAACGATGTTTTTTCGTGAAATAGGCACAAATCGCTTAAAAAACCTCTATCATAGAATGTTGTGTGCGGCTTACGAGGCCAAGCACTTAAAAAGAAACGTTAACGAGACGTGAGGACTAATGGCTGAGGGAAGTAACGGTAGGCGACGTTTTTCCGACAAATGGGGCAAGCATGAGCTTGATGTGTTGGCTGTGCTCTCCTCAGCCTTTCCGCAATGGCTTACCTCACGTCAGATCGCGCAACGTGTGAAGGCGTATGCCGATTCGTACGGAGAGCTCGCCGATCAAGCGGCGAAGGCCGCCTTCGCCAAGCAATTCCAGCGTGACCGCGCCAAGCTCGCCGCCATGGGCATCGCCATCGAATCAAGGCAGCCGGAATATTCCTCCAAGTCAGAAGGGCAGGATTTCGCTTCCTACCGTCTGCAGCTTGGCGATGAGCCGCGCGTGCGTCTGCTGTTCGGCGACGAGGATCTGCCGATTCTTGCCGCTGCGAATTACCTTGCGCGCTCCATGTCGATTTCCTCGGCTCCTGCGCACGAACCCCAGCACGCTTCCCGTACCGCGCCGCGCGTGCCGCAGACGCCGATTCCAGGACTTGGCTTGGATTCCATCGCGCCGGGTCTTGGCACGCAATCCATTCCCGACGAGCTGGTCAAAGTGGTCGATCAGCGACGTTTCGCCGCCACTGTGGATGTTGATGGCGAGCATCTCAATGTCGCCTACGCCGACTCCGATGATCTGGCCATGTTCGTGCTGTCTCATCCGGGTGCGTCCATAGTGAGCCCTCAGGAGGCTGTCGACGCGTTCAACCGCCGGCTGCATGCGGCCACGCAGTTCGTGCCGGCCGATGAATCCACCGGCACCGACAGCTCCACCGTGGTGTCTCCGGAAATCAACCGCAACAGCACTGATGAGGATGATACCGAGGAAGGCAAGGGCCGTCCGAAGAAGAACTCCGCGTTCCAGACCGGTAGCGAGGTCGACCGGCGTCTTCGCCTGATGCTGTTCCTGTCCGCCCATATGGGTGAGGAATACTCTCTTGAAGAACTTGCGGAACGATTCATCGGCAGGCCGAAGTCCGATGACGAATTGAAGAAGTTCGTCAACATCATTCATAAGGACATCAACACGTTGACCACGGTGTCCGATGATGGCGAGATGGCCGGAAGCCAGTTCTTCGATATCGATTGGTCCTTGCTTGACGCGGAAGGCATCGTCTCCGCCACGAATTCGCTGGGGCTTGAACGCCTTGCCGGCATTTCCCAGCAGTACCTGAGCATGCTGACCGCATCGGTGAGCTATCTCGCCCACTCCTCTTTGCTTCCGGACAAGCTGCGTGAGCAGGCGGAATCGCTGTACAGCCGACTGCGCCAGCACGTCAAGCCTGGCGACATGCCGTGGCTGAGCCTGACCGGATACGAGATGGAACCAAGGAACTTCTCCATCGTCAAGAGCGCCATCTCCAAAGGCATGCTGCTCGACATGGAATATACGGACGGTGCGGGCCGTATACAGCGTAAGCTAGTGGCGCCAGACAAGATTTTTGTCGACGAAGGCGTTTACTACGTGGCGGTATGGACCGACGTGTCCAACGCGGCGCCCGCGGACAAGATGAAGTTCGTCAAGACGGATACGACCATCAACAAGGCTACTGGCAAGCCTCGTATCTGGCAGGTGCTTCGCATCTCCCGCATCGAGCATGCGGAGCTGGTCGAACCCACTGAAAAAGTGGACATTCCGGACGTGCCCGCATCCGAACTGCGCAAGTGGAGTTTCGACAATGGCACGCCTGCCGTGTTCATCACCAATCAGGACGACCTGTCGTTCATCGATAGCCTGTCAGGAGCCACCGTCGAGAAATGCGGCGAAGGCGAGAAGGTGCATCTGATCGTGTCTTCCGATTCCTGGTATGTCGCGTTCTGCATCGCGCACGCCCGTCATATTACTGCCGTCGCGCCGGAGACGTTGCGCACGATGATCATCGCCCGAGCACAGCATGAGCTGAGCGTCGGCGACCGAGAGAACGAAGACTGACGGGGGAGGCGCTATGCCTTGGTGGATTTGGCTGGTACTCGTCCTGTTCATGCTGACGATGCTGGTCGGCGGCGGCGCATACGCATGCATCCGCGGATATCATGCGTTCAAAGATGCCATCAAAGTAGGCGGACGCATGTCCAAACGTTTCGAGGCCATGTCCGAGCCGTTGCCGCAACCAAAGGAGAACACGTCCCCGTTCTTCACACGTCCACTTGAGGACGCGGCCAATCGTTATATCGACGCTCATGTCGAAGTCGTCAGCCGCCGTGAGGAAAAGCGCGTCCGTCATGCCCGGCAGTGGGCGCAGTGGAAACATTCCAACGACTGATTCGAAAAGGAACCATGACTCATCATCGTCGACATGGCAATAACGACACCGGCACATACGATGTCGAGATGACCACAGCCCTATCTCCCGCGCAACGCTATGCGGCGTTCAAACAGACGCAGGCCAAACGCCAATCGGTCTCGTCTCGTTTCGCACGGTCCATGCCATTCGAATTGGACGATTTCCAAGTCAAAGCCAATGATGCGTTGGAAGCCGGCGACAATGTGCTCGTCGCCGCGCCCACCGGAGCCGGCAAGACGGTCGTGGCTGATTTCGCGATCTATCTGGCCCAAGAGCGTAACGTCAAAGCGTTCTACACCACGCCAATCAAAGCGTTGAGCAATCAGAAATACCATGATCTGGTCGAAACGTACGGGCCGGACAGGGTCGGCCTGCTTACCGGCGACACGTCCATCAACTCCGAAGCCGACATCGTGGTCATGACCACCGAGGTCCTGCGCAACATGCTCTACGAGCATTCCATGACGCTTGACGCCTTGCGTTACGTGATTCTTGACGAGGTGCACTATCTCGCCGACCGTTTCCGCGGGCCGGTGTGGGAGGAAGTGATCATCCACCTGCCCCAAAGCGTGAGAATCATCGGCCTGTCCGCAACCGTGTCGAATGTCGAGGACTTCTCCAAATGGATTGAATCGGTCCGTGGCGACACCACGCTGGTGGTGTCCGAAAAACGGCCCGTGCCGTTGGAACAGCATGTGCTTGTTCAGGCGGACGACCACACCGAACCGGAACTCATCGACCTGTATCGACGTGATAAAGACGGCAATCAGACAGACAAGCTCAACGCCCAGCTGGTGAGCAGGCTCGATCAGCTCGACCGCAAGGCCGCGAAACGTAGGGGAGAGCAGCGCCCCGACAGACGAAAGGGCGGCAAGGGCGGCAAATGGAACGACCATTCCCGCAGACCCGAACGCCATACGCCACGTCGTTGGGCCGTGATTGATGAATTGAATTTCCTCGGCATCCTGCCGGGCATCTATTTCATCTTCTCCCGCAACGGATGCGATCAGGCCGTCGAACAATGCATCAACGCCGGACTCGAACTCACCACCGATGACGAGGTGCGTCGCATCCGCCGTATCGTCGATGAGATGGTCGAAGGCCAACTCAGTCAAGAGGATTTGAAGGCTTTGCATTTCTCGCAGTTCCGCTTCGCCTTGGAGGAAGGATTCGCGCCGCATCATGCTGGCATGGTGGCGCTCTTCCGCCAAATTGTCGAACGACTGTTCGAAGAGGGGCTGGTGAAGGTCGTCTTCGCCACGGAAACACTTGCCTTGGGCGTCAACATGCCGGCACGGTGCGTGGTGGTGGAAAAACTTGAGAAATTCGATGGGACCGGGCATGTCGGATTGACGCCAGGGGAGTTCACCCAGCTTACCGGACGCGCTGGCCGACGTGGCATCGACACCATCGGCCATGCGGTGGTTGTGGACCATCATGGCTTCATTCCCGCCACTGCCGCCGCGCTGTCCAGCAAGCGCGTGTACCCGCTGCACTCCAGTTTCAAACCGACGTTCAACATGGCCGTCAACCTGCTTAATTCCAGCGATTACGAGACCGCTCGCATCACGCTTGACCATTCCTTCGCGCAATGGGAGGCCAACGAATCCGCCTGGCAGCTTGAAGCGCAGATGGATACGTTGCGCAAAGCGTTGGACGGATACGAACGGGCGTTCGATTGTGAGTTCGGCGACTTCAAGGAGTTCATGCGGCTGCGCATGCGCTTGAGCGACTTGGAAAAGAACGAACGACGCAAACTCAAGCACGAGGTGTTCCGCACGCAGAAGGCGCGAAGCGAAGCGTTCAAAGACCTTGACAGGCGTATCGCGGAGCTTCGCGAAAAAGACAGGGACCATCCCTGCCGCAAATGCCCCGATATTCAGAAGCATCTCAAATGGGGGCATCGGTGGGCGCGTGAAATGCGTGAATTGGAACGTGTGCAGCACCGCTACGATTCACGCACCGGCTCCGTGGCACGTCAATTCGACCGCATCTGCAATGTGCTGAACGAGCTCGGATACCTCGATCGGCTTGATGAAGGCGCAAAAGAACATATCGATTACCGGCTTACCGAACGTGGACAGCTGTTGCGGCACTTGTACAGCGAGCTTGATTTGGTGCTTGCCCAGGCGATCGATGATGGCGCGTTCGACGGACTCGATGCGACGGAGCTGGCCAGCGCCGTCATGTCGTTGATTTACGAGCCACGCAGAGGCAGCGGGGGAGAGCCGCGCCATTATCCCGGAGGAATGCAGGGGAACGTCGCCGTCTGTGCGGCGCAGCTCAAAGGCGTGCACGCGTCGATTGCCATGCTGTGTGAGGACTATGCCCTCGACGAGCCGCGCCAACTTGATTTCGGCATCACCGATGTCGTCTACGAATGGGCTCAGGGCGAAAGCCTGTCGCGTGTGCTGTACGGCACCGATTTGACCGGCGGCGATTTCGTACGCGGATGCAAACGTCTCGCCGACGTGTTGCAGCAGATCGCCGTGGCCGGACCATACCTGGGTAAACGCGCCGAAACGCTCGCTCCGATCGCGAAACAGGCGTACGAGAACGTCAACCGTGGCATCGTCGCCTATTCAGGTGTCGACTGAGCATGTGCGCAATCGGGAGATCGGTTTTCGCGGACGCCGGGAATAAGTGACACGTCCGAAGTGTTTTGTAGCTTAGAGTAAGCAGATAATCAAGGAGGCAAAAGCAATATGGCGGAACGTAGCCTGCGAGGCATGAGCATCGGTGCGAAGTCGCTTGAATCCGATGACAATGTGGATTTTGCGGCGCGAACCGACGTCGCATACGTGTGTCCGAAAGGCCATCGTACGATTCTGCCGTTCGCTGAGGGCGCAGAATTCCCAGATGAGTGGGAGTGCCGCTGCGGCGCCGTCGCGCACCGTGAAGGAGACAATGACGACGAGGCTGATGAAATCGCCAAGCCGACACGCACGCACTGGGACATGCTCATGGAACGTCGTACCGAAGACGAACTGAAGGCTTTGCTGGAGAAGCGTCTGCAAATGCATCGTGACGGATGGTTCCCGGACTACGAGTGACCTGCAGTTGAACGACACTTGAACGAATGCCCGGTCATTGAGACCGGGCATAATTGTTTCTGTCATCAATTCTTATAGCACACAGCCAAGGGGAGAATCAGATCCATGTCCGAACATCCGAAGAAAGTCGTTCTGCTTGACCTCGATGGCACACTGACGAAATCCGATCCAGGAATCATTGGCTGCGTTGTCAAGGCGTTCGAAGAGATGGGATATCCGGTGCCGGACGATGCCGAATTGCATCGCTTCATTGGACCGGCCATCAGCGAATCGATGCAACGCAACGGCATTCCGGATGACAAGCTTGACGAAGGCGTGAGGATTTACCGCAAGTATTACGCCGACGAGGCCGTGTTCGACGACCCGAACAATCCCGGACAGAAAGTCCCCGGCCGCCTGAACAACACGATTTACCAAGGTATTCCGGAGCAGCTCGCCAAACTGCGTGCCGACGGATACTATCTGGCGATTGCCAGCTGCAAGCCGCAATACCAATGCATTCCGATTTGCGAGCATTTCCACTTGGACACCATGGTCGACGGCATCTACGGTGCCAGCGAGGACAATTCCCGTCTTGACAAGGACCAAGTGATCCGTTGGGCTTTCCAGCACATCGATTTCGACGAGAACGCAGGAGACAAGGCACTGATGGTCGGCGACCGTTGGACCGATGCCGACGGCGCCAAGGCGTGCGGTTTGGACTGCCTCGGCTGTGGCTGGGGCTATGCGGAGCCCGGAGAGCTCAAAGCCCATGGCGCATACCGTATTCTGGATTCGGTAGATGAACTCGCGCAGGCCGTCGAGGAGTATTTCGCCTGAGTCCGTAAACGGAAACGCTGTAGGCCAGTTACGTGGTTGCTGTCGCAATATCGTGGCAGCAACCACGTTTTTATTTATTGAGTGACGGAGGCTGTTATGTCAGAACCGCGTGTTTGACGCTTCCTCAAGCCTGGAAAAACGTCATTCCTGAAAAGCCGATAATGTACGTTATGTCAGATTTCTATTTGACGGCCTGATTGAGCTTCCGCTCCATCTCGCTGTGCATGCCGTTTCGGGCCTGAAGATACATGAAAACAAGTTCCGCTGCGATCAGCATGGCCATCACCGCAGCCGACGGCCATCCGACATGTTCGTAGAAACGCCGGAACTTCGCCGAGAAATCCGACCTGAACATCGCATATACCGGATATGGCAACGCGCCAATGACCAATGAGGTGAAATGCAGCGCGATGATCGACCAACGCACCGGATGCACATCGCGGTGTTTTTGGGAAAACAGATTGCCTCGAATCGCAGTAATCGAACAAATGTTCACTGCGATGACGGCGGCTATGATCCACAACAGTGCCGGCAGAATATCAAGCATGCGCTACTCCCCTGCGGGTTATATCGTTCGAATGTTCCGGGCTGAATCGTACCAATTGTATGCGATCAGGCTGCTGCGCGGGATTTGCGCCGCGATTCCAGCTTCTTTCTCATACGTATCGCGGCAATGTCGTCGATTGGCCTTATTGGTGTCTGTCGATGCCGGCGTCTTCGTCAAATCGACATATTCCTCATGTTCTAGAGCCTCTTTGATCTGATGCCATAGCGATCCGACGGACACCCCGAACACAGCTCTGCCGCTTTGTAGCAGAGCCACCATCTGTTCGCTGTCCGTGCACTCATGCACATTCTGCCCATCGCACATGATGGTGATGCCGGCCAACTGTTCGGGCGTGCGCTGCGCGAGGAAGCCGATGGCGGTGGTCACGTTCTGCAGATTGATTCCGGCATCCAGCAATCTTTTGGAAACGGCAAGAATCACCACATCTTTGAACGAATACAATCTGCGTGAGCCGGATCCGTGCGACGGGGTGATGGATGGTTCCACTATCTGTTTACGCGCCCAATAGTCAAGCTGGCGGTACGTGATACCCGCCACTTTTGACGCGACCGTACCACGATAGCCCCGTGTGACGGACTGCGCGTCCGCGGAGGGGAACAACTCCCCCTGCACCGCGTGCGACACGTGCAGATGCAACCGCATTGTTGGTTCTGCCTCGCCGTCCATTGTCTTCTCCTACACGCCATAAAACAATCGCCTATGAGCTTCCATTCGGAGCCCATAGGCGATTGAAGGAAAACCGTTACTCACAGTTTATCCCGCATCGGGCGTTTCATTAGGCAATGACGGCCTTGTTGGTGAAATATACGAGACGGAACTTGCCCAGAATGATTTCGTCGCCGTTCTTCAGTTCCTGGCTATCCACTCGTTGACGGTTCACGTATGTGCCGTTCAGGCTGCCGGCGTCAATCACCGAATAATTTCCGTTAATCCTGCGGAACACCGCGTGCGTGCGGGAGACGGTGGAATCGTCCAGCAGGATGTCGGAACTCGGGTCGCGTCCCACGGTGATCTCGTCCTCGTCGAGGAGATAACGCGAGCCGGACACCGCTCCCCTGGTGGAAATCAGGAGCGCCGTGCCGTCGGCCAGACGCATGATCGTATTGAGGTCCTCCTTCGTCAGAGGACGGTCTCCGGTGGAAGTAACCGGTACAGTGATAGCAGGAAGACCAATGATGGTCGTTTCGCCTGCGCTTGGAATCGGATCAGTCATAGCTGTCATTCTACCCTCTCCCCTTGCAATTGGCCGGTATTGTGGCCGGCATGGTCACGAATCATACACTGTGAACGGTATTTACCGTTCGTTCTTGTCGATGATGGATACGAATTCGTCCTTCGGCAGCATGTCATCGTAGCTGCGCCAGCGTCGTTCCAGTTCGCGGTTCGCCTCATCGTGTTGTTTCTGCCCCAGCTCGGCGTACGCTTTCAATTCGTTGGGGCCCATATCCTTAACCGGTTGGTTGAGGTTCAATTGTCTCTCGTTCACAATAGGCAATTGTAGCCGCTTGCCGGGGAACAAAAAGCCTGGAACGCTTTTAATCGCGTTCCAGGCTTTTTCAAGAAGGATTCAGTGTGTGGTGTCCAAATCAGCGGCGGGTGTCGATGATCTCCTGCAGAGCGCCGTTGACGGAAGAGGAGCCGGCAGCCGAAGACAGAGCGTTGATGCCGCTGACTTCGAAGCCACGCATGATTGCGGAGAAGATCTTGTTCTTGTTCATGATGTTTCCTTTTCTTGCTGGCGTGCTGTGACGCACCTTGCGTCTTGTTTGTTTTCTTTTCTGTTTACGATACTCATTTTAGAAATGCGTTTGGCAAAAGTCATGCTTCTCTCGTTTGATTCTTTGTATTTTCATCGGCAATTCTTGTGTAATGTGGTGAATCGTTTTTCGTCGATCGCTGTTTTTGCCGGCGCGTCGATGCTTGCATTCTTATCTGACGAAGTAGCGTGAAAAGGAATGGAAACAAAAAACCGGCAAAACCGAGCTGTGATAACGGTGGGTGATATAGGAATCGAACCTATGACCCCTTCCGTGTGAAGGAAGTGCGCTAGCCGCTGCGCCAATCACCCAGTCTTAATTTGTACGGAGCAATGCTCCAGTGGGCGATACAAGATTCGAACTTGTGACCCCTTCCGTGTCAGGGAAGTGCGCTACCTCTGCGCCAACCGCCCGGGTCATGCCAACATGCGAAAACTAATCTCACATGATGCGAGGTGGGTACGAGAGTCGAACTCGTCTATACGGCTTTGCAGGCCGCTGCCTAACCGCTTGGCTAACCCACCATAAAGGTCGATAATCAATCGGAACCTTAGAGCGGACAACGGGACTCGAACCCGCGGTCTCAACCTTGGCAAGGTTGCGCTTTACCAACTAAGCTATGTCCGCATGTCTCCAGCAGATTCACTGCGTGAGCACGAGTATCTACTATAACCACATTCGTGTAATTTGCAAGTCAGCGTGTCGCGGTTTGGTTTATTCGTATTCACCGATGGCTGAAGCGCGTGTCACACCACCCGTTTTCGGTATACATTAAAAGCATGTGTGAGGAGAGCGCAATGCCCAAGACGATACTTATCGCCGCATTCGAAGGATGGAACGATGCAAGCCAAGCGGCCACGAACGTCGTCCGTCATTTGGTGTCCCGGTATGAGTCGCAGGAAGTGCGCCATATTGACAACGAAGGTTTCTACGACTATCAGGTGGCCCGGCCCATGATCTGCTCCGTGCAGGGGCGTAAGCGCATCATCTGGCCGCAAACGACTTTCTATGACATTGCCGTCTCCCCCATGCTGCACCTGCTTGCGCAGATCGCACCCGAACCCAATTACCGGTGGGAGGAATACTGCAGGCAGACGCTACGTGTCGCAGAAGACTATGACGTAAGTGATGTCATCACGCTTGGCTCCATGTTCGATGAATGCCCGCACACACGGCCATTGCCGCTTGACATCTCCAAAAGCGGCTGCGAATGCGAATCCGACAGGGAATACAACGGTCCGGTGGGCATCCCCAACATCCTTGACGCCTTCGCCGCCGAAGCGGGCTTTCCGACAACATCCATATGGGTATCCGTACCGCATTACTGTGCCAATACCGAATGCATGCAAGGCACTTTGGAGCTGCTGCGCGCCTTGTCTTTAATAATCGAGTATCCGCTTATTGAAGGAGATTTGACCAGAAAGGCCATGCAATGGCGTTCTGACGCCGATGGATTGGTGTCAGACATGCATGCCGGCGACTATTTGGCTCGTCTGGAACATGATTACGATTTGGACGCGAGAGCGAAGCGAATCGCCTCGAACGGCATGCCTGCCTGCGAGGAACTGCTTCGTGAGGCCGAATCACTTCTACGCAACGGCGTCTGAGTCGTTCCCCCTCCAGGAGGAGGTCTCAGACGAAAAAAATCCCGGCCGCCTTACGGATGGCCGGGATTCGCTTTATTTACGCCGAATCACGCTTACGCGGCGGCAACGACTTCCGTCGGGTGCAGCACGCCGCAGATCAGCAGCAGAGCCACGACAACGGCCAGCGCGATGCGGTAGATGGCGAACGCCTTGTACGAGAAAGTGGACACGAACTTCAGGAAGCCGATGATCACCACATAGCCGACCACGAACGCCACGATGGTGGCCGCGATGGTCGCACCCCAGCCCGGGAACATTCCCGCATTGCCTGCGGCCACATCCTTGACCGCGGAAACGGCTTCGAGGATGCCCGCGCCGAACACGGCCGGAATGGCCATCAGGAAGCTCACGCGCACTGCAGCCTCACGGGTATAACCCATCGCACGGCCGAAGGTGATGGTGCCGCCGGAACGGGAAACGCCAGGAATCAGAGCCAGCATCTGACCGATGCCGAAGATCAGCGCATCCTTCCAGGTCATCTCATCCATGGTCTTGACCTGCTTGGCGCGGGCGTCGACCACCCACAGCAGAATACCGAAGATAATCAGCACGGTAACGGTGATCCACAGATTACGCAGCGTGCTTTCGATGGCGTCCTTGAACAACAGACCGGCAATCAGAATCGGCAGCGTGCCGATGATGATGAACCAACCCATCTGCGTGTCGCGGTTATGCGCGCCCATACGGCTCTTGAAGTCCTTGCCCTCCTTGCCGAACAAGGAGCCGAACCACGCGCCGAGAATGCGGATGATGTCATGACGGAAATACAGGATCACGGCAAGCTCGGTGCCGATCTGGATGATGGCGGTGAACGCGGCACCCGGATCGGAGCCCAGCATCAAATCGCCGATGATACGGATATGGGCGCTGGAAGAGACCGGCAAGTATTCGGTCAACGCCTGCACCAGGCCAAGGAAAATCGCTTGGAAGAAATTCATGAACCCTCTTTATGTTCGTAGAAATATGGTTTCGTCTGCTTTTCCGTGACCAAGAGTAGCGAGAGGGGTCTAGTTTTCAAGGCATCCCGGCATAGTTGTCTCAAACCATGCACACAATGGAGCCAAAAGTACGCCGGCATGTCCGGCATGGGAGAAAGGCTCATCGGCATGGGCAAATACCGCAAAAGCAGGGCATTCAGCCCCGAAGGTTTCTTTGAATGCGAGGGACGTGGCCTCAAATGGCTCGGCGAGGCGCAATCGCAGGGCGGCCCACGCGTGGTCGACGTATACGACTGGGGCAAGGATTATCTCGACATTGAACGCGTGAACGCCTGCGGTCCGACCATCCAAGCCGCGCGCGATTTCGGTGTTGCGCTAGCTCATATGCATGATGCCGGTGCCGAACATTTTGGCTCCGCTCCAACTGGATACGACGGCACCTGCTATTTCGGGCCGTTGCAGGATCCCGTCCCGATGGATGCCGGTGCCTGGGATGATGTGGCCACCTATCTGGCGGACGGCAGATTGCGTCCGATGGTACGACTCGGCATGAAACGTCGCGAACTGACCGACTATGACATGGAACTGACTGAAGCCGTTATCGACGCCTTGCCCGACATCCTAGGCAAGGCCGCCAACGACAAGCCCGCACGCGTGCATGGCGACCTGTGGAGCGGCAACGTCATGTGGACTGCTGATTCCGGTGACGTCGAAGCCGTGCTTATCGATCCTGCGGCTCACGGTGGGCACCGTGAGGAAGACCTTGCCATGCTCGACCTGTTCGGCATGTCATATCTTACGGACATCCTCGAAGGCTATCAGTCGGCGCATCCGCTTAAGGCCGGATGGCAGGACCGCATCACATTGTGGCAGCTCTACCCCATTGCAGGACATTGCGTGTTCTTCGGTGGAGGATATGTGAGCCGGTATCGCGCCATGTGCAGGTCGCTGCTCAAATAGGCGGGAATCACCCGTCACGCCAGATGTGAAAGAAGTCCGTATCCCAAGGTTATGAGTTGGGATACGGACTTCTTTTCATATGTCCCGTATTCGATTGGATTGCGAAAACTAGCGCAGCGCGTCCTTCAGCTTGGAGAAGAACCCCTTCTTCGCGCCGGACGACGGACGGGACTTCACGGCAACATGCTGGGCGTCCGTGTCGTGCATCTCGCCGAACCGCTCAATCAGCTCCCGCTCGTCATCGGACAGCTTCTTAGGAATCTCCACCACTACGTGCGCCACCAAATCGCCGCGCTCGTTCTTGTCGTCGAGATGCGTGACGCCGAGGTTCTTCAACGTCACGGTATCGTCCGGCTGGCTGCCGGCTGGGATATCCAGCGTCTGCCTGCCGTCGAAGGTGTCGATTTCGACTTCGTGCCCCAATACGGCCCAACTCATCGGCACCTTGATCCAACAATGCAAATCGTCGTCATCACGAGTGAACATGTCATCCGGCTTGATGCGGATATCCACATACAAATCGCCCGCGACGCCGCCATTTTCGCCGACCTCACCCTGATTGGCGAGACGCAGACGGGTGTTGTTCGCCACGCCGGCCGGCACCGCGACGCCGACATTGCGGGTGACGCGCACGCGGCCATGGCCGAGGCAGGACGGGCACGGCTTCTCGATGACCGTTCCATGGCCTTCGCAGCGTTCGCATGGCGCGGTGGTCATCATCTGGCCGAGCATGGTGCGTACCACGCGCTGCGCATATCCCTGACCGTGGCAGTCGGGACATTGTGTGGGCTGTGTGCCGTTCTGGCAGCCGGTGCCGCCGCATTCCTGGCACAGGCCGAACGTGTTGACCTTGACGTGCGTGGTGTCGCCGAACACCGCCGTCTTCAAATCGATGGTCGCGGAAACAAGCGCGTCACGCCCCGGCTGGGTGCGCGGAGTCGGTCCACCGCCGGTGCCACCGAATCCGCCACCGGTGAACATGCTGAAGATGTCCCCCATATCGCCGAATCCGCCACCGAATCCGCCGCCGTGCATGCCGCCCGCATTCGGATCGTTCGGATCGACGCCGGCATCGTACATCTGCCGTTTCTTAGGATCCGACAGCACATCGTACGCGTTGTTGACTTCCTTGAACTTGTCTTCGAATTCCGGACCTGCGATGTCGGGATGGTATTTGCGGCTCATCTTTCGATACGCCTTTTTGATCTCGTCGTCGCTTGCCGAACGGTCGACGCCCAGCACTTCGTAATAGTCCGTCACGATTATTCTTTCTCCCTGTTGGTTCTGCGTGTCATTGTGCCATAAGGCGGGGTCAGTCGGCCGGCTGACCTTCATCGTGGGCGAGGAACGCCGTCAGATATCTGGCGACCGCCCTCACGGCGGCCATGGTCGCCGCGTAGTCCATATGAGTCGGCCCGATCGATCCGACGAATGCGACCGGTTCGCCCGCCTGCCGCGTATCATCACCGCTTTGATTTTCCGTCTGTGATGATGCGGCCGCATGCGTCGCGCCGTCCGTGGCGGCCGCGGAGGTACGCCCGTAGCCACTGGTTACCACTGAGGCGTGCAGCAAACCGGGCGTGTGCGTTTCGGAACCGATCGCCACTCCGACGCCGTCGGATTGCGTGGTTTCGCTCAGCGAGCTCATCAACTTCATGAGCACCACCTGCTCCTCCAACGCGTCGAACAGCGGGGCCAGGTCGGCCACCGTGCGTTGATGCGCAAGCCGTGAAGTGCCCGCCATGTACAATTCGCTCGCGCGTTCGTCATCCGCCATGCCATCAAAGGCCTGCGCAAGCGTTTCCGCAAGCGTGCTGATCGCATGGTATTCCTTGCGCGCTCCCATCTGTCGTACGCAATCGGCCGTGCGGGTCAGCGAAACGCCGGAGCATTGCGTATTGATCTCGTTGGTCAGATGAGTGAGCGTCGTCACGTCCGGCAATTTCGTGACGTTGAGGATATGCTGCGCGACACGGCCGGTATCGGTGATCACTACGGCAAGCAGCGTATTAATGGACACTGGCACGATTTCGATATGCCGCAATGTCGACTTCGACAGTGACGGCGCGGCCACGACGGCGACCTGTCCGGTGATCTGCGCCAGCAGCCGGGCGGCCCGCTGCAGCGTGTCCTGCAGATTGACCGATCCGGACAGAAAGCTGTTGATGCCGCGGCGCTGGGCCTCCGATAGCGGAACGACCGTCGCCAAACGGTCGACGAAGTAACGGTACCCTTTTTCGGTCGGCACCCTGCCGGCCGAAGTGTGCGGCTGAATAAGATAGCCTTCATCTTCCAAGGCCGCCATGTCGTTGCGCACGGTGGCGGAGCTGACGCCGAGGTCATGATCCCGGGTCAGTGTGGTGGAACCCACCGGTTCCTGAGAACGGATGTAGTCCTCGACCACGGCACGCAACACCAGCATGCGTCTTGATTGCGCCATGCGCGCCTCCTTATGCATAGGTGTGTGCCGGTACGCCTTATGTTTGACGGCGCTGATGAGACGTACCCGGAAAACTTCTTTTAATGTTTTAGCACTCCGGCGCCCGGAGTGCTAATCGGTTCGCTTCCAGAGTAGTTTCCTTCATGCGGCAAAGCCTTGCGGCGACTGGCATTGGGAGATATATCGACAAACGAACATCTGAAGTTCACGCGAATGTTAATTGTGAGCGCTAACAGCACACAAACTACCAAAACACGCCAAAATTTCACCACAACGTCACCTCACATCGCTACTATGGGAAACGCAATGTGAGGGCGTCGAGCGCTCGGCACAAGCCGGATACGCGGCCCGACCAATTGGAAGGAAAGTAATCCATGACCG
>OLOL01001399.1_pt1 | contig 20874 bp, 22 predicted proteins | sample 1673081 | NCBI WGS metagenome assembly OLOL01 (sample SAMEA3136753, study PRJEB25190) | human gut metagenome
TATCTCCATCAAATACAACAATCATCTTATCCCGTTCTTTATCAAATGCTATTTCTGAATTTTCTTTCTGATTTTCTGCAAATTCAATCAAACGTCTTGGAAATGAAATATCCCTGTCTCCCTCTGTTTTTTCAAGTAACCGGATATCGATCAATGGATGAATATTTAACTCTTTTCGGATATCAATTAACTTTTTGAAATACCATGTTTCAGTATTTGCACCCTCACATATGAAAAAGTACTTACGATAAGGCTCAATCTGTTCTTCTTCATCTGTAGTTCTGCTATTCCAATTCGTATAACTTCTTACTGGAGCCAAGGCTACTCCTCCTCTCTAAAGTCGAATGTTGAAAATACCGGTATCGCACCATATCTTCCTTCCAGATATGCCTTGCTCAACACTTTATCATACCTCTCCTTGAAACGATCTAAGGAATAAATAGAGCTTGCATTTTCTGCGTTACGTTCTACAAACCAGATTTCATCCCTTCTAAAAATAGCCTGATCCATAATGGATGATTCATGTGTAGTGAACAATAGCTGCATACGCTGCTCATCATGTAGCTGCATAAACAATTGCAAAAATCGTTCTGTCAGCTTCGGATGTAAGCTTCTCTCCAATTCATCCACAACATAAAGAACATCTTCTCGTTTATTCAACAGCATATCCATCAAATCGAATAATCTTCTTGTTCCATCAGACTCTTCATCAAAACCGAACTCATAAAATGACTTATTATGATGCAACCGGATTGTTGTGACCTTCGGTTCAGAATGTCCTTCAACTTCGATATTAAAGAAAGTTTCCTTCGACCTCATCGTCATTCTGAATGATGGTTCTTCCTGCTCTTCCATTCTATTTTTTACATGCTGCATCATCTTATCAAATACTGATTTCGGCAATGCATTTGATAACTCATCCAATGTAATTTCTTCAATTTTTACCTGGCTGATACCCGTATCAAATGTTTTGATCAATTTGTTAATCAGCTTCAGCGAATTATCATCATAATAATATTCCAAATCAATCAATGGCGTATCCGGTGTGATAATCGAAATATGATTCTGAATCCAATCATATACATCCCGGAAGAACAATAATTTAGATCGTGTGCTATATTTTTTTCCACGATTCATTTCTGTCAGGAACAAAGATGTTTCATTTCCTTCAAAATCATCTGCATAGGTTTCAAATTTATTTTTTTCTGTGTTTGTCAGCGTAATACCATCATTTAACACCGGACGTTTACTTCCTTCTCGTTCAAAGAGACATTTTGCTGAACCATTCTGATATAATTCATATAACCATTCTCCGGTTACTTTTCGTCTGCTTAAAACTGCAGAAAAACCATAGGCATAAAATTTGTCACCTACAGTAATCTGAATTTCAAAACTACTTTCTCGTTCCTTATTCTCCTGCCGATTCTTACAAAACATCTGTGTAGCTTCTATCGGAATACCATTGCAGACACTATCTTTAAAAAATTTAAAGAACAATGCCAAATTGGTCTTTCCAGATGCATTTGCTCCATAAACTACTGCATATTTTAATAACTGGGTACTTTTTATCTTTAACCTGTGATTTGCATTTGTTCGTATTTTATTTGAGGAAATCATTGTCAGCTCTGCTGCTTTATCAAAAGATTTAAAATTTTCAACACTTACTTTTACTAACATTCTTATACACCTCCACCTTTATTATATGTTTTACTCTTCTCTCAGTCAATGTAAATTTCTTATTTAGAGATTTTTTCGTTATATATTGTTTCTTTTTCTATTTTTAACAATTTTATTTTGAGTTATGCATATAATATCAATGTATAAGTCAGCTTTTTGTAGCGACACTATTTTACTAATGCCGCTACATGAAATATTACAATAAATAAAAACTTCTAATTCTTTTTTCTTCTATCTCTCCCAATCCATCCTTCCTGTCACATTCAACATCTTTTCTTCTCGGAAGCTGAGCATCTTTCCATTTGTTCCACCGACAATGATATGATCCAGCAATTCTATCCCCAGTAGCTGTCCGCACTTCTGCAGCTTTCTCGTAACAATCATATCCTCTTTTGACGGTTTCACATTGCCACTGGGATGATTATGAAGTCCAATGATTGCAGAAGCATTTGCCAGAATACTGCTCTTAAAAACTTCTCTGGGAATTACCAAAGATGCATTGATTGTTCCAACACTGACCAGATTCATATTGATTACCTGTCCATTATTTTTCATATTCAGGATGCAAAATACTTCTCTGTCATATTGCGATAACTCCTTCGCCATCAATTCTACAACAGCCTGTGGACTGTCCAACGTCTGCTCACTATAAAGAGACGGCTCTTTTACCAGACGGATATTCACAACTTCCAATTCATTCTCCATCCTTCTGATCTCCTTTTGGAAATTCTACAACCAAAAAAATATTACTCTCTGAAGATTCCACATATGATTTCAATTGTGATAATGTCATTTCCAAATATTTAGGTTGTTCCACCATAATCTGCTCCTTTCGTTTCTTCCTTTACTTCTTTTTTCCCTGACAAATAGCTTATCACTTTGTTTGCCTTAATGCTTTTCTGCAGCTCACTGATAATGCACAGATCTGCTACATTCACTCCCGGCAAAGCAAGCATTTCATCCATCGCCATATTGACAATCTCTTTTTCCGTTCCGTATCCGGCATCAAATAAACGCTGTAATACTTTTATTGCTTTCTGATTTTTTCCCATTTCATCATCAAAGGGCAGCTTATCGCGCCCTCTGTTTTACTCCTCCTCTTCTTTCTTTTCTTCAATTCCTAATCTCTTAACCTGTTTCTTTTTATTCCAGATACGAACTCCTGTGATTCCGGCTGCTGATAATACCAGAATGGCTATCCATAAAATTGCATTTGCAGTGTCTCCTGTTTTCGGAGGGTTACTGGTTTTTGTAGTAGTACCCGGTGTCCCTGGGGTTGGTGTTTCCGGTACTTCTTTGATGGTTACAGTCTGACCTTCATCGTTGATTTCCTTATGCTCTGTTACCTTTTTCGGTTCTTCCGGATTTGTCATATCATACAGTTCTTCAAAGGTTACAAGCTGCTTTCCTCCAAGAGTGCTGCCATCGAAAGTAAACTCAATCTGCACTTCCATGTTTTCCTTGTCCGCTGTAAATTCATAATCATTGGTAACTTCTTTTCCATCAATGAGCAGCTTTTCATTTTCTGCCTTAACCATCTGCCAACCAGACAACTTGTAGTTCGTACCGATTTCCAGTCCTTCTAAAGTAACCGTATCCACAATCGTCAGATCTTTTCCGGCTTCGATTTCTTTCTTACCGTTCTTATCCGATGCTGTGGTATGAATCGAAATCTTTCGCTCTGTAATCAGGACTGTCTGACCTTCATCATCAATGTCCTTATGCTCTGCAACTTTTACAGGTTCTTCCGGATTCTTCAGGTCGTATAATTCTTCAAATGTAACCAGATTCTGTCCGCCAAGTTCTGATGCATCAAACGTATAAGAAATCTCTACTTTCATTTTCTCGCTGTCAGCAACAAAAGTGTAATCACTCTCCACACGCTTTCCATCAATGAGCAGTTCTGCATTTTCCTCTTTCAACATCTGCCAGCCTTTTAACTGATACTTTCTGCCTTCTTCCAGACCGTCCAGAGTAACTGTATCCACAATCGTTACTTTCTTTCCTGCAACAATTACCTTCTCACCTGTTATTTTATCCGTTGCTGTGGTATGAATGGTAATCTCTTTTTCATACTCATCAGTCAGTGTTCCAAGGTCTATTTTCACTTTATTTCTGCTGACAACAACTTCAAATGCAGGAATCAGCTTCATACCTTTGTTGGATTCACAAGATAACTCCTCAATCTCATAAGTGTCATAAAGTAATGCCCCTTTGCTGTCGTCTGGCTCTGATGTTCCGAACCAGATACCGTCCTCACTGGATTTCCCCGCATTTGTATTTTTCTTATGAGACGCCCAATCAGAAGCAGTTGAAAACTGACCATTCTTGTCTGTCACTACGATATGGCTCTCTCCGGTTGTTTTGCTTGTAATCTTAAAAGGAACATTTACCAGTCTCTTATGTGTGCTAGCTCCAATCTTGACTCCTTCCAGATCTCCACGTTTAATCTGGTTGTAAATGGAATGGCTTTCGTCTGTTAAATCTACGATTTTTCCATTTTCTGTAATGGAAAATTCAATCGCTTTTGCACCGTCTGTTAAATAACCTTCCGGTGCTTTTGTTTCCTTCAGTTTGTATTTACCATATGGAAGTAAATCTGTTGATGTTGTTGCAATACCATCAATCCCTGTCTGAATCATCTTAACTGTCTCATTCCTTTTGTACAGCTTTCCTTCTACCAGAATCGGATTCTCGTTCAGTGAAATAATTGCAAACGCCGCATCTTTTAATATGGCACTTCCCTGTGCTTTGGTATCTTTTGTCTCTAAATCACGTTTCTGAATCTTCACCCCACCTCGGATTACCTGATCAGATACGGAATACTGGTTGCTTCCGGAAAGGACTGCAAGCTCTCCGTCCTCTGTAATCTGTGTCAGATACATTCCTTTTATCTGCTCTGTGCTGTCCCCTGCCTGCATATAAGCTCCGTCCAGTAAATATCCGTCCGGTGCTTTTGTCTCCTCAACAGTCAGTGTTCCAAGTGGTAATACGCTTTTTTCATTCTGGGTGTAAAATGCATCTCCAGATACTTTGTAAGCATCTGTCAGTTTTGTCACATAATGAACAGTTCCATTACTGTCTTTTTCAGCTACCGTCTTTGTAACCCAGGTACGTGTTGCTTTCTCTGGTAAATTGTCTTTTGTATAAAGTCCGTAATAATAATGCCAGGTAAACTCTGCTCCTGCCAGTGCTGCATTACCCTGTGCAGCTGCTTTTCCTGTCTCCATATCAATCTTGAACAGGTCTACCAATGTCTCTGTCACTTTCGGAACATCGGAAACATTTAATACGGCTGTCTTTCCGGCTTCAACCTTCAGACTGTGTACTGTCGTATCCAGCTTATATCCCTTCGGTGCAGAAAGCTCTTTGATGTAAACATTCCCTGCAGTCACTTCAACCTCATTTGTCTCACCATTCTCATTTGTTGTAAGTGTTCCAATCTGATTGCTGCAATTCTGGTCTGAGAATATGCCAAAGGTTGCTCCGGCAATGGTATACATCGCATTTCCATTTGTGACAATCTCATTTGCGGTTGTCTTTTTTACTTTTGCATTTCCGACATTCAGTTCTGCCCAAAACTGTCCGAGATCCTGTCCCTCTCCAGTATAGATATATCCTCCACATTTATACCGACCTTTGTTCGCCTGTACAAATGCTCTCGCTCCTGCATACACTTCATTCTGAATATCCTGTGAAATCTCAGAATATGCAGCTCGTACATTATCACACTGCCAGCCTAAATACTCACTCAGTCTCTGCCATACCACACACTGTTCCAACAGATATCCCTGATTCGCATTCAGGTTACTGTGACTGCCTCTATACTGTTTTACATACTCCAGTGACAATGCCACATCTTCGATCTGTGCAGCACTCATACTGGAACTTGCATCGTGTCTAGTTTTATACCCATTTTTGAATCCAGTGTTAATATCTACACAATAGGCTGTTTCGCCCTCTACTCGCATGTGACCTTCATTGAATGTCGAATGAATGGTTCCATCATTCATCACATATTCAATATATCCGACTCTCTCTGAGGATTCCGTCCAATACTGTGTTTCCGCTGCCTGAACCGATGTGATCGGTAATGCAGTTAAAATCGTGGTCAGGGCAAGAATCCCTGCACACACTCGTTTCCATATCTTCTTCATTTTTTACAATTCCTTTCTTTTCAATCCAAAAAAGACGTCCGTCTGGAACGCCTGATGTTGCTTTATGCTGTTTGCTCCCTGCTGCCATGCAGGGTGTGGGAATCTCTGACCTGTCGAAAGAAAAGAGATTCCCGGCTCCTTATTGTCTTTTCGGCTGGTAATCTGCTGGTAAACCAAAGGGGTAGGGTGTGGGGAGGGGAAAACAGGAAAACGCTGATTTTTCATTGACCACCAACGGATAGACTTCTCCCTTGGTGTCAAAATGCCTATCGTTCCCTGCTTTTTTCCCGTTTCCGGTATAATTCCAGTGCTTTGATAATGGTTTCCTCCATTTTCTGCTGTGAAGTTCCCGATGGAAAATATTTTTTCAGTCGATTCTTTGGAATTTTCCATTGCTCTACCTGGTTCGGCTTTTCCTCTGCCATAATCGACAGTAAAACATCTTCATTTAACCTTCCTTCTGCTGAAAATTTACGGATTTTAATTGCCTGTGCATGACTTGGGGTACAAGCCTCCGACTCCATGGTGTCGTACAATATCTCCTGTTCCTCCTTCGTCAAATAGGACAGCTCCACCGCCGGACGCATAGAAATCTTTTTGTCATCGACCATTTCAAGGATTTCCGGGATAAGTTCCGTAAGGCGGATATAGCGACGGATTTGGTCTTGGCTTTCTCCAACTTGTTCACCTAATATTTCTCTTGAAGTTTTACCTTTAAACTTCTGTGCCAGTGGCACAGAAGTCAAATCTCTCCTCTGTCCCTGTCTCTTCATAGCATCTAGCTTCATTTTATAAGCAAATGCCTTTTCGGATGGTAAGATTTCTTCTCGCTGAAGATTGCTGTCAACCATGACAATGACTGCTTGGTCATCACTAAGATTTCTTACAATGCATGGCATTGTCTCTTTTCCAGCCAGTTCACTTGCCATTTTTCTACGGTGTCCAGAAATCATTTCATACCCGCCTGTTGGCTTTTCCCTGACAAGTGCTGGGACTAATACGCCATGGTCACGCACGCTTTCGATAGTTTCCAACATCTTATCATCCATTTTTACCTTAAACGGATGATTCGGGAAATCTGTAATTTCATAAATAGAAATATCTTTTACATACTCCTGATCCTTATGGTCTCTTTCTTCCTGCGTTGTAAAAAGGTCATCTGCTGAAGGAAGATTCATGTTTATTTCTCTGTTTTTCGCCACAATGAATCACCTCCCTCGTAAATTCTGCATACGCCTTTGCAACAGTTCCATTTTTGTCATACTCATAAATGCTCTGTCCTGCTGCACTGCTTTCTGCTGCTGTGATAGCCACTGGAATAACAGTTTTGAAAATCCTAATATGCTTTCCATAATTCTCTCTAAGGCTAGTCTCTGTTGTCCTTGCAAGTTTTGTTCTCATATCTGCAAGTGTCAGCAATACTCCATCAATCTTCAGATTAGGATTTAGCTGTCTCTGTACCTTACCGATTGTTTTCATTAACTGTGTCATGCCCTTTAATGGAAGATAATGAGCCTGAACTGGAACAATTACACTGTCTGCGGCAGCTAATGCATTGATAGTCAACATCCCCAAGCTAGGCATACAATCAATCAGGATATAATCATAATCTTTTTTCAAATCTGCCAGATACAGCTTTAGTGTCTGCTCTCTGCTCATTGCATTTACCAGGGAGATTTCCATGCCCGATAATTCAATGTTAGTTGGAATAATGTCAACTCCTTCTTTATGGTGTAAAATGCCTTCATTATACACAAATGGTTCATCTTGTAATATTTTCTTCATCTGTGTATCCAACGTAATCGGAAGATTATCTGCATTAGTCCACCCCAATGCGGTTGTTAAGTCTCCCTGTGGATCAGCATCGACCAATAATACTTTTCGCCCCTGATGTGCAAGACCAATTCCCAGATTTAATGTCGTTGTGGTCTTGGCTGTTCCTCCCTTCTGATTTGCAAGTGCGATTACTTTACACTTGGTCATATGGTTTCCTCCTTCCTCGAAAAATTTAATAGCCAATCCTTTTTACGGGACTGGCTATGTATAAAAGTAAGCGCTTAAATTTTAGACATGGATACAAAAATCCCCGGCCACATTTCTGCAACCGGAGCACCTTGATAATTCACATATGATTGATTATTGATTTGAGTCGTTTGCACGACGTTCGATTTCAGCTTTGACTTCTTCGTTCCATGGGGCAAGCCTATCTAACTCTTCATCGCTCATCCTATCATTCGGGAGTTTTTCCAGAAGATAGGTTAGATAGTGATAGACGTTTACTCCATTTGCTTTCGCCATTTCTACCATTGTGTAGACGATAGCACTGGCCTGGGCGCCGTTTGGAGTATCACAGAACAGCCAGTTTTTCCGGCCTACTGTAAACGGACGAATAGCGTTTTCACTGAGATTATTAGAAAAACTGCAGTGACCATCTTCCAAATAGGTCATAAGATAGGATCGGCGATTCTGAATATAGGTAACTGCCTTATCCATCCTTGATCCACGGACTGGATTTTGTTTATCAAGCCACGACAAAAAGCCTTCTACTATCGGCTTTTCTTTCTCAAGACGAGCTTTCTTGATAGCATCGAAGGATGAGTACTTCGCTTTAATGACATCTTCCAAATGGAAAAGCTGGTTGATATACATCATGCCTTGAACAGATGGCTGTGTATAATCCAGTTGCTTTCCTTTCGGAATCGCATCTGTCAGATATCTGCGGATGTGTGCCCAGCATGCTGTCCGTTTGGCATCAGGAACTTTGTTGTAACCACTGTAACCATCACACATCAGATATCCCTTGAATCCCTCAAGGAATTCTACTGCGTTATTCCCGGCACGGGTTTCTGAATATTTATAAAGGATGATTGGGAATCCGCCATCTTCCCCGCTGCGGAATAACCACATGTAAGATTTGGTCTGTGCACGCCTACCGGATTCGTGTAATACCTGGAGTGGTGTTTCATCTGCCATTGCGAATTCCCTTTTTAAGAGTTGCCGGTGGAAGTAATCATACATCGGGGTGAAATAATCCAATGTATTACGGATTACCCAGTTTGCCATCGTTGCTCTTGTGATAGCAACACCGTACTGTTCCCAGTCTTTTTCCTGCCGGGTATAAGGAAGACTGTTACAAAACTTCTGATACATGACCCAGGCGATAGTATCTGCCGCAGCCATACCGTGAAGCATATGTGCATGGCCGTCTTTTCCCTTTTTGATAACAGTAACGTCATCGTTATTACATTCCGGGCAAATATAATTTAAGCTGTATATTTCGATCACTTTTAACTTTGCCGGTACGAAGGAAAGTTCGCGGCGTACGAATTCTTCACCGATTTTTACCAGAGGAGCGTTGCAAACAGGGCAGACTTTTTCTGCATCCGGAAGATCCAGATATTTTTTGACTACTGGAATCCCTTTGAACCGTTCTGCGTTAGTTGCACGGGATTTCCGCTTTTTTGTCTCTTTCTCAGGCAAAAGACTTTCCAACGCTTCTGGTTCTGCAATAGTTGGATTCTGTTCCAGTTCGGCTTCATTAAATAAATTCAATTGTCCCGGAACATCCATGGAACGTTTTTCGCTGGAAGAACCGAAAAGCTTTTTGCGAAGCAGATCCACTTCTTCCTTTAAATTATCCCGTTCCTGAGTAAGAGCCTCTTCCCGTTTGTTAGCGGCATCTACAGTTGCCTGAAGTGTTTTTATCATTTTTTTCAGATCGTTGATCATGTCTTTCAACTCACGGAGTTGAAGGCCTTTAGAACTGTCTGCCACTGCGTTTCCCTCCCGGTTTTTGATACTTTTATTATACCAGAAATCATGGAAAACTCCTAGGAAAACGGGTCAATAAGAGGCTTGAAAAACGCTGAATTTTCAAGGAAATCCAGTGCTTTTATGTGTATTTTTTTGCCGTACAGTTTAAGTGGTTTTAATAGCTTTTGGCTGCTCGATATCGATGCCTGACATCAGCCAGTCGAACTCTCTCCAAGTGAGATTCCGGACTTCTGATTTATCCCGGGGCCACCGGTAAGAGCCTTGGGCGGTGAGTCTTTTGTAGATCATAACAATTCCGTCAGGCTCTTTTAAGATAGCTTTAATCCTGTCGCATTTGCGTCCACAGAATAGATAGAGCGAATGGTCGATTTCCATAGAGAACTGCTCCTGAATAATTGCGCATAATCCATCGATAGATTTACGCATATCTGTTCTGCCACAAACGATATAGATTGCATCGACATTGGAAATGTCCGCTAACATAATGGCTCCTTTAATGCATCCATTAAAATTTTTAGAAGCATAGGCTGAACAGTATTGCTCATACGGATTGTTAATCCTTTTGCTTCAATCTCAATCGTATGTGAATTGTCAAGGTACATAGAACTGCTTCTTTCATCTTGAAACAGTTCTGCCGGAGAAAGTTCCGGTTCTATAGCAATCTGAACGACATCCTGTTTGTGGGATGTAAGATCAAGAGTGCTGGCTTTGCCAATCGGATCTGGTATCTGACAGGCTCTTTTGCGCAGACGGGAAACGGCATTATAGAAGCAACTTGGAGAAATACCTTGTGCTTCACACCATGCAGCGTCTGTTAATCCACTTTGCCTGCATTCAGTTACCAGCTCCATCCAATCATCCAAAGAACGCCTTGGTGCACGTTTATCACTCATAATGAAACCTCCAAATGTAGTAAATTTCTACTTTCTATCAAAGAAGTGGAGTAAAAATCTATCTTCTATTATTATGAGTTAGAAAAGGGCGAATATCTAGTTACCCAAAAACTAAGCGCTTACGTATAAAATGGGCATAAAAAAAGCCGACTGACTCGTAATTTGAATCAATCGGCTATGTATGATTTTTCATATAAATCTCTCAGATTTATTATCATTTCATATTATATTTTTCTCTCAAATAATCCTTATCTGGCCAATTCTGTTTATCTTTTGGAAATAATATTTTATCATAAATTCCCTTTAACTCACTACTTTTAACTTCCACCTTCCCATCTGGTCTAATTTTTATTAATCCCTTATCAAAAGCTAATTCATGATTAGTACATAAGCATATACCATTTGTTATATCATCCACACCGCCTTTTGCCACAGGTACAATATGGGCTGCTCTCAATATCGATGGTTCATGCAAACCACACACTGCGCATGTTGCACCATATGCACTCAATACTTCTTTTCTAAATTTTCCTTGCTTTCTATACGGTTTTTTTTCTACTTTTTCCGTCCACTCTCTATTTTTATATGGAAATCTTTTTCGAATTTCCTCCTCGTCCTCAATTTCTAATTTTTGCATTTTTTCATTCCACTTTGCTATTGGAAGCATGTCATATCGTTCTCTTGTCATGTCTAAAAAGCCCATTCCATCTTCAAAAAAAGAAATTTGTACTCTTATCTCATTTTTTTCATGATATATCTGATAAACAATTGGATATATCCAATCATCTTGTAATTTTTCAAGAAAGTGTTCCTTTAATGCTCGGTTTCTTTTTTCTCTAATAGCCGCATTATTATACTCTATCAATATTTTTTTTGTAAAATATTTTATAGTTTTCATTTTATGCTTCGTCCCCCTATTTCCTATTTCTTATTTATTACTAACCTCATCTTCAATTATTTGTCAAACTCAACATCATTGTATAAATCTTATTTTTTCTTTTACATCTCTTACCAAATATTACCTATCTTTAATATCACTTTTTACATACATCATTCACATCTAAATTACATCCCCCTTGTCATGTCTGAATCATGAAACAATACTTAAAATAAATCTGGCTCATTCTCAATCAAATCTTCTGCCAGATATTTTGCATCCATATTTTCTATTCCATAACTGTCATTTGAAATTTGTTCAGCAAGTTTACTGGAATAATAAATATCAAATGCTTTTCGCAAATCTATTCCTTTTATTTCAGAAATTACATTAATGATATCATTTTCCAAATTTTGCTTATAAATTTCTTCTAATTGTTTCTTATCTACCATGATCTTTCACCTCATATGCTCTTTTAAAAGTGATAAGTCGATTCAGCGTTTCTTGATTTACAATACATATTTGATTATTCATCTTATAGTATCGCAATTCACCTAATACCTTTTCCTTATCCCACAAACCTCTAAAATACATATCTACAGTCTTAAACACGTCATCGTCTGCAACATTTCCTATAATAATGTCATATTCTTTATTTAATGGCTGGCCTTTTCTACATGCACACACAAAATCAAGCCATTTCTCATTTTCTTTTTCAAAAGATAATACCTTAAAATCATCCCATTCTTCAGATAATTCATAAACATTAACTATTGCAGCCTTTTCCTGTCTCATGCCCTTTCGGACTGCCCATTTCTTCGCCTGATTTTCGAAAGTTGTAATATAAAATCCCCGGCCAAAATCCAGATACTTTTTCGAATGTACTACGTCTGGATTTTTTATAATTTCTGTTGATCCATGATATACAATCATACATTAACTCCTTTTTCTCTCACATAATCGGTAATATCTTCTACCAAATATTCCTTTCCCTGTGTATGAAGAACATCGTAACATTTAATAATATAGTTATCCAAAATTCCGGTTGAATTTAATATTTTATACACTTTGGCTGGAGACATCTTCCACTTATCCGCAAGACTATACAGCATGAATATTGAAAAGCTCAATTCTTTTTTCTCACACATAATCACCGCCAACCTTTCCATCATATTTATATTTAGATTATAACAAGTATTTTATGTTCATACACTATATTTTTCAATTATTATCAAAAAAGCAGGCAATGAAAAGTCACAAAACCTCTTCATCCACCCGCTTTTCACCTATACTCTCACCACTACCACTTCCACAACATCTGGATGTTCAACCACCCACATACCACAAAATACCACCTGTTTTGTGACTTTCTCATGCTAGGAGACAAAATATTCTACTGCATTATGCGGAAAAAATGCCTTAAATTCACTGTATAACTGTGCCGCCAATGTCTTATTATGGGCTAAGATCAATGTTGGTTTATTCAGATTCTGTATAATGTTGGCCATCGTAAACGTCTTACCGGAGCCTGTAACACCAAGAAGTGTCTCAAATTGATTTCCTTCCTTAAATCCCTTGGTAAGCTGCTCGATCGCCTGCGGCTGATCACCCATTGGTTTATATTCTGATACTAATTCAAAATGATCCATATAAATTCTCCCTGTGCAAAAAATCAAACAATTGCTATATGGTCTGCTGTTTATTATGTGCCTTTTCTTTTATTTTCATCTATGCTTGATTATATCAAAGTATAAAAAGAAAGTACAGAACAAATCGAATGTTTGTTCTGTACTTATTTTATTGATTATTTCTTCTGTAAAATAGAAATTGCTTTATCAAGCTGTTCATCTGCTTTTGTCTTTGTATTGTCTTTTACCTCAACATCTGGTTTGATTCCTTTTTTGTGGATATTATGCCCAGCTGGTGTGTAATAAGATGAATATGTCAATTTAACATAAGAACCATCCCCAACTTCAAAAAATCCCTGCACGATTCCTTTGCCAAATGTCGTTTCTCCAACTAGTGTTCCTGTATTTCTATCTTTGACTGCTCCGGAAAGAATCTCCGCTGCACTTGCACTGTTACCATTTACTAAGACACATAATGGCATATCAAGCTGTTCATTTTTAGTATCTTTATAATATTTTTTATTGCCATTCTTATCTTCTGTATAAACGATCGTTCCCTTTGGAAGAATCTGGCTTGCAATATCTACCACACTTGTTAACAATCCTCCCGGATTATCTCTAAGATCAATGATCAATTTCTTGGCTCCTTGTTTCTTCAAACTTGCAAGGCCGCTTTTAAACTGGCTGACTGTCACTTCATCAAATTCAGTAATCTGAAGATATCCGATCTGATCTTTCAACATTTTCGTCTCAACCGTTGGATTCTCAATGGATTGTCTTGTAAATGTATATGTCTTTGTTGTCTGATTTCTTGTAAATGTTAAGTTTACCTTGGTTCCTTCTGCACCTTTGATCTTCTTTACAATATCATCAAGCGCATCTGATGTTTTTACTTTGTAATTTCCTACTTTTATTAAAACATCACCTTTCTTTAATCCACTTCCATCTGCCGGACTTCCTTTGACTGGTTTAACTACTGTGATAATACCTGTCTTGATATCCTGTGTCATGTAAATTCCTACTCCATAATATACTCCACTTGTTGACTCTTCCAGTTCTTTAAAGTCACTCTCTGAATAATATGTTGAGTATACATCACCAAGTCCTGCAACCAATCCTTTATATGTGTAATCTTCCAGATCACTTTTCTTCACAGATCCTTTATAATATTTATCAATAATCTGTTCAATACGATTAATCTTTCTTGCTGTCTGCAGTGTTGAGCTTGGAACAACGTATGCACGATAAAGGAAAAAACCTTCCACAATGCATACAACAACAAGAAGTCCTACAAGTATTTTTGATAATTTCTTCTTCATGAAATTAGTTCCTTTCTTTTATGTAATGTATTCTGTTATGTAATGTATTCTGTTTGAACACATGTTATTATAAGTAATTTTGAGGATTTACATAATTTCCATTCTTTTTCACAACAAAATGCAAATGAGCTCCTGACACCATTCCTGTTGCCCCTGATCTCGCAATTGTCTGTCCCTTGCTGACTCTTGAACCTGAAGATACAAGAAGTTTTGAACAGTGAAGATACATTGTTTCCAACCCATTTCCATGACTGATCTTTAAATAATTTCCATTGTAAGAATTATATCCTGCATCTATGACTGTCCCAGATGCTGCTGCCACGATCGTTGATCCTGTCGAGCAGGGAATATCAATTCCTGCATGTAATTTCCTTACTCCTGTCACTGGATGGATGCGGTATCCATATCCAGATGAAATACTGTGGCAGGATGGAACCGGCCAGCCAAGATTTCCAGAAGAAGTAGTTGTTGTATTATTCTTCTTCGCTGTTGTCGCAGATGCCGACGGTTTTGTCTGTGATGGCCGTTTGCTTGTTGAACCTACTGATGTACCAGTATCTGATTTAGATTCTTTGGCTGATTCTTTTACAGAAGCCATATCCAAATCTTTCTGATCTGGCTCCTCTTCTTCAAATGCAGCAAGCAATGCACTGTTTGATGCTAGCTTCTTCTGATACCATACAATCTTCTCTTGTTTCTTCGCAACGGCCTGATCTAACTTCTCTTTCTTTACTTTTGCCTGCGCTGTTAACGTCTTTGCTGTTTGGTAATCCTTCTTTAAACGGATTTCTGCGATCCGAATTGTGTCTTCCGTTGTCTGTAATTTCAAAAACATATTGCTGTCATATTTTGAAACCTTTGAGACATAATCTGCCCGTCTTAGAAATTCCTGAAAATTGCTTGCTTCAAAGATTACTTCCATATAAGCCATATTCCCATTCTCATAAAGAAATTTAATACGCTTGCTCATAATCCTTGACTGTTCTTCTTTCGACTGTTTTGCTTCTTGCAAACGCTCCTGCGTATCTTTCAGTTCTTTTTGGACGGAAGAAAGCTTTGATCTGTACTTTTCATAAGTTTCATGACTTGCTGTCATTTTCTCATCAAGCTCTTTGATCTCATTTTGTATTTTTTTATTTTTTTCCTGAAGTTTTTTATTTTCATTCTGAACTTGTTGTTTTTTGTCCACTGCCCAGACGGGTACTTTATAAACATTTAATGTAAGCATTGCAGACAACATCATCAGGACAATTCCTATATGATATCTCCTTTTCATAGTCTCACCTTCCTAGACTTTTAAATACTTTCGGATCGTAATAGAACTTCCAAGCAACCCGATCACGATCCCAACTATTAAAGATAATGGTAATAAGTATATCATAATTTCCTGAATCGGTACAAACTTCATAAATACTGTAACTACATGGAATTTATCATTCATCCATGAAATGATACCCTCATAACCTGCAAAGATCACAGCTGTCGGAATCAACGAACCGATCACACCAATAATGATTCCTTCTGCACGAAATGGTGCTTTAATGAATCCATTTGCTGCACCTATAAGTTTCATGATCGCTATCTCTTCTTCCCTTACTGCTACTCCGACGGAAACTGTATTGCTCACAAGGAAAATAGAAACCGCCATCAGTATCACGATCACTGCTCCTGCAATATAACTCCCCATCGTATTCATCTTTGTCATTCCTTCTGCTGCTCCCTCAGAGTAACGGACTTTTCTGACACCATCAATCTTCTCTAAATGTGATACCACCATTTTATATGATTCTACTTCCTTTAATGTGATCTCATAGGAATCAGATTCTTTTAATGGGTTGTTTCCTTCAAATCCTTCTAAAAGTTCTTCATTTCCCTGAAATACATCCTTCTTATAGATTTCCCATGCTTCTTCTGCTGATACATACCTCATCGTAGCAATATCTTCTTTTTGACGTATTTCTTTTCCAATCTCATTTTTTCTTTCTTTTGAAATTCCCTCATCAAAAAAAACAGAAATTCCAACCGATTGTTCCATCTGCTGCATCGTTGATCTGACATTTAATGCAACTGATAAAAAAGTTCCAAGCAAAAAGACACAAGCAATGATCGTTCCAAGTGATGCCAGTGAAAACATCTTATTCCTGAAAATATTTCTTGTGCCTTCCTTAATTCCATACAAAAATCTTCTAAATATCATAGAACCCCCTAGCTTCATCCTGCTGTATCTGTCCATCTTCGATCTGGATAACTCGTTTTCCCATCTCATTCACAAGTTCACGATTATGTGTAACAACCAATACCGTTGTTCCTTTCTTATTAATCTCTGACAAAAGTTCCATGATTTCCCTTGCCGTCACAGGGTCAAGATTCCCTGTTGGTTCGTCTGCCAGCAGTAATACCGGATGATTGACAAGTGCTCTGGCAATCGCTACCCTTTGTTGTTCTCCTCCTGATAATTCATTCGGAAATGCTTTCATACGATCTTTGAGTCCTACCATGTCAAGCATATTCTCCACTTGACGCTTGATATAGCGGTTTGGAGCCTCTACAACTTTCTGCGCAAAAGCCACATTCTCAAAGATGGTCCGATCCTTAAGCAGACGGAAATCCTGAAATACCATTCCCATCTGCCTTCGAAGTTTCGGAAGTTCCTTGCGTTTTAATTCTTTATAATTCTGTCCATTAACTATAATCTGACCACTTGTTGGTTCAAGTTCTTTCTGCAAAAGCTTCATAAGTGTCGTCTTTCCTGAACCACTTTTGCCAACGATAAATACAAACTCGCCCTTCTCTACATCAAGTGATACATTGGTAAGTCCTGTATTCTCTTTATCATATTCCTTCGTTACATTCTTTAATGTGATCATCATAATTCTAATCCATTGTGTCCATATGTTTCATATATTTGACTACCATCAGTGCTATTTTAAATGCAATGGCATCTTCAAAGTTTCTTAAGTCCAGATTCGTATTCTTCTGAATCTTGTCCAGACGATATACTAATGTATTACGATGAATAAATAACTGTCTGGATGTCTCGGATACATTCAGGTTATTCTCAAAAAATTTGTCGATCGTCGTTAATGTCTCTGCATCAATAGAATCTGGAGAATAATCTCCAAAAACTTCCCTGATAAACATCTTGCATAATGGAAGAGGCAGCTGATAAATCAGTCTTCCAATTCCAAGCTGATTGTATGCGATCACCTGAGCATCTTCATAGAAAATCTTACTGACTTCCAATGCGATCTGTGCTTCCTTATATGATCTTGAAACATCTTTGATCGTCTCTGCAATGTTACCAATGGCAATCTTCACTTCTTTGATACCATATTCATTCAAGCCCTTCACAATCTCCCTGGCATGTGCTAGGAATTCTGTCTGGCCTTCTTCTCCATTGACTGGTGTCACATATACAATACTCTTCTCATCCACTGCTGTAATAAAATCAGTATCTCCATCTGTCTCAACTTCTTTCATAGCTTCTAACAGATTCTGATCCTTCTCATATTCTGCCTGAATCAGAAATGCTACCCTTCTCTGCTCAACTTCAATATGAAGCTTCTTAGAGCGATTATAAATATCAACTAATAATAAATTATCTCTTAACAAATTCTTTACAAAGTTCTCCTTATCCAGGCGTTCTTTGTACGCTGTCAACAGGTTCTGAATCTGCATCACCGCCAGTTTACCAATTGTATACGCATTCTCGCTCATTCCATTCACAAGAAGAATATATTCCAATCTCTGTTCGTCGAAGATCTTAAAATACTGAAAACCATCGATTACCTGACTCTCTGCCATAGACTCTGCAAATTCTGTAGCATGTTCTGTCAAAGATTCCTGAACCTCCATTGTTGTTACTACGATACGACCGGACAGATCTAAAATACACAGATCGATTCCAGTCACTTCTTTCATTCCACTAATTGTCTCTTTTAATATCTGATTTGAAATCATCCTTTTATCAACCTTTCATATTTGCCGTTCAACCTTTTCTTTTACTATACAGCATTTTAACCAAAAAAAAAAGAAAAATTTAGTAATTTTTACATGATGTTGTGGATTTTATACAAATTTTTAGCAAAAAACATACAAACTTTAAGCAAACTCCTGTGTCTCATTGCAGTAAATTCCTGTTTTATCGTAAAAAAGAGATGTTTCGAAGCTATCTTTCTTCAAAACATCTCTTTTATATTATACCTTATTTACTAAATTTCATCTTCCGTTCCAACAATAATACAGATTCTTGCACCGCTGCTTACTGTTCCAACTGTATATTCTGGATTCTTAAAATAACTCTTTAAATCCTGTCCTAAAGACTTGTCTTCAACAATGATCTTCGTATGTGTCAGTGATCCCTCTCTGTATGTTTTAACAGAACCCACTGTATATCCATCACTTGACAGTTTATCTTTCCATCTTCCAGCTAATCCGGAAATTGATGTTGAATTTTGGATCTCAATAGAAATATTCTTGGATGATGACGAACTTTCTGTTGTTTTCTTTGCTTCTGTTGTACTTGAACTTAATGCAGAACTTAAATCTCCATCTTCAGATAACATCTCATCAAAAACTCTCTTGGCTTCATCTGTATCCAGTTTGAACTTTCCATTACTTTCTGTTCCATCTAACACTTTGAAGTTTAGATTCTTATCTTTAATCTGGCGAATTCTCTTAAGATAGCTTTCTACATTTTCATAAGACCCATCAGAATCAACTGCATCAAAATATTCCTGTGCATATTCTTTATATTCAGATAACGATTTATCGTTCAATGCAGCAGCAACAGCTACACAAATCTCACCTGTAAGTTCTGCCTGCTGGTTCTTGTCTTCAAAAATATCAGTTTCACTCATCAGTGAATAAACAGCTGTTCCATTCAGACTGTTCTCACCCTCATTCAATGTAACATATTTGTCTGTGGAATCAGTATAAGACATTGCCTGATCAAATTCTACTTTAATGTCCCCCGCCTTATTTATCAATGTTACAAACTTCTTGCGTGATAACAATTCATAAGAATTAATTGTAATTCCAAGTGTATTCTCCACCTGTTTTTTCATCAAAGCTCCGTCTTCCTTCGTTGCTTTGATAACATCTGCAACCGTCGCCTCGCTTACATTTGTTCCAAGAGTTTCCTTTACCGCCTTCTTACCGCTCTTTGTAAGTTTTAATGTCATATCCTGACGTAATGGAACAAAAATCATCTCTTGGTTTCTATTATGATAAATTCGGATCACGATGGAATTTCCTGTCTGGATCATTCCAACGTCTACCTTTTCTTTACTTTCTTCTTTTAACTGCTTTGCAATCTCAGCTTTCTTATCTTTTTTGAATTTACTTGCAAAATATGTCTTAAATCCAAAAAAACTTGCAACTCCACCGATGGCTGTCACCAGTATCACTACAAGAATTCTGGCAAATATCGCTTTCGCACCAAGCTTATTCTTCTTTTTCTTCTTCGCCATCTTTCTGCTCCTTCCGTGTATAAACTTCGTTAAGTATATCAAATTATTCGATTTATTTCAACAATCCTCTATGTTATAATCGTCTTAATATTTTCTTAAAACACTAGATTTATAAACGAAACGAGGTATACCAATGAAAACTGTACTGATCACCGGAAGTTCCCGCGGAATCGGCCGTGAAACCGCCTTATATTTTGCATCTCAGGGCTGGAATGTCATTATCCATGGATTCCGTCACCCTGAAAAACTTGATTCATTAAAAACAGAAATCCTTTCTCATTCTGTATCCTGCCTGTCTTTTTGCGGTGATATCAGCAATCCTTTGTTTGTTGATAAAATGATCACGGAATCTCTGAAAGTCTTTCCAAAAATTGACTGTCTTGTAAACAATGCTGGCATTTCCCAAGTTGGACTGTTCACAGATGCAACCATCGATGACTGGAATTTAATGATCAACACAAATTTAACTTCCGTATTTACAACTTGTAAAAATATCATTCCACACATGCTTCATTATCATAAAGGAAAAATCATCAATATTTCTTCCATCTGGGGCGAAGCAGGTGCATCCTGCGAAGTTTTATATTCTACTACAAAAGGTGGAATCAATGCATTTACAAAGGCTTTAGCAAAAGAAGTTGCTGCTAGTAATATTCAGGTGAACGCCATTGCTTTTGGAATGATCGATACGGAAATGAATGCAGAATTTGATGAAGAAGATCTGGCTATGATCAAAGATGAGATTCCGGCAGATTATATTGCCAGCCCGAAAGAGGCGGCACAAATGGTTTATCATGTGGCAGAAGCACCAGGTTATATGACTGGGCAGATTGTTACTTTTTCTGGAGGATGGTATTAAATTTTAAGTTAATAGTTGGCCAACTGTAGAATTCGAGTATATGATAAAAAATAAATAAGCAACCGAAAGCGATGAGGTGGAATTTTTGCTCATATTTTGAACAAATCGCTGATCCGCCCAATTTCCTACGAAAACTCGCTCTGGAGTTTTGTCTAAGACAAAAATCTTTGAAGCTCAGACATTCGTCCAATTGGGCTGCGAATTTATTCAAAATATGGC
>OLOL01001414.1_pt1 | contig 20761 bp, 19 predicted proteins | sample 1673081 | NCBI WGS metagenome assembly OLOL01 (sample SAMEA3136753, study PRJEB25190) | human gut metagenome
TCACCGGCCTGACCCCGCCCTTTCCACGGCGGAAAATCTTCTGATGATGCTCCGCCCCAACAAAAAATACACCGCCACGGAAGCAAAGGTGCTGGACACGGCGCTGATTCTCCACATGGAGCACGGCGGCGGCAACAATTCCACCTTCACCACGCATGTAGTGACCTCCTCCGGCACCGACACCTATTCCGCCATTGCGGCGGCTCTCGGTTCACTGAAGGGACCGCGCCACGGTGGTGCCAATATCAAGGTTGTGCGGATGTTTGAGGATATGAAAAAGAGCATCAACACTAAGGATGAGGACGCCGTTGCAGGCTATCTGACGGCACTTTTAAACAGGGAGGCTTTTGATCGTGCGGGGCTTATTTACGGTATCGGACATGCTGTTTACTCCGAGTCCGACCCCAGAGCCGGGCTTTTGATGGACTGCGCCGCATCTCTTGCTGCGGAAAAGGGGTATGAGGATGAGTACGCCCTTTATTCGTTGGTGGCAAGGCTTGCACCGGAGATCATTGCAAAGAAGCGGAAGATGTACAAGGGGGTAAGCGCAAATGTGGATTTCTATTCGGGACTTATATATCGAATGCTGGATCTGCCATGCGAACTGTATACACCGATCTTTGCAATGGCGCGCATTGCCGGTTGGAGCGCCCACCGTCTGGAGGAGCTGCAGAATGCCGGAAAGATCATTCGCCCGGCATATATCGGCGTGAAGCCTACCCGGGAATATGTGCCGATCGAGAATAGGTGATAAGAGCAAAAAAACACGCCCTCGGAACCCGAATTTTACGGAATCCGAAGGCGTTTTTCTTGTTTTGGCTTAATCGGCTTTTTCCGCCGCTTTGGTTCTGCGGTACATATCCTGTATCTGCCGGTCGATTTTCGCTATATTTCCGGCACTGTTCCGTCGATACTCCACAACACTACTATTATAACATACAATAGGCTGATCGGTCAATACACAATAAAACGAAAAGGCAAAGTTTGTATATAAGCACAAAACCGAATGCCGGAATTCGTATATCCTGCCAATTGTTTTTTTGAGAGAAATATGCTATACTGTAGATGCAAGGAGGAAGAGGTGATTCCAATGACCTAAGTACTCGCTCCCTTATATAAAAGCGTTAAGGGAGAAAAGTCTCGGCACCGAAAGACGACATTGCGCCTGAAAGGCAAGCCGCTTCAGTAGGCAAGTTCATCGCACTGCGGTGTTTATATAGAGAGAGGCGTAGATTTGGAGGACACAGCAAGGTGCCACTAAACAAGGAAAGAGAGGTACAAGACAGATGTTAGATATCAAGAGCGAGGGATAGCCCTTGATTGCTGAGATGTAAGGCAATCAAGGGCTATCTTTTTGTTATATAAAACGGTGAGTAATAACGGAAGAAATCTGCTTTGATAGAATTCAGATCGGATTTGTTCCGTTATTATAGCTTTTCGAGGTAAGCTCAGGCAAAAAGGGCGGCAACCGTGCTGCCGGAAACAGCTGTTGTATACTGACGAATGCCTTTTATGCGGCAGACTCCGGCGGCAAACAGTCACGACGGTTCGGAGACCGGCATTTTTTTAAAGCATACCCCCCAAATTAAATTGTTCACGAGATGTTCTCTGAATCATTACATTTGCGACACAGGATTGATATTTATTAAAATGTTCAAATAATATATAATATTGACCATAAAGTGAACGCCGACACCTGAAAAATCGGCATAATCAAGAAGGAGAACGTTTTCGGACAAGCCTGTATGCGCTTGCGAATGAACGAAAGGGGAAACATGAAAATCAAGAGATTATTAACTGCTGTGCTTGCAACTATGTGTGCAGCTTCTGCGCTTGCTTTTTGCGGATGCGGAAAAACGAAGGAGAATGTGGTCATATATTCTGCTGCCGAGGACTATCGTATTGAGCATATAAGAAAACGTATGGAGGAACAGTTTCCGGATTATAATGTGACCATTGAGTATATGACGACGGGAGAGCTGGCGGCAAAGCTGATTGCGGAAGGAAAGAATACCGGATGCGACATTATTTATGACCTGGAGTACAACTATATGCTTAAGCTCGACGAGGCAGGAGGGCTTGCCGACGTCTCGGCTCTTTGCAATGAAAGCGATTTCTGTGATGACACGATAATAAGCAAGAATTTTGTTCCTACCTATCGAAACGGCGGAGCGATCATACTCAACGTCGGCTTGTTAAAGGAAAAGGGGGTAGCGGAGCCGGAAAGCTATGCTGACCTTCTGAAGCCCGAATATAAGGGGCTGATCTCTATGCCCAACCCCAAATCGTCGGGTACCGGGTATATGTTTTGTAAAGCTCTTGTTAATGAATGGGGCGAGGATAAGGCGCTTGAGTATTTTGACAAGCTATCCGAAAACATACTTTCTTATACAAGCTCCGGCTCAGGTCCGATAAATGCTCTAATAATGAAAGAGGCGGCAATCGGTCTCGGTATGACGCCGCAGGCTGTTACCAAGATCAATGAGGGGCAGACCGAATTGAAAATAAAGTATTTTGAGGAAGGCTCTCCTTACTGCCTCTACGGACAATCGATCATAAGCGGAAAAGAAAACAGAGAGGCTGTAAAAGAAGTTTTTTCGTTCCTTAGCGGCAAACTGACAGAAGAAAATACCGAAAAGTTCTGCCCTGAAAAGATATATAAAACAAAGACCTTTGATGTACCGAACTATCCTGCAGAGATTAAATATGCCGATATGAGCGGAGATACGCTGCAGGCGAAGGAAGCTTTTCTCGAAAAGTGGAAATATTAAGGCGAAGAGCAGGATGTGTTTTTACCAACTATATCAGTAAAAAATCATACATACGGAAAAGGATTGAAACAGAATTCGTAACAAAAAAGCAGTGCGACCCGGTAGGGAGCACTGCTTTTTGCTGCCTTAGGTAATTAGGCTAAATGATCACATTCTCCCTTAAAATGCGCTGCAGGCTTTAGACTTTTGCTTGACAAGCCAGGCGGTCATATCCCGCAGGGTCTCCTCGATCGGGCGCGGCCGATATGCGAACCTCTCCGTTGCGGCATCATGAGTAAACCGTCCGTTTGAGCCAAGAACAGCAATAGAATAAGGGGTGAAGAAAAGCGGCTTTTTCTCTTTCAGGCAACGGCGTTCATAGTACGGAGCCGCAAGCTTTGCAAGCTTTAACGGCAAGCATATGGGACGGTATATCAGCCTGGCAGCCTTTCCGACGATCTGCAGCATCCTGCGGATGGTGATGTAATGCCCGGACAGAATGTAACCCTTGCCCGGCTCGCCGTTTTCCGCGCAAGCCAGAATTCCTTTTGCCACATCCCGTACATCTACAAAATCATACCCGCCGCGCACGGCAAAGGGCAGCTTACCGGTGAGAAAGGACTTTGCCATTGATGTAAAGCTTCCGCCGGACACATCCCCCGGTCCGATGATTCCTGAGGGAAAAACAATGCTGACGTTAAGTCCCTTTTGTGCTGCGCTAAAGACCATTTCCGTTGCAGCTGCTTTGCTTTTGGCATAATCGCCGTCTACAAGTCCCGGAGAAAATTCGCAATCCTCTGTAATGACGCAATTCTTCGGCTTTTCCGGTATGGCGTGTACAGAGCTGACATAGATCATTTTTCCTATGTGATGCTCCAGGCATTGACGGACGACCTTACAGGTGCCGCCTATATTGACCTGATAGAGCTTTGAGCCGGATCTTGAGGCGACGGAGATAATTCCGGCGCAGTGAATTACACAGGTTTTGTCATCAGCGCCTGCAAAGAACCGCTCAAGCGAGTCATCCTCGCATACATCGCCGGTGACTGTATGAACCTCTCCCGGGAGCAAAGCCGCATAAGGGTCATTGTGCAGCACCAATGCGTCTACCCGAACATTGCGCCGTACCAGCTTTTCAATGATTGCCCGACCGAGAAAACCGGTGGCGCCGGTAATCAAATATCTGTTATACATGTAGAAAACCTCCTTAAGATAACCACACGGGTGTTGACTATCTTTCACAAGTATAGTATACTAAATATAAAGGATAAAAGCAATCGGCACTCACAGTCTATCTGAAAGAAAAGCAACATCTCCCTCGTAAGTGTTGCCAAACTTTGTAAACTTTTTTCGGGGGTATTTTGAATGGGGAAAACAGATGCCAGAAAACGCTATACACAGATGGTGCTTAAGCAGTCTTTACTAAAGCTGCTGAAAGAAAAACCGGTCAACAAAATTACCGTAAAAGAGGTGTGCGAGCTGGCACAGCTGAACCGGGCGACCTTCTACGCTCATTACAGCGATTGCTTTGCGCTGCTGGAGAGCATTGAGAACGAGCTTATTGATGCGTTTGAACAGTCCCTTCGCTATGTTAATTCCTTTGATGTTACAGCTCTCATTGAAGCTATTTACGACATGATCGATCGGAATCAGGAGGCTTGCAGGGCTTTGATTTTCGGGAACACAAGCTCAACGATCCTTAAGCGGATGATCGCGCTCGCAAAGAAAGGCAGTATTGCTTACTGGCGAAAGGAACTGCCTGCGACCGGGGATGCGGAGCTTGAAATGATGTATACCCATCTGTCTAACGGCTTGATGCATGTTGTTGTGGAGGATTATGATCGGTATAGCAAAGAGGAAATCATTCGCTTTGTCAGCCGGGTGGCGAAGAACAGCCTTTCGCTGCTCAAAAAGCCGTCAGATGCTTTTGCGTAACTCAAAGAAGAATCAGAGAGAGGAATAGCTATTATGAAAGAAAACAGAAAACTGTTAAGAGAAGTTCTGAATGATATCCGTCATGATATGACCGATGAAGAGGTATTAAATCTGTTGGCGGACAGCAAGATTTCCGTGCGGCCCGAAGGCGAAAAGGAAAAATATACGCTCGGACAGCGTGCGGCGGATTCCATTGCAAAATTTGCCGGAAGCTGGGCATTTATCTTTTCCTTCAGCGGAGTTCTGATCCTGTGGATGGTAGTTAATGTTCTGCTGGCGGCAGGGGCATTTGATCCGTATCCGTTTATTCTGCTGAATTTGGTTCTGTCTTGCGTAGCGGCTATTCAGGCACCGCTTATTATGATGAGTCAGAACCGTCAGGAGGAAAAGGATCGCCGCCGAGCCGAAAATGATTATAAGGTCAACCTGAAAACCGAGATAATGATTGAGGATCTTTACGATAAGGTAAATGCTATTCTCGCTAAGCAGTCGGCGCTTGAGAGGCAGCTCCGGGGAGAGCGCGAAGAAGAGTCGGAAACAGCCGAATAGCTTAAGGCGAGGGCTATCCACCCTCGCCTTTTTGGGAATATGTGTTATTTTCTCTATTCCGAGAAACCGATACTCATCAGCCGTTACTGTTTGCAATGGCCTGATCGATCAGCTTTTGCAGTGTCTTTGCCTGTTTCTCGGCGGTTATTGCACCGACGATAGGCTCGCCGACGATGTTGCCGTTCTTGTCAACTACATATGTAGTCGGATAGGAGTACAGTCCGGAGGTGAATTTACCTGCCTCGCTTTTCGAGTCAAACCAAATGTTCTTGTAGGACACACCTTTCTTTGTCAGAATATCCTTTGCATCGTTTATCGCCGTTTTATCCCCGTCAAGAGTGAATGAATTGATCCCGACTACCGCGCCGCCTTTTTCGGCAAGCTGTTTGTTCAGTGCCTCCAGGTCTGCAAGCTCACCCACGCAGGGGCTGCAGGTGGTAAACCAGAAGTTTACTACGGTAACGGTGTTTCCTGCGAACAGGGTGCTGCTCTTCACTTCATTTCCGTCAAGATCCTTACCGTCAAATGCGGGGAATTTCATCAGATCGCCTTTTTCTGTCGGCTTGCCGTTCTCTGCCGGAACGCTCATATCGCCGTCGGACGGCTTTTTTCCGCAGCCGGGGAACTTTTGCTCAAGAATCGTCAGCTTTCCTTCGATCTCACGGATCTGTTCGGCACCTTCTTTAAGCAGCTTCAGCTCATCTGCCTTGAACTGGTCCTTGGCACCGTCGATCGTTTTAAGCAGGAAGTCGCCGTAGTTTCCGCCGTCCTCGATCATAGCCGTACCTTTATTGGCAGAGAGAAATACCTTCTCCCAAAGAGCGCTGTTATCGGAAAGAATGGCGTTTTCCTGATCCATCAGTTTTTGATGAAGCTCGGTTGCTTCGTCCTCCGTGCTCGGGTCCGCCGCCATAAGAGCTGCAATTTCAGTCTTTTTGTTTCCGTCATTTTTCTTATTGTCTTTGCTCGTGCCGCAGGCAGCAAGGCCGAATACCAGAATAAATGCGGTCAATACGGTTAGAATTCTTGTTGTTTTCATAGTGTTTACTCCTTTTCCGTATCGGATATTTGTTTTGGTGTTTCTGTCTTTTCTGCGGGTCGATCTGTTTCTTTTCCGTTGCCGAAGCCGTAGCGGAAGCTTACAGCCTTGGTGGGGCAGGCACGGACGCACATGCCGCAGCGGATGCATTCGGTGTGATCGGGGGTTTTGGTTACATCCACATCCATCTTGCATGCCTTTGCACATTTTCCGCAGGAAACGCATTTGTGTTTATCAACCTTCATTCCGAAAAGCGACACCTTGTTAAGCAGCGCATAAAATGCGCCCAGCGGACACAGCCACTTGCAGAACGGGCGGTAGAAAAGCACACTCAGCAAGATTACCGTGACCAAAATGCCGAGCTTCCACGAAAAGAGCGCACCGAGTGCGGCGCGTATGCCGGAATTGACGGCGGCAAGAGGTATCGCACCCTCAAGTACCCCTTGCGGACAAAGGTACTTGCAGAAGAACGGATCTCCCATACCGACATCATTTGTGATAAGCATTGGCAGCAAAATTACCATAAAAAGCAGAACCGCGTATTTTATGTAGGTCAGCGGCTTCAGCTTTTTGGTGGAGATCTTTTTGGTCGGAATCTTGTGCAGCAGCTCCTGAAGCCATCCGAACGGACACAGAAACCCGCAGATGAAGCGGCCGAGCAGCACGCCGAGCAAGATGAGAAATCCTGTGATGTAGTAGGAAAAGCTGAATTTCGACGACCCCACCACTGCCTGAAACGAGCCGATCGGACAGGCACCCGATGCCGCCGGGCAGGAATAGCAATTGAGTCCCGGAACGCAAACGGCTTTTCCTTTTCCCTGATAGATGCTCCCCTTCAGAAAGTTAGGCAGATGAAGGTTGGTCAGCAGTGTCGCTCCCGCTTGGAACAGTCCGCGAAAGCGTGAAAGAAACTGCGATACGCCGCTTTTTTTCTTCTTCGCATTTTTGTTATCCAATTCCCACACACTCCAAGCACAGTCGTATCGCCTTGCTCAGCACGGAATCCGCCTCTCCGCGCCAGGCTCCGTAACACAGCATCGCGGCTCCGCAGGCGAGCAGCGCAACCTGAAATACGGCTTTTTTCGATCGAATCAATTCGGTCACCCCTTCCTTTTGTGCTCTCATTATAGCACAGAGGATATAAAATCTCTGTTAAGAACGAAAACTTAACAAAAATCTTATTCTTGTGTGGTATAATAAAGTCGGAAAATCGGAAAAGCAACGAGAGGAGAATTCCCATGCATATTTTAGTAGTTGAAGATGAACGCGCGCTATGTGAGACGATTGTCCGCAGTCTCAGGCGGCTCGCTTACAGCGTGGATTTTTGCTGTGACGGAAACAAAGCAATCGAACTGCTCGGTGTGGAGCGGTACGATCTTGTTTTACTGGATCTGAATCTGCCGGGGAAGGATGGGATGACGGTGCTTAGAACGCTGCGTCAAAACGACAGAGATACGAAGGTGTTGATTTTGTCGGCGCGCAGTGAGGTCGCTGACAAGGTGGAGGGACTGGATGCCGGTGCAAACGATTATCTGGCAAAGCCTTTTCACTTAGAGGAGCTGGAGGCAAGGATACGCAGTCTGACACGCCGTCAGTTCACACAGAATGATGTGGTTCTTACCTGCGGTAAGCTTTCCTTTGACACTAAGACTCGTACCGCCGCAGCTGACGGACAGGAGCTGTTACTTACCCGAAAAGAAATCGGGATACTTGAATACCTGCTGCTCAATCAGGGGCGGCCTGTCAGTCAGGAGGAGCTGCTTGACCATGTCTGGGATAACAGTGTGGATAATTTCAGCAATTCGATCCGGGTACATATTTCCGCACTGCGGAAGAAGCTGCGTTCCGCACTTGGCTTTGACCCCATCCGCAACCGAATCGGGGAAGGGTATGTTATGGAGGAAGAGAAATTGTGAAAAAGCTATCCTTGCAATGGAGAATCACCTTAATGACGGTATTACTTATCGGAGCAACCTGTGTTTTTATGAATGTTCTGATCGGATATTCCGGCAGGCATTATATGAATTCCATAGGCTCTTATATTACGGGAAACGGTGATACGGACAAGGGAGAACCGGAGTTTTTTGATCCTGAGCAAAAGAAGCTCGACGAGGAATTGACCATTGTTGTACACGGGGCGCAGGAATCATTTATCACCACTAATTGGTATATCACGGCGGCGGGAACCTTATTCGGCGGTGCACTTGCGTATTTTTTAAGCGGACACGCGCTGAAGCCCCTGCGCACTTTTACTTCTCAAGTGGAAAAGGTTCAGCTGAACAATCTGACAGATATGAAGATCAGCGAAGATGTCCTGCCGGAGTTCCGGCAGTTCAGCAGCTCGTTCAATCAGATGCTTGAACGTCTTGATGAGGGCTTTACCGCGCAGCGGCAGTTTACGGGGAATGCCGCTCATGAGCTGCGCACACCGCTCTCGCTGATGCAGGCACAGCTTGAGCTGTTTTCCGCAGAGCATCCGGAGGTATTGCAGGAAACGGCGGATTTTCTGCGCCTGCTGCGTGAGCAGACCGAACGTATGACGCAGATGACTAAAACGCTGCTTGAAATGAGTGAGCTTAAGACGGTGCCCTGCAACGACCGTATTGAATTGGCTCCTATGGTTGAGGAGATCTTTGCCGACCTTGCCCCGCTTGCGGACAGAAACGGAATAATCCTTGAAAGCAAAGGCGACGGAGTTATGATCGGCAGCGACACGCTGATTTATCGTATGCTCTTTAATCTGACCGAAAATTCTATACGCTACAATCGCCCGAACGGAACGGTGCGTATTATGATTACCAATGAAAAAAATCGGTTAGTCATTCGGGTCGCAGATACCGGCTGCGGCATACCTGAGAAATACAGAGAGAGTATTTTTCAGCCCTTTTTCCGTGTGGATAAATCCAGAAGCAGAGAAAACGGCGGTGTGGGATTGGGACTTTCGCTGGTGTGGGAGATCGTCGCACTGCACGGCGGAGAGATTCGGGTTGAGGAAAGCTCGGAAAAGGGGACGACTATAGCGGTGAAGCTCCCAACAGACATGAAAATACAGTAGCGGAGGTTATTTATGAAAACACTGATTGTTATCGACATGCAGAATGATTTTGTCACGGGAGTACTCGGCTCGAAAGAGGCGGTTGCTGTTCTGCCGAATGTTAAAAAGAAAATCGATGCATACCTTGCTGCCGGGGATGAGGTGATTTTCACTCGCGACACACATGAAGAAAACTATCTTGAAACCAACGAGGGGCGGCATCTCCCTGTGCCGCATTGTGTCAAAGGAACGGACGGCTGGCAAGTTGTAAAAGAAATCGACTGTCCCGACTGCGAACATATTGATAAGCCGACTTTCGGCTATATTCATTGGGCTGAGCAATTCAAAGGCAGCAGAAGCTCGGAAATCGAAATCGTCGGCGTATGTACCGATATTTGTGTGATATCTAATGCATTGATATTAAAAGCGATTTTTCCCGAGATTGATATAACGGTTGATGCAAGCTGCTGTGCGGGGGTTGCTCCCGAAACACATACGGCGGCATTGACCGTAATGAAGTCTTGTCAGGTCAATGTTGTCGGGGAGTGAACCGATATCCGAAAAACAACATGGGTAGTTTAATTATGTAAAGCTCGGGGGCAAGGTCCGAAGAAAAAATTATTGCTCGAGGCGGAATATTATCGATACTCCGGTTTCAGAATGTCGGATACGGCATCTTTATTGATTACAAATTCCGGAGTACCCATGCTTCCCGGGGCAACCTCGTATTTGTCAAAGACAATAACAAGATTGCCGTCTTTATCCCAATAAAAATTATGTCTGTCATCGAGCGTTACAAAGTCCAGCCCGATTTCCGCGTTTTCCACCCAATATATTTTATTGCTGTCCTTTGCCATTGCTTCTTTCATTTGCTTGCGAAGGTTGTCTGCCAAAACCGAAGCAAAGTCATCTGCGGCAAACAGATCCTTAAGCTCTGCAATTTTGCCGCTCACTTTATCAATATGGTAGAATCTATAGTAAGTATTGCTGCTGCCTGACGCCTCGTGAATGCGAATCTTCAGTGTGAACCATTTTTCCGTATTTGTAACCACTTCATAGTCCACATAAATGCCGCTGTGCCCGTCATCTCCGATTTCTTCCAATTCTTCGTTAAACCGGTCGGCGAGAAGCCTTGTTAATTCGTCAACATCTTTATTGATGTAATCGGATGCCGAGCTTTCGCTGCCTTCGATCTTCGGGACATCAATATCCATCTGATGATAATTATCGGAATAAAAGTAATTGCGAAGGGTAACTACTCTCACAATACTGCCGATAACTGGTATTTTTTCCAACGCCTGTGCATACACGGCGCTGCAATTCGGAAGGACAACGAGACATACAAACACAAAGCAGGCTGCTATCGCTATTGCTTTCGGAAACAATCTGAATTTAATAACCTTGCTTTCCCTTGCCGGCAATGCGGATACACTTTGCTCGATGCGCTCTTTGATGCTGTCGGGAACCGAAAGGTTCTCCTCGTCGATCTTTTCTTTTATATATTTATCGAATTCATTCATTTTACGAAATCCTCCTTCAATAATTCCCGCAACTGTTTTCTTGCACGGGATAATTGCTGCTTAACCGCAATCGTTGTTGTATCGGTTATTTTTGAAATTTCGCTGATTGAAAGACCTTCATAGTAATATAGTATCGTTACGGTCCGGTATGGCTGCCTGAGGCTTTTTACCGTCTGCCATAATGTAAGCTTTGTTTCGATATCAATTTCGACGGCGATATCGATTTCATGTGAAGAAATTGTTTTTGCGTTTTTTCGTATATATTCAACGGCGGTGTTGTGAATTATCTTCAGCAGCCAGGCTTTAAAGGCTTTTTCACTTTTCAGACCGTCAATGTTTTTATATGCCCGAAGTATCGCTTCACCGATCACATCGGCGGCATCCGCTTCATTTTGAACCAACGAAAAAGCAAGATAGTACATTGCTTTTTCGTGAAGCCGGATTTGTTCGCAGAATGTATCCTTATCAATCAAGATTGCCGCTCCTTTAGTACTTTTGCGGTTTCTTTGCAAATCCACTCTCCCCATTCCGTGTAATACCTTGCGTACAGGTGTGCATTATCGGATGTTTTATCTAAAGACAGATTTCCGTCTTTGTCATCGAATAAGGGATTTGCATCTATATAAAATGTGCTTTTACCGTTTGCGGATTTTGACAATTCCGAATTTAATCTGTCAATGTTTTTGTTGTTGATATACTTATCACTGTCGCTTCTCTTTTTGGAAACGTGTAAGTTTGCCTGAATAAATATTGCGGCGTTCGGCTGCTTTCCGTTAACGAAGTCGAGCAGATCACCGTATTTATTTATGATGCTTTGAAAATCATAGCCCAGCTCATTTATGCCGAGCATGATATATATTTTACCATATTTTTTGTTGGACAGCAACTCTTCAAGCGTTACTTTTCCGACAGAAGGCACAGAAACACGGTTTTTCTTAATGTTAAATACATTCATGCCGATGCTGCAAAAATAATTGGCTTCGGTCAGCCCGGCATATTCCATCATTCCTACCGTTCTGGAGTCTCCGATAAAAAGTGCATCTGCCATAGAGGCAGGCGGAATATCGGGAGCTTCGGGTTTATTTGTTTCTGTTTCGGTTCCGTTGTCAGAGCTCTCTGACGGCGTTGAAGAGGAGGGGGGCTCGGCAGAGAGATTGTCGTTCCGAGTTTCATTATTATACTCGGCAGATAAATTATCGTTCCGAGTTTCATTATTATAAGATGAGTCGCACTGTTTGCTGCTTTTACAGGAGGCGAAGGAAGAAACGAGCAAAACGGCAATTACGAAAAACGATAAGATGTTTAGCGTTGTTTTTTTCATGATGAATACCTCTCAAAATCTGAAATATAAAAACGGATCATCGAGTCCGCGGTACATACAATACAGGCTTCCGCCCAAGATTATCAACAGTAAAGCGGTCAAGAGCACCTTGCTTTTTACTTTCCTTAACAATTTATACGGTAGCGTTGCGGACAGGAAGATTCCCGCAATGAAAAAAAGGTAATATTGACCCAAATATTTCAGGTAGTCATACCGAAAAACCGACCATGCGCCTTTCCCGAAAAAGGGAAAAAGTCTTGTAAACAAAACGCCTAACTGCGTAATATCATTTACGGCAAATATCGACCAGGTAAGCGGTATCAATAACAGCATATAAATGCGGCCAAACAGTCGGTGCTTATTCAGCCACCTACCGATCCACAGCTTTTCGGATAGTATGATCAGAAACAGAACCGATCCCCAAAGCAAATAATTGTAGCCCGCACCGTGCCATAAACCCGTAAGCAGCCAGACGATCAGCAAATTGACTGTTGTTCTCAAGGGGCCTTTTCGGTTGCCTCCGAGCGGTATATACACATAGTCTCTAAACCAGCTTCCGAGCGTTATATGCCATCTGCGCCAGAATTCGGTCATCGTAACACTCACATATGGGTGCTTGAAGTTTTTCGGCAAAGTAAAGCCCAGCATTTCTCCAAGACCCTCTGCCATCAAAGAATATCCGAAGAAATCAAAGTAAAGCTGCAGAGAAAAGGCAATAACCGACATCCAGGCAAGCGGTGTCGATAAGCTTTCAAAGCCGATAGACTGCGCCTGAGACCAGAGCTTTCCGAGCGGGTTTGCAAGCAACACTTTAAGCCCAAGACCGAATATGAATACTCCGACGCCATGTAAAACAGTTTGGGCGGTTATTTTCCTTTTGTACAGTCGGTCTGATATTTCATCGTAGGTTACTATAGGTCCGGCAATAAGCTGCGGAAACATTGAAATATAAACTGCATAATTCAGCAAATTACGGTCTGCTGTGATTTTACCTCTGTAAACATCGGCGATATATGATATGCCCTGAAAGGTATAAAAGGAAATTCCGATCGGTAGAATTATTTCGTTAAAGGACGGAAATCCGTCACAAATTTTCCCTAATTCACCGAGAACAAAATTGGAGTATTTGAATATGCAGAGACAGATCAAATGAAAAACGACGGTACAGGATAAGATCGCTTTTTTGTACCTCTGCCTTTTTTCCATACAAATACCGGCGAGAAAATCCGCAACAATGCCGGCAACAAACAAAACGAAATGGCCGGGAGCATTTATTGTCCCCACAAGATAGAAAGAAAGACTTCCCGCAAGCAGGACAGCATTTCTGTACTTTTCTGGAGTGAGATAATAGCCGGTGAAAAATATCGGAAGAAAGACTAAGATAAACTGTAAGCTGCTGAAAACCATTCGCGTGCTCCTGCATTCTTTTTTCACTATATAGACGAACGACAAATGAAAAAGGTGACAATCTTTTTTGGAAAATGCAAAAATGAGCAGCTTTTCTTTTGCATACCGACAAAACGGAAACCGCCTGATTTTCGTGAAAAAAATCAGGCGGTTTTGGTATGTGCGTATTTTATGGATTTTCCAGTTTTGATCTAAAAAAAATTAACGATTACGACAATTCATTGTGTCAGCTTGCGTATGACGCCGTTGAGGAATACCGCCATCTTTTTAGGCGACTGGCGGTTCTCGCGATTCAGCCATTCGCGTATCACCGCATATCCGCCCTGATAGAAGAAAAGGCACAGCTCGTTCCGTTCTTCCTTCGTAAAGGTTTCGGGAATCGCCATATCAAGCTGCTTCCGAATAGTGGGCAGGTTGAACAGCTTGGTTGAGAAATCCTTATCCGGCAGGGAATTGATAAGGACCTTGAAATGTTCTTCATCGTCAAGCAGAGCCTTCAACATACGATACAGGCAGTCCTCTCCGTCGGAGCCGTTGTCGGACAATATCTCCTCCAGCTTGCGGAAACAATCGTTTTCAATATCGGTCAAAAGGTCATATTGGCTGCCGTAATATTTATAAAATGTGACCCGGTTAAGTTGGGCTTCGGCGCATAGCTCATAGATAGTGATTTTTTCAAGCGGTTTCTCCTTCAGCAGCTTAATCAATGCATTTTTCAGCAGCATCTTACTCAGCCGCACTCTTTGGTTTTCCATAGGCTCTCCTTTCGGTTAACAAATGTTTCGGATTTGTTTATTTAAAGCCACAAACGCTCGGTTGTGTTTGCATCGAACTTTTTTATAATAAACAGTATGTTGACTTTATACCTGCTTGTAATTATACTGTATATACAGTGGTTTGTCAACAGTAACTCGGGAGGTGTGCTTATGAAAAGGCTTACAGGCTTTATTGTAAATAAACGGAATATCATTTTTTCCGCCATGCTGATATTGACCGCGGTCTGCGCTTTTTTGATACCGAAGGTCAGCGTAAACTCGGACATGACCAAATATCTGCCGGACGATTCCTCGATGAAGCAGGGTATTTCTCTTATGGAAAAGGAATTTCCGACAGAAGAAGAAAACTACACGATTCGGGTGATGTTCAAGAGGCTCGACAGTGAGAAAAAGACAGAATTTAAGGACGCGCTTGCCGCAATTGAGAATGTTGACAGCGTGAGCTATGACAAGGATAGCAGCGACTATAACAGTGGCGAATGTACCCTTTACATTCTAAATACCCAATACGGATATGACACCGAGGAGGAGGCAGCCGTCGAAAGGCAGGTTAAAGAAAAGTTTTCCGACTATGAGGTCACGGTGAAGAACGACGACACCTCGGCTCCGGACATTCCGCTTTCGGTGTATCTTGCGGCGTTCGGAATCATTCTTGTCGTTCTGCTCATCTCCTGCGGCTCATATTTTGAACCGGTGCTGTTTCTCATCACTATCGGCATTGCCGTTGTGCTGAATCTCGGAACGAATTTCTTTCTCGGAGAGATCTCGGATGTCAGCTTCGGTATCGCGGCGGTGCTGCAGCTTGCACTGTCGATGGACTATTCCATCATTCTGATGAACCGCTACCGGCAGGAGCTGAAAAAAACAGACGACCGTAAAGAGGCAATGGCAAATGCCATGCGCGCCGCCCTCGGCTCGATTACGGGCAGCGCCGTAACCACGATCGTCGGATTGCTGGTGCTGGTTTTTATGAGCTTCAAAATAGGTGCGGACATCGGTATTGTACTGGCAAAGGGCGTTGCATTCAGCATGCTATGCGTGTTCACCGTTCTGCCGGCACTTATACTGCTGTCGCATAAGCCGATTGAAAAAACCGAAAAGAAAAAGCGAACGGAAAAAGCGCGTAAGAACGGTATTTCGGCGGTGCTTGGCGGTTTCAGCTACCGTTTCCGCAGCGTTATTGCGATACTGTTCGTTGTGCTGTTTATCGCCACGGGCTATCTGCAGTCCGGCACAAAAACCGTCTACACGCTGTCCGAAAAGGATCCGATTGCCGATATTTTTCCCAAGGCCAATACGTTTGTTCTGCTTTATGATAACACAGATGAGGATAACATTGCGGATATTGTGTCGACCTTGGAAAAGAAGGACGGTGTGAAGAATATTGTTTCCTATCCCACGACAATAGGCAAACAGTGTACCGTAAAAGAAATGTCGGCTATGCTCTCCGAAACGGACGGTGAGATTCAGGTGGATGAAAAGCTGCTTAATCTCGTTTATTATCACTATCATGCAAACGGTAAAGCAGCCCCCATGACCTTGTCTGCTTTCATAGGATTTCTTTCGGACACGGCGGCGACAGATCCGATGTTCTCCGATCATATAGACAAAGCTTCGGCGGAACAGCTTGCAGCGCTGAAGCCCCTGACAGACAAAAGTATACTGACCTCTCCCGTGCCGCCTGCCGCACTCGCGCAGACTCTCGGCATGGATGCGGAACAGGTGACGCAGCTCCTTATGCTTCGCTACGGTATGGAATATACGCCTGACAAAACCATGTCGCTGTATGAATTTGTTTCATTTCTTACAGAGAAGGTTATCCCGAATCCTCAATATGCCGCTGCGTTTGATGACGCAACAAAGGCAAAAATGTATCAGACGAAGATGATTGCCGATGCCGTTGTAAGCGACAAGGAATTCACCCCCGAGGAAATGACCGAGCTTCTCGGCGGAATAAGCGATAAGTTTGACGAGAGTGCGGTGGAGCTGCTCTATCTGTACAGTGCGAGCTTGAAACAGGAAAATGCACATAGTACCATGTCTCCGGAGGCGCTGGTAAAGCACATTGAAAAGCTGGCTTCAGAGCAATCGTTTTCTTCTCTGCTTACCGCCGAACAGAAGGGCGGTATTACAAAGGTGAGAGAGCAGCTTGACGACGGGGTGCGACAGCTTAAAGGCGAAACGCATTCCCGGATGACCGTTACGACGGAATTGCCGATCGAATCGGAAAAAACGGCGCTGTTTGTAAGAGAGCTGTTCGACCTATGCAACGAAAGGCTGTCGGGTGAACACCATCTCGTGGGCAATAGCATTATGGTAGACGAAATGGAATCCGGGTTTGGCAGGGAGCAGCTGATTATCACGCTGCTTACGGCGGTGTCTATTTTCATCGTGGTTGCTTTGACCTTCCGCTCGCTTGTCATACCTGCAATTCTCGTACTTATTGTTCAGTGCGGTGTATTTATCACCGTATCGGCATTAGGTGTGATAGGCGGTTCGATGTACTATCTGGCACTGCTGATCGTGGAATGCATTCTGATGGGAGCGACCATCGACTACGGAATTCTGTTTACAAGCTATTACCGTGAGCTGCGGGCAACACTTCCCGTAAAAGAAGCAATAGTTGCCGCATATAAGGGCAGCCTGCATACCATACTCACCTCCGGAACAATCATGGTGCTGATCACCGCCGTAATTGGTCCCCTGTTCGGCAATCCCGCCATTGAGCAGATCGTCCGCACGCTGTCGGTCGGCTGTGCTTCTGCTATGTTTCTTATCTTGTTTATCCTGCCCGGTATTCTCTCTTTGTGCGACAAAATCGTTGTGAGAAAAGGAAAGAAACAAGAAAAAGCATCTTGCTCAATCAATTAAGAGACTTGTATAGGATCCGGGTTTGACAATACCTCCCGCTGTGGTTTCTATTTCTGCATCGGGAGGTGTTTCTTCACCCGGAGCCGATCGTATTCTTCAATGATTTGTCCTGCACCGTCGGACAACTCCGATTGCCGGTGCTCGGCGCGAAAAAAATCAACAGAAAGCTCCTGCGTCAATAATTTTTGCCACGATGCTTTTGGAAGCAATGGCAGCATTGAGGGATGAATGGATTAAAAGACTTACAAGGCATTTTTACGGCAAAATTAATTCGCAAGCCATTGCGAAACTCGATCTAAATAAACGATACATATGCAAAAATCGGCGAGAGTATATTGCGTAAAGAGAAAAAATACGGTATACTGTGTCTGTCGGTATGGGTAAGAAGAAAAAAACAATATGCCGGGGTACCGAAGCGACGGCGCTTTTGTTCGGCGTTGTTAATTCTGTAAGTCTGACTCCGTGTATCTGAGCTTTTCTCGATTAGGCACCGGCACTTGCCGGAGCATTCGGTACGTCCTGCGGTGCCGCCTGCTGCCGTTACCGGCAATATACACGGTCTTCGATTCTTACAGCTTTGTGACAATTTTCAAGCGTTTTTGCGGTGAATGTGCTGCTTCGTTTTGCTATACTTATGTTGCGGAAAGGAAAACCGCAAATAATATTAAAGGAGCACTTACTATGAAAAGCAAAAAAAACGTATTTGCAGCAGTTCTCACTTTTGTACTTGCGCTGAGCATTGTTACCGTATCTGCAGCTGCTGCTTCGGCAAATGTGAAGAAGTCGGGAGAACCGGTGAATGATCCATGCATTGCCGCTGCAGAGGCGTCCGGCGAATGTGTCGGACAGCCGCTTGAAGGCTTTGTTAAAAATCTTGGCTTTCTGAGCGAACAGGAAAAATCGGCTCTGCTTGCAGACCTTGCCGAGATCGAAAAATATGAGAATCAGATCAACGAGATCTACTCCCGTATGACAGACGAAAATGAGAAACGACTCTACGATGAAATCGACACACTTGATGAAGAGCTCACGGCGGTTCTCGAAAGAAACTCAGAGCTTTGGGAACGTGTTAACGATGAGTATGATGAAAAGATCGCGGCAAACGAGCCGGACATGACATTTGAACTGAATGAAAACGACCCTGCGGTCTGCGAAAAAAACAAATAAACCACACGCGCAGAGCCGTGTCCGGACGGCACGGCTCTGTATCGGCTTTGGGGGGGCATCGTGAAACAGCTTATCTATATTGCAGAGGATGAAAAAAACATAAGAGAAACTCTTCGGAGCTTTCTTGAAAATGACGGATATGAGGTGTGCGCGTTTGAAACAGGCGACGCACTTTTAAGCGCGTTTTTTAAAAGACGCTCCGATCTTGTTATTTTGGATATTATGATGCCCGGGACCGACGGACTTACCTGCTGCCGTCTTATCCGTGAGAGGGACAGTGTTCCCATCATTCTTCTGACGGCAAAGGATACCGAATACGATTACGTCAACGGTATTCTGCAAGGCGGGGACGACTATCTGACCAAGCCGTTTCGCCCGACGGTTCTCCTGATGCGCGTTAAATCTCTTCTTCGCCGCGTAGAGATGGAAAGAGGCGGAGATCCGACGGACAGGGATATTACCGTCGGAGATCTGCGCTTTTCGGGTGATGAGAAGCAGCTTTTCTGCAGAGAAAAACCTCTTGCACTTTCCCCGAATGAGCTGAAGATGCTCCTCTTTCTGATGCGTGGCGAGGGCAAAGCCTTTTCGCGCGACGAGCTGCTCAACCACATCTGGGGATACAATGACGAGGTGGAAACCAGAGTGACCGATGAAACACTGCGCCGCATACGCAGCAAGCTCTCCTCGGCAGACAGCAAGGTGCAGATCGAGACGGTCTGGGGTTACGGTTACCGTCTGCGATCGAACGGAGGAGGGAAATGAAGCATATAAGAAGAAAAATCACCGTATCCGTTCTCGGTACGATGCTGTTTGTTTTTGCAGCTCTGCTTGCCACCGTCAACATATTTATCCCGGAATATCTGACGTCGGAGGCGCAGAAGGCGATACTTTTGGAGGACGAACGCAAGGACCCTATCCCGCTTTCCGAAGCAATGGATGATGAAAAGGAGCATTTTCTTACATCAAGCGTTCGGTATCTTGAAGTTGAAGAGGGTCTTACAGAGTCCGAACGCCTTTCAAACGCCGAATATCAATTGAGAAAATACTGCCTGAAGGAAAAGCCGGCAGCAGATGAATTTCATACACTGAAAACCGGCGGCAGCCGATTCGTTTTTCGCATATCACAGGTCGAAGCCGATGAATACGAGGACGCATATTCGTACATTCTATATGTGGATGTCGGAGCGGTCATGCAGTATTCGGCTTATCTGAATGCTGTTTTTTTCGCGGTGCTGGCAGCGCTCAGCGTGCTGGTCTGTCTTTTTGGCTGGAAACTCGGCGGCTATGTTGAAAAGGCGCACGAATCCCAGAAATGGTTTTTCCAGAATGTATCGCACGAGCTGAAAACGCCGATGATGGCTGTTCAGGGCTGCGCGGAGGGCATCCACACCGGAGTTTTGGATCCCGTAGAAGCATCAGGGGTGATCCTTGAGGAGGCGGAACAGATGTCCGATTTGGTAGAAGAGCTGCTCGCTCTCTCCCGATTGGAGTCGGGACAAGCCAATGCGGAATTTCATTCGATGGATGTCCGTGAGGTTTTATATGACTGCCTGCGCAGTACGGAACATGCTCCGTGGTGATGACCACGACGCTGGGGCTGACCATTTCAGCCACCTGTGCGGTGGTCATGCCGTTGGAGGAGACGGTGGTGCCGGCGGCGGAACCGCTGGAGGAATCGGAACTGCGTTCGACCTGCTGGATGACCACCTTGCTGCCCGCGTTGCCGAACCGTGCGCCCACGAAGCCGCCCGCAAAGCCCATGGCCGCGGCCAGCACCAGCGCAACGGCGCTGCGGGCGACCTTGGCCCCGTTCTTCTTGCGGGGCTTTTTGGCGGGTTTCGCGTTCTCCGCGCGGGGAGCCGGGTCTGCCGGAGGGGGCGTGGCCCCGCCACTGCCGCCCGCCGAAGCGGGTTCCGGGTCGGCGGCGGGGGAAGGCTCGCCGTAGCTGCCCGCCGTGTTGGCGGTGTTCATGCCGGAGGAGCCGACGTTGGGGTATCCGGTCTCCCCGGACGAACTATTTGCAGAGGAATAATCGTATTCCCATTTGTTTTCATTATCCATGGTGCAACATCCTTTCTAAAGGGAATCGGTTCGGGGATGGGTGCGGGAGCCGCACTTCCTTTGAACTGGCTTTATTGTAGCCGCTAATTGTGAAAACGAATCGCTGAGCGGGAAGAATGTGTGAAATAAGGTCGTAAAAAACAGGAGGCTTTCGATGAAACTGGCTGAGATTCCGGGCGGGTTCGCCCTTTATAAGGAAAAGACCGCCGTGGGCCGGTGCGAAGTGACCGCAACGGCGCAGGGGGCCGCGCTCACGCTGCTTACCATTGTACCAGAATGGCGGCGAAAAGGCTACGGCTCCTACTTGTTAAAAGAAGTATTGCGCCGCTTC
>OLOL01001416.1_pt1 | contig 20740 bp, 19 predicted proteins | sample 1673081 | NCBI WGS metagenome assembly OLOL01 (sample SAMEA3136753, study PRJEB25190) | human gut metagenome
CCCTATTCCTCGGCCTTGAGTATAGCCATGAATGCTTCCTGGGGAACCTCGACGTTGCCGATGTTCTTCATGCGCTTCTTACCCTTCTTCTGCTTTTCGAGGAGCTTACGCTTACGCGAGATATCGCCGCCATAGCACTTTGCTAAAACGTCCTTGCGCATCGCACGAACGGTTTGACGAGAAAGCACACGGGATCCAACCGCTGCCTGAATAGGCACTTCGAACATTTGACGGGGAATAATCTCCTTCAGCTTTTCCGTAAGAATGCGACCACGATCGTAAGCCTTGTCGGTATGGACAATAAACGAAAGTGCATCAATAGGTTTTCCGGAAAGAAGGATATCAAGCTTGACCAATTTTGAAGGCTTGTAGGTATCAAAATCGTAGTCAAGCGAAGCATAGCCTTTAGTGCGACTCTTGAGCTGATCGAAATAGTCCATGATGAGCTCGGAGAGCGGCATCTCGAACTTGAGCTCGACGGTAGTCGTCGAGAGGTACTGCATGTCGATGAACTTGCCGCGACGCTCGGTCGAAAGCTCCATGACCGCACCGATGTAGTCGGGCGGGATGATGATGTCCGCCTTGACGTACGGTTCCTCGATACGCTCGATGGACGAGGGATCGGGCATATCCTGCGGGGAATGGACGGTCACTTCCTCGCCATCGGTGAGGTAGGCGTGATACTCGACCGAGGGTGCCGTCGCGATGAGATCGAGCCCGAACTCGCGCTCGAGGCGCTCCTTGACGACCTCCATGTGCAGCAAGCCGAGGAAGCCGACGCGAAACCCGAAGCCGAGCGCCTGACTCGTCTCGGGTTCGTAGACAAGTGCCGGATCGTTGAGCGTGAGCTTGTCGAGGGCATCGCGCAGGGCCGGATATTGGTCGGCATCGATGGGAAACAGTCCCGTGTAGACCATCGGCTTGACGTCACGGTATCCGGGCAGGGGCTCGGCGGCACCGTTTTTCGCGAGCGTGACCGTATCGCCGACCTTGACCATGCGCGGATCCTTGAGGCCCGTAACGAGATAGCCGACCTCGCCGACCTTGAGCTCGTCGACCGGAGTCTCGGCCGGACGACGCACACCCACTTCCTCGACCTCACACTCGTTCTTCGTCGCCATGAAGCGAATCTTCTGACGGGCTTTGATCGAACCGTCGACGACGCGGATGAGCGCGACGACACCACGGTAGGCATCGAAGTACGAATCGAAGATGAGGGCCTTGAGCGGTGCGTTGGCGTCGCCTTGCGGCGCCGGGATGCGCTCGACGATGGCCTCGAGCAGGTCATGCACGCCGATACCCGACTTGCCCGAGGTGAGTATCGCCTCGTCGGCGGGAATCGCGAGACCCTCCTCGATCTCGGCACGCACGCGCTCGGGGTCGGCGGCGGGCAAGTCGACCTTGTTGATGACGGGAATGATCTCGAGGTCGGCGTTCATGGCGAGCAGGGCATTGGCGACCGTCTGCGCCTCGACACCCTGGGTGGAATCCACGACGAGAACCGCGCCCTCGCATGCCGCCAACGAGCGCGAGACCTCGTAGGTGAAATCGACGTGACCCGGCGTGTCGATGAGGTTGAACTGGTATGTCTCGCCGTTGTTGGCCTCGTAGAGAACGCAGACGGCCTGTGACTTGATGGTGATGCCACGCTCGCGCTCGATATCCATCGAATCGAGCACCTGCTCGACCATGTCGCGCGAGGCGACCGTGTTCGTCATCTCGAGAATGCGGTCGGCGATGGTCGACTTGCCATGGTCGATGTGCGCGATGATGGAGAAGTTTCTGATATGCGAGCGGTCCATAGGACTCATTCTAACGCAGGAACGTCAACGTGAAAAAGGAGACCGCCCATCATGAGGGCGGCCTCCCGAGAAGCCCAAAAAGCCCTAAAGCTATTTGTCGAGGCTATTGGCCAGGGCCATGACACCGCTCTTGCGATTGGCGGCCTGGTTCTTGTGGATGATGCCCTTGCTGACGGCCTTGTCGAACAGGCGGCAGGCCTTGCTGGCAGCCTCGGTCGCGAGTGCCTTGTCGCCGGCCTCGACGGCCTCGCGCACGCGGCGCACGGCGGTCTTCATCTCGGCCTTGGCGGCGCGATTGCGCAGGCGGGCCTTCTCGTTGGTCTTGATACGCTTCTTCTGACTTTTGATGTTCGCCATTTCCGGCTTTTCCTTTCGATGAAACCCATTGTCTCTCGCAGTGGGGTGCGACGAAACTACGAGATGATATCACAGTTGCGCGTCATCTCATCGACGAATGTGAAACTCGACGCGTGCAGACGTCCAAGACCCAGCGTTCGAAGGTCGCCTGCTGGTCGGCACCCGTCTTCATCGCCCGGTCGCAGGCAACGGCCCCGACGAGCGCGGCCTCGAGCTCGGCTTCGGAAAATCCGCTTGCCCACCGTCCGTAGTTCTTCACCTGCCAATCAGGCCGCCCGAGCGCGGAGGCAAGCGCGCCGGTTCCCTGACCCTGCAAGTCCTTTGCGACAAGCAGGTCGCGAATCCTGTTGACGCACATGGTCAGCAGGCCAAAAGGTGACTGGGCGCTCATGCGCGCGAGTAGGACTGCGCATTTCGTCGCATCGCGTTCCGCAAGCGCATCGCTCAAGTGCCAGGGCTTGGGCTCGGCGACGCGAGCGACGTACGCCTGCACCTCGGGCAAGTCGATGACGGCGCCACGCCCCAGGGCAATGGCCATCTTGGTCAGCTCGCCGTCGAGGTGGATGGTCGATTCGCCGATGAGCGAGATGAGCTCCTCGGCCGCCGGGCGCGTAATGCTCACGCCCTTGCTCTGGGCAAACTGCTGCACTTGCTGCGGCAGCTCACGTGCGCCGAGCGGGCTGCAATCGATGACGGCCTTCTTGTCGACCTTGGCGATCGCCTTGTACAGACGCGTGTTCTTCGCGAGCTTCTCGGCGATGAGCGCGAGGACGGTCGTATCGTTGGGGCTCTCGAGATACGAGACGATGGCCTCTTGCGCCGCCTTCTTGAGACGCTCCGCAGATTGGATGACGACGAGGCGCTTCTCGCTCATGAACGGCATCGTATTGCAAGCCGCCGTGAGCTCGTCGGGGGCGAGCGACCCACCTTCGAGCACGTCCTTGTTGAAGTCGAGATCGCCGAGCTTTGCCATGCGCTCGTTGAGACGCCCGTAGACGAACTCTCGTTTGAGCTCGTCGGCGCCGACGATGAGGTATACGGGGAGAAAGTCGTTATCCGCCATGGCAAGCTTCCCTCAAGCAAGAAGGCCGGGTGCATCCCGGCCTTCAGTGTTCTTGGCAGCCCGTACCGGATTCGAACCGGTGATCTCCGCCTTGAGAGGGCGGCGTCCTAAACCGCTAGACGAACGGGCCATGTCAACGCGCCGTTGGCTGGGGTGGAAGGAGTCGAACCCTCACTGACGGAACCAGAATCCGCTGTCCTACCATTAGACGACACCCCAGTAACAAGTGCCGAACCCTGTGCGGCGCGAGATTGCATATTACGGAATCAATCACGACCCGTCAAGCGAAAGCGCGGATTAATTTGCAGATGTCGGATTTCGGTCGCACGTGACTCCGATTTCGCCCAGGTTCTCGAGGTGGTTCGCATGGATGGTCCTCGCCTATCATCGCGCGAGAGACGAACGCAGTGGAGGTCAGATGGACGCCGAGGAACTATCCCTGAAAGCACATTCGCTCCTGAGACGAGCAGGACTCGCCGAGCTTCCCCGTCCCGTACTCGTTGGTACGCTCATCATCGCGCTTGCGCTCGTACTCGTGGGCATATGGCACTTCTGGCCAAAGGCGAACGCGGATTTCGTTGCAACAAACGCGAGTCCGCCCCAGGAAGCATCGGGCTCGGCGGCCAGCGAATCGGCCATGACGCAAGCTTCAATCGTGGTCGATGTCGAAGGTGCGGTCAACGCTCCAGGGCTCTATACGCTGCCAGCCGATGCGCGCGTGGGCGAGGCCATTCAGGCGGCAGGTGGCCTTGCCGCAAACGCGTTGCCCGGCGCCGCGAATCTCGCCCAGAAGCTCGCTGACGGCGAGCAAGTCACTATACCGACCATCGAGCAAGCACAGGATGGAGAGCAGACGAACACAAGCTCGAGCAAAACTGGCTCATCGACGAAGAAAGAGGCGAAAATCAACATCAACACGGCAGGCGCCGAAGAACTCCAGGAGCTCTCGGGCGTGGGGCCCGCGCTTTCCGAGCGCATCATCGCCTATCGCGAGGCAAACGGTCGTTTCGCGAGAATCGAGGACCTGCAAAACGTCTCGGGTATCGGCGAGACGCGCTTCGCGAACCTCAAGGACAAGATCTGCGTATGAGCTTACCTTCACTCGAGACACCCGCCCGCCCATCGCTACCTCCCCTCCTTTTCGCAGCCTTGAGCGCATGGATGGCAATTTACCTGGCAGAAGAGCTGACATGGCGCATGTATGCGGATGAGCTCGAGATGCATGACCTTGTCTTGGAAGTTGCCGGCACGGCACTCGTCACCATCCTCATCGTGCTCGCGTGGCGACGGCTCGCGCCGCAGCACGCCAGAAACGCCATCTCCCACCTCACGCGCTCGGGCATCGCAATCATCCTCATGGCGTTTACCAGCGCATTCGTCTGCGGGTTTTGCTTTTGGACAGGATGGGCCAACGATGCCGGACGGCTTCCCGCGATACTAGAGCAGGATGTCACGATCGAGCTTGACCTGATTGGCGACCCGGCAAGACGCGATTACGGCTATGTCTCGAAGGCGCAGATGGGCGATGGTCCCGATGCGATACGTGTCCGGGTCATCTGGCCCAAGGATAACGAAGGGCTTTTCGCCGGACATCGGATTGCGGTCACGGGAAGCGTCTCGGTACCCAAGCCGGATGACAGCGGACGCTGGAACCACCAAAACGGCTTCGCGGGCACACTGCGAGCGATGAATGTCGAGGAACTGGGATGCAGCGCGGGACTGCGCGGACTCGTAACCTCGTTTCGTGACGAATCGTTCGAGCACATCGCCGCGCTCGGCGGAGATGCCGCCGGGCTTCTTGCCGGCGTGCTACTCGGCAATAAGACGATATATGCAGATTCGGAGCTCGAGCAGGCGTTCCAGACGACGGGGCTTGCCCACCTCATGGCCGTCTCGGGAACGCATCTCGCCATCGTCACCATGCTGCTCTCCGCCGTGCTCGCCCACACTCCCCTGCGACGCGGGGTGCGCAGCGCCATGCTCGTCGCCGCGCTTGTCGTGTACGTGGCGATCACGGGCTTTGCCGCATCGGCGATACGTGCCTGCACGATGTGCTCGGTCGCGCTCGTCTTGGGAATGACGAGGCAACGCGCCCATGTACCGAGCGGCCTTGCGTTGTGCGTGTTCGTCTTTCTCGGGCTCTCCCCTCCCATGGCGTTCTCGCTCGGGTTCCAGCTCTCGGTGCTCTCGGTGTTCGGCCTCGTCGTCTTTGGCGCATGGGCGAGCTACTGGCTCCATGCCCTTCCTCGTCTCCCCGAGTTCGTATCCTCCTCGATAGCGGCAACGCTTGCCGCGTCGTGCCTGACGCTTCCGGTGACCGTCGCACAGTTCGCCCAACTCCCCCTCATCTCGCCCGTTGCGAATCTCATCGCGGCTCCCCTGATCACGGCTGCGCTGTGCCTGGGTGTCATCGCGCTCGTCTTCGGCATTGTGCTCGCACCCGTCGGAAACATGCTGTTGCAATTCACGGCGGCCATCGCATCGTGCTGCGCCTCGTGCGTGCGCTGTCTTGCGGACATCCCCGGCGCATGCTTTCCACTCTCGAGTGGCACAGAGGTGCTCGGCATCTTCTTCTGCATTGTCTTCGCCTGCCTCTGGATTGCATGGCCCCTCCCCCGTCGGCATCTGCCCGGACGTGAATCGTCCAGACATGGACAGGTCCTGCGAATGCCAGGCATTTGCATCGCGTTCTCCCTTCCCGTCGTCCTCGTCTTCGCGCTTGGTTTCGGGCAGCTCGCGGTGCAACCTGGCCCGACAGGCTCGCGCGTCGTCATGCTGAACGTCGGACAGGGCGACAGCATGCTCGTGCAAAGTGGGAAGGCAAACATGCTCGTCGACACGGGCGAGAGGGGCGACGTGCTCCTGCGCGAGCTTGCCGAGCAAGGCGTGACGCATCTCGATGCAGTCGTCATTACGCACAAGGATGCCGACCACGCCGGCGCACTGCGCGAACTTGCCGGAATCATCGGCATCGACCACGTGTACGTGCATTCCGATTTGCTCGACGAGAGGTTCATGGAACCGGTCCTCGAATCCGCACGCTGGGTAACGGGCGGCCGTGGTGCCGAAGGCGTGCGGCCCGGATCGACGTTGCGTGCCGGCGAGTTCGCGCTGACCATCGTCGCACCGCAAGCAGGCGGAGAAAGCGAGAACGATGACAGCCTCGTCGGCCTGCTCGAGTTCGATGCGGATGGCGACGGCAGCATCGAAGCGCGCGGCCTCCTCACGGGCGATGCGGAGAGCACCGCGATGGAGGGAGTCACATCACGGGTGGGTGACATCGACTTCCTCAAGGTTGCCCATCACGGCAGCAAGGGCGGCCTGACGGACGAGCAGCTCACACGGCTCGCGCCAGAGATCGCGCTTATAAGCGTGGGAGCCGACAACAAGTACGGGCATCCCAACGCCGAGACGCTGCGCATGCTGAATGACGTCGGAACACGCATCTACCGCACCGACGAACAAGGCGCCATCACCATCGGCTTTTCCGCAGACGGGATACGGGTGACAACAGAGCGGTGAGTAATGCAAGTTTTCGATAGGCACTTGTCAGACAGCGATAAGACTCCGAAGGTGACATTTGAAAATGAAGATGTGCGCATCTTCAAAGAAACTCATTGCTCACATGAGATTCGAACTGCAGAAAAACTCAGCAGGCGCGGCATTCGATGCTGCTTTGTCAATGACAATGTCCAAGAGCTTGATAGAAACGGCAAGCCTACAGGTCGCTCCCTCAACTATGCAGACCTAGATAATGGAATGGAGATAAAAGTCCTGAACAGCGCATCATCGTACAACACGATAAATGGCCATCTCAAAAACGCGAGCAAGAAGCTTAATGCAACGAGCGTGGTATTCGACAATAGTGAAAACAAATGCCTGACCGACGAAAAGCTTGCAGAGTATTTAAGACGAAACCAAGCATTCAAGTATGGGAGCGTATATATGCTGACATGCGAAGATAGGCTCATAAGGATAAAGTAAGCGCTCCGGGTGTTACCTACAGGTATCAGCCAGAGCGCAAACTGATTTTATCACATCTTCAATCAGATGCCCCGCAAAAGACGTTGCGCTTAGTTATCCAATTCACAATTCGACTAACGCGTCACTCCTCGTCAAAGACCTCTTGGTCGGTGCGACCGGTGAGCTCCTTGGCCATGTCACGCAGCTTGAACTTCTGGATCTTGTTGGCCGGGTTCATGGGGAACTCGTCGACGAAGAAGACAAACTTGGGTACCTTGAAGCGGGCGATGCGCGGGATCGCGTACTCGCGCACGTCCTCCTGCGTCATGTCCTCGTAGCCCTCGCGCGTGCGGATGAAGGCCGTCACGACCTCACCGTACTTCTCGTCGGGACAACCCACGACCTGCGCGTCGAGGACGCCGGGCATCGTGAGCAGGAAGTTCTCGACCTCGAGCGGGTAGATGTTCTCGCCACCGCGGATGATCATGTCCTTGATGCGACCCGTGACGCGGAAGTAGCCCTCCTCGTCGATGGTGCCCATGTCGCCGGAATGCAGGTAGCCTTCCTCGTCGATGGCCTTGGCCGTCTCCTCGGGCATCTTGTAGTAGCCCTTCATGACGTTGTAACCACGGCAGCACAGCTCGCCATGCTCGCCCGGACCCAGAGGTTCGCCCGTGTTGACGTCGGCGACCTTGACCGATACCGGCGGGTGCTTGCGTCCCACCGTCGTGCACTTGTGCTCGACATCATCGTCGACGCTCGTCTGCGTGAATACGGGGCTCGTCTCGGTGAGCCCGTAGCAGATGGTGATGTCGCGCATGTTCATCTTGTCGATGACCTCCTGCATGGTCGCGGGAGGGCACGGGGAGCCGGCCATGATGCCGGTGCGCAGGGAGGACATGTCGTACTTCTCGAAGTCCGGATGGTTGAGCTCGGCGATGTACATGGTAGGAACTCCGTACACTGCGGTCGCCTTCTCGCGGTCGATCGCGCGCAAGACCATCTCGGCGTCGAAGTCCTCGATACCGACGATGGTGCAGCGGTGCGTGAGAATGGCCATGATGCCGAGCACGCAACCGAAGCAGTGGAAGTACGGTACGGGCAGACACACGCGGTCATTGGGCGTGAGCTTCATGCCCTCGCCGATGAAGAAGCCATCGTTGAGGATGTTGCGATGCGTGAGCATGACGCCCTTGGGAAAGCCCGTCGTGCCGCTCGTGTACTGCATCATGCAGCAGTCGTTGTTGTCGAAGGACCGGGTAACCTTGTCGAGTTCCTCGGCATCGACGTATTCGCCGAGCAGAAGCAGCTCGGGGACGCTGTAGAAGCCGCGGTGCTTCTCGGGCCCCATGTAGATGAGGTTCTTGAGGAAGGGGTATTCCTCGGTGTTGAGGTAACCGCGCTGCTGCGTGAGCGATTCCGGCACGAGCTCGCGGATGATTCCCTTGTAGTCAATGTCGCGATACTGGTCGATGATGCACAGTGCCTTCATGTCGCTTTGCTTGAGCACGTAGTCGAGTTCGTTGGACTTGAAGACCGGGTTCATCGTGACCATGACGACGCCGATCTTGGCGCACGCGTACATGAAGGTGACCCAATCTGGGATGTTGCGTGCCCATACGCCCAGATGGTCGCCCGGACGCATGCCGATGTAGAGCATGCCGCGCGCGAGCAAGTCGCTGCGCTCGTTGAACTCGGCGTACGTCCAACGCAAGTCGCGGTCAGGATAGACCATGAACTCGTGATCGGGATCGATTTCAGTCTGGAAGCGCAGGTAATCGCCGAGCGTCATCTCGGAAAGCAGTGGATAGTCCTGGTCGCCGAAAACAGGGACACTACCGTCCTCGCGAGCAGACGGCTGCATGATCTCTGCCGCTCGCTCGAGGCGAAAGTCAATCTCCTCCTGCGTCCATCCGTTTTCGGTGATGAGGTGGTCGGTGGCCATGTAGGCCGGTGACTCTTGCATGATTTCTGTCATCGTCAGCACCAGCCCCCTCTAGACCGGCGTGTACACGACGGCGAGGAACTTGGCCTTCTGGCCGTCATGCGCGCGCACTTCGTGCGGAACGATGGAATCGTAGTAAATGGATTCACCCGGGTGCAGCACGAAGAGCTCCTTGCCGTACTCGATCTCGATCTCGCCCTCCATGCCGTAGAGCCACTCCTCGCCCTCGTGGCCGACGAGCTTGTGGCTTGTCTCGCCGGAGGGGTCGACGGTGATGACGAAGGGGTCGATATGGCGCGAGGGCTTGCCCGCCGCAAGGCTGAAGTAGGACAGGTCACCCGCATCGTTATTCGTCTCGAGGCTCTTGAGGCGCGTGACCTCCTTCATCTGCTCCTGCGAGATGTAGAGTGGCCCACGGGCCTCGTCATCGTCCATGAGGGTGCCGAGGCGTACGCCAAGCGCACGCGTGATCTTGATAAGGGGTGCAAGCGAAGGCGGGAGTTCACCGTTTTCGAGACCCTGGATGGTCTCGATATCGCACTGGCAGCGATCCGCCAGGTCTTGCTGCGTAAGATGATGCGCCTCGCGCAGCGTCGTGATCTTCGTTCCCAATTTGTTCTCGATTGCCTCTTCGCTCATTGCCTTTCTCCTTACCATTGATATCTCTCACACGTTGCAAAAAGCATGCAGCGCGTAAATCCCATACAGTACCACGTACATCCAAGAACGGCTCCCCACATTGAGGAGCCGTTCTTGGTTAGACCAATGTCAGGCTCCCTACAGTCCTATGCCAAGCTCAAGCGCAGCGAGGTTTTTCTCGACCATCGCGGCTTTGCGTGCTGGAACGGCCTTGCGAATGGCCGCATCGAGCGTCTCGCGCTGGCAAAACTGTGTCTCAGCCCAGAGCTTGCCCACGCACACAATGTTCGCGAGACCCTTGAGGCCCTCTTCCTCGGCAGCCGAAGTCGCGGGAATCATGAACGAGGTGATATCGTCACGCACAGGACCGCTGTTGGTAAGCGCGCTATCTATGACGATAATGCCGCCGGGCACGATATCGGCTTCGAACTTGTCGACGGAAGGTTGGTTCATCGCGATGACCGCCGTCGGATTGGTGATGAGCGGCGACCCGATGGGCTCGTCGGACAACGTGACCGAGCAGTTGGCGGTACCGCCGCGCATCTCGGGACCGTACGAGGGCAGCCACGAGACCTGACGATCCTCGATGAGACCCGCGTATGCGATGACCTTGCCGCCGAAGAGCAGGCCCTGGCCACCGAATCCGGAGAGGATGAAGCGCATCTCCTTGCTCATTAGCGCGCACCTCCCTCGGCAACGATCTTGCTGTCCTTGGCACGGTCGAGCGCTGCAGCGGCAACGCTCTCGTAGCCCTCGGCCAACACGTCACGATACACGCCGAGCGGGTAGTACGGCAGCATGTTCTCGCGCATCCACTCGAAGGACTCCTGCGGCGTCATGCCCCAGTTGGTCGGACAGGTCGAGACGACCTCGACGAGCGAGTAGCCCACGCCGTCAACCTGGTTCTGGAACGCCTTCTTGATGGCCTTCTTCGCCTTGCGCACGTGCGCGGGCGTATCCACGGTGACGCGCTCGAGATACGCGGGGCCATCGAGCGTGGCAAGCAACTCGCAAATGCGCACGGGATAGCCGGCGCTCGAGGTGTCGCGACCGTAGGGCGAGGTCTGCGTAACCTGATGCGGCAGGCTCGTGGGAGCCATCTGGCCACCGGTCATGCCGTAGATGGCGTTGTTGATGAAGATGATGGTGATGTTCTCGCCACGCGTGGCCGCGTGCACGGTCTCGGCCGTGCCGATGGAAGCGAGATCGCCATCGCCCTGATAGGCGAAGACGACGTTATCCGGCAGCACGCGCTTGATGCCGGTCGCGACCGCAGGCGCGCGCCCATGAGCGGCCTCGACCATGTCGCAGCCGAAGAAATTGTATCCCAGGACGGAACAGCCGACGGGCGTGACGCCCACCGTCTTGCCCTCGATGCCGAGTTCGTCGATGGCCTCGGCGACCAGACGATGCACGATACCGTGGGTGCAACCCGGGCAGAAGTTGGTCACGACGGGCAACAGCGCATCGGGACGCTCGAAGACGACCTTCTCCTCCTTCTCCGCCATGTTACTCACCCACTTTCTGATCGAATGCGACGATGGCGTCGAGCACCTCGGCAGGCGTCGGAATGACGCCACCCGTGCGTCCGAAGAACTCGACTGGCGCACGTCCGTTGACAACGAGGCGCACGTCCTCGACCATCTGGCCCATGTTCATCTCGACCGAGAGATAGCCCTTGGCATGGCCGGTCGTCCTCTCGAGCGCATCGGCCGGGAACGGCCAGAGCGTAATGGGACGGAACAGGCCGGCCTTGATGCCCTGTTCGCGAGCGGCGTTCACGGCGTTGCGCGCAATACGGGCCGCGGCACCGAATGCCACGACGACGATATCGGCATCGTCGCAGAGATACTCCTCGGAGAGTTGCTCGGTCGCCTTGATCTTGTCGTAACGCTCATAGCGGTCGCGGTTGGTCTGGTCGAGCAGATCGGCGTCGAGATAGAGGGAGTTCGCGATGTTATGCTCGCGCTTGCCCTTGGTACCCGTACACGCCCACGGCTTGTCGGGAATGCTCTCCTTTGGCTCGGGAAGCTCGACCGGCTCCATCATCTGGCCCAGCAGACCATCGAGCAAGATCATGACCGGTGTGCGGTACTCGTCCGCGACGTCGAACGCCTTGGCGACGTAGTCGGCCATCTCCTGCACGGTCGAGGGCGCGTAGACGACCATCTGGAAATCGCCGTGGCCCAAGGCGCGCGTCGCCTGCCAGTAGTCCGACTGGGAGGGCTGAATGGAGCCCAGACCCGGACCACCACGCATGACGTTGATGATGACGGCGGGTAAATCGGCACCGGCGATGTAGGAAACGCCCTCGCTCTTGAGCGAGATGCCCGGGGACGAGGAGGAAGTCATGACACGTGCGCCGGCGGCTGCCGCACCATACACCATGTTGATAGCCGCCACCTCGCTCTCAGCTTGCAGGAAGGTTCCGCCGATCTTGGGCATGTGCTTGGACATGTAGGCGGACAGTTCGGTCTGCGGTGTGATGGGATATCCGAAGAAGTACTTGCAGCCGGCGCGCATCGCGCTTTCCGCCAGCACCTCGTTTCCCTTCATGAGCACTTTCTCTGACATCGTGCCTACCTCCATACCGTAATCGCGACGTCGGGGCACATGAGCGCGCAAGAGCAGCAGCCCGTGCAGGCATCCGTGTCGATGCAATGCGCCGGGTGATAGCCCTTGTCCGTTATCTTGTCCTGGTCGAGCTCGACAATGTGCAACGGACATGCATCGACGCAGAGGCCACAGCCCTTGCAAAATGCATCGTCAACGATCATTTTCGCCATGTGTAAGCTCCTCTCTCGACTCGATCATTCCCAGGGATTCTTGACATGTAAACGTACAGGATAGACCAACGGGGCATATTTCGTACCTGTAAAAACTTGTTCCGTATCCCCAACGAGCCCTTCGGGGACGGTCTTTGCCACGAGAGGTAAACCGGATAACTCGGAAACCGTCTCGGCATATCCGTCGTCGTCACGCAAGGCGATCTCGTCGGTCTCGTCCTTGAGGTGGGCGTTGTCGACCAGACCCGTCGCATGCAGATGCGTTGCCGCCTCGATCTCACGCAGGTTCTGAACGGCCTCGACAGGATCTGCCATGAGATTGCGGTGACGATTGAGGACATACAGCATCGCATGCGAATGTGCTTGCACCACCCGCGAGAAGCGACCAAGCGCCGTGGCGCCCACATCGTCGCCACCCAAATCGACGATGACGAGATGCTCGTCATCCGCATCCTCGAGCGCGGGCATGATGGCGCCCGTGAGGCTCGGCACGTCGAGGCTCGTCCCGGCCTCCGAGAACACCGGTGCGACAAGATGCACGCCAGCTTGCTCGAGCAGGCCGCGCTGCTCGCTCGCGCGGAAGTACGGGTTGACGATGTCGAGATCGACGAGCGTCACCGCACATCGATCGCGCACGAGGTCGAGGGCGAGGTTGACGGAAAGATTGGTCTTGCCCGCTCCGTAATGACCAGCGATGATCGTGATGGGGGCGAGAGCCGCCTCGAGCGCGCTCGGCAGGCAGCCCATCAGACCAGACCGTCCTTGTTCTCGTTCTCGTCGTTGTCGCGAATCGCGGCACGGCGGATCTTGCCATTGACCGTCTTGGGAAGCTCGTCGACATAGGCAACAATACGCGGGAACTTGTACGGCGCGGTACGGCGCTTGACCCAACGCTGCAGCTCCGTGGTGAGCGCATCGGATGGCGCGTAGCCGTCGGCAAGCACGATGGTCGCCTTGACGGCCTTGCCACGTACGGGGTCAGGCACGCCCGTGACGGCGCACTCGCGCACCGCATCGTGCTCGAGCAGCACGCTCTCGATCTCGAAGGGGCCGATGCGATAACCGCTCGATTTGATGACGTCATCGTTGCGGCCGACGTACCAGAAGAAGCCGTCCTCGTCGCTCCAGCACATGTCGCCCGTGTGGTACCAGCCATCGTAGATGGCATCGTCGGTCTTCTCCGGGTTGCGGTAATACTCCATCATGATGCCCTCGGGACGCGGGTCCATCTTGATGCAGATCTCGCCCGTCTCACCCACATCGCAGCGGCTCCCGTCATCGCGCTTTATCTCGAGCTCGTAGAGCGGGTTGGGCCTTCCCATCGAGCCGGGACGCGGAACCGAATGAGTAAGGTTCGCACAGGTGAGCGGCGTCTCGGTCTGTCCGAATCCCTCGAAGATCGTGAGGCCGGTATTGGCCTTCCAGAAGTCGAAGAGGTCGGGATTGAGTGCCTCTCCGGCCGTGGTGGAGTACTCGAGCGAGGAAAGATCGAAACGCTCGAAATCCTCCTGCATCATCAGACGATACATCGTGGGCGGACAGCACAGCGTCGTGATCTGGTATTTGTCGATGAGGTCGAGGATCTCGGCCGGATGGAAACGGTCGAAGTCATACGTGAAGACGCACGCCTCCATGATCCACTGACCGTAGTACTTGCCCCACACGGCCTTGCCCCAACCGGTGTCGGCGATCGTGAAGTGAATGCCGTCGGGCCGCACGTTATGCCAATGCTTGGCGGTCGGGATATGACCGAGCGCGTAGGTCGAATTGTGCAGGACCATCTTGGGATTGCCCGACGTGCCGCTCGAGAAGTACATGAGCATGGGATCGTAGACGTTGGTCTGCACGCGCTCGAAGTCTTGCGACGCGTTGCGCACGCCGGTGTTGAAGTCGATCCAACCGTCCCGGTCGATCGGGGCGGCACAGATGCCCTCGGGACCGCTCAGTACACTGCCGACAAGCGTGCCTTCCTCGACGTCGAGCTCGCCGTCCCCGGTGAGCCCCGTCGTACCCCCACCGGCACCGTTCACGAGAACGAATGACTCGACGCTCGGGCAGTTTTCGCGCACGTTATCGATGATGTCGGCAATATCGCCCACTGAGGTCGCGATGATTGCCTTGGCTTCGGAATTATTGAGGCGATACTCGAGGTCATGTTCCTTGAGCATGAAGGTAGCGGGCACCATGATGGCACCGAGCTTGGCGAGCGCCGTCGCGATGAACCAGAACTGGTAGTGACGTCGGACGATGACCATGACCATGTCGCCCTTGCCGATGCCGAGCGATTTGAGGAAGTTCGCCGTCTTATCCGACCAGGTCTTCATGTCCGCGAAGGTGAAGACATGCTCCTCGCCTTCCGGATTGCACCAGACCATTGCACGGCGGGTGGGGTCGTTCACGGCTATGTCGTCGACGATGTCATAGCCGAAGTTGAAGGTATCGGGATAGTGAAGCGAAAACGACTGAAGCGTCTTGTCCTTAGCGTAGGTCTCCTCTACGTAGCGCAGGTTTATGTTTCTCATGGTTCCTTCTCATAATGCTAGATTACCTGTTTGTCAGATGGCTCTATAACGACAGCCAAGAGTACGACCGGCTCGCCATCGAGGGCGAGAAGTCCATGACCTCGCGCCGAGTCGTACATGAGTACGTCACCTGGGCCGCAATCTTCGGTATGACCCTCATACGAAAACCGAAGGTGGCCCGAGATAATGTAATCTAGCTCCTGCCCCTTATGATAGGAAAGGTGAATGGGCTTGTCCTGGTCTTCCTCGACGTAGGGAATCGTGACGAGGAAGGGCTCGGCAAGCTTGTTGCCGAGGTGCGGCGCCTTGTGCAGGTACTCGAACCCGGCATGGCGCTTAATCGAGAGGCCCTCACCGGCACGTACGAGCGAATAGCCGCGCAGATGCGGGGACTCGCCGGTGAGCAGCTCGATGACGTCGACGCCAAAGACGTTCGCGCACTTATATAGGAAGGTGAAGGAAAGGTCCTCCTCGCCGGACTCCTGCGCCGCGTATTCGGCGACCGTACGTCCCGTGGCCTCGGCCATTTCCTGGAGCGACAGGTCGAGATCCTCGCGCATCGAGCGAATCCGGTTGCTTATTTCCTTGATGTTCGGATTCATGGCGTTTCCCTTCCCTTCTGAATGTAATGGTCACTTTTATACACCTTTACTGGGTGTATGCAAGAAAAAAATCCATTTTGGGGCATTGTTTCCGGCATCTCGCGAGATGAATCGCGATGCCGGCGCTCACCGTCCGTCGACGTGCGCCTCGAAGGCGTCCGGGTCCATGGGACGCGCGCAGTAGTAGCCCTGGGCGTAATCGCAGCCGACGGAATGCAGGAACTCGTATTGCTCCTGCGTCTCCACTCCCTCGGCGATGACGGGAATGCCGAGGCTGTGGGCCATGTTGACGATGGAAGTGAACACGCTTGCGACACGCGGGTTGCGCTCGAGGTTGCGCATGAAGACCATGTCTGCCTTGAGGATGTCGACGGGAATGTCGCTGAAGGCGTTGAAGGACGAGTACCCGCTACCGAAATCGTCCATGAGGACGGTGAAGCCGTAATCCTGCAAGCGCGTGACCATGGAAATGACGAGGTCGATGTTCTCGGTGTACGAGGATTCCGTGACCTCGATGCGGAACAGTCTCGGCTCGATGCCGTACTTCTCGACGAGGGCGACAATTTCGTCATAGAGCGAGGAGTTGAAGATGCTCCGACGGGAGAGGTTGACCGAAATGGGAATCTCGGGAAGTCCGCGATCGTGGCGGCTGGCGAGGATCTGGCAAACCTGCTCCCAGATGCTGTGGTCCATCTTCGAGATGAAGCCGTTTTCCTCGAAGAGCGGAACGAACACGCCGGGAGAGACGATGCCGTGCCCCGGACGATGCCAGCGAACGAGCGCCTCCGCGCTTACGGGTTGATTGGAATCAATGCCGTAAACGGGCTGGAGCTGAACCTGGAACTCCCCGTTTTCGAGTGCGTGCTCCATGTTGTTGAGGATGTCCTGCTCCTCGAGCATGCGGTCCGTGAGCTCGGAGTTGTAGTAAGCGATATGACGGTCGTAATCGCCCTTGATGGTGTTTCGGGCCATCATGGCGCGGTCGAGCATGACGCTCACCTCGACATCGGTATCCTCGACGAGGTACACGCCCGTGGCGAGCGAGGGAGCGAAGTCGATGCCGTTTTGCGAGAGAAGGCGACTGATATCACCTATGATGCCCTCCATGACCTGCTCGATGTCGGCATCGCCTTCCCGGAAGCAGAAGGCGAAATTGTCATTACTGAGGCGTCCGTACACGCCACCGCCGGCAAACAGGTCGTCCATGCAGCGCGCGGCGGCGATGAGCATCTTGTCACCCAAGGCGGTGCCGAACAGCTCGTTGAAGGTCTTGAAATTCTCGAAATCCCAGACGGCGAGCAAGTACTCCTGGTCGGGATGGGTATCGATCATGTCCTGCATCTCGCGCAGGAAGGCCTTTCTCGTGTAAAGCCCCGTGAGGTCATCGTGATCGGTGATCCAAGCGGCCTCCTCGAGCATGCGCACGCGCATGCGCTGCTCTTCGAGTTCGCGGGCGTTTATGACGAGACTGACGCGACGCCGCATGATCTCCGGCTCGATGGGCTTGGTGAGGAAGTCGGCGGCTCCCGCGTCAAGGGCATGGACCTCGGCCGCAGTCACGCTGTCAGCCGTGATGACGATAACGGGAATGTCGGCGATAGCGGGGTTCGCTTGCTTTTCGGCAAGGACGTCGAATCCGGTCTGCCCCGGCATGTGCAAATCGAGCAAGACGGCATCGATACCGTCCTCACCGCGCTCGCGCATGATGTCGAGGGCATCGTGACCGTTATCCGCCTCGAGTATGTTGTACTCGGAAGCGAGGATACCGCCCATCTGCATGCGGTTGATGATCGAGTTGTCGGCGATGAGAATGGTCTTATCGTGCACGGCGGCTCCGCCCTGTCGCGGCTTGCGTTTCCTGGAGTTTCATGTCGGGCTATGCGCCGATGGCCTCGACGGCGATGGCATAGGACGTCTTGAGCCTGTCGATGACCGGAGCAATCGCATCGTAATCCTGGGCACGCAGCAAGGCGACGATTTCCGCCGCATCCGCATAGACCTCGGTCATCGAGAGATTGCTGCTCATGCCCTTGATCTCATGCATGTGCGAGAAAAGGCCGTCCCAGTCCTTTTGCTCGAACGCCTCGAGGGATTCGGCATAGTTCGTGTCTTGGGCAAACATCCCGAGCAGGCGCTCGTAGAGCGAATCGTTGCCGGCGCAGCGGCGCAAACCGTCCTCATAGTCGATTCCCGCAGCCTGGAGCTTTGCTATGTCCATTTTCTCACCCGCAATCACGCGATGGGACAGTTACGAACTTGTTTCGCCATTCTATACCATCAGCCCGACACCAAACCGGTATCTCCCCTTGCGCATGGACAAGCGGAGGCGTAAGCCGCCGTCAGCGCCATCCTGCATGTCAAATCATGGTGAAATTGTCGGGAATGCGCCGAAAGCTTGTATGGGCAAGTCGATACTGCTTAAATGCTTTACTCAAACGTGCAAGGCCGATCACCAACCGAGACCTCAGGTGAAAAACATGGAAGAATCACTGAACCGCAGATCGTTTCTGGGCGCCGCGCTCGTCGGTGGGTTGGCGGGACTCGCGAGCCTCGTCGCCACACCCCAGGCAAGCGCCGTCACGAGCGCCGAGAAACGTGCCGAGGTGCAGGCTGCGAAGGCCCGCCTCGATTCGATGACCTCGCAACTCGAGCAGACGGTCTCCCAGTTCAACGCCGCCCAGGACGCCTACGACGCGGCAGCGGCCAAGGTCGCGGAATGCCAGGGCAAGATCGACGAGGCGACGGCCAAGATCTCGTCGCTGCAAGGACGGCTCGGCAACAGGGCGACTGCCATGTATCGCGAAGGCGCGACCTCGTACCTCGACGTTCTCATGGGTTCGAGCTCGTTCGACGATTTCGCGAGCACCTGGGACATGCTCGACCAGCTCAACGCCGATGATGCGACACTCGTCAACGAGGCGAAGGAGACGAAGGCCCAACTCGATGCCGCCAAGCAGGAGCTCGACGCCAACGAGCAGGCCGCGCAGGCCGAACTCGACAACCAGGCGACGCTCAAGGCCTCCATCGAGGCCCAGGAGGCGGCCTATCAGGCCGAGTACAATAGCCTGAGTTCCGAATACCAGCAGCTCATTTCACAAGAGCGCGAGGCGGAAGCCCAACGCCAGGCAGCGGCATCGGCGGCTTACACCCCCTCGATGTCGAACCCCTCCTCGGGTTCGGGTAGCTCCGGTGGCGGCGGATACGGCTCCGGTTCGAGCATCCCCTCGCACGGCTCGGTCGTCGACTACGCGGTGTCACGCCTTGGCTGCCCCTACGTCTGGGGCGCCTCGGGTCCCAACTCGTTCGACTGCTCCGGCCTCACCATGTGGTGCTACGCCCAGATCGGCATCAGCCTCCCCCATTACGACAGGTCCCAATACGCCGCGGCACGCGCACGACTCAACCCGAGCGATGCGGCCCCGGGCGACATATTGTGGCGTCCGGGTCATGTGGCGATCTCCACCGGAGGTACCAACTACATCCATGCCCCGCACACGGGAGCCGTCGTCAGCTACGGCAGCGGCGGAAACTGGGTGTGCGCTTTGCGCTTCTAGGCATCTCCAAATGTGAAGGTTTCGAGAAGAAACTGTCGAGGAACCGTACAGATGATGTGCCGAGCATGCGAAATGCCACGCGTATGCTCGCGAAACCGCTAACATAGCGAATCGCCCGTCCTTTTCGGGCGAACCGGTAATCAGTCTATTAAACATGCACGCCGAAGGATGACCATGTCACGCTCCATAGCACGCGTCCCCGTTTTCGTGACCGCGTTTCTCTTAAGCACCGCTTTCGCACTCGCAACGCTTCTTTCCACCGTCCCGGCTGCCCATGCAGTCGAGACGACGACGTTCTCGCAGAAGCTTTCCTCCGCGCTTTGCGTCAAGTCTCCCGAGCTTACCGAGCAGATCTCGGCCGCCCTTGCCGACGGCATCGTCTCGGCCAAGCAGGAGGCGTTCGTCGACGAAAGTCGGGCCGGCGAGTTCTACTTCGCCCAAAACGGTTCGGGACGCTGCACCATTACCTCCGTCGCGATGATGGTGCGCCGGGCGGCCTTCCTCGACGACAGGGCCGACTGGCAGTCGATCGACCTCGCTTCCGTCACAGCCGATGGCTGGTCTTCCTCTGGCGTCAAATGGCACTTCGCGACGGGCGGCTACGAAATCGGCATCGTCGACGTCGAGGGCAATGCGGAATCGCTTCGCGAGCTGCTCGCGCAGCATCCCGAAGGCATCGCCGCATACGATCCGGGCGTTCCCCACGCCGTCTTGCTCACTGACTACGACGAGGAAACCGGCACCTTCTATTGCGCCGACCCCGCCAACTACTATGCCGGTTCGCGTATCCCGCTCGCCGAGTCATGGAACGGCGCGTGCCGCGGCAAAAGCCAGGATGCCGTCATTGCCGGATTCTCGCGCGCTTGGGTGATTCAGTAGCAAAAGCGGGCCTGTAAGCCGGGTTCTGTCATCCAAGACGATCATTTATCTACGAACGCCGTCGCCGACGTCCTCTAGCGGGCAACCCGGGTGCGAACCGGGCCGGTCCATGGCACCCCTATTTGCCCTTGCTCCGGATGGGGCTTGTCAAGCCGCCGCGTTACCACGACGCTGGTGCGCTTTTACCGCACCGTTTCAGCTTTTCTCCGCGCATCGCGCGGGGAGTCTTCTTTTCTGTGACGCTATCCGTCGGGTCACCCCGCCCGGCCGTTAGCCGGCATCCTGCCCTGCGGAGCCCGGACTTTCCTCATCACCACGCCCCTCCATGCGAAGGAGCGGGTGCCGCAATCGTCCAGCCCGCTTTTGCGCGCTTGATTATAGCGAACGAAGAGTGACAAAAAGGGAGATTTCCCGTCTCGTGCAAAATCAGGCAAAGACACAGGGCATCTACACATGTGTCAGGGGTCAGGTCCCTGACACATGTTTGAAGCGGAGGGATTGACGAGGGAGGGGCGCCATTTTGGAGCGCCTGGACTTCAAAGCGGAAGGATAGACGAGGAATTGGGCGCCATTTTGGAGTGCCTGGGTTTCGAGGCAAGAGGACGCTTCGTGTAGCGGAGGTCCAAGG
>OLOL01001418.1_pt1 | contig 20705 bp, 17 predicted proteins | sample 1673081 | NCBI WGS metagenome assembly OLOL01 (sample SAMEA3136753, study PRJEB25190) | human gut metagenome
CCGCCGCGATCACCTCTTCGTCCGTGGCGTCCTTGCGCCCGATGCGGATATTCTCCAAAATCGTATTGTCAAACAGCGTGACATCCTGGAACACGATGGAATAGAGGCTCATCAGCTTTTCCGGATCGATTCCGGAGATATCCATGCCTCCTACGGTGATCCTGCCCCGGTCAATGTCCCAGAACCGCGCCGCCAGGCGGGAAACGGTAGTCTTGCCGCCTCCGGAGGGTCCGACCAGCGCCGTGACCTCTCCCTGCTTTGCAGTAAAGGACACATCCCGAAGCACCGTTTCGCCGCTCTGATAAGAAAAGCCCACATGGTCGAACACAATGTCACAGTTCCGGTTGGTGAGCTGTTCGCTTCCGGTCTGCACGTGGCAGTCCAGAATTTCATTCATGCGCTCGATGTTGCTGTTGGTGCCGATGATGGCGGCAAGGTTCTGCAGGGTACCCTCAAGCGGGTCATACAGGCGGGACACCACCAAAAGGAACATAAAGAAGGTCAGAACATCCAGCTCTCCCTTCACCAGCAGAGCCGCACCCGCAAGTGCGGTGGTGGCAATACCCAGCCGCAGGACAAGTCCCGCGGAAACCACAAAGACAGCCGTTCCCAGCTCGCTCCGGACGAGGCGGCTCTCTACGGCACGGATTTTCTTTTCCAGCCCCGAAAGGTATCTCTCCTCGGCGTTATTGGCGCGCAGATCAGGCATCGCTTCCATACACTCCTGAATGCCGTCCTCGCAGGCGACCTTCGCCGCCGTTGCTTTGCGGGAGAGCTTTTTCTGCACGTCGGAGGCAAGCAATACGATGGCAAATGCCACGGGCAGCGGCCAGACGGCGGCAAGCGCCATGCGCCAGTTGAAAAACAGCATCGACACGGCGATGACCGTAGTGGAGAGGATCGCACCGTACAGCGGCGCGACAAAATGGGATTGGCTCTGCTCCAGCACGGCGCAGTCGTTCATGATGGAGGAGGTCAGGTCGGCAAGGTCTTTCTTTCCGAAAAAGGACAGCGGAATTTTTCTCAGCTTCTCGGCAAGCCCCACCCGGCGCACACCCGACTCGACATAGGTGACAAGAAAGGTGTTGTCGTATTCCAGCCGTGTGCAGACAACAATGAACAGTGCCGCCGCGACACAGCCGATCACATAAAACGGAATTCTCCCTGTCGTCAGCGTGCCACTTATCATATCACTCACCAGCCGGTACAAAAGCCCCACCGGCAGCATGAAGGAGATATTTTGCAGGGCACAGCATAAAATTCCTTTGATGTTGTCAATGGCTCCCTTCCGGGAAAGCGCGTAGCGTCTTTGTAAATATTTGATCATCGCTCAGACCTCCTTTTCCACTTTCCATTGAACAGACTTCTGATAGTCCTTCCACATCGTCCCGAACAGACTGTCTTTTTGCCCGGACAGCTCCGCAAAGCTGCCGCTTTCCGAAAGATGTCCCTCATTCAGTACAAAAATGCGGTCGGCATTCACAATCGTGGACAGCCGATGTGCGATCATGATGACGGTACGTCCTTTTGCCAGCGCATTGAAGGCAGCCTGCACCTTCGTTTCGTTGTCGGGATCGGCAAAGGCGGTCGCTTCATCAAGAATCAGCACCGGCGCGTTTTTGAGCATGGCGCGGGCAATGGCAAGCCGCTGTGCTTCGCCGCCGGAGAGGTAGATGCCCTGCGAGCCGATGACCGTATGCACACCGTCCGGAAATTTTTCGATGATGTCCGTACACTGCGCCGCATGGAGTGCCGCCAGCACCTCCTCATCCGTAGCATCCGGCTTGCCCATACGCACATTGTCCAGAATGGTGCCTTTGACAAGATGGCTGTTCTGAAACACGAAGGAAACCGTGTTCATCAGCTCGTTTTTTTCAATGTCCTTCACATTTACCCCGCCGACGGTAATACTGCCGCTCTGCGGATCAAAAAAGCGGGCAATGAGCGCCGCCAGTGTGGATTTTCCGCCGCCGGAGGGTCCGACAAACGCCACCGTCTGTCCCGCGCCGATGGAGAGAGAAATATTCTCCACGGCATTTTTTGTGCCGTCATAGCTGAAGGTTACATTTTCCAATTCGACCGAGTTGTCCTTCGGATGCTTCGGTGCGCTCGGTTGAGAAAGTGAGGGGCTTTGCTGAACACGGTCAATACGGGTGATGGCATCCTGCACGATCATGCCGTTTTCGCTCATGAACATCAGCTTGGTGAGCGTCAGCGAGATGACCGGCGTGACGATGATGTAAAAGAGCAGGTTCAGCAGCACGCCGCCGTCCGCACCGCCGCGGGAGAACAGAAAGCCGCCCGCAATCAGAAACACAAACACGCTGTTGACCGCCAGCGTATAGAAGGTCATCGGCCAGCGCATCTGCTTTGTGTATGCGATGACCCAACGCTCGTAGTTGTCGATGGCGCCCTTGAATTTTTTGAAGGAAAACACCGTCTGACCGAAGGTCTTGACGACGGGAATCCCCCGCACGTACTCCACCGCCTCCCCCGACATATCCGCAAGCGCGTTCTGATACTGTGTCATCTTCTCCTGCATCCCCTTGCCGGTCATGCTTGTCATCACGGCAAAGGCAAGCGCCACCGGCACAAGGCTCAGAAGCCCCAGCCGCCAGTCGAATGCCAGAAGAAGCGTCAGGAGTCCCGCAATGGTCGCCACAGCCCTTGCCTTGTCGGGGAGCTGGTGGGCGAGATAGGTTTCCGTTGCGCCGGTCGTTTCCGAAATCGTGCGGCGCAGCTTGCCGCTGCCGAACTGCCCGATTTCCCCAAGCGGAAGCGTGGCAAGATGCTTCGTCATGGCAAGGCGCAGATTGGTGGCGATGCGGAACGCCGCAAGATGCGAGCACATCAGCCCCGCGATGTAGGTAAGCACGGCGGCAAAGGCAAACGCCACCGCCATCCAGCCGTAGTGCGTCACATGGACGGCGTTTTCATAGTTCGGCGCAACCTCGATGACCTCCCGCAGGATGCGCCAGATGTACCAAAACGGCACCAGCGCCAACAGTGCGCCGGCGGCGGCAAGCACCCACGAAAGATAGCTTAGGATTCGGTATGTCCCCGCGTAATCCAGCAGGCGGGACAGATTGGATTGCTTTTTCAAAACGGTTCCTCCTTGATTTTGTTTTTAGTTAGCCAAAGCTAACCAAACAGCCTTTGAAAAGCCGCCGGAGCGGCGAGTCAAAGTGCATGATTTACTTTTTCAGAAATGAGAACAGCCCTTTCTTTTCATACGGAGCAGCACGGATTTCTCCCGCCGTGTAGCCGGTGGCGGCAATGGCGGCGCGCAGGGCGGCTTCGTTAAGCGGCTCATGCGAGAGGATAACGGTTTCTCCCTTCGTATGGGAGGAAGACACCTTTTCCACTGAAAATGCGCGGCGAATCGTATCGTTGATGTGCGCCTCGCACATGGAGCATGCCATGCCGGAGATTTTCACTGTTGTCTGAATCATTTTCGTACCTTCTTTCAAAATTGAATCCTACCCCAGCGCCACATCCAGCGTCATCATGATACTGAAGCCCACGGCAAAGAAAATCGTCCCGATGTTGGAGTGCTTTCCCTGTGACATTTCCGGAATCAGCTCCTCCACAACCACATAGAGCATCGCGCCTGCCGCAAAGCTCAGAAAATACGGCAGCGCCGGAATAACAAGCCGTGCCGCAAGAAGCGTCAGCACCGCACCGACAGGCTCGACCACGCCGGAAAGAACGCCGCCGAGAAACGCTTTGCTTTTACTCTCGCCCTCAGCCTTGAGCGGCATGGAGATGATCGCGCCCTCGGGGAAATTCTGAATGGCGATGCCCAGTGACAGCGCCAGCGCGCTGGCCGCCGTGATCTGCGAACCGCCCGCGAGGAAGCCCGCGTACATCACGCCCACCGCCATTCCCTCCGGAATGTTGTGCAGCGTCACCGCCAACACCATCATGGTCGTGCGCCCCAGCTTGCTTTTCGGCCCCTCCGTCTGGTCGCTCCCCACATGAAGGTGGGGAATCAGACGATCCAGCATGAGCAAAAACAGCACGCCGACCCAAAAGCCGATCAGGGCGGGAAGGAAGGACAGCCTGCCCATCCCCTCCGATTGCTCAATCGCGGGAATCAGCAGACTCCAAATCGACGCCGCCACCATCACCCCGGCGGCAAAGCCCGCAAGGGCGCGCTGCACCAAATTGCCAAGGGATTTTTTCATAAAGAACACGCAGGCCGAGCCCAGTGCTGTTCCCAAGAAAGGGATCATGATTCCAAGAAAGGTTTCCATTTGTCTCACCGCCTTTATATTGCAGTATTATTTGTTTCTTCGATAACCCGCCTCGTCTCTGTATTCGGGATGCTCCTTCAGATACGGGTCTTTATCGCCGCAGATGGTATAGTCGCACCGGCAGCCGTTCACGCAGGTAGTCGCCCGTATAAGCTTTGCGTGCAGCAGCTCCATGGACGCATAGTCCACATTGCACAGGGCGGGCATGATGTCCGTAAAGCCGAACTGCTTGGCAAATTCCGCCGCCGGACACGATGTAAATTCATAATAGATGGGCTTGTCGGTTTCATAAGGCGCAACCGTCATCTCGTAATCGTGCCATTTGTCGCAGCCAGTTTTCGCCCGCACAAACGCTCTGTACATCAGCTTCCTCCAGAACGGCTTGTTGCAGTCCACGAACCGCAGCCTGCGGAAGGTCGGAAGAATCAGGTTTTCCTCCATCTCCTCGATCTCGCGGAAGGATGTGGCGGCTTTGCAGACTGTATAATAGCTCATGATGGCAATGCAGTCGTAGGTGCCGCCTACACCGTTGTGGAAGTTCCGCTTGCCGCCCAAATCGGTACGCCAGTCGGAGAGAAAGTCCGCATACTGCCGCTGTACCTGTTCCCAAACCGTCTCCTGCTCCGCTTCCGGGTAGTGCAGGGCGATTTTTGCCCGTATCTCCTTCTTGCAGGGCCTGGAATACAGCACGTGGCAGCTGCGGTCAAATAGGAGATTCTTGTCCTTCATCTGTCTTCCTCTCCCTCATTTCCGCGCCGTGATACAGAGCCAGCTTTTCTTTTTGTGTATCTGCACATCGTGAAAGCCCGCCTGCTCCAGATACACCTTTAGTTCAACGTCCTTGTAGATGGTCATGTCTCCGATGATCTCCGTCCACTTTTCGTCCTTATCCGTGTCGCCATTGCTTTCGTTGCAGATGAGAAATGTCCCGCCGGGCTTCAGCACCCGATAGACCTCCCGGAAGCACTGCAACAGATCAGGCCAGAAATAGACGGTCTCAAAGGCTGTAATGGTGTCAAACCAGTCGTCCGCAAACACCATATCCGCCACGCTGCCTTGCAGAACGGCGCAGCGACCCTCCGCGATGGCGGCTTCGTTGACCTTTTTGGATTTCTCCACGCTGACGGGCGAATAGTCGATGCCCTTCACGATGCCCTGCGGGTATTTTTTCAGAAGTCTCTTGATGTTCGCACCGCCGCCGCAGCCGCAGTCCAGCACCTTTGCGTCCGGCGCAAGATGCAGAAAGTGAAGCCCCCACAGCGCCACGGGGGTGTGGGCAAGGTTCATCATGGTGACCATCAGCCTGCCGCCGAAGCCTTTGGGGTCTCTTGTATTTTCAAAAAATGACATCGTTTATCTCCTTTCAACTTTTTTACACTCTGCGTAGGTAAGTGGAATGGAATTCTGCAAAACAACACTTTTGCAAACGGTCCAGCCGTTTTGCTGCAAAAATGCCAGATACGCAGCACTCGTCCATCTGCTGTGCAGCGGAAAGCCTGCAATTTTCAGCGCAAGGGCCTGAAGATTTCCCCAAGGGGAATTCTCTGCATGGGTAAAGGTAGGAGCAATCAGCGTGCCATCGTTTTTAAGCACACGGCGAAACTCGATAAGGGCTTTCTCGGGGTGCGGCACAATGTGCAGTGCATTGGAGACAATGACAACATCAAAGGACTGGTCAGCATAAGGCAGATGGAACATATCCTGCACGGAAAAATACAGCTTGGACGAAAAATTGCCCCGCTTTGCCTGCGCAATCATCGCTGCGGAGACGTCGGTAGCCTCAATGTGGTCGGCAGAACACAGGAGATGCTTTGCCACCTGCCCTGTGCCGGTGGCTACCTCCAAAACGGTTTTGTGCCACACAGCAGGGCGAAGCAGCGCATATAATTGATCATAGGCTATTGCATTCTTACGCATAAAGCGGTCATACCTTGCTGCATTTCTGTCCCAAAAATTCTTTTTCGTAATGCTCAGCTCCTTGGTTTGCATCAACTAACTGCTGCTTATTTGAAAAGCTGCCCGGCGGCAGCATGGCAGCTTGTATATGCGCGTTAGAATAATCTAACCGTTAGATCGTAAAAAAGCTGCCTGCAGCCAAAACGGCGCACCAGCAACGATTCTACGATATTTCGGTCATATAATAGCAGTCTGGCACCCAAATGTCAATAGGGTGCTAAAGGTGCTTTTGTGCGTTTGAATTTCAACAAAAAATCAATAGCGGGCAGTGCGCTTTACACTGCCCGCTATTGAGAAAAGCTTACTTTAGCCGTTTTCGTCCTTGGGAATGGCCAGATTCAAGAGGATGGCAACGAGTGCGGCGGGCACAATGCCGGAGCCGCCGAATACCAGAGAGATCATCTGCGGTGCGTGTGCAAGGATGCCGTTGTTGGCACCGATGCCGTAGCCGAGACCGAGCGCTACAGAGACGATGCTCAGGCTGCGCGGGGTCAGCGGCTCGCGGGTGATGAGCTGAATACCGCTCACCACGATCGAAGAGAACATCATGACAGCTGCGCCGCCCAGCACCGACTGCGGCATGATCGAGACGAGCGCGCCCAGCTTGGGCACCAGACCGCAGAGAATCAGGAAGATGCCGCCGGTGGCCAGCGCAAAGCGGTTGACGACCTTGGTCATGCTGACAAGGCCGACATTCTGGCTGAAGGAGGTGTTGGGCAGTACGCCGAACAGTGCGGCAAAGCTGGAACCGATACCATCGCAGATGACGCCGCCGGACAGCTCAGTGTCGGTGGCCTCGCGGTCCATGCCGCCCATGATAACGCCGGAAATATCACCCACGGTTTCGACCGCCGTGACGATGAACATAATCATGACCGGTGCAATTGCGCGCATATCAAACACCGGCTTGACCGGCATCAGCTCGGGCAATGCAAACCATTTGGCCTCGGCCACCTTATTCCAGTTCAGCACCCATGCCTTGGTGTAGGCAACGCCCTCGGCGTTCAGCGCCGTGGTGGGCAGAATAAGACCCATGAGAAACGCTGCAATGTAGCCGCAGATGATGCCCACCAAAATCGAGGAGGAATTCAAAAAGGTGCTGCCGGAGTGCTTGCAGATCAGGATGACGACCAGCACAAAGATGGCGAGCAGCAGGTTTTCGACCGAGCCGAAATCCTGCGCGGTGTTGCCGCCGCCGAAGGAGTTTACACCGACCGAAATCAAGCTCAGACCGATGGAAAGCACCACCGTGCCGGTAACGACAGAGGGCAACAGCTTGCGCAGCGGCTTCAGAAAGAAGCCCAGCACGGTCCCAAACAGACCGCCGATCAGGGACGCGCCCATGATTGCGCCGTAGGCCAGTACGCCGCCGCCCATCGAGGCTGCGACCGAGCTGAATACCCCGATGAAGCCGGAGGAGGTGCCCATGATGATAGGCACCTTGCCGCCGATGGGGCCGATGGAATACAGCTGAACCAGTGTGACAATGCCCGCCACAAGCATGGCATTCTGCAGCAGCGTAACGCGCAGGTCGGCAAATTCGCCGCCGGCCAGGCCGCAGGCGCCCGTGATGATAAGCAGCGGCGTAAGGTTGCCGACAAACATCGCCAACACATGTTGCATGCCCAGCGGCAGTGCCTGCTTCAGGGACATCTTGCCTTCAAAGCGGAAGGCTTCGGGGGAAAGATCGTTTTTCTTCATTCCACAACTCCTCAGATAAAACCTATTACAATATAACATATACCGCCAAGGCGGAAAGGCATACCGCCCTATTTATACATTATACCATCCCCCACCCTGTGATTGCAATTCCATCAGCCGCCGCAGCAAAAATTTTGTGTGTTTTTGAAGAAGGCTGAACGGTCAAAAAACCTTGATCGCCTGCTGCTTGCCGTGCAAAGTGTAGTGTACGGTCAGACCGTCGTCTGCATCCACGGTGCAATTTTCGGCGTGATCGGTCAATTCCCGCAGGGCGTTGTATTGGCGGCGCATCTCATCCGTATAGCGACTGGGCATATCGGAGGTGAGCAGGATGCCGCTGAACAGCGCATTGACCCGGGCCAGGGTCTGCTTTTGCTGTAGGGTCAGCTTGCAGTTTTCCTCGCGCAGGAAGAATACATCGGGGTCGCTGCCGTAAGCACGCCCGTTGAGCTGGCGGCGGAAAATCGTGTTGCCGATGGACTGCTTTGTGGAGACCCGCTCGCGATGGAAAAACCGCATATACCACACATCGTCCCAGTCCAGCCCTACATCACACCCAATGCGGCAGTAGTCAACGATGCCAAAGGCAGGCATGACCGGCACACCGCAGCCGAGAATCAGCTTGTCGCCGCACCATGAGCGCAGCAGTGCCATGGCGCGCTGCATCCGTCCTGCGCGGGATTCCCGGGCGTTGCCGAACGGTGCTGCGCCGTAGAGAAAGTCCAGCTTGACAAGGTCAAAGCCCCAATCCTGCAGGACGCGGTCAAAGACCTGCTTGAGGTAGGCCTGTACCTCCGGGTGGTCGATGTCCAGCGCATAAAAGCTGCTCCAGTTGCAGCCGCAGCACCAGGGCTGACCGTCCGCCTGCAGCAGCCAGTCCGGGTGATCTTTGCAGAGCAGGGATTCCTTTTCGCAGACGAACGGTGCCAGCCACAGTCCTGCCAGAAAGCCGCTTTCATGCGCTGCATCTGCCAGCGGGCGCAGCCCATTGGGGAATTTGGCAGGGTCAGGCTCCAGCCAGTCTCCTACCTTGCGCTCCCATCCATCGTCGATCTGAAAGAGATCCCCTGCGCGGAAAAGCGCTTTGCAGCCGTTGAGGTCTTCCTGGATCGAGGCTTCATCAATGTTCTGGTAACGGTTATACCAGCTGGAATACCCGGCCAGCCTGCGCGTGGTGCGGGGGCGGCAGCCCAGCGCCGCAAACCATGCGTCAAATACCTCGTCCTCGGTGCCCTCGGCAAAAAAGAGGGAGAACGCAGGAAAGCTGCCGCCGGTATGCTGTACCCCGGCGCAGTCGCGTTCAATGCGCAGCTGTGCGGCGCGGCTGTCATAGGAAAAAATCGTATAGCCCGGTGCCTCGTCCAGGCTGGCCAAAAGGCGGTAGGTCTTTCCGCGCCGGAAATAGCAGTAGGAGAAGCCGTGGCTCTGTCCCCTCTTGCCGCTGTAGGGAACAAAATGATAATCGCCGTAACGGTCAAAGCTGTATTTCTCCAAAAGAAATTTCGGGACACGCTCAACGCCGTGCTGCCGGTCCCATTTGCCCAGTTCCGGGCAGGCGGTCCAGGTTTGGTAGCCGTTCATGAAAAGCTTTTCTTCGCGCGCCATCGTCCACGGAAGCGCAGCAACCGCATTTTGCAGCACTCCGGCGGGCAGCTCTGCCCTCAGGCAGACGGCACCGCTGCGCGGGGTGATGACTGCCGTGCCGTCAAACCGGCCGCTGTCTGTTGCGGCATACCACTGCATCTCAGCCATTTTGAGTTTCCTCCCTGTGAAGCGCAGCGCTGATTTCGGCTGCGCGGTCATCCGTCAGGGTAAACCTGCGGTGGAACAGTACAAGCGCCGCCGCAAGGACGGCCATGGGCAGAACGGTCATCATGAGCCGCAGCCCGAGCAGTGTACCGACGCTCTGGGCAGCAACGGGGCCTGTCTCCTCGGCATTGCCGGCCAGCCCGATCAGATCCAGGCCGATGCCGGTCAGAAAAACCGCCACGCCGGACGCAGCCTTTACAACAAAGGTCTGCATCGAGAAGATAACGCTTTCCTCACGGCGCCCGGTCTTGAGCTGGCCGTAGTCCACACTGTTGGAGAGGAAAAGAGTCGTCAGTACGCTGAGCATGCCGTTGCAGGCAAACACCACCACGCCCGGCACGCAGAGCAGTGCCAGACTGCCGGAAAAGCCCGTCAGGCAGAGCAGGAGCAGCACAGCATAGCCGCCCAGCGCCAACCCCAGGCTTACCGTAAATACGGCAGTGTTGCTGAGCTTTTTGCGCAGCACCGGATAGAGGACCATCATGCCGAGGATCTGTGCCGCACCGCCGATGGTTGAGAACAGCGTGTAGCTGGCCTTCCAGCCTGTGCCGCCGAAATCGTACTTGAAGAAATAGATGATAAAGTTGGAGGTCAGATACAGCGCCGAGTTGATCAAAACGATGCTGCCTACGACCACAAGCGCCTGATCGTTGGAGAACAGCGCCTTGAACATCTCGCCGACGGTGGCGGTCTTTATCTCGGCGCTGCCGGTCTCCTTGACGCTGGCGCAGCAGATCGCCTCGGTAACCACAAAGATGACAGCCACGAGCAGTGCTACCCAGCGGAAGCCGGTGCGCTCGCTGTCGCCGCCCAAAGCACCAACCAGCAGCATGGTAAACATCGCAATGAGCGCCGAGCCGACGCCCGCACAGGTGCGGCCCACAACTGACAGGTTTTCTCGGTCAGCAGGGGTGCGGGTCACGGCGGGGATCATCGACCAGTAAGGAATGTCCATCATCGTGTAGGTGACGCCCCACAGTATGTAGATGACGCTGAAGTAGACCATCATGTCGGCACCCTCCAGCACCGGCGCGGCAAACAGCGCGTAGAGAACCACTGCATTCAGGACGGTGCCGCTGAGGATCCACGGACGGAACCGTCCCCAGTGGGTGCGGGTCTTGGCCACCAGCACTCCCATAAAGGGATCGTTGAAGGCGTCAAACACACGCGCGATCATCAGGATCAGGCCGACAAAGGTGGCAGGCAGGCCCAGCACATCCTGATAATAGTACATGACATAGGAGGCAGACAGCGCGTAGACCATATCCTTGCCCACTGCGCCGATGCCGAAGGCGGCTTTTTGCTTTGTTGTCAGTTCCATACTGCACACTCCTTCTTTGTGACGGTAAATTCTACGGTGACAGGCGCACACTGCGGGGCCGAGACGGTCAGCGCGGCTGTACCTGTCTGCCCGACTGTGCGCAGATAAGTCCCGCCCATGCCGCCCTCGGCGGTTGCCGCTGCAGGGCCGACCAGGGCGGCGGCACCGGTCACGGCAAAGGTCAGCGGCAGCTGTGCATAGACGGCGGGGCTGCCGTTTTCATCAAGGATCCGCACCCGAACTCCGGCCATATCGTAGGTGTCACCCTCCTGCAGGACGGTGGCGGAGGGCGTTACCTCAAGATGCAGCCGGTGGCTGGGGCAGAGCGTGACGCTCTTTACCACGGTATCCCCGTTTTTGGCGTCGAACCGCCAACGCGTAGCCGCACCGCCCCAGTTGCCGACATACTTGCCGTACAGCGCCACACCGTCCGCAAAGCTCATCTTATAGCGCACCATGCACCACGCCAGCTTCAGCTTGTAGCGCAGCGGCAGCCCGGCCAAGCCGTAGCGCCCGGCTGCAAGCAGACAGTCGCGCAGCGTATCGGCCTTGGCCTTGTCAAAATGCTCCTGCGTTTCAAGCAGGACACCGATTGTGTCATCCACGGCCAGCGGCGGGTGCGGCAGCGCCGTCCAGCCGCTTTTGTGCAGGGTCGTCACAAACACATCGTTTTTGTAAAGATCCACCCGCTCGGCATTGGTAAACACATAGACCGTGCCGATTTGCCCGGCAGGATAGTCACCGATGTCCATCGCGGAGCTGACTGTCAGCACCGGCTCCTCCCCGCCCTGCGATGCGTAGACGGACGCCGCCAGCTTGGGATTGCGGAAGCTGTCCAGCACGCCGTGATAGCAGATGCGGTCCCCGGAGCCGAAATCCTTGTGGGTGGCATAATCAAACATACACCAGCCAAAGCAGCCCGCATGCTCTCCATCTGCGTAGGCGGCGTCCAACACCCGCGCATGGCGCAGGGCATGCTCCTGCCGGTGCGGGGCATCGTCACAGGACTTGGTGGGGTACATGTGGCCGTTGCATTCTGAGATCAGCAGAGCCTTGCTCAAATCAGGCGTTACATCCTTTTTCCGCTTGGCCCCGGCGTTTGAGCCGTTGTGGGAGAAATCGTTGTAGGCGTAAACATCCTCCAAGAGATGGCTCTTTTCCAGATACCGCACACCAGAGGTCGCCCGGCTCGGGTCCAGTGCGTGGGCGATTTGGTTGGTGCGCGTATAGAATTCGTCATCGTCCACGCTCTCGTTGATGCGCACACCCCACAGTATGATGCTGGGGTGATTACGGTTTTGCAGCAGCATCTCCCGCAGCATGGCGCAGGCGCGGTCCTTCCATACCTCATCGCCGATGTGCTGCCAGCCGGGCAGCTCGGTAAATACAAGCAGGCCCAGCCGGTCACATTCATCAAGGAAATACTGGCTTTGCGGGTAATGGCTTGTGCGCACGGCATTGCAGTGCAGCTCGTTTTTCAGGATGCGGGCGTCCTGCCGCTGCAGGCTTTCCGGCGCGGCGTAGCCAATGTAGGGATAGCTTTGGTGGCGGTTCAGCCCGCGCAGAAAGGTCTTTTTCCCGTTCAGATAAAAGCCGTCCGCCCGGAACACAGCCGTCCGGAAACCGAAGGAGGTTTCCCGGCTGTGCAGTACCTGCCCATCGGTATCGAGCAGCTCTGCTATGCAGCGGTAGAGATTCGGATGCTCGGTGTCCCACGGTGCGGCATCAGGCAGCGTAAGGCGGCATTCCGCCGATTCTGCCGGGGGCAACTGGCGGCTCACCAGCGTCTTGCCCGCACTGCTGCAGAGCCGGACGCGCAGCGCAGCGGCCTTTTCCGGTGCTTCTACGGTCAGCTGTACGGCAGCCTCGGTCAGCGTCGGTGTGTACACGAAAAGATCGCTCACACGGCTCTGCGGCGAGGTTTCAAGCCAGACCTCCCGGTATAGACCGCCGTAGGTCAGGTAGTCGATGACAAAGCCGAAGGGCGGCAGGCTGGGATCCTCGCGCGTATCCAGCCGCACGGCCAGCAGATTTTCTGTTCCGCGGTGCACAAGGTCGGTAATTTCTATGGTGAAGCCGGTGTAGCCGCCCTGATGCTGCCCGGCCAGCTGGCCGTTCAGGTAGATCTCCGCCTGATGGGCGGCCCCGTCAAAGCGCAGGAATACCCGGGGCGCATCGGGAACGGTCAGTGTGCGACGGTAACCGCAGACCATCTCATAGTCAGAGGGGTCTGCGTAGTGGAGCGGCAGCTCCCGGCAGGTATGGGGCAGACGCACCGGACGACAGTCAACAGGTTCACCCCGACAGAAGGCATCGCTCCATTGCTCTGTAAATTCCCAGTGATTGCAAAGACTGTATCTCATCGTACCAATAACCCCTCCAGTAAAATGGAAATCATCTCATCCAGGGCATCCGTGTAGGATATGCCTTGCGCATCGAGCGTGCGGTCTGCAAGAAAATCCTCAATGGAAGCGGAGATCATCCGCTGCAGAACCGGCAGGGATACCCGACGGATAACGCCCTCCCCCATCGCCTGCTCCAGCAGTGCCAAGGTAGGCTCCCAGCCGGTTTCCAGATGCTCCCGCACGCGCGCTGCGACTCTGGGATATTTTTCATCCAAAAGATCCATCTGCTGCAGATCCTGCGCGGTGTACTCCTCCGGCAGGGCGATAATGACCGCCCGCAGCTTTTCAGCCAGGGTGCCGGGGCCGTCAAGGATGCGCTGCTTGCGGGCATGGATCCTTGTGAACGCATCGTCCACCATATCCAGCAGCAGCGCCTCCTTGGATGGGTAGACTGCGTAGATTGTCTTTTTGCTGATGTGCATCATCGCAGCGGCCTGCTGCATCGTAAAGCGCAGCCCATCCCTGCGGAACAGCTCCATTCCGACTGCGCGCAGTCTTGTGCACAGCTCGTTGTGTTCGTCCATCACTTGCCTCCTGCGGAAACCAGATTTCACTTTCCAGTTTCCATTGTAGTGCGGAAGCCGGTGCGATTCAAGCGGTTTCCTGCACTTTCTACCTTTTTGCCAATCGGACACAGATTTTTTCGTCATATCGCCCATACGCTAAAGCCGTAACGGGACAGAAAAACGCCCCCGCACAGTGATGCGGGGGCGCTTTGCAGGTGCCTCAGTTCGTTTTTTCGGTTTTTTGCTGCAAGCGGGTCAGCTCCCGCAGCTCACGCACGGTGAAAAGGCCGCAGACAATGGCGGCAGCGCCGTCCGCAATGGGGCCTGCGTACATGACGCCGTCAATTCCCATAAAGAGCGGGAAGATGACGATGAGCGGCAGCAGGAACAAAATCTGGCGTGTCAGGGACATGAATACGCCGAGGCGCGCCTTGCCAATCGAGTTGAAGAAGTTGGAGGTGACCGGCTGGATGCCGTTGATCAGCGTCAGGAACATATAAATGCGGAAATACCGCTCCGAAAACTGGTAGTACATCTCGCTGCCGGTGCCGAAAATACTGATGATCTGCCGCGGGAAAAGCTGGAAGCAGGCAAACGCTGCCAGAGAAAGCCCGGTAGCCACAGCCAGCGCCAGCAGATAGCTCTTTTTGACGCGGCGGTAGAGCGCAGCACCGTAATTGAAGCCGATGATCGGCTGTACGCCCTGCGAAATGCCGATGACAAAGGACATAAAGATCATGTTGACCTTTGAGATGATGCCCGCGCAGGCCAGAGGAATATCGCTGCCGTAGATAGACAGTGCACCGTAGTGTGCAAGGGTGTTGTTCAAAACGATCTGGACAACCGCCATAGCGATCTGGTTGAAGCAGGCAGATGCACCGTAGCTGAAGATCTTGCGTGTTCTGTCACCGTCAATCGTAAAGCAGCCCCGTGAGAAGGGTACAGATTTAAAATGGAAGAGATACCGCATGCTGATGCAGAACGAGGCGATCTGCCCGAGAATCGTGGCAAGTGCAGCGCCGGTCATACCCATATCCAGCCCGAAGATGAACAGCGGATCAAGGACCGTATTGATAAGTGCGCCGATGAGCATCGACATCATGGAATAGCGCGGGCTGCCGTCTGCCAGAATCAGCTTGCTCATGCCGGTATTCATAATGAGGAACGGAAACCCCAGCGCTGTGATGCGAGTGTAGGCCTCTGCGTAGGGCAAAACATCCGGCGTAGCGCCGAAGAATTTCAGCATCGGCGTCAGAAAAAGCAGCGTGACCGCCATCAGCACAGTGCCGAACAGCGCCATCAGACACAGGCCGTTGCCTGCATATTCAGCAGAACGCTTTTCATTGCCTGCACCCAGCTGGAGACTGAAATTCGTCGCACTGCCGATACCGAGCAGCAGCGCAATGGCTGTGCAGGCAATCGAGAGAGGAAACGCAATATTGGTGGCAGCATTGCCCAGCAGACCCACACCCTGCCCGATAAAGATTTGGTCAACAATGTTGTACAGCGACGTCACCAGCATCGAGATAATGCAGGGAATGGCAAAGCCGACAAGCAGCTTCCCTTCTTTTTCATATCCAAGCGGATTGGCAGCATCAGCCTGCGATGAAACTGTTTTTACGCTCATGCAGTTTTATCTCCTTTAATCCTGTTAATAATCGCAAATATAATAATAGTAACAAAATCCGGTAGGAAATACAAGTCCGTTTGCCTTGAGGCGCTTGAGCTTGCCCTACATGAGCCGGAGACCGTGACACAAACAAAACCGGGGCGAACTTTTCGTTCGCCCCGGCAGTACCTAAATGATTGGAGTCATAGCCTCATAACCTTTATTCGTTATTTTTCGGAGTTGGTTCCTATTTTCATGGGAAATCATTCCCTTTGCAGAATTTCAGGCTTTGAGATGGAGGATCAACCTCTGACACTTAGTACATTGGAGTTTCTCCTTATGGATCAGGTGGATTTCAGATACCCTCTGTTGGGTGGCGTGGAACCAGTCATGATAACCAGCCTTCTTTCATCCTGATCTATATGCTGCATGGGGGTCTTTGATGACGGCCCCTGAGTCTGCTGTTTAAAAGTAAGCTGCCTGACATCTTGTTCAATAATCTTTGTACAGGTTATGACCTGCGGCTTCGGATGCGGCGCTTTTTCATTCAGCAGGCCCAGGCCCGCCGGTGATGAATGGGATCTTTAAAGTTTGCCATTGGACTTGAGCCTCCTTCCTTACGAAATACCGCCGGTGTCTTGCTTTCTTTGGAGATTTCTTATGACATTTCTCCTTGGAAAATCAGCTTCTCTTGGAGTTGTCTGCTCCTTATCTCCGGCTGTTTTCTTTCTGTGACTATACTATACCACAGCCCTTGGGATTCGTCTATTCGCAGATATGCCAACGATGCAGCGAAAGATTTGTGCAGTTTCAAGCTTGCCGCTCCAGGCAAAAAATGGTATAATAAATATGTTGGGCTGCTGTACAGCCCAGACCGTGCGCTGTCCCTTTTGGCAAGGGACGGCGCTTTTTTTGGCGGGATTGTGCTGTGGTCCTGCGGGCTGATCTGAACAGGCATTAAGCAATATTCACTGCAAAACTACTGTAAAGCAGCTGCCGCTGCCGGGGCGGCTGTCCACAGTGACAGCGCCGCCGTGCAGTGCGGCTATTTTTTGTGCCATGGCAAGGCCCAAGCCGTTGCCTTGCGTCCTGTGGCTGGTGTCCCCCTGATAGAACTGCTCAAAGATATGGCAGCAGGTCTCAGCGTCCATACCGCAGCCCTGGTCAGTGACAGCCACAACCGGTCTGCCCTGCTCGCAGTGCAGCGTTACGCTTATTGTTCCGTTCTCCGGGCTGAACTTGGCGGCATTATCCAGCAGATTCAGCCAGATTTCCTTTACCAGCGCTTCGCTGCCGTGGTAGGTGCAGGGGGCCAGCGCGGCCTCAAACTGCAGCGGCTTATCGCGCCACTTTTGCCGGGTCACAAGGATGCACTGGCGCAGCTGCTCATCCAGCGAAAAGTCTGTACAGTCGGTCAGAATGGTCTGTGCCTCGATACGATTCAAGAGCAGCACACTGCCGGAAAGCTGTGCCAGCCGCCTGCTCTCATCGCGGATGATTTGCAGATACTCGCGCTGTTCCTCCGGGGTGACATCCTCGTCCAGCAGCAGGTCGGCAAAGCCGCTGATGCTGACGATGGGCGTCTTGAACTCATGGGAAAAGTTATTCACAAAATCCTTGCGCAGCAGCTCAGTGCCGGAAAGCTCCTCCGCCGCTTTGTTGAAGGCCGCTTTGAACTCCCGGATCTCGGTAGGCTCATACCCGTGGGCGGCGGGCTGCAGGCGCACGGTGAAGTCCCCTGCCGCCAGCCGGTTCATCGCCTGTATAATGTTTTTGATAGGCTTTATTAACACAAGGCGAATCGCAACCACAAGGCTGACGGCCATCAAAATACAGCTGGCGTACAAAATAACCAGCGCACCGCCGATGCTGACGCTGCCGTCTTGGATAAAAAAGCCGTGGTCAGCCTCCGATACCACCAGCACCGTCACAACGGTCAGATTCAGTGTAACGATGAAAAAGAGGTTCAGCACCAGCAGCATTGTCAAATTTACGGTGCGCATGCAGTCGCGCAGCTTATTTACAAATTGCGCCATATCACACCTTCTTTATAGCGCGGTAACCGATGCCGCGAATGGTCTGTATCTCAAACTCCGGCCAATCGTAAAAGCGGGTGCGCAGCCGATTGATATGAACATTTACCGTTTTGTCGTCACTTTCGCTGTCCATGCCCCAAATCTCATCCAGCAGCTCCAGCCGGGTAAAGGTCCTTTCCGGGTAAGCCAGCAGCTTGTATAGAAGGTTGAACTCCTTGGGCGGCAGCACCTGTGCATCGTGGCCGCGCCGCACGGTATGAGTGTCGTAGTCCAGCTCGACATCCCCTATCGTGATTTTGTGTTCATCCACGATGCGGGCGCGGCGCAGCAGCGCCTTGATGCGCAGCACAAGCTCCTGCCGGTCCGGCGGTTTTGTCATATAATCATCAGTGCCAACGATAAACCCCGTGTGCTTGTCCTGCGGCATATCCTTGGCCGTCAACATTAAAATAGGCAGCATACTGCCGCTTTCCCGGATGGTCCTGGTCAGGGTAAAGCCATCCATCCGGGGCATCATCACATCGCAGAGCAGCAGGTCTATCTGGTTGTGGTCGAGCAGTTCCAGCGCTTGCACACCGTCGGCAGCAATCAGCGGCTCATAGCCCGCTCGCTTTACGATGGCGCAAAGCAGACGTGCTGTGCTGGGGTCATCCTCGGCAATCAAAATACGAAACATCCGTGTATCCTCCTTAGTTCTATTATAGTACAGCGCAAAGATAAACGGAAGATAAACCTTCCCGTTTACCAAAGGTTTATTTTGGCGGTGTATCCTTAGGAGCATCGAAACAAAAAACAACCTACGGGAAAACGGAGGATACAGCTATGAAAACCATCTATCTTGTCACCGGTGCTGCCGGATTTATGGGCACTAATGTCTGCGCACAGCTTTTGGAGCGCGGTGATGCCGTGCGCGCTTTTGTGCTGAAGGGCGACCCCGCTGTAAAATTTATGCCGAAGGCCGTCGAAATTTTTGAGGGTGACCTCTGCAGTGCCGAGGACTGCGAGAAATTCTTTGCCGTGGAGCCGGGCGTCCAGACTGTCTGCATCCACTGCGCGAGTATGGTGACAATCAACCCGAATTACAGTGAAAAACTCATCGCCGTCAATGTGGGCGGCACCGAAAATATGCTGAATGCCGCCAAAAATCACCCGGAGTGCAAAAAGTTCGTCTATGTTTCCAGCACCGGCGCCATCCCCGAGCTGCCTAAGGGCGAGAGCATCCGCGAGGTATACAGCTTTGTTCCCTACGATGACGATCGCGTGGTCGGCTGGTACAGCCGCAGCAAGGCAATGGCGACCCAGAAGGTACTGGACGCCGCCGCGGACGGGCTGAATGCCTGCGTGGTGCATCCCAGCGGTATTCTTGGCCCCAACGACCCCGCCATCGGGCAGACGACCCGCACGCTGATCCAGATTTTGAACGGTGAGATGCCCATCGGTATGCAGGGGTCGTTCAACCTTGTCGATGTGCGCGATCTGGCCGCCGGTACGATTGCCGCCGCTGACCGCGGGCGCAAGGGAGAGTGCTACATCCTTTCCAATGACGAGGTTTCGCTGAAGGAGCTGTGTGAGATGCTCAAGGCTGATACCGGCTGCCGCGGCTGCCTGTTTTATCTGCCGCTGTCTTTTGCGCATTTTGCCGCCAAGCAGATGGAGGCCCGCGCCGCCAAGACCGGTAAGCCTGCTGTGCTGACCGAGTTTGCCGTTTACAATCTGGAGCGCAACAACCATTTTGACTGCTCCAAAGCGAAAAACGAGCTTGGCTTTGCCCCGCGTCCCTACAAGGAAACGCTGCATGATCTCGCTGTATGGCTCAAGCAGGAGGGAAAAATCGCATGAAGAAGCTGTATGAATCTATCTGCAAGCTTATGCAAATGAATGACCAGCAGTGGGAGTGCTATCTCCACGCACTGGATTCCCTGCACTGACACAAAGAAAAGGGGGTACCTATTATGAAAAAGGTTTGCGTTATCACAGGCGGCGGCAGCGGGATGGGACTTGCCACGGCGAAGCTTGTCTGTGAAGAAGGATATTACACGATTTTGGTGGGGCGCACGGCGTCCAAGCTGGAAAAGGCAGTTAACGATCTGCGCAGTGCAGGCGGCGAGGCTGAGGCGTTCAGCTGTGATGTTTCCGACCGTGAAAGCTGCTTTGCGCTGGCCAAACACGCCGCCGAATGCGGCGAAGTAAAAGCGGTATTGCACATTGCAGGCCTCAGCCCTCACATGGGCGATGCTGAAAAGATTTTGCGCGCCAATGCGCTGGGCACGGTGAATATCAACGATGCCTTTTATGAGGTCATGGCACCGGGCGGCTGTGTGATCGACACCTCCAGCATGAGCGCCTACCTTGCCCCGCAGTTTGTCATGCCCAAGGGTGCGTACAAGCTGGCGCGCACCAACCGTGAAAAATTCATCAAAAAGCTGGTAGCGCGGGCAGGCATTGCCCCTAAGGACGCCCGCCCGGGTCTGGCCTACGCCATCAGCAAGCATTTTGTAATTTGGTTTGCTAAGACCGATGCCGCACGCTTTGGCGAGAAAAATGTGCGCTGCTTAAGCGTGACCCCCGGCAACTTTGACACGCCGATGGGCGCACTGGAAAGCGGGCAGGCGGATGTATTCAAAAAATACTCTGCTCTCAAGCGCAACGGAAAGCCGGAAGAAATCGCCGCTTTGTTTGCGCTTCTTCTGGATGAGCGGCTGGGCTTCCTGACCGGAGCAGACATTCTTATGGACGGCGGCGTTGTGGCAAGCGGCGCCAGCGGATTGAGCAAATAAAAAAGGGCAGCAAAGTAAACCCCGATTTTAGCTTTTGGGGTCTGCTTTGCTGCCTTTTGGATTTTGTGCTTTCGCTTGGCTGTACTTTAGTGCAGCTCGCTTTCGCAGCGGTCCAGCACGGCGGCGATGACCTGATCCATGTCGTAATACTTATACTCGCCAAGACGACCGCCAAAAATCACCTTGTTTTCTGCATCTGCCAACTTCTTGTATTCAGAATAAAGTAAACCATTCTTAGCATCATTAACCGGATAATATGGCTCATCTCCCGGCTTCCACTCACTGCTGTACTCACGGCTAATGATAGTCTTCGGCAGATCATTGCCGTT
>OLOL01001442.1_pt1 | contig 20404 bp, 16 predicted proteins | sample 1673081 | NCBI WGS metagenome assembly OLOL01 (sample SAMEA3136753, study PRJEB25190) | human gut metagenome
AAGGTCTGCGAGATGTTGGGCGGAACCTGCTCGGGCATCTTGACGGTGATGTTGCGCTTAATGAAGAACTTGTAGATGATGCCGGTCACAAACGCAGCGATAAAGGCGGTCAGCAGGCCTTTGGAACCAAGGTAGGTGGTGTTGAAGCCGCTGGCGGCGTCCGTGGCGATGGTGTCGCTCGAAAGGAGCAAGAAGCCGATGATGGCCGCGCACATGCATGAGATAAAGTTAATCTGGTTATTCTTGGGCAGGTCGCGGTTCTGAGCGTCGGCGAAGTGCTTGGCCGTGGTGGCGGCGCAGGCGATGGCCAGGATGCCCATGGAGTAGTTGTAGCACTTCCACAGAGCGTTGTTGATGTCATCGGGCCAGTAGAAACCCCAGATGTTGGGGACCGAGGCTACCAGGCAGAAGATGGACGAGAAGATGATGATGGGGATGACGGAGATAAAGCCGTCGCGGATCGCCTTGAGGTACTTGTTGCGGGCGATCGCGTTGAAAAAGGGCTGGCCCTTTTCGATGATGGCGATGAGTTGCTCCATGCAATGCTCCTAAGAGTCGGTGGGTTAGCAACGATGGTAGCTTTTGACGTTCGGTTGCCAAAATGTTGACGTTGCCATTTTGCGACACAAAAAAAGAAGCGAACCGGTGGTTCCTGTGCCTGCGAACCGTCGATTCCTTACGCGTAAACGTTTGAGCCGCCCGGTGGCTCTTTGTTTGCACAATGGCAACGTTAACATTTGGGCGACAAAAGCCGTTCGGGGAAGCAAAAATGTCGGTGAACGGTAGGTTTTGGGTGGTGAGCGTATGGTGGGGGAGGCGTTAGATATACTTGAAGACGTTTCATTTGACTGCGTAGGGTGCCGCCAATGGCATCGTTGACATAGAAAGATCGACCTATGGCCGCTGTTAAAAAATCGGTATCCGTCAAAGACGTGGCGCGCCTCGCGGGCGTCTCGGAGCAGACGGTCTCGCGCACCGTGCACGATTCGCCCAGCGTGCGTCCCGAGACCAAGGAACGCGTGCGTGCCGCCATGCGCGAGCTGGGGTATCGCCCCAATTTTGCCGGTCGATCGCTGCGCCGTGGCAAGTTTAAGACCGTCGGCGTCGCCATGTTCAACATTACCGGTACTGGCAACCTCGACCGTATGGAGGGCTTTGCCGCCGCGGCCGACAAACATGGCTATGCCATCACCCTCACTAAAGTAGATGGACATCCCTATACCCTCGAGAGCGCATCGTCGCGTATGAGCGCGCTGCCGGTAGACGGCATGGTCGTGATCATGAATCGCATGCCGGCGGATTTTGGCACCTTCGAGCCGCTGCCCGGCATGCAGACGGTGCTCGTTACGATGCTGGAGCACCCGCTCTGTTCAACGGTCGATAACGACCAGTTCGATTGCTCGCGCCAGATGGTCGAGTACTTGCTGGGGCGGGGGCACAAAACCGTGCACTTTATCTCGTGTCCCGAGCGCTCGCTTTCGGGCATGCGGCGCGAGGAAGGCTGGCGCGAGACATTGCGCGCGCATGGTATTGAACCGCCGCGACTCGTCCGTGGGGATTGGACGGCACAGAGCGGATATGCTGCCGGTCAGGCTCTGGCGGAAGATCCGACCTGTACGGCCATTTATGCTTCCAACGATGCCATGGCCTACGGCTGCATTCGCGGGCTCGAGTCGTGCGGAAGGCGTGTGCCCGAGGACGTGAGCGTGGTGGGTGTTGATGACAGCCTGGGCGATATCGTGCCCGACCGTCGCCTGACCACGGTGCGCTTTGACAACAAGCGCGTCGGCATGTGGGCGGTCGACAAGATTGCCGGCGCCGATGGGGGTGCGTCTGGCGTGGAGCACATGCTGATCCCCGGTGTGCTCGTAGAGGGCGATACGGTGCGCGATTTGCGTTAGGGTGCGGCCCTGTTTGGGTTGCCGCTAATTGTGTTCGATATTGTTCAGATTGGTTTAAAAACCGTTCACGGGCGAAAAGTGACCGTTCCTAGTTCGAAATCACGTTTTGAGCTGTTCTTTTTTGTTTGAATGTTATTGTTTCTGTCATACACAACGCAGCGCGTATGCCCGGACGCGATGCTCTCCATTGGTTCATATGTGAAAGGAACGCAATATGGCAACCAAAGAAGAAATCTCGATGGTTGGATTCGAGATCGTCGCATACGCAGGTGACGCCCAGACCGATCTGCTTGCAGCGCTCGATGCTGCTCGCGAGGGTGACTTTGAGAAGGCCGAACAGCTGCACAAGGATGCCAGCGATGCGCTCATCGGTGCCCACGACACGCAGACCAAACTGCTTTCGCAGGAGGCCGGCGGTGGCGAGATGGAGATGACCTTCATCATGGCTCACGCTCAGGACACTCTCATGACCACTATGATCCTGGAGAAGCAGACCCGCTTTACCATCGATGCCTACAAGCGCATCGCCGAGCTCGAGGCCAAGCTCGCCTAACGAGCCCTCACAACCAAGTCCCCTTCCAAAAGCTCTGCCGCTACCCGCGGCAGGGCTTTTTCTGTCCTCCTCCAAGTTGCGGTGAAATAGGGACTGAATAGGGGCCGACGGGCGCAAAACAATCCCTATTCCACCGCAACTCATCCGGAGATAGTCATTGGGGACAGTCTTGGTGCGCTCTGTTCGTCTTCCCGTTCGTTTTTTGCTCGGTGGGTATACTTTCTTTCGCATTAAACGCCGGAATGAGGAGGTGTCCAAATGCCGGACAACGGATTGATTCAAAAGACAGATGCGCACGAGATGGCTCATGGGCGTCCTGTCCAGATAACCGAACATACGACGGTAACCGAGCTGCAGCCCAGCCTGTCCGATGTCGTGTGCGCAAACAAAAAGCTGCAGATTGGCTTTATCGTTGCGCTCGTGGTACTGGCGCTGCTGTCGGGCTTTGTAGCTCGTCCGCATTTCGCCGATACCAAGACTTGGGACTCCACCATCGAGGTTATCGATCAAAAGAAGGGCAATGTTTTGGCGCTCACGACCTCGTGCGTCGCCCTATCTGCGGGCATTACCGCGCTGCCTGGTGATACGGGAACGCCGGTTGCCGAGCAGCTCGCACAGCTTTCGGGTAACTTGGGCATCGTGCTTGCCGTGCTCTATCTCGAGAAATACCTGCTAACCATTTTGTGGTCGGTTGGCTTGGGCATCTTAATCCCGTTTGCGTTGGTGCTCTTTGCGGTGTCGCTCGGCATTCACGGGCGCTGGAGCACGAGCGCTGTCCTGCGCCGTGTGGCGACGCGCGTGCTGGTGGTTGCCGTGATCGGCATGGCGCTCGTGCCCGCAAGCGTATGGGTGTCGCAGAAGGTCGATGAAACGTATCGCGTAAGTATTGAGCAAGCTGAGCAAAAGGCTGCGGCCGCGGCCGACACCACGGACAAGTCAGCCGAGACCAGCTCAAAATCGAACAAGAAAAAATCCGAGACCACGGAGTCCAAAAACGTGCTCGAGCAGTTGACTGATGGGGCCTCGAGCCTTGTTGCGTCGGTGACCAGCGGCGCCAAGCAGATGACCGACGAGATCGTGCAGCAGGTGACCGATTTGATTGAAGGCGTCATCGTGATGATCGTAACCTCGTGCGTTATCCCGCTGCTGGTGCTCGTGGCGTTCCTATGGCTAGGACACGTGCTGCTGGGGATCGATATTTCCGGCCCGGCGAACTATTTGACGGGCCGCTTTCTGAGTGCTCCGTCCAAGCACGCCAAAAAGGGCGGGCAGTCCGAGTAGGCGGCAAAGCGATCTTTGGAAAACCAACCGTAAGAAGGGCGGCCGAGATGCGTTCTCGGCCGCCCTTTTTGTTTGTTGAATACGTGACAAGCCGGGCATTCCCTGAATCCAAACGGTCAGCAATCATCCGTAAACGGTATTTGTTCAAAAAAGAACAAAGATAAACAAATAGTTGTTGCAGTTACTGTTCGAATGTGTTCAAATAAACATGAACAGTGAAGAACCGCACATTCAGATGCCCGGACCTGAACGCGATTCAACACTTCCAAACAGAAACTACGCACCTGCGTATCTCTCAAGGAGGATGTCATGAGGGTTGTAATCGCTTCCGATGCCGACGGTATGTCGATGAAGGAGTCCATCAAGGAGATGCTCATCGCCGACGGTCACGAGGTCGTCGACTATTCCGAGACCCCTGCCGCGGACTTTGTCGATTCCGCGACCGCCGTTGCCAAGGACCTGCTGGAGCACAAGGATTCCCAGGGCTTTGCATTCGATAAGTACGGCGTCGGCTCCTATATGGCCGCCGTCAAGATTAAGGGCATGGTCGTCGCCAACATTTCCGACGAGCGTTCCGCCTACATGACCCGCGAGCACAACGGCTCGCGCATGGTCACCATGGGCCCGGGCGTTGTGGGCACCGAGGTCGCCAAGAAGATCGCCCGCGAGTTCCTGCGCGCCCAGTACGCCGGCGGCCGTCACCAGATCCGTGTCGACATGCTCAATAAGATGGCCTAACGAGAGCCACCGAGAACTCGAACTTCTACCTCAACTTGTGAATTCAGACGAAAGGACGTTCTGATGAAGAAGACCATCGCAATCGGTTGCGACCATATCGTTACGGACGAGAAGATCTATCTGGCCGACCGCCTGGAGCAGGCTGGCTACAAGGTGCTCGACTGCGGCACCTACAGCCACACCCGTACGCACTATCCCATCTACGGTAAGGCCGTGGGCGAGGCTGTTGCCAGCGGCAAGGCCGACTTTGGCGTGGCCCTGTGCGGCACCGGCATCGGCATCACCAACGCCGTCAACAAGGTTCCCGGCGCCCGCTGCGCCCTGGTCCGCGACATGACCTCTGCCCTGTATGCCCGTCGCGAGCTCAACGCCAACATCGTGGGCTTTGGCGGCAAGATTACCGGCGAGTTCCTGATGGCCGATATCATGCTTGCCTTCCTGGAGGAGCCCTACGAGAAGACTCCCGAGCACGATGCCCTGATCGCCAAGATCGATGTCTGCAACAAGGCCGACGCCGAGGCTCAGGCCGACCCGCACTTCTTTGACGAGTTCCTCGAGAAGTGGGACCGCGGCGAATACCATGATTAGCGGGTATCCGGCGTAATTAACTAGTCCGTTGACGGCTCGCGTTTCTGTGATGGGGCGCGGGCCGGTTTTCTATCAGCCCAATTGGCCCAGCGGACTGGACGTGCATTGTTCTTTTGTTTGCGGCGCTGCCTCATTACCTTTCTGCTAAAGGCACGACGTTCACAATGGATCGTGCGAGATGATATGTGAAGGAGTAGATTCCCATGGAGTTTGTTCTTGATAACGGCTCTGCCCGCGTGGCACTGAGCACGGCTGGCGGATCGTTCACTTCGATTACGGCCAACGGCCGTGAGTACCTGTGGCAGGGCGACCCGGCGGTGTGGTCGGGCCAGGCACCCATTTGCTTCCCGATCTGCGGCGGCCTTCGTGACGGTCGCGCAATGACCATGGGCGGCCGCGAGGTCAAGCTCGCCCGTCACGGCTTTGCTCGCAAACAGGAGTGGAAGCTCGAGGAGCAGGGCGACAACATGGTCGCGCTGAGCCTAAGCTCTGCCGACCATGCCGAGTTGCTCGAGCAGTACCCGTATCCGTTTAAGATCGTTGCTCGTTACACGATCGATTCGGAAAAGGTGGCCGTGTCGTACGAGGTGACCAATGAGGGCGCCGAGGACATGCCGTTCTTTGTGGGCGGTCACCCTGGCTTTAAGTGCCCGCTTGACGAGGGCGAGTCCTATGACGACTACGAGCTCCGTTTTGAGCAGCGCGAGGCCGCCGAGCTCTGTACTGCCGTTCCCTCGACGGGCCTGATTGATGTTGAGCATCGCAGCAAGAACCCGATGGTTGGCCATGACCTGCCGCTGACCCACGAACTCTTTGACTTCGCAGAGACCATCTTTGACGTGCTCGAGAGCCGCGTGGTTACGCTGACCAAGAAGACCGAGGACAAGGGCGTGCGCCTGACGTTCCCCGAGCTGCCGTACCTGATTGTGTGGAGCAAGCCCGAGGGTGACTTTGTGGCCGTGGAACCGTGGGGCGGCCTGTCCACCTGCTCCGACGAGGACGATATCCTGGAGCACAAGCGCGGCTGCCTGGTGGCTAAGCCGGGGGAGACCGTTACCCGCGGCTTTGAGATCGAGGTCCTTTAACGAGCTATCGTATGTTTGGGGTCGCGCGTGTCGTGCCCCGGAACAGGAGTTCAACATGATTCTGACCGTTACCATGAACCCGTCGATTGATACGCGCTATCAGCTCGACAAGTTGATCATCGACGACGTGAACCGCGTGACGCCCGAAAAGACCGCTGGCGGTAAGGGCCTCAACGTGAGCCGCGTGCTGCTGCAGCTGGGAGACGACGTGCTCGCGACCGGTCTGCTCGGCGGCCACATGGGTGCCTATATGGCCGAGCTCATGGATGCCGACGGCGTCAAGAACGACTTTGTGCCCATCGCCGGTGAGACGCGCATTTGCCTGAATATTCTGCACGAGGGTAATCAGACCGAGCTTTTGGAGAGCGGCCCGCAGATCGCCCCGGCCGAGCTCGAGGCCTTTACGGCCAAGTTCGCCGAGCTTGCAGCGAAGGCGGACGTTGTGACGCTTTCGGGCTCGCTGCCGCGTGGCGTCGATGCCGGCTACTATGCCAAGCTCGTCAAGATCGCCGAGGAGGCGGGCGCCAAGGTGCTGCTCGACACCTCGGGTGCATCGCTGGAGGCCGCGCTTGAGTCCGACGCTAAGCCTGAGCTCGTAAAGCCCAACCTGACCGAGATTAACGGCCTGCTGGGTACGTCCTTTACGACCGATGATGTCGATGCCCTGCGCGAGGCGCTTGCCGCCGATGACCGTTTTGCCGGTATCCCCTGGGTTGTCGTTTCGATGGGCGCTGCCGGTTCGGTGGGCTTCCATGAGGGTCGCGCGTTCCGCGCCAAGACGCCCGCGATTGCGGCTGTGAACGCAACGGGTTCCGGTGACTCGACCATCGCCGGCTTTGCGCATGCCATTGCTGCTGGTGCCGACGACGTCACGGTGCTCAAGACCGCCAATACCTGCGGCAAGCTCAACGCCATGGATCCCAAGACCGGTCACCTGGTCATGGATCACTGGGACGAGGTCTACAACAGCGTTGTCGTGACTGAACTGTAGGGTTACGCGGTTTTACCAAACCGCGTAACGGCGCGACGCTGCAAACGTCCCTAAGCGGCAATCTGACGTTCAATCGTCGGGCATGACCAAAAGGTCAAAGCCCTCCTCTTTCACGTCACCTTGCTCGCTTAGGGGCGTTTTCGCTGTCGTTGCCAAGACACCGGCGTTGCCTTGGTCGCAAGTAGTCATTGGGGACGCTCTTTAATGACTAGTCGTTTAAGAACGCCCCTTAAGAATGACCCCAATGACTACACTCAAAAACGGCGCCCGTCGGCGATGTTGCCGGCGGGCGCCGTTGTCGTGTAGGTGGCTATGTCGTGCGGGCTGCTGTTGAACGTTCGGGCCCGTGCTCTATAGCGAGTCGATAAAGCGCTGCTGGGCGGCGCGGCCGGCTTCGTCCCACTTAAAGACGCCGGCGTTGTCGAGCACGTGGCCAAACACCACGCCGACCTCTTCGTGCAGGATGTCGATGGCGTTGTCGGCCGTAAGCTCGTCGGCGCGGCGGGCAAAGACGTCCTTGGCCCATGCGGCGTGGCTGCGGCAAAGGTCGTCGCCCTCGAGCGCGCCAGCAAGGCCGTAGCTGGCATCGGCCTTGGCCGCCAGCAAGTGCTCGCGGACAGCGCCGAGCTCGGGAACCAAGCGCGGCGGCAAAATGGCCAGGCCCATGACCTCGATCAGGCCGATGTTCTCCTTCTTGATGTGGTGGTACTCAGCATGCGGGTGGAATACGCCCAGCGGATGCTCGTCGGTCGTGATGTTGCAGCGAAGCGCCAGGTAGGCCTCGTAGATTTCGCCGCCGGCATTGCCGCGGGAGTCGACGCGGCGGATGACGGGCGTCACGGTGTTGTGCGCCACGCCGTCGGCTGTGTGCGCGATGACGCCCACCGACTCATCGGTCCACTCGCGCCAGGCAAGGATAATCTTCTCGGCGGCGTCGAGCAGCTGGGCGCGGTCGTGCGAGCGCAGTCGCAGCACCGAAAGCGGCCACTGCAACACGGTACCGCTGACCTGGTCAAAGCCAGGCACGCTAAACTGCGAGACCTCGGCGGCATGCATCATGGGGAACTCGTGCGCGCCGCCCTGGAAGTGGTCGTGCGACAGAATCGAGCCGCCCACGATGGGCAGGTCGGCGTTGGAGCCAATGAAGTAGTGCGGGAACAGGTCGACAAAGTCGAGCAGGCAGGTCAGACCCTTGCGGTCGACGTGCATCGGACGATGCTCGGAGCTCATGGCAATGCAGTGCTCGTTAAAGTACGCGTACGGGCTGTATTGGAAGCCCCAGCGCTCGCCGTCGAGCTGAATGGGGATAACGCGCAGATTCTGGCGGGCGGGATGGGCGCCGCCGTCGGCTGCAGCGGAGCGTCCGGGATAGCCCTCGTTTTCGATGCAGAGCTGGCAGGCGGGATACTTCTCGTCCGTGTTTTTGGCGGCGCCGGCCGCGGCAATATCGCGCGGGTCCTTTTCGGGCTTTGACAGGTTGATGGTAATCTCGAGGTCGCCCCAGTTGGTGGGGGTGCTCCATTTGATGTTGCGCGCGATGGCGGCACGGCGCACGTAGCCGGCGTCGCAGCACAGGCCGTAGAACCAGTCGGTCGCGGCGCGGGGCTCGTTGACGCCCATGCGTCCGTTGAACTCCTCGTTTACAACCGAAGGCCTTGGCATGAGCGCGCCCATGATCCGCATGGCGATGCGGTCGCGGCCCGATGCCGTGTCCTCGGCGGCGCCGTTGGCAACAGCCGCCTCGGCAAGCGCGGCAAGTGTGCCTTCAAGGTCAAAGTTGGGTAGGGTGTCGGGGTGCAAGAGCGAGAGTCTCTCAACCTGGAGCGCCCAGGCCATGTCGAGTGCGGGGCCCGTGGCGCCGATGCACTCCAAAATGGTGTTGTATGCCCAGATGCGATCGTCCTGGCCGATCATCGATCGGTGGATAGCGTACTCGATCAGGTTCTGCGCGGCCTCGCGCACGTCAGTCATTACAGCCATGCCGCGTAAGCCCCCTTGTCAGAAATTGCGTAGTGGCGGGCAGAGCCCTCGCCCAGCCAGCCGTTCATCTTGGCGATGAAGGTGTCGACCAGATTGAGCGGCACGAAGGCCTGGATGGTACCGCCGAAGCCGCCGCCGTGAATACGAACGGCGCCACGGCCGTCGAGTACATGCTCGGCCAGTGCCAGGGCATACATCGAAGGCTGCTCGGAACCCAGCTTGGCAACGACATTCTGCAGGTACATGGCAGAGCTGGCGCCGGACTCGCGCGTCAGGACCAGGAACTGATCGATGTCGCCGGCGTTCAGGGCCGCCCAGCGCTTGTCGACCAGGCCGTTTTCGTACCAGTAGTGAACGGCGCGCAGGCAGGCGCGGTCGCCCAGCTTGGCGCGCAGCTCGGGGAGCTTGGCGTCAAAGTCCGCCACGTTTACCTCGCACAGGCGTGCCTTGCCAAACTCGGCAGCGACGTCCTGCATCTCGCGCGGAACGGCAGCGTAATCGTCGGTGGCGGCCACGTGGTCGGCACCAACCTTAACGAGCACGAGCGCATAACCGTGATCCTCAAAGTTGAGCTCGAGCTTCTGGGTTTTAGGCTGAGCCTGGTCCTCAAAGTCCATGTAGGCAAGGCCGCCCAGGCACACAGCGGCCTGGTCCATCAGACCGCAGGGCTTGCCATAGTAGTTGTTCTCGGTGCGCTGGCTCATCTGGGCGAGCGCGACGGGCTCGATGGCGGGTGCGCCCCAGAGCGTCTCCATGGCGCGACCGTATGCCGCCTCGACAGCAGCGGAGCTGGAAAGGCCGCCGCCCGAGGGGACAGAGCAGGTGAAGGCGAAGTCGAAGCCCTGGGGCTCAACACCAAGCGCTGCGATTTCGTGGGCCATGCCGCGGACGAGGCTCGCGGACGTGCCCTTCTCGGACTCCTGAACGTCTAGCGTGTCGAGCGTGATCTCAAACGTAGGATAGCCCTCGTCGGCAACGCGAACCTTGTTGGAATCGGTTGCCACGGCGATGCCGTCGACGGCGACATCGAGCGAGCCGGCGATAACGTGGCCACCCTCGTGGTCAGTGTGGTTGCCGCTGATCTCGGAGCGGCCGGGCGCGTGCACATAGAGCACCTGGCGATCGCCGATGGGCCCAAACTCCTCCTCAAACAGCTTGGTGAGCGTGGCGAATGTCTTTTCGTCGGGGGTGGTCATGGGAGTCCTTTCCTTGGCGCGCCCGGGTGGGTTTTGCGTCGTTATGAGTACGTTAACAACTTGAAGCGGCATGAACCAAGTGTTCACGATGCCGCACGTTACGGGCTATGTTAACGTACTCATAACACAACGCTTGTCACTTTTTGAGAATCTGGTAATCGGTAGAAATTCAGCCGTGAACGGTATTGCCGTATGGACTTATAAAGCAGAAGAGATGCGGATTGAAAAAGTAGAGTACGTTAACATGCGTCCGACGATAGCGGGCTTCGGCGCGGGATGTATTTCTGCCCGGGCTGGCATACACGCTATTCAGATTTCGCAAGGGTGAAGGTGATCCTGTGGCAAGGCGCCCGTCCAACGATACCAGTTCGCGTCCGGTCTCCATGGCCGACGTTGCCCGCGCTGCCGGTGTTTCGCAGCAGACGGTTTCGCGCGTCGCCAACGGATTGCCCAACGTGAACGAGCAGACGCGTAAGCGCGTGCAGGCGGCCATGCAGGAGCTCGGTTTCCGTCCGAGCTATGCCGGTCGCTCGCTGCGCGACGGCCGTTACCATTCGGTCGGCCTGTGCGTCAACGATGTCACCAAGTTTGGCAACCTCTCAATGATCGACGGGATCGCCAGCGCTGCTCGCGAGCATAATTGCGCTATCACGCTGGTCGAGATGTCCAAGACCGAGGAGTTTTCGCTTGCCGAGGCCACGCGTCGTATGGCCGCATTGCCGGTGGACGGCATCATCATCGGCATGAGCCGCATGGCTCCCGATTTTGAGACGTTCAATCCACTGCCGGGCATTGGCACGGTCATCGTTACCATGTACGCGCACCCGCGGGTGACCACGGTCGACTCCGATCATTACGGCTGCTCGCTATTGCTTATGGATCACCTGTTTGAGCTGAGGCACGAGCAGATTCGCTATATTGGCGGCCCGTCGTTCTCGGTCGACGAGCAATTTCGTCGCGCCGGTTGGCAGGATGCACTCGAGCGTAAACACATCGAGCCGGCAGAGCCGCTCGAGGGCGACTGGTCTGCCAACAGCGGCTACGAGGCCGGCAGGTACCTGGCCGAGCACGATCGCACCATGACGGCGATCTATGCGGCAAACGATCAGATGGCAAATGGCGCGATTGCCGCGCTGCGTGATAGCGGCCTGCGCGTGCCCGAGGACGTGAGCGTGGTGGGCGTCGATGATTCGCTCGATGATTTTGTAGCACACAACGAGCTTACGACCGTGCGATTCGATCTACATCAGCGCGGACGCGAGGTATTCGAGCATGCGGTTCCCGAGGCGGGTACGGCGGGCAAAACCGTTGCCATCCGTATTCCCGGCCAGCTCATTATTCGACATAGCACGGCGATACTGCGCGCATAGTTTGTGCAGGTCAACGGCAGTATATTCCGCCTCAATTACAATCGGTAAGGATGCTGACGGATAGCCGTGGCTATGAAGGCGAGTGTTATGATAGACGGGTTCTTTTGTCTATCTAGGAGGCTTTGCCTGATGGAGATCACCAAGGATATCCGCTACATCGGTGTCGACGATCACGACATTGACCTGTTCGAGGGCCAGTACGATGTGTCCGAGAACGGTATGGCATACAACAGCTACGTTATCTTGGGCGAAAAGATCGCTGTCGCCGATTCAGTCGACGGCGGTTTTGTTGACGAGTGGCTCGGCAACCTCGAGGCCGTGCTCGATGGCCGTACGCCCGACTACCTGGTTGTCCATCACATGGAGCCCGATCACTCCGCCGGTATCGCCGCCTTTATGGAGCGCTATCCCCAGGCACAGATTGTGGCCAGCATGGGCGCCTTCCGCATGATGGTCAACTACTTTGGCACCGACTACCCCGAGCGCAAGATGGTCGTCAAAGAGGGCGACGTGCTCGATCTGGGCGGTCACAGCCTAACGTTTGTCGGCGCCCCCAACGTTCACTGGCCCGAGGTGATCTTCTCCTACGAGTCTACCGACAAGGTGCTCTTTAGTGCCGACGGCTTTGGCAAGTTCGGCGCCAACGACATCGAGGACCCGGAAGGCTGGGCTTGTGAAGCGCGCCGCTACTACTTTGGCATCGTCGGTAAGTTCGGCAAATTCGTGCAGACCGTGCTCAAGAAGGCCGCCGATCTGGATATCCAGATCATCTGTCCGCTCCACGGCCCCGTACTGACCGAGAACCTGGGCTATTACCTCGACACCTATAACACCTGGTCGAGCTATCAGCCCGAGGACGAGGGCATCACGATCGCCTATGCGAGCGTGTACGGGCATCTGAAGGCTGCCGTTGAGGAGCTCGCATCTGCGCTCGAGGCCCGCGGCCAGAAGGTCTCCGTCTTTGACTTGGCTCGTGACGATATGGCCGAGGCCGTTGAGGACGCGTTCCGCTATGACCGTCTGGTGCTCGCCTCCATCACCTATCAGGGCGAGATCTTCCCGTTCATGAGCACCTTTATCCACACGCTTGCCGAGCACGCCTATCAGAACCGTACGGTGGCGCTCGTTGAGGCCGGCTCCTGGGCGCCCACCGCTGCCAAGGTTATGACCAAGGAGCTCGAGGGTATGAAGGACATCGCTCTGGCGCAGAACAAGGTGACCGTGCTGGGTTCGCTCAACGACGCCTCGCGCGCTCAGATCGAGGCCCTCGCCGACGAGCTTTCCAAGTAGCGATATTTCGCTTTTAACGAGCAAAACCACCACAAAGGGGACAGGCACCTTTGTGGTGGTTTTTGTTTAAGCGCCGGCGATGACGAGATTTGGGCGGGCGTCGTCGACGGTCTCGGCGATTGAGGTGGTGACGGCGCCATCGGGATCACGGTCCATCACGATGGTGTCGACATCGGTCAGCTCGGCAAAGCGGTACATGCCGCGTCCGTTAACCTTGCTGGCGTCCATAAGGGCGACGCTTTGACGGGCGGCACCGACCATAGCCGCTTTGGTCTCGGCCATCTGCGGAAAGTCGGTCGTAAAGCCGCAGCCGGGAACAAAAGCTCCAGGGCACATGACGGCAAGATCGGCGTGGACCATTTGGAGCGCTTGCATAGTGAGCGGGCCGTACAGATAGCGATGACCTTTGCGCAGCGCCCCGCCCAGCATGACGACATCGACCGAGGGCATGCTTTCGTCGATGTAATCGGCGATGGTAATGTCGGCCGCGATAACGGTGATGCCGTCGCGCTGATCGAGGAGCCGGACGAACTCGAGCGCCGTGGTGCCCGAGTCAACGAGCAGCGTGTCGCCGTCATTGACGAGCTCGATGGCGCTTTGCGCGATGGCCTGCTTGGCGGCGACGTTGACATTGATGCGGCGATCCTGCGTGGAGACGGTCAGGCGTTTGTGGAGCGAGACAGCACCGCCATGCGTGCGGCGCAGCTTGCCTGCTTCGGCGAGCGCGTCCAGGTCGGCGCGGGCGGTAACGGAGGACACGCCAAAGGTCTGGGCGATTTCTGCTACCTGCACCGAGGCATTATGCTCAAGCATTTCCATGATGGCGGCACGACGCTCATCGGCGAAGGCTCGGGTTGTTGCGTGGGCCATAGCTGTTCCATTCTCGGCCAAATTTGCAGGAATTGTGTTGACTCTATTTTCGTTCATTTTCTTTTTGAGTAAGAAAATACCTTTCGATTACTTATCTTTTCTATAAAAGAAAGACGCTGAACGCTCAAAATTCAATATCGAACATGTCCGCTCGGTTCAAATTCCTTCCGTTTACTTTTCAAAAACGACTGTATTGACCTGCATGGGCTCAATATCTCGCACGTGCAAAGCCGCTGAATTTCATACAATGAGCGCAGTAAAACGCAAGGTAAAACGCCTTGTGAACAACTACGCCCGATGTCCAGATGCGGGCGAGGGAGAGGAGCAAACGCTCATGGCACTTGTTACCACCGAAAAGATGCTCAAGGACGCTCAGGCCGGTCATTACGCCGTTGGCGCGTTCAACGTCGAGAACCTCGAGTTTGTTATGGCCGTTCTGGCCGCTGCCGAGGAGACCAAGTCCCCCGTCATCATGCAGACCACCCCGGGCACCATCAAGACCGCTGGTCTGGACTACTTCTACGGCATGGTCAAGGCTGCCGCCGAGCGCGCTTCCGTGCCCGTCGCTCTGCACCTCGATCACGGCGATGGCTATGACCGCTGCATGCAGGCTTTCCGCACTGGCTACACCTCTGTCATGATCGACGGCTCGCACGAGTCCTTCGAGGACAACATCGCTCTGACCAAGTCCGTCGCCGACGCTGGCCGCGCCATGGGCGTGCCCGTCGAGGCTGAGCTCGGCAAGGTTGGCGGCAAGGAGGACGACGGTCCCGCGGTTGAGGGCGAGAGCCCCTACACCGATCCGGCCGAGGCCAAGGAGTTCGTCGAGCGCACCGGCTGCACCTCCCTCGCAATTGGCGTTGGCACCAGCCACGGTGTGTACACGAGCGATCCGCACATCGAGCAGTCCGTGGTCAAGGCCATCCGCGACGCCGTCGACGTGCCGCTGGTTCTGCACGGCACCTCCGGTGTGCCCGATGAGCAGGTCGCCGAGGCCGTGAAGAACGGCATCTGCAAGGTCAACTACGCCACCGAGCTGCGTCAGGCCTACACCAAGGGCTTCATGGCCTACATGGCCGAGAACCCCGCCTGCTTCGATCCCAAGAAGCCGGCCAAGGAGGGCATGCGTGAGATCACCGAGCTGGTTAAGATTCGCATGACCAACCTCAACTCTGTGGGCAAAGCAGAGTAACAGCAAGGGTACTTCGACTCGCTACATATCCCGGGGAGGGACGAGGGCCTAGTTCCCCAATCGTCCTCGGGCATGCAAAAAGCCTCGCTGCGCACTTCGTGCGGCGAGGCTTTTTGCCCCCTGCGGAAAGATTGGGGAACTAGGCTCTCGTCCCTCCCAGCTTGGCCTACTCGAGGTCGTCGCCCTTGTGGCGTTGGGGCTGAAGAGATGGTGCGCGAGGGGCGCTTTGTTGATGAGGGGTTAGTATGCCCGGGCTTGGTTGGGGAATGCCTGGTCTAGTGAGGCTTGGAGTTTTTCGAAGGATGTCTGCAGGTTGAGGTGTTGGTCTGCAGAGCGTTTGGCTTTTGTGATTGGGGAGTCGAGGAGGCCGTTTCTCTGTGTCGGGGGGAAGGAGAAAAGGTCTGCATGTGTTAGGGATGGCTGCTGTGCTGCGTCATTGGAAGAATGCATGCTTATGCGGCCTCCTCGATGTCCACCAAAAGATTGCGCTCGGGGTGTGCTGCTAGGTCCCGTGCGCTGGCAGTATTATGCCGCGAGTGCAGATAAGAAAGCGCTAAAGAAAGGCTTAATTGGGTTTGATGTAACCATGAAACCGCAGGTCAAAGCTATTGCATAACACTCTTGAAAGGTTGGGGGCTTAAGGGCTTTCTAAGGTTTGTGGCGCGGATGTGGCTCGCCTGTGTGGGGCGTGTGGACGGCGCGTTCCTAGCGCCGCGGCTTTGCGGCCCGCACCTGCTCTATGACCTTTTCCATCGTGGCGTCGATGTGGTCTTTTTTGAGCTCGCATTCCCAGATGGTTATGGGCGTCCAGCCCATTTGAGTGAGTGCTGCCACGGCAGCGTGGTCGCGCTCGACGTTGCGACGGAACTTTGCCTCCCAAAACTCAACGTTGCGCTTGGGCTGGCTAGGGTTGCACTTGGGGCAGCGGTGCCAAAAGCAGCCGTTGACGAAGATGGCGATCTTGCGCCCGGGGAAGGCGATGTCGGGCTTGCCGGGTACCTTCCATTCCAAACGATAGCCCGTAAGGTCCGCGGCCCGCAGGCGCTGTCGTACGAGCAGCTCGGGCTTGGTGTTGGCGCGCTTGTTGCCCTTCATGGACTTTTTTATAGCGGCGCGGCGGCGCACCAGTTCGCGCTCGTCAGCGGAAAGGTCCGAGGTATCGATGCCGTCGAGCAGACCGGGCTTGGGACGCTTCTTGCTGCGGCGCTTAGGTGCGCGCTTGGGTTTGGTGGCGGGCTCGTCGGTCGTGGCGGCCTCGGCGTCGTTGGCAGTGCCGTTGGCCTCAAGCCGATCTTCCTTCAACTCAATCAGAGCATCAATGAGCCCCTTGTCGGCGGGCATCCACTCGACGGTGGCAAGCGAGGTGCGCGGAATCCAGCGGATATCGAGCTGGCGGTCGTGGTTCTGAGGCTCGTCGGATTCTTTAGCCAGCGAGCAGTAGTAACACTCCATGGAGAGATGGAAATCGGGGTAGTCGTACTCAACGGTATAGAAATCGCGCAGGTTGGTGACTTTGACCTGCAGCTCTTCCATGAGCTCGCGGCGCACGGCGTCTTCGGGTGTCTCGCCGCGCATGAGCTTGCCGCCGGGAAACTCCCAAAGTCCCTGCATGTCGCCGTAGCCGCGCTGCACGGCAAGTAGCTCATCGGATCCTTCCTTGCGAATGATCCCAGCGGCAACATGAACAGTCTTCAACAGGAGTCCTCTCTCAACATCAACACGTGGCAGGGTAGCTACCCGTACCTTACACAACGGTAAGGCAAGCGTAAGCCATATCGATGGTAGCTGACTCGTCTTCTTGCGACTATAGATGCCGTAGACTAATCGCAAGAAAGGACTCGGTATGCAAACCACGCACATGGCGACCCCGGTACTGGAGGTCGCGCATCTCGAAAAGGTATATGGAGCGCTGGGCAACGTGACCCGCGCGCTCAACGACGTCAGCTTTACCGTCAACCGCGGTGAATTCGTCGGCATCATGGGCGCTTCGGGCTCGGGCAAGTCGACGTTGCTCAACTGCGTGTCGACCATCGATAGCGCCACAAGTGGCACGATCCGCATCAACGGGCAGGACGTGACGCGCATGAAGCAGGCTAAGCTTTCGCAGTTCCGCCGCGAGGAGCTCGGCTTTATCTTCCAGGACTCCAACCTGCTCGATACGCTCACGGCACGCGAGAACATCGCCCTGCCGCTCACCATCGCCCGCACAAACTCGGCAGAGATCTCGACCCGCGTGCAGGATGTGGCCGCGCGCCTGTCCATCAGTCAGGTGCTCGACAAGTATCCCTACCAGATGTCCGGCGGTCAGCAGCAGCGCGTTGCCGCAGCTCGCGCGCTCGTCACCGACCCCACCATGATCATGGCCGACGAGCCCACCGGCGCCCTCGATTCCAAGAGCGCTCGCCTGCTGCTCGAGAGCCTGGAGGCCCTTAACCGCCGCCTACGCGCCACCGTGCTCATGGTCACGCACGACAGCTTTGCTGCCAGCTACACGAGCCGTGTGCTGTTTATTCGCGACGGCAAGATCTTCACCGAGCTGCGCCGCGGCGACATCGACCGCCGAGAGTTCTTCGACCGCATTATGGAGGTCGTTGCCATGATGGGCGGTGAGGGCTCCGATGCTCTGTAAACTCGCTTGGGGCAACGTCCGCCGCGCCGGCCGCGACTACCTCGTCTACCTTTTGACGCTCACCCTGGGCGTCACGGTCTTCTATGCCTTTAACACCATCTCGATGCAGGTCGACATCGCCGGCATCGATGAAAAGGGCTTGGCGCAGGTTATGGGCAGCATGCTCGGCAACCTGACGTACTTTTTGGCCGGTGTCATGGCCTTTTTAATGGTGTATGCCAATAACTTCATCATGAAACGCCGCAAGAAGGAGTTTGGCCTGTACCAGGTGCTCGGCATGGGGCGCGGGCGCGTCGCCACGATCATGGCGCTCGAGACGGTGATCGTTTCGGTCGTGGCCTTTGTCGCCGGCATTGTGCTGGGTGTGGGACTCTCCCAGCTCATGACGTTCTTTACGGCCTCGCTCTTTAAGACACAGATCGCCAATTTCCACTTCTTTTTCTCGGTGCATGCGTTCAACCTGACCCTTGCCTGCATGCTCGTAATGTTTGTGCTCACGCTGCTGCTGAACCTTCGCGCCGTGCGTCGTACCAAACTCATCGAGCTTATGGGTGCCGAGCGTCGCAACGAGAGCATCAAGACACGCAACCCCTGGATCGCGATTGCCATCTTTGTCGTGGGCGTGGTGCTTGTGGGCGTGGCCTATTACCGTCTGCTACGTGATGGGTTCCCGCTAACCGCGACGGACAGCAAGCTGCAAGAGGCCATGAACCAGTTTGGTATTACGACCGCTATGGTTACCGTGGGCACCTTTGCCCTGTTCTGGGGACTCTCGGGCATGCTCATTAAGCTGCTGCAGAGCTTGCGCGGCGTGTATTGGCGCGGCCTCAACATGTTTACCGTGCGCCAGCTTGCGGCCAAGGTCAACACGGTGTGCTTTTCGATGGGCGTCATCGCGATGCTCCTGTTTTTGGCCATCACTTCGGTGACGTGCGGTATGTCGATTGCCAACGTGATGAACGAAAACCTGGAGCGCTATAACCCTGTTGATGTGTCTCAGACGTATGTCTATTACACGCCCGAAACGCTCGACTACTACAAAGAGTATGTCAATCCGTCTGAGGCCGATCGCATGGTGCTGGCTGATAGTACGGTCGATTTGTACCCCGCATGGCACGGCAAGGGCAAGTCGGCGGACAACAACGACGAGACCGGCAAGAAGGTCGATATCGCCGATGTTGCCGGCGAGCATGTACAGATCGATTCGTATCTGAGTTACCCGCTTGGCGGCTCGGATCCTTCGGTGACCCCAAGTGAGATGTGCAAGACCATGGGCGAAAAGCTTCCCAAGGCGTTCGGGGGTAGCAATGCCGACATGACAGGCCTGTCTGTGACGCCGGCAAGTCAGTACAACAAACTGCGCCAGATGATGGGCAAGGAGCCGGTGCACATCGGTCACGACCAGTATCTGCTCACGTGTGATATGGGCGGCGAGCTGGTCGACATGTACACCAAGTATATGGCTGGCGGCCATACCCTCACCTTGGGCGGGCATGAGCTCAAGCCCGCAGCCGATAAGTCGGACGAAGATACGGCGGCCATCGCCAACTCGGCGATGGGCAGTAATGGGGGTACCGTCGTCGTTGCCGACGAGCTGTTGTCCCAACTTAATCTGCAGCCGTATTCCAGTAGTCTGCTCGTTAACTACAAACAGGGGATGGATACGACCGAGGCAGACGAGAGTATTAAATACACTGTGCTCGACAATCTGCTCGTTGACGGCAAGGAGCCGGGGTCGTGGGGAACCTTCATCACACGCTCCGAGATGTACGCGCAAGCAGCGCAAATGAACGGTCTTATTAGCTACCTAGCCATCTACATCGGCTTTGTATTGGTCGTTGCATGCGCGGCGATTCTGTCGATTCAGCAACTCTCCAACGTGGCCGACGGTAGCCGCAGCTATCGTGTGCTGGCACAGATTGGCTGCGACGACCGCCAGATTCGCCATTCGGTGATGGCACAGCAGGCGGTATTCTTCCTGTTCCCGCTGGCAGTGGGCCTGGCGCACTCCTTTGTGGCACTTAAGGTGATCATCGAGCTGGTGAGTATTTTCGGAAATATGAGCATCGGCGGCACCGTTGGCCTCACCTGTGCAATCTTCCTGGCAGCATACGGTGGCTACTTCCTGGTGACCTACCTCATGAGCACCGGCATGGTGCGAGCCGCCATAGCCACCCGCTACAGCGAGTAACAAGCGGGCAAAATCGTCACAAAATCAGAGGCGTATGACCGCCGCGAAGGGACCAGGGGCCCTTTCGCGGCGGTTTTTGCCTATCTGGGGGTGTCTCAGATGCAAGTGAGTAGACTTTTCTGAACCTGCCGAGCACATCGCGACAAATACTCAATAAAACCGCAGGTCAGAGCCATGTCGTTTTGGGGTGTGCTTGGTCTCCTGCAAAAAGCCTACTCACTTGGTTTTTCTGCTAGAAGACCGCCACGAGGGAAGGCAACTCCCTTACGGCGGTTTGGACGTTTGCCCAGATAAAACCTGCCAAAATAAACCTGTTCCTTTTTGGCAGGTGGTTTCAACTGAACGGCGGGCGGTGCGGCTTGTAGTCATTGGGGACGTTCTTAAACGACTAGTCAAACAAGAACGTCCCCAATGACTACCCCTGAGCCGCCATAGCCACCCGCTACAGTGAGTAACTCACCCAGTTTGGAATTATCGTAGGTTGAGCATAAGTCAGCGAAAACGCCCCTAAGCGAGCAAGGTGACGTGAAAGAGGAGGGAAGCGTACTT
>OLOL01001444.1_pt1 | contig 20377 bp, 31 predicted proteins | sample 1673081 | NCBI WGS metagenome assembly OLOL01 (sample SAMEA3136753, study PRJEB25190) | human gut metagenome
GGCCTTCTGGTCCGTAGCCAGACGCTCTATCCAGCTGAGCTAACGGCGCATGTCTCAACGACAGCTTAGTTATAATATCACACTACTCCACAAAATGCAAGAGAAATTTTCTCATAATTTCAAAATTTTGATTTACATTGATATTGCAAACGTTGGATTCGCTCCGGCGGTGCAATAATTTACGAAAGGTCGGTATTGCAAAATGCGTATCAAAGTCTATGGAAAATCCCATCTGGAAGGTGTTGCCAAGAAAACCGGCAACCCCTACAACTTCAATCAGGTCCACTATCTGGGCAAGGCCCGCAACGTGGAAGGCCAGGCAGCGCAGACGCTTGCGCTTGACCCGTTCGATTACCCCATTGACCGTATTGAGGTCGGCCGCGAGTATGACGTGGAGTTCGACAATCGCGGCTATGTGGTCGGCTTTGTGCCCGTGAAGTAAGTCTCTCCTTTCCCTTTTCTGTTCCCCTCTGTGCATCGCCCGCCCGCGAGGGCGGGCCGTTGCAGGGGGGTCAGTATTACCCCCCTGCAACTTCTGTATCTTGTAGCACATTGTTAAACTTTTTCACAAGTCTGTGAGGTGCTTTATGGCTTCCGCGCAGTCCCGTAAATGGTTGATAACCATCAATAACCCATTGGAGCATGGTTTTGACCATGATCGTATTAAAGCGGCGTTATACGACATTCCATCGGTGGTTTACTGGTGTATGTGTGATGAACAGGGTGACGAATGTGAGACGCTGCATACCCATGTGTTCTTTGTTTGCTCTGGCCCTGTGCGTCATACTTCGGTAGACGCCCGCTTTCCCTCTTTCCACCGTGATATCGCCCGCGGTAAATCCTCTGAAAATCGCGCTTACGTCTTAAAGGACGGCGAAAAGTTCAACAAGCAGGAGGATGGTTCCTACTCCTACAAGGATACCGGCGGCCATCTCCACGAAGGTATCAACTTTTCCGATACCTTTGAGGAAGGCGGCGAATTGCCCGACGAAAGGCAGGGCAAAAGCCGCGATGCTGATAAAATCGTTGAACTAATCAAGTCCGGCGCTACCAATGAGGAAATCGTTGATGCTGTTGCATCTTCGTACCGTGACCTTGAAAAGATAGAACGTGTCCGTTCCATGTATCGGGATGCCCAGTTCAAAGACAGCTGGCGCGATCTGGAAGTGACCTACATATTCGGCAAAACCGGCAGCGGTAAAACTCGTTCCGTCATGGACAAGTATGGTTATTCAAACTGCTACCGTGTCACTGACTACAAGCATCCGTTTGATACCTATGACGGTCAGGACGTAATAATCTTCGAGGAATTTCGCGGCGGTCTAAAGCATGGCGATATGCTGAACTATCTGGACGGCTATCCCCTGCTGCTCCCGTGCCGCTATTTCAACCGTCAGGCATGTTACACTAAAGTGTTCATCATAACCAATATCCCGCCCGATGAACAGTACATGAACATTGATCGTGAATCGCGGCAAGCCTTTTTCCGGCGTATCCATAAGGTTGTGCGCTATGATGCCTATGGCCGCATTTATGAATATCTCGGTGTCGATGCCTATTTGAAGAATCGTGATTCTGACGAGGAATTCGTCAACGTTGAATTTTGAGGTGTGTTATGAACAGAGTTAGTATTTCTTTCGGTCAGTTTCTCTCTTTCGCTGACGAGTTCGCGGAACGTCTGGACGCTCTCAACGTTCCGGAGAATGTCGCCGCCGATATTCCGGTTATCTTCGAGATGGACGAGGACGGTAACGGCAACGTCTCTATCAATATCCCCCTGCGCTATTCGAGAGGTGGTCGCCGTGTACAGTGACACTTACAAGCTGAAAGCCCTGCTGGACGGTCTCCAGACTGTCAAAGACCAGTTGGAAATGATGGGCTATCCCTACCCCGTCTGTGCCGATTGGCCCGTGACCATCATCAACCGCAAAGGTGAGCCGCGTTTCAGCGTGTCGATGCCCACCATGAAGGTGTGACCATGTTCAGACGCTTCAAGTTTTGGTTGGCCTGTCGCCGTTATTGTTGGTGTCGCGGCTTCTGTCCCACCTGTCAACATTTCGAGGTATGCGTTGAAACGTACCTCTCGGAAGTATCCACCCTCCCGTGGAAGATGCCTACTGTATAGCCCTGATAACCGCCCGTTCAAGGGCGGTTATCTTAGGGCGGTTCTTTGAATATGCACTTTCAATTTTACGCTTACCTGTACCGCTGTTTTCGTCGCTGGTGGTACAGGCTCAAGAGGAAAAAGTACATGGCTATGAAGCATTTTGACCATTTCAAATGGTGCGTCATTGGCGGCTTTGCCTATGCGCTCGGTCGCTTCCTGTTCAACTATCTGAAAGATTTTATGTGAGGTATTTCAATGAATAAGATGAAAATTTATCGGTTCTTTGTTGAGGGCCATAACGGCAAGCTGGTCGGTATCGATGTTATTTCCAGTAAGTCCCCTGCGGAAGCGCTGCTGACGTTGGCTTCTGTCCTTCCCGATGATTTTCATCCGTATTCCGTATTCAATTGGTATGAGGTGCATGTATGATTCAATTTCTTATCACCGCCGCCATTGTGCTGGTGTTCGTGTTCATCCTTGTTCTGCTCGGTTCCGGTATGCTCTGGGTTGTGGTCAAGGTTCTGCGTTCTCTGTTCCCCCAGCGCTTCAAGTCTGGCAAGAAGCGTGAAAAGGACGAGGTATAATACCCCGTCCCCGTGTATTCCCGTTGGCTGTTCCGTTTTTGAAAGCGCACTTTCAAAAAAATAAGAAGGACTGATAATCAGTCCTTCTTATGGTGTAGCTCCTGTTCAATATCATCGATTGTTCTTTGTGCTTCGCGGTAGTCACGGCTTTTCTCTCGTTCTTCGGCCCGTTTCAGGTATTTGATACCTTTTATTGCTATTATTGCGATTGCTATTATTGCGGCTATTTTTATTAGAAATTTGATTGTCCCGATAACCGTAGCCGCTCCGCCCACAATAAACATTTTAGTATCTCCTTTGAGGTGTTTTTATGAATTATACTGCAAACAAATATGATTGTAAAGCACTTTTAGGTGTTGCTTTGCTGATTTTTTCGGCGTTTTTGTTTACTGTTCGGGCTTACGCTGATGATTATGATGTTGTTCGTATTCCAAATTTTTGGCTTGATGGCAAGTACGTGTATGTTGCTAAAAACGTAAGTCCTCGTTCTTCTTCTCTTCCGTCCGTAACTATTTCGTATGATAGTCTTTCGGATTTGGTCTATTATTGTAATGAGCATGGTCTTTCTACTACGCTCGCTTACAATACTTCCATGAAGGTATATGTTGGTTTCGTTAGTTCGAAAGCACTGGATGTTTCTAAATTCGGCACGACTACTTTGAAAGGTTTGTTATGTAACTCTGCTGGCAAGGTTTACATTGCTGAACGTCCTGCCGCTGGTGGCAATTCCACCACGAACAACACCTACAATTTCAATCAAACGATTATTAATAATCATACGCCCAGTTCTGGCGGTAGGCCTACAACTCCGTCTGTATCTTCTTCTTGGACCGATCGTAATTTGCAGGAAAAGATATATCAGAGCCTTGAGTATATTTATCAGTGTGTGGATCTCGCTAATGGTTATCTTTCTAATAACGGTTGGATTGCAATTGATATCCGCAATACGATTCAGAAGAATGTGGTTCCCGCCATTGAGGCGGTCAACAAAAACCTTATTAGCTTCAAAGATAGTACTGTTACGAACCTTAATGCTCTGTATACCATTACGGAGTATAACTATGTTACGTCTCTCTCCCAGCTGGATGTACTGAACCGGTTGTATTCTGGCGTCACCAACATCGATTCCCGCCTTGACAGCGTCATCAGCAACGGCGAAGTGCAGGTCAATACCAGTTCCATTGACGCTCGTTTGGACAAGCTGATTTCTATGTATAGCAAGGTCAACAGCGTTGTGCTGGATACTGCTACCGTCAATGGCGGTCAGATCAAGTCCGCTGTCGGCGGCGAGCTTATGGACGTAATGTTCTGGGGCAACGCAAAACGCCAGAATCCGTATCTGCTTACTTCTCCCCTCAATTACTCCCTGTCCGGTGCTCCCGTAACTCTCGGCGCTCCGGAGCTGCGCTCTATCCCGCTGGGCGCTTCCATCCCCGCGTATATCTCCGCTGACCCTGTCTTGGCCGCAGGCGTCTGGAAGTCCGGCAGCACCTACTATCTGTCGGATACCTACAATGCCGTTACCGGCGAGTACGTGCAGCGCATCCGGTCCATGGTGTTCGACGGCTCGGAAAGCTGGGGCCGGTCTCTCCGTGCGGATGGCGCATCTCTGTTCTTCCTGTCTTGTATGCCGGATAACGCCATCGCTATGCCCATGTGGTCAAGTCGGTATGGCTTTAAGACGTACACCAGCGCTTTTGATTTGGCTGATGATAGCACGAAAACGGTAACTTCCGGCTATTTCTCGCACTACGGCAAGTATGTCCGCTTTATGGACAGCTCCACCAGCCTTGACGGTTGGAAAAAATGGTTGTCTATTAAGTACAAGGCCGGTGAGCCGCTGGAAGTCTGGTATGCTCTGGCAGGTGAAAGCGTCACCACGTATCTGGATTTGCGGCCCACTATCGCTATTCCCGAAGGTGACAGTTCCATTTCCGCTGACCGGCTCCGCGTCACGGCGGTGTATGAGACTTACGATAGCTATACGCAGCAGGCAGATATTATTAACGCCATCAATAATATTCCGCCCTACGATGATTCCGCCGTTGTGGCCGCTATCGCAAATCTTGAAACTACACTTTCAAAACCTTCTGCAACTGTGACTGCTGATCTAACGGAGGTAACGTCTCGGCTTGATACGCTGATTGAAAACTCTGCGTCCAAAGTCGAAAATGTTACCGTTGATATTACAGAGGATAATGACGCTTTCAATGTGTTCTATGTGACTACGGATGGCGACAACAAGAAGCCTGTTGGTGAGGTTGCCGGTGATACGCTCTCCGCTTCCGGCAAGCTGTTGAATTTCCTGTATGGGTTGTGTTTTGAGGGTGCTCTTTCAAAGGCTGGTGAGAGTATCGATACTATGAACGGCTTTTACTTTGATACCGGCGCTGGAACGGAGGGGAACGTATGGGATTGATATCTAATCTGCTGCTTATTCTTACGGATATTGGCAATTTCTTCTCTTTTTGCCGTGACATGTTTGATGCGCTTCCTTTCGCTGTCAGGATGCTGATTTACTTTGTATTCGGCGTTATTCTCCTGTTCGGCCTTATGCGTATCATTCTGAAAGCAGGTGGTTAATTGATTGACCTTATTCTTGCCACTTTCAAGTGGTTGCCCACTCCGCTTTTCCTGCTTGTATCGGCTGTCCTCATGTTCTTCTTTATTTTTGTAGCGGTGTCTGTTCTTATCGCCGTTTACAAGTTGATTCAATTTCTCATTAGTGTGCTGGGCGGTGTTTTGGGAAAGGTGGTGTCGCTCTTTGTCTGATCTCATGGCCGCTATCCGGATGTTTCTTTCCAATGCGTGGAAGTTCTTCCAAATTGATGTTCCTGGCACCAATTTTTCTTTTGGTGTTCTTGCCGTTGGCCTGCTGCTGGTTCCAGTCAGTCTTTCCTTTCTGTCTCTGGCCCTCGGCTTCCCTGTGGGCAGTGTGGATAATGTGTCCGCTACCTTTGGTTCTAAGGGCAGTAAGAAATATAAGGTTTCTTCTGCTCGCGAGAAAGATGTGAGGTGATAACAATGGATTTTGAAAATACACTTTCAACCGCTGAAATGCTGGGTGATGCAGCGGATACCGCTGCGGATACCGCTGTTGATTCCGCTGCGGATGATACCACGAAAACTGATACCGATTCTCCGGTCATTATCATGCAGGGTGATTCTTCGCCGTCCGTGCAGCAGTCCACTACGCTTGACCCGCCTACGCTGGCTTCCTCCGGTCTGCCCGCCGTAGTTCGTTCTGTGTTTGGTGACTATCACCAGCGTACCCAGACTACCACTACTGTGGCGGATGATGGTTCCACCACTGCGTCTATCGAGCCTGTTCACGGTCTCGCAGGTCTTGATTGGTATTGGCTTACCGGCGTGTTCCTGTTCACCGTTGTTCTGTGGAGTTTCTTCCGCTTTCTTGGGGTGGTGTTCAAACGATGAATGAAATGATTGAATTTTGTACCGCTATCCTCGGTGCTATCTGTGATTTTCTCGTCGAGCCGCCTATTTTCTACCTGTTTAGTCTAATCTGCTTCGCCGTTATCGTTGGTATCGTGCGCAGCTTACTTAGAAATCACTAAAGAAAGGAGCGTGTCTGTATGCCTATTGCTCTCACTGCCGAAGCTGGTGGGACTGCTGTGACTGTCAGTTCTCTGCTGACTTCTATCGGTTCTGTTTTCACCTCCGCCATTGGCTGGGTCGCCGACGTGGCTACGACCATCGCCGGTCAGCCCATTCTCCTGATCTCCTGCGTGGCTATCCCCCTGTGTGGTCTGGGTGTCGGCATGTTCAAGCGGCTGCTGTCCGCTCGTGCCTGACAATAAAAAAGAGGGGGTGTGCGTGCGCTCGCCGCACACCCCCTCTTGAATCTACACTTTCAAAAAGTAGGTGTATCTATGAAATCAAAACCTGTTGCGCTTTCCCTCTACTTTGGAATCCCCGGCGCTGGTAAATCTACCTTTGCCGCTTACCTTGCCAAAAAGGATATGAAGAAGGGCCGGAAAGTCTGGTCTAACTTCGGCATCACCGGCGCTATGAAGTGCGAGAAATCCGATTTTGGCAAATATATGATGACCGATGGCCGCTTGATTATCGATGAAGCCGGTTTGGAATATGATAATCGCAAGATGGCCATGACCAACGATGAGATTTACTTTTTCAAATATCATCGTCATTACCAGTTGGACGTGGACTTTTTCAGTCAGGGTCTTGATGTAGATATCAAGATTCGGAAGCTGGCCCGTCATATCTACCTTATCAAACCGTCCTTGCTCCCGTTCTTCATCAAACGCAAAGAGATAGGCCGCAAGGTTGGTATCAATGACATGACCAAAGAAATCTGTGATGAGTATTTCTTTGTTCCGTTCTTCGCCGGTGGTACAAAACTCATCTTCTGCCCACCTCTCTGGAAACTTTTCAACACGCTTTCTCGTAAGCCGCTGCCGGAAAAGGAATGGGATATCTGGTAATAAAAAAGCCGTCCTTTCGGGCGGCTTTTTGTTTTTGCTGCTTGTCAGCTTTTTTGAGATTCTGGCAGATAGACAAGGTCGATGCTTTCATACCAGTAGCGCTTTTCGCCGAAAATGACATTGTCACCATCTTCGCTGTAGCGTTCGTCACTGGCGTCATTGATGATTTCGCCACCAGCACAGTAAATTGCTTCGTCTATCGTCATGGAATGATTTGATACGATTTCGCAAATTGTGGTATTGGTGTCATTGTCAATAAGTAGTTTCATGTCGTTCCATCCTTTCCGCCGCCATCTGGCGGCTGTCCCGTGTGGTCGTTATATCACGCCACGCCTATTTGTGGCGAGGGGTATACCCCTGTATACCCCCTGCCCCCATCGTGCGAGTTTTTACCCACGGTAAAAACCTATCCGCAAATCACATACCCGTTACGCTGGAGCCACGCCGCCGCTTGATGTTCTTGGGCGAACGTCCGGCTCTTGCGCTTCTGCCGGTCGCGTCCGGCTATCGTCTGCCCGCTGGCCGCCTGCACCAGATACCGCACCTTGCCGTGCTTGGTGACAACGTTGTAATACACGGCCTGTCCCTGCTGGTTGATGCCCTTCATGCTTTCATCCTTTCTTTGTCATACGTCTATCGCAACGCTGTGATATGCCCAGTATTGCCCGTTCCGCTTGACGATTTTGTGCCATGCGGTGAATCTTTGACCTGTGCAGTCATAAGGTGATGGATAGGCTTGTATCTCGATGAAATCTCTAAAGAAACTTTCTGCGCCGGGGCCGTCGGTCGTAGAATCTTCCAGATTGTCGAAGACCTCGGGAATGCTGACTATTTCGATGTACCCGTCTATGCCGTAGTCCTTTATGATTCGGCGTTCACACGTAAATCCCATCCCGACATAGACAACAGGCTTTCTGCTCGCGTACTGTCTCAAGTTCCGTTTTAGTTCCGCGACGTAGCTTTCAACGCGTTTACCCCCGTCTTTGGATAGTATTCGCAGGAGTTCGTAGCCGATACGGTAGTCTCTCTCGTTGTTGATTTTGTTCATCTCAATTTCCCTTTCTCCCCGTGTAGCCGATAGGTCAGCCGAATTTTTGAATCTACACTTTCAATTTTCCGCTTCCGGCGCTGCGTCAAACCAGACTTTGACGGAGATACTCTTGCATGTCGGATGTGTGAATTGATACGCTTCAATCCATTTCGGGATATCCTTTAGCGTTAGTTCCTGCCGGTGCTTCGTCAGATTGTCGGCGCTCCCGCCGAAATAGCACCGGAATGACATTTGATAAGTCTTGTTCTTCGCCGCCATCAGTCCGCCACCTCCATTTTCTCCATGCAGTCCCCGCAGATCAGGTTGACCGCCTTTGTTGCCCGGACGCTGTTCCCGCAGCACGGGCAAACATATTTCCGTGTGCTGCTCCGCTTCGGCGTTGCTGGCGTGTCCGTGTCCCCCGCTCCGCTGCTGCCCGCCTTGCCGCCGGTGCTGGCCGGTGGCGTCCATCCGCCGCCGCGATTCATCCGGATTTCCGTCCAGCCCTGCTTGATGATGTAGTCTATAAGCTCCTCGCTCGGCTCCGTGATAGTCCAGCCGTATGTGGGATGATGTTCTATCACCAGCCCCCGCCGCTGCGCTTCGTCGCGGAAATGTTTGTTGTGGTAGGTGTTCCCTCTGCTGCAATCCTGCACACCATGCGCCAAATTGTATAGGTGTACTGCCTCGTGCATCATCGTAGCCACCACGTTCTCGATGGGCCGTTCCAGCGTTTCCGCTCCGATGTTCAGTTCGTGCCGCCGTTCATCTCCTCTGCTTTTCCAGATCTTCGATACTGTGACGTGTCCGTAGGCTCTCGGTGTGCTCTGGATGGTGATAATAGGCTCTTCCAGCTCCCCGCCAAACCAATCGTTGTTAAGTGCGCGGAAAATCTTCTCGAGGTATCCTGCTGTTCTGCTTGTCTTGATGGTCTCTTTCATGTCTTTTCTCCTTTTCTGTTGTTGCGCTCCCGCCCATCCCCGCGCCGCAGGCGCGTGTAGATTTGCTTCTTAGATTTGAGCCTGAGCTGCTATGCGATTGAGCGGAATTGCTTTTTTTGTCCGGTATGATATGTTGCGCCCTCGCGGTCGGCGGGAACTCAAGGGCGCTGTCGAATAACTTCCTCCGCTATTCGATTTGCCCCTTGAGTTTTCGCCGTCGCCGCGAGACAGGGCGCATCATATCAGGACGGAAAAAGCATTTTCCGCTATCGCATCTGTGATGCGATACCCTGCTGAAAAGAATTTTCCGCCGTCCCCCGCAAGGCGGAAAATTGTTTTCTGATAATCCCTCGTCCCCCGTCCTTCGTCTCGCCGCAGTTCGATAAGCCCGTAGCCCTTCCGTGCGCTGCCGTCTGATGGAGGGAGCCGGAGACCGTGGCTCCGGCGTGGGAACCTCGTGGTTCCCGCCCCGCGCAGCGCAAAGCTGGCATCACAAGAAAAGTGTCCATATTTACCGGAAATTACAATCTTGCAAATATTCGAAATATGCGCTAAAATGAGTAAAACAAAACGCCATGGGATAAAATCCCACGGCGTTTGTTGCATATTTAGCCAATTTGAACCTACACTTTCAAAAGGAGGAAATCAAGAAAATGTTCCGTCATTTAGATTGGTCGGATAGGCTCCGTATTGAATCCCTCTATAACTCCGGTTATACCTGCCTGTGCATAGCAAAATATCTCGGCTTTTCTCCATCCTCTATCTATCGTGAAGTAAAGCATGGTCTCTATGAACACCTTGGCGCAGAAACAACAAAAAGGCCCTACCACTATTCCGCTCAGATCGCGCAGGATTACGCCGACTATCAGGCTACCTCTAAAGGCTCTGAAATCAAGCTCGGTAAGAACTTCGCCTACGCAAAGGAAGTCGCAGCACAAATCAAACAAGGCGTTTCTATCGACACTATTGTAAACGGCAAAAAGAAAAAAGGGCAGTGGACTGTTAGTACCACTACCCTTTATCGTTATGTCGATCTCGGCTATATCCCTAACGTTACCAATAAACTGCTCCCAGAGAAAAGCTATCGTAAAAAGCGCCATCCCCATACTGTCAAGGCAGCCAAGGCCCCTAAAGGTCTCCCCATCGACCGCCGCCCGCAGGACATAGACGCAAGAACGGCGTTCGGTCATTGGGAGTTTGATAGCGTCATTGGCAAGGCCAATGGAAAAAAGCAATCAATACTCACATTGACCGAACGCAAAACCCGCTATGAAATCATCTTCCGTGCGCAAGCCAAAACCAGCGCTGCAACTGTCGCCGCCCTGAATAAAATCATCAGGAAATTTCCCGAAGGCACGTTCCAGACCATCACCGTGGATAACGGTTCGGAGTTCCAAGATTGTTACGGTATGGAGCATGACAAGCTGGGCAACAAGCGTCTCACTATTTACTATGCGCATCCGTATTGTTCATGGGAGCGTGGCACTAACGAACGCAATAACCGGATCGTCCGCCGCTTCTTCCCGAAAGGCCGGAGTATGGCAAAGCTCACGCAGAAAGACTGTGACAAAGCTGCCAACGCTATCAACACCATGCCCCGTAAAATTCTGAACTGGTATACCGCACAAGAACTCTTTGAACAGGAAATCGCAAATATCACGAATCCCCCACAAGTTGATTTATAAGAAACTTTTCGCATTAGCATTGACAATCTTCACTCATAATTTCAAAATTTTTTACCCGCAGACACCAAAAGCCTCCCTCCTGCCCCCAAATCACTTGACGCGGCCCGCCTTGAACCGTATAATTAGTTGTATATGTGCATTTTGCCGTCGTACCGACAGCTTTCTGCCTATCCAGACCATTTTGGGGAGGAATACTATGCCCCGTTCTGCTGCGCCGGCATCCGGCGTCATTCGTTGGATCGCCTCGGTGGCGGGCCGTGCCGGATACCTCACCGCCCTGCTGCTGGCGGTGCAATCTGTTCTGGCCCTGTGCGGCGTAGGCTACGCGCTGATCCTGCGGGCGCTGATCGACGCGGCCACCGCCGGCCAGACCCAGACCTTTGTCCGCAGTGCTATCTGGCTGGTGGGCCTGATGGCTTTCCAGATCGTTCTCCGCGCGGTGGACCGCCACCTCAGTGAGTACACCCGCGCTACGCTGGAAAACCGCTTCAAGGCCCGCCTGTTCCAGACGCTGCTGCGAAAGGACTACGCCGCCGTATCCGCCGTGCACTCCGGCGAGTGGCTGAATCGCCTGACCTCTGATACCGCCGTGACGGCGGACACGCTGGCTCAGGTAATTCCCAATGCCGCGGGCATGCTGGTCCGCCTGATTGCTGCGGCGGCGGTGCTGCTGCGCATGGAGCCGCGGCTGGCCGCCATCATCCTGCCGGCAGGCATCGTACTGGCCTTGTTGGCCACCGTGTTCCGCCGTACCCTCAAGCGCCTGCATAAACGGATACAGGAGGCAAACGGCCGTCTCCGTATCTATCTGCAGGATTGCCTGTCCAGCCTGCTGGTAGTCCGTATCTTCGGACGCGAGAAGGCCGTATCGGCGGATGCCGATGCCCGCATGGATGCCCACCGTCAGGCCCGCATGGCCCGCACACGGTTCTCTAACCTGTGCAACGTGGGCTTCAGCGCCGCCATGTACGGATTCCTGCTGGTAGGCGTCATCTACTGCGGCAGCGGCATCCTCCACGGCACCATGAGCTACGGCGTGTTCGCCGCCGTGCAGCAGCTCATCACCCAGATACAGGGTCCCTTCGCCAATCTTACCGGCTACCTCCCCCGCTTCTACGCCATGCTGGCCAGCGCCGAGCGCCTGCGGGAGGCGGAGCACTTCCCTGACGATCTCACAGTCTCCCCCGTCCCCGCATTGGAGATACACCGCTTCTACCAGCAGGAGCTGCACGCCTTTGGCCTGCATGATGCCTGCTTCACCTACCATAGCCGCGGCAATGAGACACCGCCGTCCACTGTCTCCCACTTGGACCTCACTGTGGATAAGGGCAGCTGCATCGCCCTCACCGGCCCCTCCGGCTGCGGCAAGAGTACCGTCCTGAAGCTGCTGATGGGCATCTACCCTCTGGACAGCGGCGCATGCTTTCTGCGGAGCGCCGATGGCGACCGCCCCCTGGACGCCGGCTGGCGCGGCCTGTTCTCCTACGTGCCCCAGGGCAACCACCTGCTCAGCGGCACCATCCGCCAGATCGTAGCCTTCTCCGACGCCCCCTCCCCCAACGATGAAGCCCGCATCCTGCGGGCGCTGCACATCGCCTGTGCCGACGATTTCACCGCCGCGCTGGAGCAGGGACTGGACACTCCCATTGGTGAGCGGGGTGCGGGTCTGTCCGAGGGCCAGCTCCAGCGTATCGCCATCGCCCGAGCCATCTTCGCCGACCGCCCCGTGCTGCTGCTGGACGAAGCCACCAGCGCACTGGACGAGGCCACAGAGGCCCGTCTGCTGTCCAACCTGCGGCAGATGACGGACAAGACCGTGCTCATCGTCACTCATCGTCCCGCCGCGCTGTCCATCGCGGACCGCACGGTGGCGCTGGCACCCCCGCAGGACGCCTGAAAGGAGGCCCCATGGAACATTTCTGGATCGATGCCGCGGGCCTTCCTGCGGAGATCACAGCCCAGCATCCGCTGACGCGGCGGCTCTGCCACGATTACGAGATCGCACCGCCCCAGTCCCCCGCCGTCCTCACCGCCTGCGCCGAACCCGAGACGGCGATGCGCCTGGCAGACGGCACAGCCTCCCCTGCCTATCTGGAATTCCTCTGTATCCACGACAGTCTGGCCGCGCAGCTCCCCGCCCACCACCGGTTTCTGATGCACGGCGCCGCCATCGCCTTCGATGGTGCCGCCTACCTGTTCACCGCACCCAGCGGCACCGGCAAGACCACCCATGTCCGACTGTGGCGGCAGTACCTGGGCAGCCGCGTCACCGTGGTCAACGGCGACAAGCCGTTTCTGTCGCTGGAGCCTGACGGCACCGTCCGCGTCTGGGGCTCCCCTTGGGCCGGCAAAGAGCGGTGGCAGAGTCCCATCAGTGTCCCGCTCTGCGGTGTCTGCCTGCTGGAGCGCGGCACGGACCGCATCTGCCGCCTGCCGCCGGAGCAGGCGCTGACGCCCCTGTTCCGCCAGACGTATCATCGAGACGATCCCGCCCTGGAGTACCTCACCCTGGGCTTTCTGGACGCGCTGCTGCGCCGTGTCCCCGTGTACCGGCTGACCTGCGGCATGACGGACAACGCCGTCCGCTGCAGCTTCGAGGCCCTCACCGGTCTCCCCTACGAAAATTACCGCCGCCCTGATGGCTGTGGCGAAGAAGGAAGTGCATTGTGATGAAACTCAGATCCGGATTCATTCTCCGTGAGGTGCTGGGCGCACCCGTGGTGGTAGCCACCGGCGACGCCGCCCGCCACTTTCACGGCATGGTGAAGCTCAACGAGACCGGCGGCATCATCTGGAAGGGCCTGCAGGAGGGCCTGACGGAGCCGCAGCTGGCGGAGCGCCTGTCCATGACCTACGACGTGACACCGGAGCAGGCCGCCGCCGATGTAGCCGCCATGCTCCGCCAGATGGCCGATAACGGCTTTCTGGAGCCATGACCCCCTGCCGCATTGAGGACGTGCTGGCGTCCGAGGGCGTCTACGCCGCCACCACGTGGGGCACCAGCATGTACCCCATGCTGCGCTCGGGCCGCGACACCGTCATTCTCCGCCCGCCCCAGGGCCGCCTGCGCTGCTACGATGTCCCGCTGTATCGCGTGGGGGAGAAATATGTCCTGCATCGGGTGATACGCGTCCTGCCGGAGGGCTACCTCATCCGCGGTGACAACTGCCTGACCACGGAGCGGGTGCAGGAGAGCCAGGTCATCGGCGTGCTTACCGGCTTCTACCGCGACGACCGTCCGGTGGACCTGTCCGGCACCGGCTACCGTCTGTACTGCCGCATCTGGTGCGCCCTGTCGCCGCTGTGGCGGCTCTATCGCCGCGTCAGCAGCGCCGCCGCTTCTCTGCTTTGCCGTCTGCATAAAAAACGCCCTGCGGATTGACCGCAGGGCGTTTTTTCGATGTACCTTCAGCTCTCCACGCTGTAAAGGCCCGCTACCTCGTCCAGCGCCACGGAGAATACCACAGACTGGGCCTCCGACTGGGCTCCCGCCTTCTCCATGATGGCCTGCATGATGGCGGCACGCTTCTCCGCCGGCGTTACCAGCAGGATCATCTCCCGCTCCTCGGTGATGGCCATACCGAAGAACTTATTGCCGTTGGCCGCATCGGCAGCGCGGGTGTGCAGCACGGTACCGCCCTGTGCGCCTGCGGCGGATGCCGCCTCCATCACCATATCAGAATAGCCGCCGTTGGCGATGGCCACCACCAGCTCATAACCGGAATTGCTCATACGTTCCTCCTCCTTTACCGTCAGATCCGGCTCCACGTCCGTGCCGCCGGAGATGAGATACTGCATGGCGGATCTCCCGCCCACGCTGCTCAGATGCAGGCATACGGCGATACCGCTGCCCGGCCGGTCGATGTGCATGGTGTCCACCAGCTCCCGCATCAACACGTCCTTGATCTGCGGCGTCACCACGGAGAACAGCACAGATTTCTCCGTGGCCTCCAGCCCCAGATAGCTGAGCACATCGTCGCTGGCAGTACCGCGGCCCAGCGCCGAGAATACCACCGGCGCGCCGAAGGCCCGATAGAAATCCAGAAAGTGCTTGCTGCCCATCACCCGATTGGTGATGGTAATGATGTAGTACAGTCTCTTATTCATCCCGTCACCCCCGTCAACACAGCTCGATGATGGGCTCCGCCGTTACGGGAGCCGCCGTTGTCGCCTTGGCCTGCTTCAGCTTCCGCTGATAGCTGACGCCCAGCAGCTGGATGGTCACCAGCGGTGTCATGGCCACCATGGCCACCACGCCGAAGGCATCCGTCACCAGATTTCCTCCCGCCGCCGCGCACGCGCCCAACGCGAAGGGCAGCAGAAATGTGGCCGTCATGGGGCCCGATGCCACGCCGCCGGAGTCGAAGGCCACCGACGTAAATATCTCCGGCACCACAAAGCTCAGCGCCAGGCTGATGGCGTAGCCCGGGATGAGGAACCACATGATAGAGATGCCGGTGAGTACGCGGATCATGGCAAGGCCCAGCGACACCGCCACGCCCACGGACAGGGCGATGTTCATGGCATGGGCGGGAATGGCTCCCGCCGTGATCTCCTCCACCTGCTTGTTCAGCACATGCACCGCCGGCTCCGCCTGCACGATGAAGTAGCCGATGACCATGGCGATGGGGATAAGTATCCAGTTATATGTATGCCCCGCGATGCTGCCGCCCAAGAAGCTGCCCACGGGCATGAAGCCCACATTGACGCCTGTGAGGAACAGTGCAAGCCCCACGTACACGTAGGCCAGGCCCACCGCCATGCTCAGCAGCGTGCGGCGCTTCAGCCTCCGGGTCACCAGCTGGAACAGCACCAGAAACGCGGCAATGGGAGCCAGCGCCTTGGCCGTCTCCGCGAAGTACTCCGGCAGCGCGTCCACATAGGCGTGGAACATCTCCACCGTGTCCTTGGCATCCGGCATCACCGTGTTGGTGTAAGCGCTGCCATCCGGCTGGTACAGAAGTCCCAGCAGCAGCACCGTGATGATAGGTCCGATGGAGCACAGTGCCACCAGGCCAAAGCTGTCGCCGCCTGCCTGCTTGTCGCTGCGGACGGCGCTGACGCCCACGCCCAGCGCCATGATGAACGGTACGGTCATGGGGCCGGTAGTGACGCCGCCGGAGTCAAAAGCCACCGCCCAGAAATCCGGTGAGACGAACATGGCAAGTCCGAACACCAATATGTAGAACCCGATCAGCAGCCACCTCAGCTGGATACCCAGCAGGATGCGCAGCAGTGCGATGACCAGAAACACGCCCACGCCTACTGCCACGGACCAGATGATGACATTATTCTCAATGGCCGGTACCTGGTTGGCCAGCACCTGCAGGTCCGGCTCTGCCACGGTGATAATGATGCCGATGAGGAAGCTGATGCCCACGATAATCCAGACATTCTTGGACCGCGTGATCTCGCTGCCCACCGCCTGCCCCAGCGGGATCATGGACATCTCCGACCCCAGCGTAAATAGACCCATGCCCACGATGAGCAGCACGCCTCCCAGCAGAAATGCCATCATGGCGTTGTTGGGCACCGGCGCGATGGTAAAGCCCAGCGCCAGCACGATCAGCATGATGGGCAGCACCGATGTCAGTGACTCATGCAGGGGCTTTTTGAAGATGGACAAAAAGCCCTGTGCCTTCTTCCGCTGCTTCCGCAGGCGCGCCTGCTCCTCCTGTACCGTTCTTCTCGTCAAATTACCATTCCTTTCCTTAAAAAAATGGCGTATCTGTCCAATTTCGGGCAGATACGCACTTGTATCTTTACAATACCAGTATATCATGTTCGCCGCCGGCGCACAAGGGATAAGCTGTAAACATTCCGTTAAAATACCAAAATTTCCCCCAGCATTCCGGCATAAATGCTCAAAGCTCCTGCCGCGGCCCCGGGCGGAACTCCGCCGACAGCACCGCGAGCCGGACGCCTCCGGCGGACAACTCGGTGAGCCGTTCTTGTAAGGTCTCCACTCTCTCCTCCGGCAGTGACACCGTCAGATGGATGTCCGCACCGTACTGGGTGTCGTCCACTGTGCCGCCCTGCGCGGCGGCCTCCAGCCGCACCCGCTCGAACAGCGCATAGGAGCACGGGATGTCCACCACGGCCCACCGCCCCATCACCGCGTACCCTGCGGCGCACAGAGCGTCCCGCGCCCCCTTGGAATAGGCACGTGTCAGCCCGCCGGCTCCCAGCAAAATGCCGCCGAAGTACCGCGTCACCACGCATACCACGTTGGTAACGTTCTCCCGCTGGAACACGTTGAGCATGGGCTGTCCCGCCGTGCCCTGGGGCTCGCCGTCGTCGCTGTACCGCACCACGTTCTCCCCTATGAGATAGCACCAGCAGTTGTGCCTTGCATCGTAGTACTGCTTCTTGATCTGGGCGATGAACGCCCGGGCGTCCTCCTCGGACTCCACCGGCAGCAGATGGCTGATGAAACGGGATCGCTTTTCCACGAACTCGCTGTCCGTCTCCTGAAACGGCACGCGAAACTCACCCATGCCGTGCCTCCTTCTCCCAGTCCTCTCGGGCGATAGCATAGTAGCAGGTAGGCCGCTCCTGCCCGTCAGGCCACAGCACGGAGGACCCGTCGCAAACATAGGTGAACCCGCACTTCTCGATGACGCGGCGGGACTTGTCATTCCCCGGGGAATGGCCGCACCAAACACGCGCCGCGCCCCGCTCCATAAAGCACCAGCACAGCAGCTCCCGCACCGCCTCAGGGATGAACCCCTGCCCCCAGAAGGGCCGTCCGATCCAGTAGCCGATCTCCGGCTCACCTTTCCCATCCGGCGCATCGGTGGGAAATACGCCCACGGAACCGATGGCCTCCTCCGGCCGTTCCCGCAGCAGTACCGCCAGCGTATCCGGCTGGGACAGCACCGTTCGGATGATCCGGCGGCTCTCCTCCACGGACTCGTGGGGCTTCCATCCCGCCGCGGGGCCCACCTGTCCATCGCAGGCATAGCGGTACAGACTCTCCGCGTCTTCCTCCCGCCAGGGCCGCAGCACCAGCCGCTCCGTTGTCACCATCATTCCCAGTCCTCCTTGGGCTCTACCCAGCCTTCGATGTATGCCTTCAGCCGCCCCATGATGCGGGGCGTACACACCGCTGTGACATCCACCGTCTCGCTGTATTCCACGCCCTCCACCTTGGCCTCGCGGTACAGCCCGTCCAGCAGTCCCGCCTTGTCGTAGGGCAGGTGGATGACCACCCGCTTCGTGCCCTTGTCCAGCCGCTTATCCACGGCCTCCAGCAGCGCAGGGATGCCCTCGCCGGTCCTGGCGGAGATATATACGGCGTCCTTCTCCCGCTCCTGCTGGGCGGTGAATGCCGCGTCGCACTTGTTGTACACGCGGATACAGGGGATGCCTTCCGCACCCAGCTCGCGGATAAGCTCATCCACAATGCGGGCCTGCTCCCGCCACTCCGGATTGGACACGTCGATAACGTGCAGCAGCAGATCGGCGTACTCCAGTTCCTCCAGCGTGGCCTTGAACGCCTCCACCAGCTGATGGGGCAGTTTGCGGATAAACCCCACCGTATCGGAGATCACCACATCCAGCGTATCGCTGACCGTCAGCAGGCGGGTGGTAGTGTCCAGCGTATCGAACAGCCGGTCGTTGGCGGGGATACCCGCGCCGGTGATGGCGTTGAGCAGCGTGGACTTGCCCGCGTTGGTGTAGCCCACGATGGCCACCACGGGGATCTCGTTTTTCATCCGGCGCTGCCGCTGGGTGCCCCGCACGCGGCGCACCTCCTCCAGCTCTGCCTTCAGCTTGTCGATCTTCCGATGGATGTGCCTCCGGTCCGTCTCCAGCTGCGTCTCGCCGGGACCCTTGGAGCCGATAGGTCCCTTGCCGCTGGTGCCCGCCTGCCGCTCCAGATGGGTCCACATGCCCACCAGCCGCGGCAGCAGGTACTGGTACTGTGCCAGCTCCACCTGTAAACAGCCCTCTTTTGTTTTGGCCCGCTGGGCGAAGATGTCCAGGATCAACCCACTGCGGTCCAGTACCTGCACACCGCACAGCTCCGTCAGCACCCGTATCTGGGAGGGTGACAGGTCGTTGTCGAAGATGACCATGGTGGCGTCGCTGTTTTCCACCATGCGCTTGACCTCCTCCACCTTGCCCTCGCCGATAAAGCTGTGGGGGTCCGGCTTCTCGCGGCTCTGGAGGATGGTACCCACCGGCTCTCCGCCGGCCGTCTCCACCAGTGCCCCCAGCTCCGCCAGGCTCTCCTCATCGGCGCTGTCCGCGCCCAGCACCGGCGACCGCAGCCCCACCAGCACCGCGTAGTCCCGTTTCTTCTCCTTGTTCTCTTCGATGGTCCTTCGTTCCATAGGCCCTCCCCCGACTGAATTGTTTATAGTATATCGCATTTTGCGGCAAATGTAAACAAACAAGACCCGTACCAAATGGTACGGGTCTTGTGATGTGACGTGTCTCTTTTACTTGTCCAGACCGAAACGCTTGTTGAACTTGGCAACACGTCCGCCGGTATCCACCAGCTTCTGCTTGCCGGTGAAGAAGGGGTGACACTTAGAGCAGACTTCCACGCGAATATCCTTCTTCGTAGAACCTGTCTCAATCACATTACCGCAGGCGCATTTGATAGTAGTCTGCTGATAATTGGGATGGATTCCTTCCTTCATTGCTCATGTTCACCCCTTTCTGGTTCACTCGTCGCCGTGGTATATCCACAAACGCATCTGTGATGATAGCATATATCTTTCCAAATTGCAAGCTTTTTTCACAGGATCTACAAAGAAATTTCCTGCCCACACTGGAAAAAGTACAATACCCGCCGCTCCACCGGCATTTCCATGATGCGGCTCAGTGCGTCGCTGTACGCCTGGAGCTGCCCGCGGTATATCTCGGCTCGGGCGGGAGCTTCCTCCGCCGTGACGCGGTCGGTCTTGAAGTCCACCACCGTCAGCGCGCCATCCTTCCGGAACACACAATCCGCCACACCCTGTAAGAGCATCTCCTCGCCCTCTGCGCCGCCTGCATACCGCTCCGCTGGCATCAGCAGGGCGAAGCGGTATTCCCGCCACACCTGCTCTGCGCTGCGGATGCGATCCGCCAGCGGCGACCGCAGAAACGCCGCGATGGCCCGCTTGTCCACCGTCTCCGCCTGGGCCGGCGTCAATAGTCGCCGCTGCTCCAGCGCCTGTACCTGAGCCGCCACGGACTGCTCCTCCGCCGCCGTGTCCATCGGCAGGTACTGCATCACGAGATGGATGGCCGTACCCCGCTCTGCGGCGGACAGTCCGTGTATTTCCTGCAAAAAGCGGGGCTTTTCCGGCTCCGAGGGCCTGCGGACAGTGCCTGCGCCCCCCGCCACCTCCTGATCCAGCTCCCGCCCCTTCAACTGGGTGGCCGTGATCTTGGTGGGCACCGTGGTCACCGCTGCGTGGGGATATACGAAGTCCAGCGCCGCCCGATCCGGTTCCGTGAAGTCCTGAGGCACGCCAGCCTCCTCCGTGTCCTCTACCGCCGTCCCCGATGCCTCGCCGTTTTCGTGCCACAGCCGGATGGACCAGCTGTCCGGCGCCTGCGTCAGCACCT
>OLOL01001452.1_pt1 | contig 20270 bp, 16 predicted proteins | sample 1673081 | NCBI WGS metagenome assembly OLOL01 (sample SAMEA3136753, study PRJEB25190) | human gut metagenome
ATATCCCTAAATTCGCCTTCTTTTTTCGGGGTTTCCCGGCGCCCGGCGGCATTTTTGCCCGGCATCTTGAAATCCGGCCAGCGGCGCACTATAATAATACCTATTAAATGGATTGAGATTTGAAGGAGCATTATGATCTATCTGGATTATTCAGCCAATACCCCGGCCGATCCCCGCGTACTCGACCGGTTTTGTACGGTGGAGCGCAGCTGCATCGGCAACGCGAACTCCCACCATCAGGCGGGGGCAGCCGCCAAGGCAGAAATCGACGCTGAAACGATGAAAATCGCCTCGTTGCTGGGCGTTCAGCCCGCCGAGATCATCTATACTTCCGGCGCCAGCGAGTCCAACAACTTTGCGCTCAAGGGGCTGGCGCGGCTCTCCCGCCATGTGGGCAGTCGGATGGCACGTCCTCGTTTGGTTAAAGATTCATACAGGAATTTGTCGGTATCCACTCCTCCTATTAATGGGTTATTACTGGGAGTTACCGTTTGATCCATGCCGGCAGGTAATATTACATAGCCGTTTTGCAAACCGGGAATCAGTTTGATATTTAGTTTCCATGATATTGTCAGAGAGTCTTTTCTTTTCAAGAAAATGGGATCATTAACCGGATCTTCATGCCATGTGGTGTAAGGAGTGTAGGGAGTAAGACGCACAAAGTTAGGGCGTACCCATTTGGTTGTGTCGCCGAAGTTTTTAGGCAAGTCTTTCAGAAACTTCATCCACGGTTTGTCTTCGGACATGATTGGAGTACCTTTTATATTGTCTTTGTCCGATTGAAAGTCGAAATGGATAGACTTTACGGCTTCTGTGTTGATTTTTAGTTCTCCATCTCCATTCAATAGCTCCTGTAAACGAATCGAGTCCTGTTTGTTCCATTGTGCTTGTGCTGTCAGTATACTGATAGTGCAGAATAATATGCTAAAATTTACCCTTTGGGTCATTCGTTTTTTCTTTATGGTTATAATTGGTAACAAAAGTAATCTGGAGTGAGTTTAATGCTGGTTAAATTTGAGTTATTAATTGTTTATAATGTGAATACTTTAAATTTTATTTGGTTAATAAAAGGATTCGTTTACACCTCTTTTGTTGTCATGGAGCACATTTCATATAGACATTTAGATAGTTACTTCAATATTTGGTAATCAAGTTTTGTATTTTATTTCCAGATATAGTGACAGGGTTCATATTCATGGTATGTATTTCAATTGATGTCAGTACATTGGTCAGATAGGCGATATAGGTCTATATGGATTTATGGGGTCCATTCTGTCTGTGTGATTTATTTTCGGTATAGAATAAAAATAGCCCGTTAATTTTTAATAACGGGCTAAATTAGTGAAAATGATAATATTTATTTGGAGGAGAGTTGTGCATGCATGGAAGCAGCTGCTTTACGTCCGTCACCCATTGCAAGGATAACTGTAGCTCCACCACGCACAATATCGCCACCGGCATAAATAGTCGGGATTGACGATTGCATATTTTCATTTACGGCAATTGTTCCTTTGCGTCCCAATTCCAATCCCGGGATGGAACTGGGAACAATCGGGTTAGGGGAGACGCCTACGCTGACTATCGCCATATCAATGTCAATGGTTTCTGTTGCTCCTGGAATAGCTATCGGACTGCGACGGCCGGAAGCATCTGGTTCGCCTAATTCCATTTTCTGTAAAACGACTTGTTTCACACGCCCCTTTTCATCGGCAATATATTCTATGGGGTTATGCAGAGTCAGGAATTCCACACCTTCTTCTTTAGCATGTTTCACTTCCTCCAGGCGGGCAGGCATTTCTTCTTCCGAACGGCGGTAAATAATCATTGCGCGTTCTGCTCCCAAGCGGCGTGCTGTGCGGACAGAGTCCATAGCTGTGTTACCACCGCCGATTACTGCTACACGTTTGCCGAATGTTACAGGAGTATCTGAATCCTCACTGGCTGCATCCATTAGATTTACACGAGTCAGATATTCATTGGAAGACATGATATTGATAGAATTTTCACCCGGGATATTCATGAAGTTGGGAAGCCCGGCACCTGATGCTACAAATATACCTTTGAAATCTTCTGCTTCCAAGTCTTCCACACTGATTGTCTTTCCTACGATGCAGTCCTTCATGAATTTGACACCCATCTTGGATAAATTGTCAATTTCTACATCTACGATTTTATTGGGTAGGCGGAATTCGGGAATCCCATATTTTAATACACCCCCTATTTCATGTAAAGCTTCGAATACAGTGACATCGTATCCCTGTTTAGCCATATCTCCAGCAAATGAGAGTCCGGCGGGACCTGAACCGATAACTGCCACTTTTATGTTGTTCTTTTCCGCTACTTCCGGTACGGATATTTGACCGCTTTCACGTTCGTAATCAGCAGCAAAACGTTCCAAATAGCCTATGGCAACGGCTTCGTGTCCGGCTTTCAGATGAGTGCATTGTGATTCACACTGTTTTTCTTGAGGACATACACGCCCGCAGACAGCAGGTAATGCACTGGTTGCTTTTAAGGTTTTGGCAGCTTCAAGGAATTCACCGCGTTCTATATTTTTGATGAATTTCGGGATATTGATTCCTACGGGGCATCCGTTCATACAAGTAGGGTTGGGGCAGTCCAAACAACGTTTTGCTTCCGTTACAGCTTGCTCTTCATTCAAACCTAGATTGACTTCTTCCTTACGGCTATGTGAACGGTATTCTGCATCCAGTTCGTTCATTTTTACACGGGGGATAGCCATTCGTTCTTTAGGCTTCATGGCTTTACGTAAGCTTGCACGCCATTCGGCATCCCGGCCGTCCAGTTCTTTAGTCGCTTCACAAGTCGTCGGCTTTTCGGTGTCTAGTTTGTGAATTTCTTCTTTTTCTATATCTTTGAAAGCTCCCATGCGTTTCAACATTTCGTCAAAATCTACTTGATGGCCGTCGAATTCCGGGCCGTCAACACAAACAAAACGTGTTTTGCCTCCTACAGTGATACGGCAGGCACCACACATACCGGTTCCATCCACCATAATGGTGTTCAGAGAAACGTCTGTGGGAATTTCATATTTTTTAGTCAGCAGGCAAACGAATTTCATCATGATGGCAGGACCGATGGCGAAACATTTGTTTACCGTTTCACGTTTGATTACTTCCTCCACGCCTTCAGTCACTAATCCTTTGCGCCCGTATGAGCCGTCGTCTGTCATAATGATTACTTCATCAGAGCTTTCACGCATTTCTTTCTCAAGGATAATTAATTCTTTGGTACGTCCGGCCAATACGGTAATTACGCGGTTGCCGGCAGCTTTCAAAGCCTGTACGATAGGAAGCATCGGAGCAACGCCTACTCCTCCTCCGGCACAGACTACAGTTCCGAAATTTTCAATGTGGGTGGCTTTACCCAGCGGACCAACAACATCTGTAATATAATCTCCTTCGTTCAATTCACAAAGTCGTGTAGAAGAAAGACCAACTTCCTGTACTACCAGTGTGATGGTACCTTTTACGGGATCGGCACCGGCGATAGTAAGTGGCATACGTTCTCCTTTTTCACCGACACGGACAATTACGAAATGTCCGGCCTTACGTGACTTGGCAATCAGAGGTGCCTCTATGACCAATTTAAAGACCTTTTCCGAGAAATGTTCTTTTGAAATAATCTTATTCATTTTGCTATACTATAAGTTCGTTGTTTTTCTGAGTTGATTGTCAAATTGATAATTTATGCAAAGGTAGGATTATATTTTTTAAAGACAAAAGAAAAGCCGCCCTTTTGTGAGGGGCGGCTGATCCTATCATGATAAATCCGTTTTTGATTTTGTTGCAGTTTGTTCTTGATGTGAAAAAGAGATTATTTCTTTGTTCTGATTTTATATCCTATCATTCCATAATATAGGATGAAAAGGAAACAGGGAACACAGATCCAGTAGGAGGTCTGGAAGCTAGTTGCATCTTGAACCACACCGCGCACCCATGGCATAACCGCTCCACCGGCAATAGCCATGGTTAGCAATGAAGAGCCGGCTTTGGTGAATTTGCCGAGATCCGCCATTGCGAGAGGCCATAATGCGGGCCACATTAATGAGCATCCTAATGCCATAAAGAATATGCAATAGATTGAAATTTCAGCCGGCATGGTTGCTACTAATGCAGAACCAATGATGGCTATGATGGCACATATTTTCATTGCGGTAGCCTGGCTCAGATATTTAGGGATTAAGGTTGCGCCGCAAATGTATCCTACTACCATACCGATGGAAGGGATAAATCCGTAATTGTCACCCGGCAGCTCCAATGCTTTGGCATATCCGGTTGCAGTTGCCAAGGCTATGGTTTCCACACCTACATAAAGGAAAAGAGCAAGTACTCCTAATAGCAAGTGAGGAAATTGCATGATGGAAGTTTTACCTTCTGCATACGGACAGGCAACCGCTTCTTCCGCATCTGTGGCGGCATCCTCTCCGGCAGCTTTTACTTCAGGCAGTGGAGCCATTAAGGCGATAATGCCTAATACAACGAAAATACCGACAATAATACCAAATGGCTGGAACAAATCTTCCATTTTTATTTGGTCTATGGTTTTGCCGATTACTAAGGTAATAAAAAGAGTAGTGGCAGGCCAAGCCAGTTTGTTGCAAATACCCATGATGGAAATACGTTTTGCGGCAGACTCTATAGGGCCAAGAATAGTTACATATGGATTTACTGACGCTTGGAGTACTGCATTGGCGGCACCACAGATGAATGAGGCGAAAAGAAACCATACAATAGATTCTGTAGCGGCTGCTTGGATGAATAATCCGAAAGCGATAGCGAAAATGATGAATGAAAGAGCCATTGTTTTTTTGTAACCGATGGCTTCAATGCATTTGGTGGCCGGTATACCAAAAATTAGGAATGGAACAAACGTGGCGGCAAGCAGGAGATTGGATTCTGAAGCCGACATTTCCATTGACCGTTCTAATACCGGCATTAGGAAAGAGTTAATGCCCAATGCAAAACCAATTGCAAAAAACATCATGCCTACAAAGGCAAGAGGTACCATGAAATTTTTCTGTGAAGTATTCATAATAATAGGTTAAATGGTTAGTAATCAGGTTGAAATAATAAAAAAGAATGTCATTCTGCATACAAGACAGAATCTGTCGGGAAAGATCGGATTCTGAATAATACTCAGAATGACATTCAATATATGTAATTAGCTGTTATTAGTCAATCATCTCGAATCCGCAATAAGGAACTAATGCTTTAGGGATACGGATACCTTCCGGAGTCTGATTATTTTCTAATAAGGCTGCAACAATACGCGGCAAAGCCAGTGCGGAACCGTTCAAAGTATGGCATAATTCTGTTTTCTTTTCGGCAGAACGGTAACGGCATTTCAGGCGATTAGCCTGATACGTATCGAAATTGGATACAGAACTTACTTCCAGCCAACGCTGTTGTGCTTCCGAATACACCTCAAAGTCAAAGCAAAGTGCAGCTGTAAAACTCATATCACCACCGCAAAGGCGGAGAATGCGATAGGGGAGTTCTAATTTCTTCAACAGGCCTTCTACATGGTCCAACATTTCCTGATGTGACTGTTTGGAATGTTCGGGTTTGTCAATGCGTACCAGTTCTACTTTTGAGAATTCGTGCAAACGGTTCAACCCACGTACGTCTTTGCCGTAAGATCCGGCTTCACGACGGAAACATTGAGTATATGCGCAATTCTTGATAGGCAATTGTTTTTCGTCCAAAATCACGTCACGATAGATATTGGTTACAGGAACTTCTGCGGTTGGAATCAAGTACAAATCATCTACTTCACAATGATACATTTGTCCTTCTTTGTCGGGAAGTTGTCCTGTTCCGTAGCCCGATGCGGTGTTTACTACCGTCGGTGGCATGATTTCTTCGTAACCGGAAGCGCGGGCTTCATCCAGGAAGAAATTGATTAATGCGCGTTGAAGACGTGCCCCTTTACCTTTATATACAGGAAAACCTGCCCCTGTGATTTTCACGCCCAGGTCAAAATCTATCAAGTCGTATTTTTTGGCAAGTTCCCAATGGGGAAGCGCATTCTTGGGGAGTTCGGTTTCCATACCGCCCATTTTTTCCACCACATTGTCTTCAGCGCTTACACCTTCGGGCACACTGTCATAAGGAACATTGGGAATGGTGTAAAGCAGGTTGGTCATGTCTTCCTGTGCTTTGTCCATTTCTGCTTGTAAAGCTTTGCTGGTTTCTTTGATTTCGGCTACACGTGTTTTAGCGGTTTCAGCATCTTCTTTCTTTCCTTCTTTCATCAGTTGCCCGATAGATTTGGAGAGCGAGTTCACTTCTGCCAGGTTTTTATCTAATTGATTCTGCGTGCTACGTCTTTTGTCATTGAATGCAAGCACTTGTTCTATCGTTGCTTTTGCATCTTTAAAGTGCTTCTTTTCCAGTCCGCGGATTACCTCTTCCGTATTCTCTGTAATTTGTTTAATGGTAAGCATATCTTTTCAGTCTTTTTGATATTTCTTGAATTAATGGACAAAGATAGATAAAAAAATGGTAAGGTGTATGAGTTATTCGTTACTTTTGCATCCGGATTAGAAAATGAAAAGTAAGAAAGATGAATTATCTTGAGATAGCGGGCACTTTAATCGGTCTGCTTTATTTATGGTTTGAATATAGGGCGAGCATTTGGTTGTGGCCGGTCAGTGTCATTATGCCTGCCATTTATATAGTTGTTTATTATCAAGTAGGTCTGTATGCCGATTCTGTTATCAGTATCTATTATTTGTTGGCTGGAATTTATGGTTGGTGGATGTGGTTGCGCCATACGCCGGATAAAGGGGAGAAGCCTGTTTCCGGCACACCGTCTAAGCTGCTGTTGCCTATGTTTGTTGTGCTGCTTGTGGTGTTTGTGCTGATAGGGATTATTCTCGAAACTTGTACAGATAGTACGGTGCCCTGGTGGGATAGTTTTACAACAGCACTTAGTATTATTGCCATGTGGATGCTTGCACATAAATATGTGGAACAATGGTTGGCATGGCTGGTTGTTGATGCTGTTTCTTGTGGTATCTATATTTACAAAGATTTATATTTCACTTCTTTTTTGTATGGACTTTATGCGGTAATCGCTTGTTTCGGTTATTTGAAGTGGAAACAATTAATGAATTTATCTTATGAAAGAGTATAAATTACCGATAGGATGTGACGTGCCGGAAACAATTATTCTGGCTGATGGTGATTTCCCTTCCCATCCGTTGGCACTGGAGTGGTTGAGGCAGTGTCCTTATGTGGTTTGTTGTGACGGGGCAGCAAATACTTATATTCGTTCAGGTAGAATGCCGGAAGCCATTGTTGGCGATGGCGATTCTTTATTGCCGGATATTAAAGAGCGATATGCTTCGTTGATTCATAGTGAGGCAGAGCAGGAAACAAATGATTTGAGTAAGGCATTCCGCTTCTGCTTATCACAGGAGAGGAAGCGTATTACTATCATGGGGGCTACAGGGAAAAGAGAAGATCATACAATAGGGAATGTCAGCTTGCTGGCGGATTATATGGAGCAGGCGGAGGTTAGTATGATGACTGATTATGGTATCTTTGTTCCCATAAGGGAGGACAGTATGTTTGAATCTTATATCGGTCAGCAGATTTCTGTTTTTAATATGAATAGTACGGTTTTATTTGCCGAAGGGTTGGCTTATCCTTTGTCTGTATTTACCAATTGGTGGCAAGGGACTTTGAATGAGGCATTGGCCAGGCATTTTATAATCCGGACTGAAGGTAAGGTCTTAGTGTTCAGGGTATTCTAAAAGAAAAGACTCTTCATTCTTTGAAGAGTCTTTCAATTTTTTTTATTTTGTAACTGATTATGCTTCTACAGCCGGAACAACAGAAACAGATCTTCTGTCATTGCGACCTACTTTGAAACATACTGTACCATCTACTAAAGCGAAAAGAGTATGGTCACGTCCCATACCGATGTTTTCACCCGGATGGAATTCTGTACCTCTCTGACGAACAATGATGTTACCTGCTTTACAAGCCTGTCCACCAAATATCTTAACGCCTAATCTCTTACTTGCTGATTCACGGCCGTTCTTAGAACTACCGACACCTTTTTTATGTGCCATTTCTTCTTAAATTTTAAATGATTAAGCAATAACTTGTTTAATAGTTAACTCTGTAAACTGCTGGCGGTGACCGTTCAGTTTTCTATAACCTTTTCTTCTCTTTTTGTGGAATACAAGTACTTTGTCGCCTTTTACCAGCGGAGATACTACTTCACAAACTACCTTGGCACCTTCTACAGTAGGAGCACCTACAGTTACTGTTCCATTGTTGTCTACCAACAATACTTTTTCAAATTCAACAGTTGCGCCGTTTTCTGCGTTCTGAATGTGGTGTACAAACAGTTTTTTGCCTTCTTCAGCTTTGAACTGCTGACCGTTAATTTCTACAATTACGTACATCTTTTTATAATATTAAACGGTTTTCTCCGTAAGGTGGAATGCATCACTGCCTTCACTTTTCTACCTCATCGGACTAAATCGGGCACAAAATTACTATATTTATTTATATCTGCAAAGAAAAACCATCTTCTTTTTTCTTGTACTCAATTTTTTTATTCATATTGCATTTTGTGGATGCGCGATTGTATAAATAAGGTTTGTGTGATTGTACTTTTATTTACCCCATTGTATAATATAGGCTATCAATACAATGATGCCTATAATGATAGAACAGACTAGCAACAGTCCCAAAAAGCAATACCAAAACATGATTATTGTACGGCAGAAGCTTTTCCACCAGGAAAGTCCGAACAGTTGGCGGTAATCCCAGACAAATAATATAAAGATTGCTTTGTAACTTAAATCAAAAATATCATTCAAATGTGCTGTTCCGGTAAATGGCAGGATCAGTAAAGAAATCCATAAGATTTGGCAGGCTATATAAACTTGTGCAAAAAAGTTTTCCGTCAGATTTAGTCTACGTCCGATAGAGGTCCGGCAGAAGCTTAACCGGGTGCTTATTGTAAAAAGAGGGAGCAGAGCAAGGATGCTGAAGGCTTTGTTGCCATGTATCCAACTTTTCATCAGGTTACCGACTGCAGAGAGAAAGCTATTTTCTGTGAAATAATTGTTAGTCATTTCGTTAAAGACATTTTTCATTTCACTTCCGGCTTCGCTCAAATCATTCCAGATATCTTGATCTTCATAGGGATTATCTTGTTGGGCCATGTTTGCCAATATGTTTTTTCTTATTTCCGATATGGTTGAGTCTTGTTTGTTGGCTTCTCTTCCTAAAGTGGCCATCCGTAAGCTATCTTGTCTTGCCAAAGTCGTACCAATTTCTTTCATCAGACCTCTCCAGTCATCAATCTCGCCGTTTTTTGCTTTTATTTTTTGTTTAAGCTCCTTTTTTATTTGTTTGCTTATTTCTTTTTTTAGCTCATTGGGGTCTTGATTGCTGGATTTTGCATCGATTTGTGCTTGTATTGATTCTGATAAACTGTGAGTTTGGGCCCACTGTGCACTGTCTGCATAAGTAATACTTTGTCCTAGATAATATTTGGTACAACTGTCTGATGTCTGTTCCTGTTGGTACTTGATGTCGTCCATCAGGCTGGCGATAGTAGGCTCTTCTTCCATTTCCTTTTCCGATAGTTTTATCGCTGCCGGGTCAATGAGTTGTACGCCCATGATGTATAGAGCAGCCAGAACGAACAAGGTTTGAAATGGTTTATAGTAATGTACACGTTTTCCCTTCAGATAATCCCGTATCATGTATCCTGGTCGGTAGAGTAGTTCTATCAGGTTACGGCTGAAACCATGGTCTATGTTAAAGAACCCACTTAAAATATTCTGAAAGGCATTTCGTATGGTAAAACGTGGCGTGTGGCGGTTTTGTCCGCAATGGGGACAATAATTTCCTTGAAACGTGTTTCCGCAGTTCTTACAGACGCAACATGTCGGATTCTCTTTTATTTCATGTTTCCCTCTTATTTGTTTTTGATGGAGCAGTTTGTAGAAGGCTACTATTTTTTTGGGAAAACAGGAAGAATAAAAGAACTTTTCCGGAAAATGTTTGTCTGGTTCGTAAGGGGTGAATTTATGAATTAATGGAAGTAACGAAAGATTGTCTAGTATTTGCCGATGTGGGTAGACCATCAGTTCTTCACGGGTTGTCATGCCATTGAGCACACCTACGAAGTCTACTTTGGCTGCTTGGGCGGTTTCTGCGTCCACTGTGCTGTCACCGATGTAGAGTGTTTCGCTTTTCCGGCGATGCAGCCGGCGTAGTGCTTTTTTTATACCTTGGGGATCTGGCTTGGCTTGCTTTACATCCTCTCCTCCGATAATAATGTCAAAAAAATCTTTCGGAAAATGTTGGTCTACCATTTCGCGGATACGAAAACGGAATTTAGTGGAAATGATACCTATTTGGGCACCTTGGCTTTTCAGTGTTTTCAGCACGGTAACCGTTTCAGGAAAAAAGAAAGTGTTGACAGTCATGTATGTATCTGCTTCCTTTACATATTCTTTTTTATATTCGGCTAATGTTTCGGGGGTAGTGATTCCGCTCAAAATACTGAATGAATCTTCCAGTGTTTTTCCAATGGTGCGTTTTATGGCTTCATCACTGATGCCCGTATGCCCATGGCGTTCCAGTACATTACGAAAGCAGATAACGATGCCGCGTGAAGAATCGGCTAGTGTGTAATCAAAATCAAAAAGGTATGTTGTGTATTTCATTCTTTCAAATTAAATTCATTTTAGTGTAATGAATATATTGTTCGCAAGGATTTTGTCAAGGACGGCCTCCACTTAACCAGTGTTTACGGTAATAATCTTCATTCAGGCTGCTGATTATGACTCCCCGGCTGGTACTGGCATGGATGAACTTATTATTTTTCAAATAAATACCTACATGACTGGCAATCCGTTTTTTTCTGCCGTTATGGAAGAATACCAAATCTCCTTCGCGCAAGTTTCTCTTACTTACTTTATGGCAATCTTGGGTACGTTGGTCATCCGAGTTACGTTTCAATTTTTTGTGGTATACCTTTTTATATAAATGTGAAGTCAGTCCGGAACAGTCCACTCCCCGTTTGCTGTTACCACCGCCACGGTAGGGGACTCCCAGCCATGCTGCTGATTCTACGTACAGTTGGTGATTGTCTTTCATGTCAATATCCATATTCAGACGGATGGAGGCACGCGCCAGTTCTTTGTAGTTATAACGTGGGGCAGAGGTACCGCATGAAACCAACAACATGGTCAGTGTACCTAATACCAGCAAATGGGATAGTAGTTTTTTCATTCTGTTACATTAAAATAGTCCTCTAATTCCTTTTCGGCGGAATTCCCTTTATTGTCAATATCTCGGATAATCTTTCCGTTTTCCAGCAGAGCGATGCGTGGGCATATATCTACTGTGTGGTTCAGATTATGGCTGGATACCAGTATGGTGGCTCCGGTTTCTTCATTATAAGCTTTCAGTAAATGCTTGATAATGGACTGCGAACTAGGGTCCAGAAAGTTGAACGGTTCATCTAGAACCAGTACCTGCGGTTGGTGCAGCATAGCCGAAATGATACCTATTTTCTGTTTGTTGCCTGCCGAATAGTTACGAATCAGTTTTTTTTGTCCGATGACTTCGCCATTCATAAAACGTTCAAACCTAGCGACACGTTTATCTACTTCTTCTTTTGTTAGTCCGTACATTTTTCCTACAAAGTAGAAATATTCTTCGGGGGTAAGATAATCTATCAGGAAACCTTCGTCAATGAAAGCTCCCGTTATATTTTTCCATTCCTCACTCCGGCTCACATCGATGTTTCCGATATGTACACTGCCTCCGTCGGCTTTCAGCAAGTCCAGCATCAGGCGGAACAGGGTCGTTTTTCCTGCTCCGTTATTGCCCACCAGTCCCAACATGTTACCGCTTTGAATGGAGTAATTTTCTATGTCTACAGCCACTTTTGGGCCAAAGTTCTTTTGTAATTGGTTTATTATGATATTCATACGCAATTCGTTTTAACGTGAGTCACGGAAGCCTTCCATATTCTCATAACGGCGCTTCATGAAACGGTTATAGATATTTTTTATCCAAATATTGTGGGTTGCAATCAGTAACAACCCTATAATCATCATGATGATGCAGGCTGTATCCTGTTCAAAGAAAGCTGTCAGAGCTTTGTTGATAATCAAGGGCAGGAAAAAAGCACATGAGATGATAATGGTCTGGAATAAGGAACTTCCCCGATTGCTTCGCATGACATTGGCGTTTAACGGGAGTGTCTTTTTATTGTACACAGCCAGTTGCAGCATCATGGCGAATACGAATCCTGTTGTAAACAGCATATAGGATAGAGCCATGAGGAAGGGTATCTTGCCCTTAGCTACAGGGATCATCATAATCAGGAAAGGGATGAACACGATGATGCAGTTCAGGTAATACTTGGCACGAAGCAAGTTATAGATAGATTCCTTACGGCTCATAAGACCATCCAGATAGTTGCCCTCAAAAGACATCACTTGCCCCAGGGTCATGATACTTAAAATGGCAAAATTGTATATGCAGATAAAATTTATCATTCCTGTTCCGTCATACACATCCGTGAAGGCAATCAGTGCCGAAAAAGCCAGCATGATGATAAATCCCATGCGGAATTGTGTCTTTACGGTTTTGTTACGGAAACACAGTTTTAGTTCCAGACGTAGATATTCACCTACGTCACCATAGCGGTCCAGGAATTTATATTCGGATACATGCTTCATCTTGGTGTCTTCCACTTTGGCTATTTCATTATAGATGAAGTGCAGCTGTAGCTTGCGATTTACTAGCAGAAGTAACAGAATGGCTGCTATGACACCTAGAAAGGCGAGTATGTTTCCTTCTATAAATCCTTCTCCCAAATTCATCATGAACGTGGAAACCGGGTTTCCTTCGGGAATAAATTCAGTTCCCGCTAATAATCCGTATACTCCGATCGGGAGAAGTATATAAAGCAGTTTCTCATTCAGTAAAGTTTTGCATATCAAATACCAATAACTGTTCATAACCATCAGAAGCCAAATGCCGCACAGATAGCATAGGATGCCCGTGAGTCCGTAGAAACGGATAATCGTAAGCAGAGCAAAAGGTATGATCAGGAAAAACCAGAAGAAATTGTAACTGCTGATTCCGGATTGTAGTAACAGGGTATCTACCAGCTTATTCTTTTTTACCGGCATAAGCAGATAGGGCTTGATCTCTTGCGACATGGCCGGTTGGAGCATGAAGCGTAACAGGAAATCAAGTATCAGAAGATAAATCAATCCTTGGTTCATAATATGGTAAGGTTCCATGCTGGGAAAGATATCTTCAAAAGCAAAGGACAGCATGACCCCGATAAAGATGAGGTATGCTGCCCAAAAAGCGACCATAAAGTAAATTAAAAACTTGGCGAAGCGGTTCCTGTCAAATGCAGGATTCCGCTTGGCCGCAAGTTTTTGATTCTGTCTTATAATAGATAGAAGCATAGGCTTGGATTATTTTGTTTCTTCCGAGGTCATGCTTACTTCTACACGGTTATTCTGTTCCAACAAGGCTTTGGTAAATTCTTGCAGATCTTTAGCGGTAATGCTGTTTACGGTATTTGTGTAGCCGGTGTTCATATCTGTTCCTTCCCAGAAATACTCACCCAGTATATTTACCCAATAACTGTTTTCTTTGGCATTTTCCTTGTATTTCTTCAGCATGAATTCTTTTACCTTGTTCAAATTTTCGGCAGACGGTCCTTGGTCGACAAACTGATTCAGTTCATTCAAAATGATATCCGTCATTTTGGCACGTTTGGCAGGATCGGTATCGAAATAGATTTGCAGAACCGCTTTCTCTTTTGGATATTTGGTCAGACTGCCGAATGCGCTTACTCCGTACGTACCGCCTTCTTTTTCACGCACACTTTCGGTATACATGATATTCAGTATCTGTGAAAGCATACTCATCATGATTTGGTTTTTCAGAGTATATGCACATTTACCATTGTTGATAACCAGTACAGAGGCTTTGGGCGTTTCCAGTTTTTTGCTGAAAATGTTCTTATAGTCGCCTTGGCGCATATCAATGTGATTGTCACGGAAGGTTTCCTTGCGGTTGACAGAAGGCAAAGCTCCCAGATAAGTTGCAATTAACGGCTCTACTTCTTCCGGTTTGATGTTTCCTACAAAGATGAAAGTAAAGTCGCTGGCGTCTTTGAAACGGTCTTTGTACATCTCCATAACTTTGGTATAGTCAATCTTGTCCACCATATCGGCTTTCATACGGATAGTACGCGGATGTCCCATATAGAGGGCTTTTTGCAACGTATCCTGTAAGGCAGTCATGGGGTTGGCCTCTTGATTTGCCAAAGATGCTTGCAGACGGTTCTTGAATGAGGTGAATGCATCATTGTCCATTCGTGGAGCCGTGAATGATAAATAGACTAATTGCATCAAGGTTTCAAAATCTTTGGGTGAGCAGCTTCCGCTCAGCCCCTCTGTATTGCCACCGACAGAAGCACTTACACTCGCTTTTTTACCTGCCAATACTTTCTCCAGATCAACATTGCTGAAGTTACCCAAACCGCCGATACTTGCCACATCATTCATGACATTGATATTGATAATTTCATCATTCGGGAACAAGGAACTGCCACCCGGACTGAAAGCTCTCATTCTGATTTCATCCGCTTTGAAATCGGTCGACTTTAAGATAACGCGTACTCCATTGGATAGAGTCAGGATAGTAGAACCGAACGGACCATTTTCCTGTTTTGTAATCTTTCCACCTTGGGGCTTTTCAGAAATCAAAGGTTCATCAGAAACTTTGTCTTCATAAGCAGTCAGTGTTTCAGCTTTTACCTTATTGACAGCAGCCAAAATTTCTTCCTTGGATGGAACTTTCAATCCTTCCTTTTCTGGGAAGAATACATTTACTACCAGATTGCTGTCGGTAACCAAGGCCGGGATCAGACTGTTTACCATTTCCACAGACAGGTTGGGGACGATCTGATTCATAATGGCATATTCATTTTCAATACCTGGAATCGGTTCGTTGTCAATGAAGTGGCGTACATATTCATCCACGTATGCACCGTTTTTCACTTTATTGCGTTCGTTGTATGCAGATTCCAGCATACGCAGATAATCCGCTTTGGCGCGGGCATATTCGGACGCGGTGAAACCAAATTTATGGACCCGTTCAATTTCGCGTACAATGGCGGTTATTGCACTGTCAATTCCATCTTCCTTGCTTGCTACTATTCCTGTAAAGGCATCTTTTGTTTTGGAAATCAGGAATTCTTGGTCGCTGACTTGAGCGAAGATGAAAGGAGGATTGGCTGTTTGGGTCAGTTCGTTCAGACGGGCGTTCAACATATTTTCTATCATGGATTTCATGTAGTTCACTACCAGATAATCCATGTTTCCCTTTTGTTCATTAGGAATAGCTTCATGTTTGTAGCATAAATAAGCTACTGGGTTTGCCTGTTCTTTATCTGTTTCTATTGCTACAATAGTTTCCTTATTGTCGGGAACTTGGAAGTATTCTCGTTCTGCCGGGTTTTCTGGCATTTTAATAGGAGAGAATATCTTCTTAATCTTTGCCTCAATCTTGTCTACATCTATATCGCCTACTACGACAATACCCTGTTGGTCCGGACGATACCATTTTTCATAATAATCGCGTAATGCCTGATAAGGGAAATTGTCTACTACTTCCATAATGCCGATGGGAAGCCTATAGGCATATTTACTTTCCGGATAAAGGGTAGGGAGGGCTTTTTCGTACATACGCATCATAGCGTTTGTGCTGGTACGCCATTCCTCATGAATCACACCGCGTTCGCTGTCTATTTCCTTAGGATCCAGTGTCAGGTCGTCGGCCCAGTCATGCAAAATCAGCAAACAAGAATCTACAACGCCGTCACGTATCACGGGAACATTGGAAATATTGTATACGGTTTCATCTATGCTGGTATAAGCATTCAGGTTTTCACCGAATTTCACCCCTATGCTTTCCAGATATTGGATGAGGGTTTTGTCGGGAAAGTTTTTAGTCCCGTTAAAGCACATGTGTTCTAAGAAGTGTGCCAAGCCTCGCTGGTTGTCTTCTTCCAAAATGGAACCTACTTTTTGAGCGATGTAGAAATCGGCTCTTTTTTCCGGGAGTTCGTTGTGACGGATGTAATAAGTTAATCCGTTGTCCAATTTGCCGATGCGAACGTTAGGGTCCGTCGGGATGGGAGGCATTTGCTGTTGTGCAAAGCCCACCGACACGCTGCCTAGAATAATCCAGGCAGCTGCCATCTTCCTAAGAAAATGTGTCATAGTGTTTGTTGTGGGGTTAGTTTGTTTTTATTATAATAAGTCGTTGGCAGATAGGTATCTTTCTGCTTCTATGGCAGCCTTGCAGCCACTTCCGGCAGCAGTGATAGCCTGACGATAATGCGGGTCGGCCACATCACCGGCAGCGAACACACCGGGAACCTTCGTACGCGGAGTACCTGCTTCTGTTATAATGTAGCCTACTTCGTCTGTGTCCAAATAATCCTTGAAAATGTCTGAATTGGGTTTATGGCCGATAGCCAGAAAGAATCCGTCAATAGGCAAGTCATAACGTTCTTCGTTGCATTCACCCTGACGCTTTACCAAATGAACACCTTCTACGCCATTCTCTCCGTATAAGCCGACAGCGTTGTGTTCGAACAGTACCTTGATGTTAGGATGGTTCATAACACGTGCCTGCATAATCTTGGATGCGCGTAAGAACGGTTTGCGTACAATCAGGTAAACCTGTTTGGCCAGTCCTGCCAGATAGACAGCCTCCTCGCAAGCAGTGTCACCGCCACCTACTACAGCTACGGTTTTCTTGCGATAGAAGAAACCGTCGCAGGTGGCGCAGGCGCTTACACCCATTCCGGCATATTTCTGTTCGTCTTCCAAGCCTAGATATTTGGCGGTGGCACCTGTGGATATAATTACAGTTTCTGCCTCAATCACTTTTTCGTCATCAATGGTGATACGGTAAGGACGTTTGCTCAGGTCGGCGGAGGTTGCAATGCCATTGCGGATATCCGCGCCGAAGCGTTCTGCTTGTTTGCGCAAGTCCTCCATCAGTTGGGTACCGCTGATACCTTCGGGATATCCGGGGAAATTTTCCACCTCGGTAGTGATGGTCAACTGGCCTCCGGGCTGTAGACCTTCATATAAGACCGGGGCGATGTTGGCACGTCCTGTATAAATGGCGGCGGTGTAGCCGGCAGGACCTGAGCCGATGATAAGGCATTTAACTTTTTCTGTACTCATAATACTTATTTCTTTACTTAATTTAATTTGATGAATATTATATTATCTCTCTATCTTGAACTCTGCTTGTTATCGTAAGTCTATCACTTCGGCATTTGGGAATTTCTTTTTATCAAACTTGAATGTCGCATTGTCCAGCGGCTGGTTGGTTTGGTAAGAAGTGACGATAATCTCGTTTGCCGATTTATTATTTTGTTCTACCTTTATATATAAAGGCTGATATGTTTGGGAAACGAACAAGGTGATGGATGTGATATCCTGTTTATTCTCCGGAGTCAGTATCACTTCAAACCCCTGTTTGCCGTTACGGCTTTTGATCCCTGTATACTTATAATTATATCCGCTTTTGTAAATGGATAACAGTGCGTATGGGTTAATGGTTTGCAATTCTTCCGGGGTAGGATTGCTCACATTCACTTCTTCGCTGCTTTCCAGATAACTCCATTGCGTTGTTCCGTCAAACCAGCTTTGTATTCCGCCACTGTTCAGATAGAACCGGTTGCCTTTTAGCAATAAGGTTCCATTTCCTGTCCCTCCAAAGGTGGCACGGATGCCTCCGGCCTGTTGCAGGGCATTGGCGGTTTTGTCCAATATCTCCCGTGCCTGTTTGTCCTTTTGTGCGGACAGGCTGACCGAAAGGAAAAGGATTAATACCAGTAAATATGTTCTTTTCATTTTTATCATAACATTATTAAACAACTTATTGTTGCAGATTGTTCAATTTCATTTCCAGGTCTGTTTCATCCATGCAGAGTACGTCACGCGCCTTGCTTCCTTGAGTGGGGCCAACAATTCCAGCTTTTTCCAGTTGGTCCATGATACGTCCCGCACGGTTATAGCCGATAGAGAACTTGCGTTGGATTAATGAGGTAGAGCCTTGCTGGTGAATCACGACCAGTCTGGCTGCGTCTTCAAACATAGGGTCTAACCGGTTCATGTCTACTTCGCCAACGCTGCTTTCACTCTCTTCGCCTACATATTCGGGCAACATGAATGCGGTGGTGTATCCTTGTTGTTTACTGATGTAATTGGCTATTTTTTCCACTTCAGGAGTATCCACGAATGCACATTGCACACGTACCGGATCATTACCTTGCAAGTAAAGCATATCTCCTTTACCAATCAGTTGTTGTGCTCCCGAACGGTCCAGAATAGTACGTGAGTCCATCATGGCAGCTACACGGAAGGCAACACGTGCCGGGAAGTTAGCTTTGATAGTACCGGTAATAATGTTCGTTGTCGGACGCTGGGTCGCGATAATGGCATGTATGCCTACTGCACGTGCCAACTGGGCGATACGGCAGATAGGTAATTCCACTTCCTTACCCGCAGTCATAATCAGGTCACCGAACTCATCAATGATAATCACTATGTAAGGCATGAAGCGGTGTCCTTTTTCCGGATTCAACTGCCGGTTGATGAATTTCGCGTTATATTCCTTAATATTACGGCAACCGGCTTTACGCAGCAAGTCGTATCGGCTGTCCATCTCTATACATAGTGAGTTCAAGGTTTGTACCACTTTGGTAACATCGGTGATAATCGCGTCTTCTCCATCCGGCAGCTTGGCCAGAAAATGCTTCTCAATCGGAGCATAGATAGCGAACTCCACCTTCTTGGGGTCTACAATTACAAACTTAAGTTCTGCCGGATGCTTCTTATATAATAAAGAGGTCACGATGGCATTCAATCCTACGGACTTACCCTGTCCGGTAGCGCCGGCTACCAACATGTGGGGGGCTTTTGCCAAGTCCACCATAAAGACTTCGTTCGTAATGGTCTTGCCTAATGCCACAGGCAGCTCATAGGTGGTTTCTTGGAACTTTTTGCTGTTCAGGATGGATTTCATCGGTACAATGCGCGGATTGGCATTCGGAACCTCAATACCGATAGTGCCTTTGCCCGGTATCGGAGCAATGATGCGGATACCCAGTGCCGACAAACTTAATGCGATATCATCCTCCAAGTTCCTGATTTTAGAGATACGTACCCCCTCTGCCGGAGTAATTTCGTATAATGTGATGGTAGGACCTACACTTGCCTTGATGGAACTGATTTCAATACCGAAGCTACGTAAAACCTTGATGATGCGGTCTTTGTTGGCGTTTTGCTCTTCCATGTCAATATTAGGACCATCATCTTCATATTCATTTAGCAAATCCAGACTAGGGAATTTGTAGTTTTCCAAATCCAGACGAGGGTTGTATGGTGGAAGTACGGGACCTTTGTACGCCTCGTCTTCTTCATTTGTTTCTTCACTGATTGAAAAATCAGGTTCATCTGTATTTTCAACTTCCTCTTCTTCGTTTGTGTAGGCAGGTTCTTCTATCACTGCCGGTTCGGTAACCTGCTTGCTCTCAAAAGGGAAGGGCACTTGTTCTTCCACTTCCTCTTCTTTCTTTGTCGGCTGTTCTAATTCGAAATCTACGATAGCAGGACCGGGATTAGAGAATTCTTTCCTGGATTCTTCCTTCCGGGGAGCTTCTTTAATCGGATTTTCTTCAGTCGCAGAAATTGTTTGATCCTCTTTTTTCTTTCGTCTGAAGCTGGGACGCAGTGCTTTACGGATAACCAGTATGGTTTCGTTACTTAAATAGATAAAGAACAATAGTGCCGCTATGAACAGCAATAATCCCAAACCTGGAATCCCAATTTGTGAAATCAGCCAATTGCTTACATTATGTCCGTGCAATCCCCCCGGATAGATAAAACTATCCCCAAAGGTGCCGTCAAAAATAAATCCCAATGTGATAGAGAACCAGATGAGCAGGATAGAACAGGACATAAACCATTTCCAGATACGGAACTGGTAAGCTTTCATTAATTTCATACCCACTACGGCCAGGAATAAAATGATAAAATAAGCAGCTAAGCCGAAACATTCGTTTATAAGGAATTCGGCAAGTTGTGCACCGCGTGCTCCGGCGTAATTTTTTACATGATTGGCGGTTTGCATCAGTTCACC
>OLOL01001456.1_pt1 | contig 20192 bp, 13 predicted proteins | sample 1673081 | NCBI WGS metagenome assembly OLOL01 (sample SAMEA3136753, study PRJEB25190) | human gut metagenome
AAGGCAATGACAGAGACAGAGCATCCGGTTAAGGCAGCTGAGGAGACGGAGCATCTGGTTAAGACGATTGCAGAGAAAGAGGATTCCGTGAAAAAACCGACGATGGAACAGCTGGCAGCAAAGACGGTTCAAATCCGTGAACAGTTGATGCAGAAGGTCATTGGGCAGGATAATATTATCGCAGAATTTGCCAATGGTTATTTTGAGGGAGAATTGTCCGTCTTTACGGAGAAGAACCGCTGCAGCCCGAAGGCCATTTTCCTGTTTGCGGGAAGTCCCGGAGTCGGAAAGAGTTATCTGGCGACAGAAGCGGCAAAGGCCCTGGAGCTGCCTGTGAAACGCTTTGATATGAGCAGTTATGCCGACGATGTTTCGGCTTCTGAATTAACGGGTGCCGGAGCAAATTTCAAGTCACCGAAACCCGGTGCATTAACCGGTTTTGTGCATGACCATCCATCTTCAATGTTGATTTTTGATGAGATTGAGAAAGCACATCCGAAAGTTATCAATCTGTTTCTGCAGGTGTTGGATGCCGGTACACTGTATGATAATAAATATGAAGCCAATATCGCTTTTGGTGAAACCGTGATCATTTTCACAACCAATGCCGGCAAATCCCTGTATCAGGATACGACAAAACACAACTATTCGGATGTACCGAAAAAGGTGATTCTGGATGCTCTGGAGAAAGAGTGTCATCCGGTTACCGGAAGACCGGTTTTTCCGCAGGCAATCTGTTCCAGATTGGCCACAGGAAATGTTTTACTGTTTAATCATCTTACGGCCCATCAGCTTTCGACGATTGCAGCGAGAAAGCTGATGGAGCAGCAGGCGTCTCTTTATCAGGAGGCTTCCATTTTGTCGGAAGATGCTGAATCACTGGCCACAACTCTTCTCTTTTCACTGGGCGGACATTGTGATGCAAGAAATATGACTGCAGCGGCCAAACGCTTTTTCTCTGCAGAGTTATTTGAACTTTATCGTCTGGCAGGAACTGACAGAAAAGCAATGGCAGCAGGCGGCATTCAGAAAATCCGATGGCAGCTGGATATTGACCGGGCTGAACCGATCATCCGGCAGTTATATCATGTGCCGGAGGACAATACTTTCCTGTTTTTCGGCAGTGAAGAAGCGCGGATGCAGGCACAGCAGATGCAGGAAAAGGGCAGGATGCTGTATGCATCGAATCTGGATGAAGTGAAACAGATTCTTCAGGAGCATGAACTGAGTTTTGCAGCCATTGATTATTTTCATGGACGTTCAGAGGAAACGTCTTATCTGAATGCGGGAGATGTGCATTCAGAGGGCAAAAAATGCTGGGAGGTTTTGCAGCAGTATGAACCGGAACTGCCGGTTTTTATCTGGGAAACAGATAATTATCAATATAATCGTGAAGAAGTACTCTCATTTCTGGGGAAAGGAGCCGAGGACATTTTACATATCTCATTTTCAGACAGGAATGCCTGTGAAGCAACGCTTGATCAGCTTCAGGTGCAGCTGTGGCAGCAGAAGGCATTGGATACCCTTGCATTCAGGCATCAGGTATTGAATTATGAAACAGCCCAGTCCTTAAGTGAAGACGGCACCATTGGCACCATCAAGGTTTTTGATCTGCATCTGGCGACGGCGGTAGATGCGGATGATCAGAAAGACGTTTTATCGGCAGAAGAAAAACCGGATATTCACTGGTCGGATATTGTGGTGTCAGAGGATGTAAAATCAGAATTGCAGTATTTTCAGTCCTATCTGAAAGATGCCAAAAGCTTTCTGAAGAAAGGTGCCGCAGCACCAAAGGGTATTTTGCTCTACGGACCTCCGGGAACCGGAAAGACTTCTCTGGCCAAGGTGATAGCGGCGGAATCCGATGTAACCTTCCTGACAGCTTCGGCTGATCAGTTTATCAGCAAATGGGTTGGGGAGGGACCGCAGGCCGTGCACAGAATATTTTCGATTGCAAGAAAATATGCGCCGGCGATTTTGTTTATCGATGAAATTGATGCCATTGGCCGCAGAAGAACGGAGGAAGCTTTTCATGACGGCAGACAGGAAATCCTGAATGCACTGTTGACGGAGATGGATGGCTTCAAAACATCAGTTAAAAAGTCGGTGCTTGTGATGGCCGCCACCAATCTTGGCGGCAATAACGGCAGTACAGGCGCATTGGATCCGGCGCTGGTTCGGCGGTTTGACCGGAGTATCTGCATTGATCTGCCGGACAGAGCGGGCAGGATTCAGCTGTTGAAGATGCTTCGCAATAAGCATCAGATACTCAGGATCAGTGATGATATGTTGCAGAATCTGGCAGAACGTTCGATCGGCATGAGTCCGGCATTGCTTGAGGGTGCAGTGAATGCAGCCATCCGTGAAGCCATTCGCAGCGGCACAGAAGTGTCAGACAGCATGATGGATGAGGCTTTTGAAAAGTATAATCATGGCGAAGAAAAGCATTGGAATCGTGCTGATCTTATTAAAACAGCCCGTCATGAAGCGGGGCATGCCGTTGTGTGCAATTATTTCGGAGAAGAACCGTCTTACCTGACAGTGGCGGCCCGGGACAACCACGGCGGATACATGATGTACAGTGCAGCCGAAGGTAAGGGTGTTTATACAAAAAAAGAACTGCTTCGTCAGATTGCTGTTTCTTTGGGCGGCCGGGCAGCAGAACTGGCTTATTACGGCGAGGAAGAGGGACTGTCCACAGGCCCATCCTCCGATCTTGAGACAGCAACCGCCATTGCACGAAAAATGATCTGCAATTATGGCATGTACCATGAAATTGCCGCCGGAATCGTCATGCAGAATGAAGTGTCTGAGACGGTTTCACAGAGCATTGAACAAAAGGTCAATGCCATTATTCAGGAACAGCTTAATTTGTCGGTTGCGATTATCAAAGAAAATGCAGATAAGATGGCACAACTGGTGGATACGTTGATGGAAAAGACACACCTGAATAAACAGGAGATACAGGAAGTGCTGAATGATTAGGAGGTGTAGGATATGAATTTTCAGTCTTGACAAGAAAAACTAACCATTGGGGAATAGGTATTGCATAAAATCCATCGTACAATGTATGTACGGTGGATTTTTCACGTGGTGAATAATAAAAGAAACTTGCAGCAGGTAGCTTATGTTGGCAGGCAATAGGGGGGAAGGTAATGAAGGAATGTAAGAAAATGATTGTTTTGATAATGGTTTTTGCTTTGTGTTTTGGGTTTTCTGCCTGCGGTGGAGGCGGCAGCGATAATAATGATACTGTAGAAAATGAAGATGATCGGGGCTCCGGTGGGAGTGAAAGCGATATCTATGATTCGACGGATACAGTACGATATATGGCGTCTATGGAATCTGATAATGACAATCCGGCAAAGCAGCTGGGATACAGTTCTATTGAAGAGATGCGTATACAGGAACATGAAATAATTGCGTCTGATGATAGTGACAATACGGTTGCCGAGGGGTATTGGTATCCTGACGGAAACAGGAACAGCCTGACTTATATCAAAATTCAAAGAGATACGCTTTATTGGTATGAATTTAATCCGGAACAGGGAGATGTGCAGGTGGGGGAAGCAGAAGAAAGGAGAAATGCTGGTTATGACAGAACAAAAATAGTGATGCAAATTATCAAAAGTAATGTGAGGAGGAAAGTGTGATGAAAAAATGGAAAAAGTATGGGGCCTTTATATTTGCAATGGTGATGTGTCTGAGTCTTGCTGCCTGCGGAAGTTCTGACAGCATAGCGGCATCATCGGAGGAAATGGAAAATGCAGAGGGCGACAGTGAGGAATTGGTGACAGACGCAGCGTCCCTCGATGGCATGTGGAGCATTAATGGCGGCACGAAGCTGTATTTTGACAGTGAGGGCGGATATTATATCTATCGTTCCTATTATGGGGTCGGCGGACGTGGTGAAATGTCGGAGTCCCCGGAAGATGGCAAGCCGACGATGACATTCAACGGTTTCATGTATGATTTTGTTTTGCGTAGTGACGGTGTGCTGATGCCGAATCAGAATGGTGACGGTGATGGACTTAACATTCACCGCAATACTTTCAAACGGGATGATACGGCAAAACTTGCAGAATGGGAGGCAAATAACTGGGACGGCATGTGGCAGAATGCAGTGGGTGAAACCATTGTTATTGACACGGCGAACATGATATATACAGCTTCTTCACCGGATTATTCCATGGACGGAACCCTTGGTGACAAGGGTGAGGGAATGGGGCTTTATCTTTACGACAATGAAGACCGTGCTTATCTCTGTGCAAGTGAAGACGGCAACAGTTTTACTTTGTCCGGTCAGTATCCTGGCCGATACAGCGATGATGGACATTTTGACGGTGTCTTCTACAGAGACGGTGACATTGCGGCTTATACAGACCTTGAAAAAGCAAAATTCTACTATGGCAATGGTTCTGATACATGGCTGTGGTACAATGACGGCGTAAATGAGTACTTTTTGGGGGATGAGTATAAGATTGGCGATGATGGACTTGCCTATTATGAAGCGGATAATAAGGTCTATCCTGGAGGATGGATTTCTGATGAACCCTATGACCCTTCCGTTGATTGGGGTGAAAATGCGCAGGAAGAAACTAGCATTAATTTAGAAAATGATTTCAGTCATTTTGAGGGTATCTGGTATTATGACGGTGACCTTTCAGCGGAAACGTATATCGTTATGGATGCTTCTGGAAACTGGAGTTATTATCAGCGTGCGCCAGGTGCTGAGCCGGCGGAGATGGATTGTGGTACATTGACACAGGATGCAGATGCAGCGAATATTTATTATGCAGAGTCTACGATGTATGATGGTGTGTCACATCAGGTCTTTGCAGGGGACGGAGATGTTTTTCTTTGGGATGAAGAAGGAAATTACTATCTGATGGAATAGGGAAGTTGAGAAAATAATAAAGAATAGATGGTGGGGCTGAGAAAGGAGATAAGTGCATGACGTTTGGTATGGCAGCAGTACTGTTGATTCTGATTATTGCGGGAATTATTTTGGCAGTGCGGGGACTGCAGCAGAGAAAAATCCTTTGTATAATTATCATTGTACTGCTGTCTGTGTTTGGGTTGGCCCTGGCAGTTTACATGGGACTGACGATGCTTTTTGTGGATGCGGTGCGGAGCCAGCCACCTGTGTAACAGTGCAGAACAATAGAAGTTGCAAATACAGGAAGCCTTCCTGGAACTTGTACCAGTGATAAGGCCTTTAACAAAGAAACGGAATAATCCGGGTTATTCTATCGGTCATGATGATATGAATACCCGGGTTATTTTTTATGGGTTTTGAGGAAATATGAACTTGATGACAGATAATAAACAAAGAATCTTTTTATCCATCGGATGAAAGTCCGAAAAGGATGGAAAGATTCTTTTTTGTTTTTATACGAAATTTGTGAGGAAAATTCCAATCACCAGCAGATATAAATGATAGAACGTCAAAAGTCGTGATTATGTGTTTTAATCTATGAAAGGTGAAGCGGTATGTCGAAGTATAGAAAAAATGAAGAAGCAATTATCAGACGAGTGAAGCAGCTGAAAGGGCCGTGCCCGGACTTTTATATTATCGGGCATTCGACTTCGGCGATGGAGCGACTTGGATTAAAAATTGCCGAGGTGATTGACCGGCAGGAAATGCTTCCTTTTAAAGGATTAGTGCGGACTTTTACTATCAAAATGCCTTATTATGAGGACTGGCAGGGCGCCGGTGCTTTCATTCAGCATCTCTGCGACAGCTACAGTATTGCCAGAGACTGTTATGATACTTACATTGGCACCATTGTGGTTGAGCTGGCAGAAGAATGGGGGAGAAGCGGCTATAATTCGTCTCTGAGAGTGTTTCTTGAGTATATTGCAGAACATTCAGATATCTGTTTTATACTGCTTGTTCCGGCCGGTCAGAATCAGGAAAAGGATGATGCCTTATTTGCTGAGTTTGTTCGATATGGGGTGTGGATGAGAGTCTATTCTCAGACACCATCTGTTGAACAGTGTGTAAAACATTTTGTGACGATGGCAGAAAAGGAAAGCTGGCGTGTTCAGGCAGAAGCAGAGCAACTGTTGGCAGAAAAGCTAAAAGAGAGAAGTGAATCAGAGACAGAAAATATCATCGTTGTCGAGCAGCTTTTCAGGCAGATTTATTTTGAACAGTGCATGCAAAATGGCAGGAGCAAAGTCATCAGAGCCAGGGATATCGGTCTGATGCCGGGAATTCAGAAAAGAGAAGCTGCCAGAACCATTGGTTTTGCGGCGGAACAATGATGCCACAGCAGGAAAAGGATGGGCGAAGTTCTGGACAGACGATAGAGGACAGAAGTAGGTTCAGGATAGAGAGCAGGAGGTATATGGATGTTTGAAGATGGTCTTAGATATCAGGATGCCAGAATGGCATCAGAAGATGAAATGAAGCGTGATTTATATGGATTTCATATCAATGATTCACGGCGGATACCCAAGGGCGGTCCGATTCTTTTCAGGAAATCGGACATGGCCTATGTTGATCCGAGTGAGGTGCACAGTCTTATTGTGGGAGATACAGGTTCCATGAAGACACTGCGTTTTGTCCTCCCGTTGATTTATTCCTGTGCAAAGGCAGGAGAATCCATGGTGATTGTAGACCCGAAGGGGGAGCTGGTTAGAAAAACAAAAGGCTTTTTGTCGGAAGCCGGATATGCTATGCCTATCATTGATCTGCGCAGACCTCAGGATTCACCGGACAAGTGGAATCCTATGGGATGTGTGGAAAAATCCTTTGCCCAGGGAAAATCCGGTGAGCAGAAGGCGATTCTGGAATTAAATGACCTGATGGAGGCGTTATTTAATTCCAGATCAAAATCAGACAAGGACAAATATTGGAATGAGAGTGCGGGTCAGCTGGCTCTTGGCTTATGTTGCCTCATGCAAAAAATAGGCGAAAATCTGAATATGAAGAACCTTCTGAAATGGCGTTACGAAAGAATGGAAAACGGCGATTTGGATACGATTTATCAGGAGCTGCCAAAGACTGGCGAAATTTATCAGAATCTGGCAGGCTATATGGAATTGACGGCTTCCAATACCCGTTCCTGTATTTTGTCAACCTTTGACCAGCTGGTGCGTCTTTTCAAGGCCTCACCGGCATTAACAGATATGTTATCCGAGTCTACATTTGAACTGAGTCGGATAGGACTTCGAAAAACGGCTGTTTTTCTTATTGTACCGGATGAGAAGACAACTTTTCATTTCCTAGCCACGTTATTTGTTACCCAGTGCTATCAGGCATTGCTGGAAACGGCGTCAGACTATCAGGACATATTGCCGCGCCGGGTGAATTTTATACTTGAGGAATTTTGTAATATGCCGATTCTGCCGGATTTGATTTCCATGCTGACAGCTGCAAGAAGCCGAAATATCCGGTTCCACCTGGTTATCCAGTCTTATTCCCAGATGATAGAAAAATATGGTTTGAATGCCAGTCAGACGGTATTGGATAACTGCGGCAATCTGATTTATCTCCATTCAAGAGAAATGTCGTTTTTAAAGTATATCTCGGAACTGGCAGGCTGCAATGAATATCATCGGCCGTTACTCACCCCGTCTCGGCTGCTGCATTTGAAGAAAAACGAAACCGTTATTTTTCATGACAGGTGTTATCCCATGGTTGTGCGTGATATTCCGCTGATATTTGAATATCCGGTTAGCTCTGAACAGTTACGATTTTTTTCGGAAACTCTGAGGAAAATTCCATCCGATGACAGATAATATAAGTAAAGTGAAAATTATTAAAGATACAATATTAATAAAAAATGTCGAATTTAAATAACTTTTTTAATAAAATATATATAAAAAAATGACCTGCTATTAGTATGTATGGTATACTGAAGATAGTATATTTTAGCGCAATAACGCATGAAAAATATGGATGGAGAGGGAAGAAATATGGTTGTGATAGAGTTTTTTAGTGAGACCCCCATTGACAATATGATCAGTACATTGACAAGTCATCCGGACAAGGTGATTCTTGTGGGACAGTCCAAAATCATCCGGAAGAATGGCAAAGCCTACGAGAAGTTTCTGGTTTCTGTCGGCAATGATACAACGCAGATTGACTACTGCAGTGTGATTCCGCACGATCTGGGGAATATTGTAACTGCATTGGAGAAAATTGTCATGGATTATCCGGACTGCCATTTCGATTTGACTGGCGGGGATGAACTGGCTATGGTGGCCATTGGCATCGTTTATGAACGACATAAAGACAAGGGTATTAAGCTGCACCAGTATAATATCCGGACCGGTGTTGTCTATGACTGTGATATGGATGGACGTGTTTTTTCATCAGAAATTCCAAGCCTGACTGTGGAACAGAATATAATCCTGCACGGCGGCAGTATTGTGACGGATACCCAGCGGGCAGGCTGTACCTATCCGTGGGTTCTGGATGAAGAATTTACCGCAGATGTGTTTGCCATGTGGGAAATTTGCCGAAGAAATTGTGCCCTGTGGAATTATCAGATTACCATGCTGGCAGAAATGATGACATTTAACAGTGTGATAGATGATGATTTGCAGTTATGTGCCAATATGGAAGATGTCCATACCTGTCTCAGGGCCCGGGGCAATACTTTGAATCTGGATGGCATATTTGGGCCGCTGACAGAAGCAGGCATGATTCTGGGATTCGGCAGAGATGATGAGATGCTGCAGTTCAGATTTAAGAATGAGCAGGTGAAGCTGTGCCTGACAAAGGCAGGAACATTGTTGGAGCTTGTGACGCTGCTGACAGCGAAGAATATGAAGAAATCAGACGGCACGCCGTATTTTAACGATGTGCGAACCGGCGTTATGATTGACTGGGACGGTGTTGTTCACAACAATAAAGACGGCCTGGTGGATACTGAAAATGAAATCGATGTTATTTTGATGAAAGGTGTTGTACCGGTGTTTATCTCCTGCAAGAACGGTATAATTCCAGGTGATGAGCTGTACAAACTAAATACAGTGGCGGAACAGTTTGGCAGTGAGTATGCCAGGAAAGTGCTGGTGGCGACAGACATGGGAAAGGCTGTCAAAAGTAGAAAATATTTCCTTGAGCGTGCCAGGGATATGGGGATTCAGATTATTGAGGATGTTCATAAGGATGGATTTGGAAAGCTTGAAAATATATTGAAAACCATATAAAAATTTGAGTGAAAATGTGAATAAAGCCAGATAGAAATAATAAAGGGGTTGTGAGGGGTGCAGTTAAAAATCAGGCATACACTTTCAGAGGAGCTGGCGCTGCCGCTGAGCTATCATCATATCATACAGAGTATTATTTACCGTGGTCTTGCAGATGAATCGGGATACAGTCGGCATATGCACAACAGCGGGTATGCCGCCGATAATGTGAATAATATGGGACGGCGGTACAAATTGTTTAATTTCAGTTTGCTGCGGGGAAATTCTCGGGTGATGAACCGGCAGATTATTTTCAGAGATTATGTAGAATGGGAGATCAGAAGCCCGGATATTTACATGATGCGTCTTCTGGAAAGCTTGTATGAGGCAACAAATGCAAGCCAGGGGAACAGAGATGCCTGGTGGCAGCTGTGGATTGCAATTGGGGCGATTGTCATAATAGATGTAATTGTCAATATCATTGCGATTGTAGCGGATCATGGGTGGAGTGGAATGCTGCAATGGCTGTATGATATTCTGGGAACGGGAGTGTAAAATGCAGACAAAATTTCTTTTTATAGATGCAGAAACCGATGGCCTTTACGGTTCATTTCTGACAGTAGAGCTGGTTGTAACGGATGATGCGGGAAATATGATCGAGAAAGCCTATTATGGCGTCATTAGGAATAGAGAGAAGCTGTGCATTAAGTAGTTAGTGTATGGCTTCTTTTTGAATGGTCCGAGAGACTTAAAAATACTGGTAATATTCTACTCTATGATATTGTTTTTTGCAGGCATAAAATGGCTTTCTACGTTGGAAAATATCGTTTAGTCTGCTAAAATAAAAGATAAGAATAAACGGATGTTGATTGATAGATTTGTATATTGATACGGCCATTGCTGTGTAAGAATCAACAAGAGGGACGGTGCAGGAAAACAATGGATTATGAGAAGATTTTTTTGGACTGGAAGGCGAAAAGGACATCTGCGAATGAGATGCCGGAGAGCTCTGCAGATAGTAAGAATGATACGACAAAGTGTGCGGGAATGTCCGATACGTCTGAACGGAATGGGAGTAAGTTATCAACACTTTGTGAGCTGACGATAGAGGCGGGAGAACTTGAGAAGGCACTTCTGGATAAGGTCTACGGACAGGAGCATGCAGTCAGTACCTTTGTAACAGGGTATTTTCAGGCAAAATTATTGTCGATGACAGACCCATCCAGGCGAAAACCTGCGGCTTCTTTTTTGTTTGTCGGTGCACCGGGTGTCGGCAAAACTTTTCTGGCGGAGACAGTGGCGGAAGCACTGCAATGTCCTTTTGCCCGATTTGATATGAGTGAATATGCGGATAAGGATGCAGTCATTGAATTCTCCGGGGCAGATGGCGTTTATAAAGGAAGCAAGGAAGGCAATGTAACGGGATTCGTGAGAAAGCATCCGAGATGTGTCCTGATTTTTGATGAGATAGAGAAAGCACATATGAATGTTCTGCATTTATTCCTGCAGATACTGGATGCGGGACGGCTGCGAGATAGCTGTACGGACCAGGAGGTTTTCTTTGACCAGACCATGATTATCCTGACCACCAATGCAGGCAGTTCTATTTATGATGATGCACGGAACACTTCTCTGGACAGCGTGCCGAAGCGGACTGTGATGCAGGCTTTGCGTACGGAGTGTGACGAAAAAACCGGCAGTCCGATTTTTCCGGCAGCATTATGTTCAAGGTTCGCATCCGGGAATGTCATTTTGTTTAATCGGATGGAAGTGCGCTATTTGAAGCAGATTTTGGAGTACCGGCTGAAGAAATGTGTCTCCGATTTAGAACAGCAATTTCAGATACAGGTACATCTGGATGACAATATCAGCAAAGCGTTGATTTTTGCTGAGGGTGGTATGGCAGATGCACGAACCATCAGCGGACGTGGGGAGAAGTTTCTGAGTGAGGAAATTTATGAACTGTTTCAGCAGGTTGCCTTCGGGATAGGTCAGGGGCAAATCGACAGACTTCAGAAAATCTATTTCAGTGTTGATTTTAAGGATGCTACATTGGAAGTCAGAAATTTATTTCAGATGATGGCGGATATGGAGAAGTCTGTGCGGCGATTGACTAGATATCACCAGGTTGTGGATTATAGCAGCAAGCGGCGGTTAGCAGAGGATGGGACATCTGCGGAAGTCGTTTTGACAGATTTTCAACTCCGCTATGCAGTAGAAGGTATTGATTCCGGGCGTATTCTTGCTGAGACGGAACGGCCGAATGTGACTTTTGATGAGATTATAGGTGCGGAGGATGCCAAAGAGGAGCTGCGTTTTTTCATTGATTATATGAAGCATCCGCAGCAGTACATAGAGAAAGGCTTTCATCCGCCGAAGGGGGTACTGCTTCATGGCTTACCGGGAACCGGTAAGACCATGCTGGCCAAGGCCATGGCGACAGAAGCGGATATGACATTTATGTCTGCGGAGGGCAGTCAGTTTTTGAAAAAATATGTGGGTGAAGGACCGGAGGCCATTCATGTACTTTTCAGGACAGCACGCAAATATGCGCCGACGATTTTGTTTATTGATGAAATTGATGCCATTGGCAAGAATCGACAGAGCGCAGGTGACAGCAACAGCCGGGCGGATATACTGAATGCGCTGTTGACGGAGATGAGTGGATTTAAGACAACAGGGGAAAGCCAGGTTTTTGTGCTGGCAGCGACGAATTTTGATGTGGAGGGCAAAGACAGATTTTCACTGGATTCCGCATTGCTTCGACGTTTTGACAGAAAAATTCTGGTGGACCTGCCAAACAGGGAGGAACGTTTGCGGTTCCTGAAGCAGCGCAGGGAGAAGAGCCCGGCGCTGGCCTTCAGTGATGAAGAAGCCGACAGAATTGCAGCCGGAAGTGCCGGAATGACATTGTCACGCATCAAACTGATTCTCGGATATGCCATGCGCTGTGCAGCGCAGCAGCATTTTGAGAAAGTCACTGATGACATACTGGATGAGGCTTTTGCTTCTTTTGATGATGGTCAGACAGAGGCACTTTGTTCGGAGGAAGAATTAAAGCGGATTGCCAGACATGAGGCAGGACATGCCTTTATATGCTGGCAGAATCAACACACACCGGCTTATCTGACGGTGATGGGCAATAAAAGTTTTGGCGGTTATATGCTGCAGGAGAATGAACGCCGAGCATATAATCTCACCAGGAAACAGGTTTATGAACGGATTCGGGAAGCCCTTGCCGGGAGAGCTACAGAAATTGTCTTTTACGGCAAGGAAAACGGAGCATCATCCGGGGCAGCGGATGATCTGAAAGTAGCAACACAGCTGGCTGAGAAGATGATTGGCCAGTGGGGAATGGATGACACCTTCGGAATGGCCGTGATTCGGGAAAAGGATGCTGTATGCAGTGACGTGGAAAGCAGGCTCCGTGAAAGAGTGAATGCCATATTACGGCAGATGCTGGGTGAGACAGTGGCACAGATTAAGAATAATAAAGAAAGTGTTGATTTGCTGGCGGAAGTGTTGATTTTGGAAAACCATATGGACGGCAGGAAAATCAGAGAACTGTTGGAATCAAAGGATAAATATACGGTACGGTAGATACGGATTTAAAGGATAAATGTGTGATGCATGAGATAGGAATTGAATGGATGACTCAGACGGAAGTCAACGGCCATTTTCTGGAGCTGAGAGGTATACCGGATGAAAAGCTGGAATGGGAACGGATTCCGGAGGCGATTGCAGGTGCTAATTATTACAATATACAAAACATTCCCGGTCAGTTGGCGGTTGAACCGGATTCCGGAAAAATATATTTAAAAATTCAGTATGTCATAGGCGCAGATATCAGAGAGACGACAATAACGGATGCACTGGGACGGTATCTGGAAGAAGAAATGGCGAAAATCTGTCAATGGGTGGCATTTCTGAATCAGACCGAAAAGATCATAGGAAGTCAATGGCTGCCGCAGGCGGCCGGAAAGATCTGCTATTCTGTGGAAGACAAATTTTTGATGGCCTGTGAAATGGAAGAAAAGTTGATGGCGGTATTAGATACTTATACTATTCCTTACATGGCAGATTCGGAATGTATGGGGGTCTGCTGTGAATGGCATCGGGAAGGTCAATCCCAGAGGTATCATATTACCATCCGATCTGCAGAGATGATGATGACAATATCAACAGTATTATCAACACCTATTTCGGAAGAACAGATTCCGGATACCCTGGAAACATGTATGGCCTTAAATCAGGAAGCCTGGGGAAGTTTTTATCTGGATAATGGTACGGGATGTGTCGGGTATCATTTGACAGCGGTTTACGACCGACATATGGATAAGGACTGGATAGCGGCACAGATTGCCTTAGCGGAGGCTGCTATCGGAGACTGGAAGAAAAAGGAAGATGATTGGCGTGCACAAGCGCGGTAAAAGCAGATTTTATATGGAAAGAAAGGGGAGAAAGCGATGCATGTGAATCAGGTACGCCTGGCAGAAAAAACGGATAGTATCGTATGGGAGGAACAGTCTTCCGAGTGGACAGCAGCAGATACAGGCAGCAATGGGGTTGAGAATATGATACATCAGATGCAGGATTTTGGGCGGATTGCTGCAGCTGACGGAGAAAATTCCAAAGCATTGCGTCAGATGCTTATGACGAGACAGGGGTATCTGAAAAAAGGTGCAGCTGTTTTCTTTGACGAACCGGGTCTGTGTGAACTGCAGATGGCTGTTTGTAAGGATGGAACAAGGCATAAGATTGCAGAGTCGCAGCGTGCGCAAGGTGCGATTTTGCAGGTAATTCGGGCAGCTGAGCGTTTTATTTTAGAACGAACAGAGGGGTATTCAGAGAAAATACTGCATGAATTGCTCATCAATGCTTTTGTACATAGAGATTTCAACAGTACCCAATGCAATGAAGTGTTGATTTTTGCGGATCATATCGAGATATTTAATCCGGGGGCCTTTCCGGAGGGATATGAAGTGGAAGATTTTACGAGCAGAGAACAGAGGCCGGTGCCGCGAAATCCTCTGATTGCCCGCATTCTTTATTATATGGGCTGTACAGATGGCATAGGAAACGGACTTCAGAAAGTATCGGATGTTTCATGGCAGTTGGACAAAGGCGGTGTGACAGTATGGGTGTCCGGCGGCAGGATTAAATCAATACAACCAGTGGATGTTGATTTTAATAAGAATGAAAAAATGATTCTGACCTATCTGGAAACACATGACTGGCTGACGAATGCGGCTGCCAGGGAAATCGTCCATGTGGGGACGACAGCTGCCAGAAGCCTGCTAAATGGGCTGGTGGACAGAGGTTATCTCAGGGCCGAAGGCGAAAACCGGGGAAGAAAATACTATCTGGCAGCAAAAAGACCGAGATGAAGACATTCGGAGGTGAATACATTCGAATGAAAAATAAGAGCGTCTTCAATCAACAGACGCATATGAGAAAGAGGAAAGAAAAATGGCCGGAGATCGGATGATGCGCTATATTGTGCCTTTTTATTTTGATGGGGCATATGAAGAAGTTTGCAGGAAATTGTCTGAGGCCTCAGATGAATGGGAACCGGGACAAGTGGCCTGCCGATATGTTTATCGACATATTTACCAGACGGTTAATTATGCAAAAGATGAAAAAGAGAAACAGGGTGGAGTCTGGAGACAGAACAGACAATCAGCTAAAATTAATTTATGGCTCAAATTGAGAGAGAATGAGGCGAGATATGCGTCCATTTCAGATAGTGGTATTTACTTATTTCGGACCGGGATTGGTTTATTCTGGTATGAGATAGATTTCAAAGATACAGAACTGCCTGTAGATACACTGATTGAATATGAAGATCAACTGCAGACCTTTGGATTAAATAAACGTGAGCATTTTATTTATCGTGTGGCAGGCAAAAAAAGTTTTATTGTTTCGAATCATCCAAATTTAAAAGATGAAAACAGCGGAAAAGAAGAGGAAAAACAGCCGATACTTCAGATAAGAGAAGAGAAAGCACCAATAACCGGGCAACTAATTGAAGTTTATCATCGTGTGCCGGCGCTTTCAGGTAAAAATGTTTATCTGTGTGCGGATTTTGAGAAGCATACCGAGACGCCTGTATTGGAGAAGAAAGAAAATGAGCGGATTGATTTTTGCCTGACCAGACTGGAACAGAATGAGTCAGAGGTAAAAGCATATATCAGTTTCAGGGAAATAGAGAGTTTTTCAATTCCGCAGTGGATGAATGTGAAATTGCAGGTACTGGACTGTGGGATTTTTTTCTATATGATGGAAGGGATTAAGAGTGAAAGGGGCAAAAAAGGGCAGAGTGAAACAAACGGACCGAAGCGGGCGCTGCTGTACAATTATTTTTCCTTTGAACAGGAAGCAGAGGCACAGTCAGATGAAGGACAGCGCAAGCAGATGCTCCTGGACAGAGCGGATTTTCTGACAGCAGGGCATAATAAGAATTTTCTGCGTTCACCGGATGTGTCAGAATATGTTTATCAGCCATTTAAAGATGCCTATTGGTATGTATCCAATAGCGGATGCGGATGTTATGTGTACAAAAATGAGGAGAATCGGCATTATTTAAAGACAAATCTTTCAGATAACGTACGAAGAGATTATTTTATGATTTACATATTGCTGCTGTATCAGCTCTATTCACTCATTCATTTTTCGGAAAAAATCGAGTATGAACTGTCGGCAGATGCGAAGGACTATCTGAAGGCACCGGAAGCTTATAACTTAAAACTGAAAGAAATTCAGGCAGAAATCAACACTTTTTTATTAAAGAGCGTACATACTTCTGTCAGTCAGATGCAGACGCAAAACGATTTTTATCAGTTTGCCAAGAAAAATCTGCGTTTGAGGGAAGAAATACAGAGTCTGACAGCCGGTGTTGATTTCCTGGAGGAATTGTTGGAAACCCAGGAGGAACAGCGCAGGCAGGAGAAGGAAAATGCGGAGCTGCTGCAAAGACAACAGGAAGAAGATAAATTATCTGTGGGTGTTGCTGTTCTGTCGCTGCTGGCCATTTTATCTGCCTTTGCGGATGGCATTGGATTTCTCAATGAAATTAAAGAAGCAGGCAGTCTGATGAATTTGTGTCGGGAAAATATCGCATATCCTATCATTCTTGTTATTGTTGTGTTGATTGGCTTTGTGGCGTTGGTTGTATGCAAAGATTCAGCGGTCAGATACTGGCGGAGCAAAAGAAAAGCGCTTGATCGGAATGTCGGCGAATAAAGGAGAAAACAAAAGATGAACAAAGACAGAATTATGGCCTATATCGACAATCAGTCAGAAATCAAAAAATGTGTGGAAACACAGTTCCCGTTTTTTATCGCACATGAATATCATCGTTTTTATGAATTGTTGGAAAAAGGCCAGCTCTTTGGCGCGTTTTTTGAAATGAAGGATGTGCTGGAAGTCCTTCTTAAGTTCCCGATACTTGTTGGTACAGCTTATATCGAAAGCAAAAGGGAGCCGGAGGAAGGAAAGTGCTGTCTTGAGGCATTGATTGCACATCCGTTGAGTCTTGGCCAGTGGGCAGCTTATGGGAATGATCTGCGCAAAATCCTGCAGAAGGATGAGGCGGCAAAACCGCTTTATCAGGTACTGAGGAGTATTTTGCAGTTATATAATCGCACCGGTGTTGTGAACTGGCGTAATACAAGGATCGGTCACGGTGCTGTGGCCGGAGATATTATGCAGTACGCAGAAGATTTCAAAAAGTATTCGACAGCCATCAACAAACATTGCATGGAAACGGAAAGTTTTTATACAGAATTGAATATCATGCTGGGTGGAAAAAAACTGAAAGGGTATTCGCTCCCTAAATGGGACGAAATAACGGTGTGCAGTTTTGAAGGACAGACGCTGGAGGCATCCTTTAGTCAGTTGATCTTTGATCTGCGTCCATACATATTTGTTCAGGAAGGAGACATATATTTCTTTGATAGTATGAATTCCTGGCGTCTTGTGATAGATGCCCTGGATTATGTGAAGGGAAGAAAAATTGTCGTGCAGTCAGAGTTCTTCTTAAAAAAATATCGCGAATTAACAGGAGAAGGGAAATATTTGCCGGAAAATTCGGTTTCAGATGTTGTTTTTTCATCAGATAATCAATATCTGAACGAGCTGAATCTTGCGGAGAATTTCACATCGATGGATAATCTGGATGGGTGGCTGGCGCATTGCCTGAATGATTATGACCGCGGCGTCTTTATGTTGAAGATGGAACGAGGCATGGGGAAAACCGCTTTTGTCAGCAGCATTGATCAGTTGATTCATGGTGATGACAGCCGGGACGAATGGATGGATGTGGTAGTACGCTGTTATTATTGTAACCGTTTGGAATTTCGCAGTACCAATGATTTTGTCGCAGTCTGCAATACGGCCTTATTTTCTAAAAACAGAGATGCACAAAAGAATATTGAAGGCAGTGAGAAGGAATTGCGTACATTGTCGTTGACGGGTAAAGATCCGGCACAGCAAATGGCAGATTATCTGGAATTTTATCAGGAAATTTATGATAAAATGCAGTTTAAGGAAAAACTTCTGCTGGTGATTGATGGCCTGGATGAGATCACTGCCGACCGGATTTTGGAAACGGGACATACAATCTTTGACTATATTCCGGCACCGCAGCAGCTGGCAGAGAATGTCTATATATTATTGACCTGCAGAACCGGTGAGGAGGAACCGTTGAGTCAGTTTGTCAGTCAAAGGATAGAACATTTAAGTTTGACAGAAAGCTATACTGTGGACAGAAAAAGCACAGAGCACGAGGAGAATCTTCAAAGATATCTGAAAAAAATACTGCCTTCCACAGCGTATGATCAGGCAGAGGCGATTATCAACCGGACAGGCAGAAATTATGTCGGCTTGAAGCTGTTTGTCAGTCTGATGGGGATGGAGATCAGCGTCAGAGATTTGTTGGAAATGGACAATGAATATAGACTCAGTTTATTTCTTCAGAAGCTTCAGGTGATTTATGGTGAAAAAGTGTTTAAAAAGACAATACAGTTTCTGACATTGATTGTTAATGCGTATACACCGCTTTCTCTGAGTCAGATTACTTTTCTGATGGGATACAGAGAAATGCCGATGGAAATGTTGACGATTATGTATGAACTGGGGTGTCTGCTCGATTTGAAACGCACAGAAACCGGCACAAAAATCCGTTTGGCCAATGAGACATTCAGACAGCATTTGCGGGAAAATTATGCGGATATGATGCAGGCACAATTGTCGGACTGGATTCAAATGATACTTGTACAGGGCAGCAAGGAACTGGATAATGGTGCTTCAGCAGATTTATATAAGAATGAAGGGGCCATTTACCTGTATGGCAATATCATGAAGTATGTGGAAGAATGGGCTGCAGAAGCACAAAAAGCGGTTGTATATACGAATGCTTTTGCCGGTGCCATTTATCAGTTTGAAGGAAAAGTAGACGGCAGGAATCATGGTTATCAGGGGGTCCTTCTGGATATCGGCATGACCTCCGGTGCGATTCAAATCTATGGGCGTCTGGAAGCAGACAAGCAGAAAGTGGATTGGTTGAATTATGCGTATTGCTATAATAACAGAGCTTATCATAAGGGAATTACTTTATCCGATGCAGAGGGTGGAGAAAGGGATTTAGCTCGGGCTTATGAGATTGTATCCGGCATGCCGGAGAGGGATGCAAAAGTTTTGTCGGCCATGGGTACTTTTTCCAATAATATGGCAGCTTTGATGAGCAAATGGCACTACCCATTAGCGGAGGCTTCTGTGTGGAGCCATCGTTCTATAGAGGCAAGAAGACAGTTGATGTATCTGGATTTTGCGGAAAATGCGGAAAATTATATGCAGTCGTTGTTGAATTATGCAGGACTTTTATGTAAATATGGAGCAATGGACGAATTAGCGTCTCTGTATCAGGAAATCAACACCATCTGTGATGAAATCAACGCACAATATCCGGATGCATATGGAATGTTGCGGCCAAAGGGCAATCGTGTGAATTTTGGTTATGTATTTCAAAGGGCAAGTATGCGGACGAAATATGCACAAAGCCTTGCTGAGAAAGGGAAGACAATGGCAGGTGATAGCGATTGTTATGAAAAGGCAGCAGGACTTTATGAGGAGAGTCTGACAGAGTTGAGAGAACTTCTGGCATTTACAGGCGGCGAACAAATGGCAGTCCATGAAGCGTTGTATAAAGCCTGTTTTTATCTTGGCAGAATATATGTCCTTCTGGAGCAGCAGGAAAAGGCCGATGCCTGCTGGAATGAGTCTTTTATGCATATTCATAAACTGAAAAGCCGCGGTAAGTTATACCAAAATGGTGTTTTAGAGGAAATCAAAGGGATGTTTCCTGAAGCGGTGCAATGATAAGGTCGTTTTGACAACAGGAGAACAGGAGGGATGAAGCAATGAGCAGCAATAAAATGGATGAACAGGAAGAAAGATGGGGAAAGCGCAATAAGGAAAAAGCTGAGATTCAACAACTGTATGAATTCAATGAGAAGCACTTTGATCAAGGCAGTGAAGCGTACGGTCAATTGATAGCAGCGGTGGAAAACTATTCATCAAAGGCTATCTGGGCGGTTTTGAATAACTCACCATACAATACCAGAGAGGACTACGAAGATGTAATTATGCGGGGACGTGAGAGCTTTCTGCAGGAAAACAACAATGTTTTCTTTAATTATAAAAACAAGGAAGATGTCCGGAAGACAGTGATGTTTTCGGATTATGCCCGGGGAATGTATCAGAAAAAAGCATTTGATCATATTAAGAAACGCAAAAGAAACAGTGAAGTAGATCCTGTGCCTGAGGATATTTATATCGAAAACGGATATAACAATCAGATACCAAGTGCCGGAGAAGTGCTGATTGATTATTATGCAAAGGCAGTGATGAATTCAGACGCCAATCCGTTTCATATTATTTTCCTGTGCTACTCGAAAATGCTGCCGGTTGTGCTGGGAGAAACTCGATGCAATTCTGCGGATGGATGGGCCTGGGAGCATATGCAGGGAAAGACGATGTTCCGGCTA
>OLOL01001472.1_pt1 | contig 20048 bp, 17 predicted proteins | sample 1673081 | NCBI WGS metagenome assembly OLOL01 (sample SAMEA3136753, study PRJEB25190) | human gut metagenome
GCTCAGTATTTTTCGTCCAGCACCTGAATCAGGGCGGCGATGGCGTTGTCGCGGCAGTCCGGCAGCCTGTGTACCTGGGGCAGGGCCAACACCTGGGGCAGCGCGTTGGCGGGGGCGAAGGCCATACCCGCCCAGTTCAGCATGGAGATGTCGTTGGCGTGGTCCCCTACGCAGGCCACATTCTCCTGCCGGATGCCCAGCAGCTCCGCCAGGCGGCGGACCATGCCGCCCTTGTTGGCGCCCTTGGCCGTCAGCTCCACCAGCGAGGAGCTGCTGGCCACGATCTCATACCGGTCGTACCAGGGCTGGGCGCGGAGGAAGTCCAGCAGCGCCGGCTGATTTTCCGGCTCCGTGGAGAAAAGGGCCTTGCTGATGGGGGACGGCACCTCCGTCATGCTGTCCACGAACACCGTGGGCGAATGGGTGATGTGCAGGTGGCGGCGGGTCACATCGTTGGGCTGCAGGGCGTGGATGTCGTTGTTGTCGTGATACAGTTCCACCGCCGAGAACGGCAGGGCGCCGATGACCTGCTGGATGCAGTCCTTGGCCTCGTCCGGCAGAAACGCCTCACACAGGTATTTTCCGGCGGGGAAGTCGTAGATGGCCGCGCCGTTGAACAGGATGGTGGGGCCGTTCATGGGCACGTCTGCGGCCACCCGCTCGAAAGCAGGCTTGGCCCGTCCCGTGGCTACGGAGAAGATGCCGCCCTCACTCATGAAGTAGCGGATGGCCTCCTGATTGGCGTCGGGCACCGGCGGCATGGGCTGGCACAGCCGCAGCGCTTCCTCGGTGTAGGTCAAAGTGTTGTCATAGTCACTGGCCAGCAGCAGGCCGGTAAATTTTCCCATGGTGATCAGACCTCCGAGCCCGAAGTGGGCTTATTGCCGCCGCTTCCGCCGCGGCGGCGTCCGCCCCGATGACGGGGGCGCTTTTTCTGCTCGCCGCTGCCGTTCTGTCCCTCCGGCTGGGGCTTCCTGGGAGGACGGGGCGCTGCGGGTGGGGTATTCGTAATATCAGCACTGGTATTGGCGCCGGCCGGTGCGCCGCTTCCGCCGCGGCGTCCACGGCGGCGACTGCCGCCCTGACGGGGGGACTGCTTGTCCCCTGCCGCAGGTCTATCAGCCTTTTCCGGCTTATCGGGCTTAGCGGGACGCTCCGCCTTGGCGGGCTTGTCCGGACGGGCAGACTTCTCGGTCCGCTTCTCCGGCGCGGCAGCACCCTCGGACTTTTTGCCGCCGCGTCCGCTGCGGTTCCGGCGGCGGCGCTTCTCACCGCCGTCCTCGCCGCACTCCGACGGAGGCGTGAAGTCGCTGATGAAGCTGATGGGAGGCATATCGTCCTCCTTCTCCGGTTCCACGTACCGTTCCGGCCGCCGGTCGGGGATAACGATGCCGTCGCGGCTGCCCTTGCCGTTGCGCAGGACGCACACCTCGCAGTTGTGGTAGCAGCGGGAGCCGTCGGTTCGGTCATCCAGCCGGACATTTACCGTCTCCTTCAGCAGGTTCACGTCGCTGACGTTGCCCGGGCCGTCCGGCGTCAGCACGAAGGAATCGTTCTTGGGCATGCGCTTCACGGCGTCCTCGTAGGCGTCCTGCTCGTACTTCAGGCAGCACATCAGGCGGCCGCAGGTGCCGGAGATCTTGGTGGGGTTCAGGGACAGGTTCTGGGTCTTGGCCATCTTGATGGACACCGGCAGGAACTCGTCCATAAACTGGGCGCAGCAGAAGGGCCTGCCGCAGATGCCCAGTCCGCCCAGCATCTTGGCCTCGTCGCGGACGCCGATCTGCCGCAGCTCGATGCGGGCGCGGAACACGCCGGCCAGATCCTTCACCAGCTCGCGGAAGTCCACGCGGCCGTCGGCGGTGAAGAAGAACAGGATCTTGGAACCGTCGAAGCTGCACTCCACCCGCACCAGCTTCATCTCCAGCTTGTGCTGGGCGATCTTCTTCTGGCAGATCTCGAAGGCCTCCTTTTCCCGCCCGCGGTTGTAAGCGGCGGTGTGGCGGTCGTTATCGGTGGCGATGCGCAGTACCGCCCGCAGCGGCTGCACCACCTGCTGGTCCGGTACCTCATGGTTGCCCTGACTGCACTGGGCGAATTCGGGGCCCTGGGCCGTCTCCACGATGATGTCCTGACCGGCCTCCACCGTCAGCTCCCTGGGGTCAAAGAAATAGGTTTTGCAGCCGCTGCGAAAGCGGACGGAAACCACAGTTGTCATAGAAGTTCCTCCCATTCTACGGCGAGGGCACCAAGAACATGGCCCGCGCCCACATTGTATTCACATTCGCCGCTGTATTTCTCCAGCAGCGCCGTCAGCTGCCGGAGCTGTCGGGCCGTCAGGCCACGGGCCAGCGCCTGGGCCGTCTCGCCGCAGGCGGGGTCCGGCGTCTGCTTGCCCATCTGCAGCAGCAGTGCCTCCGCCGCGGCGCACCACGCGCTCCGCAGCACGTCCCGCAGCTCCTCCCGCTTCATCCGCCGGTTCTCCAGAGCCACCAGATACGTTGTCACCGGCAGCACCTTTCCCCGGGCGAAGGCGCGGCACAGCTGCTCTGCTTCCGGCGGCAGGGCGTCCTCCGACACGGCATCGTACTTCAGCAGCACGCAGCGGGAGCGCACCGTCTCCAGCAGCGCCGAGGGGCTGTCCGTGCAGAAGACAAAGGCGGCGTAGGGCGGCCCCTCCTCCACGATCTTCAGCAGCACGTTCTGGTCCCGCTCGTTGAGCTGATGGCTGTCGGCGATGATGTACACCTTCCGCGCCGCCTCGTTGGGCCGGATGTACACATCCTGCCGCAGGGCGCGTACCGCGTCCACCGTCAGCTCCCGATGCTCCGTGTCGCGTACCACCGTGACGTCGGGGTGGATGCCCTCCAGCACCTTGCGGCAGTGGCGGCATCGGAGACAGGGCTTGCTCTCCTCCTCGCAGACGTGGGACGCAGCGATGAACCGCGCCGCGTCCAGCAGATCGCCGTCGCCGGAGAGCACGATGGCGTGGCTCAGCCGTCCCTGCTCCGCCGCGCGGCGTACCGCCCGGGCCAGTGTGCTGTTTTCTGCCGGAAGCTGGGCCATGGCGCTCTCCTTTCCTCTGCGGGGCCTGACAGCCCTATTATTCTAATGTATCAGTATAACACAGGAAAAGCGGGACAGGCAAGTTTTATTCGCAGGATTGCGGGGAAAATGTTTCCTGTGACCCTCTTTCCCACCATGAATAGAAACCAATTGCAAAAAAACAGAAAAATTTGGGAATAGGCTTGCTTTTGGAGGGAAATATGACTATAATAAGAAACGTTCTCATCGTTTGGTACAACTATATTGATAGATGGAGGGACTACCATGAGCAAGAAGTATTGTTACCTGTTTACCGAAGGCAACGCGAAGATGCGCGAGCTGCTGGGCGGTAAGGGCGCGAACCTGGCTGAGATGACCAACATCGGCCTGCCCGTTCCCCAGGGCTTCACCATCACCACCGAAGCCTGCACCCAGTATTATGAGGATGGCCGCCAGATCAACGCCGAGATCATGGCCGAGATCATGGAGTATATCGAGAAGATGGAGAAGATCACCGGCAAGAAGTTCGGCGATCACGAGAATCCCCTGCTGGTCTCCGTCCGCTCCGGCGCCCGCGCTTCCATGCCCGGTATGATGGATACCATCCTGAACCTGGGCTTGAACGAGGACGTGGTGGATGTCATCGCCAAGAAGTCCAACAACCCCCGCTGGGCCTGGGACTGCTACCGCCGCTTTATCCAGATGTACTCTGACGTGGTCATGGAGGTCGGCAAGAAGTATTTCGAGCAGCTGATCGACGCCATGAAGACCAAGAAGGGCGTGACGCAGGACGTGGAGCTGGACGCCGCTGACCTGAAGGAGCTGGCCATGCAGTTCAAGGCCGAGTACAAGGCCAAGATCGGCGAGGAGTTCCCCACCGATCCCAAGGAGCAGCTGGTGGGCGCCATCAAGGCCGTGTTCCGTTCCTGGGACAACCCCCGCGCCAACGTGTACCGCCGCGACAACGACATCCCCTATTCCTGGGGCACCGCCGTCAACGTGCAGTCCATGGCCTTCGGCAACATGGGCGACGACTGCGGCACCGGCGTTGCGTTTACCCGTGACCCCGCCACCGGCGAGAAGAAGCTGATGGGCGAGTTCCTGACCAACGCCCAGGGCGAGGATGTGGTGGCCGGTGTGCGTACCCCCATGCCCATCGCTGAGATGGCCCAGAAGTTCCCCGAGGCCTATGACGAGTTCGTCAAGGTCTGCAACATCCTGGAGGATCACTACCGCGACATGCAGGACATGGAGTTCACCGTGGAGCACGGCAAGCTGTACATGCTGCAGTGCCGCAACGGCAAGCGGACCGCTCCCGCCGCCCTGAAGATCGCCTGCGACCTGGTGGACGAGGGCATGATCTCCGAGCAGCAGGCTGTCGCCATGATCGATCCCCGCAATCTGGATACCCTGCTGCATCCCCAGTTCGACCCCAAGGCCCTGAAGGCCACCGAGCCTGTGGGTAAGGCTCTGCCCGCCTCCCCCGGCGCTGCCTGCGGCAAGATCGTGTTCAACGCCGAGGACGCCAAGGAGTGGGCTGCCCGGGGCGAGAAGGTGGTTCTGGTTCGTCTGGAGACCTCTCCCGAGGACATCGAGGGCATGAAGGCCGCCCAGGGCATCCTGACCGTCCGCGGCGGTATGACCTCCCACGCGGCCGTTGTGGCCCGCGGCATGGGCAAGTGCTGCGTCTCTGGCTGCGGCGCCATCAACATGGACGAGGCCAACAAGCAGTTTACCCTGGCAGGCAAGACCTACCACGAGGGCGACTGGATGAGCCTGGACGGCTCCACCGGTAATATCTACGACGGCGCTATGCCCACCGTGGATGCCAATGTGGGCGGCGATTTCGGCCGCATCATGGCCTGGGCCGACAAGTTCCGCCGGCTGAAGGTTCGTACCAATGCCGACACCCCCGCCGACGCCGCCCGCGCCCGTTCTCTGGGCGCCCAGGGTATCGGCCTGTGCCGCACTGAGCATATGTTCTTCGACGGCGACCGTATTGCCGCCATCCGCGAGATGATCTGCTCCGACACCAAGGAGCAGCGCGAGAAGGCTCTGGCCAAGCTGCTGCCTATGCAGCAGGGCGACTTTGAGGGCATCTACGAGGCCATGGAGGGCTGCCCCGTCACCATCCGCTTCCTGGATCCCCCTCTGCACGAGTTCGTTCCCACCGAGGAGGCGGACATCGAGCTGCTGGCCAAGGATATGGGCAAGACCGTAGCCGACATCAAGGCCATCATCGCCTCCCTGCACGAGTTCAACCCCATGATGGGTCACCGCGGCTGCCGTCTGGCCGTCACCTTCCCGGAGATCGCCGTCATGCAGACCCGTGCCGTCATCCGCGCCGCCATCAACGTCCAGAAGAAGCACCCCGACTGGAATATGGTGCCTGAGATCATGATCCCCCTGGTGGGCGAGGTCAAGGAGCTGAAGTTCGTCAAGGACGTGGTGGTCAAGACCGCTGACGAGGAGTTGGCTGCTGCCGGTATGAACATGAAGTACCTGGTGGGCACCATGATCGAGATCCCCCGCGCTGCGCTGACCGCTGATGCCATCGCCACCGAGGCGGAGTTCTTCTCCTTCGGTACCAACGACCTGACTCAGATGACCTTCGGCTTCAGCCGTGACGATGCCGGCAAGTTCCTGCCCGCCTACTACGACAACAAGATCTACGAGAGCGATCCGTTCGCCCGGCTGGATCAGGTCGGTGTGGGCAAGCTGGTGGATATGGCTTGCAAGCTGGGTCGCGCCACCCGCCCCGACATCCATCTGGGCATCTGCGGCGAGCACGGCGGCGACCCCTCCAGCGTGGAGTTCTGCCACCGCGTGGGTCTGGACTATGTGTCCTGCTCCCCCTTCCGCGTGCCCATCGCCCGTCTGGCCGCAGCGCAGGCTGCCATCAAGGACGCCAAGTAAGGGCTCGATTTCCCGCATAATCATAATACCAGGCGCCCGGCTATCGGCCGGGCGCTTGTGTTTTGGGTGGAAGCATGGTAAAATATAATAATAGATCAACAAAAGCAGACAAACGGGGTCGTATTATTTGCTGGAGGGATCGTATGGAAAGACGAGGGGATAAGGTCGATATTGTGCAGAGGGTGTCCTGCTGGATATCGGATATGGCGTTTGCCAGGTTTAAGAGCTTTAGTGATCGTGTGCTGGGAATACAGATCGATGAGATTCCGACTGTGGAGAGCATCCTTATGCGGCAGAATTTTTCGGTCGTATTTTATGCAGCTATTCTGTTTATACTGACCAACGGGATCTACCTGGTCAAGAACATCGCGGCGCGCTCGATGATCCCCATTGACATGGTGCCGCTTTACATGATGATCGGCGGCTCGCTGGCGATGCTGGTGTTTACGATCGCCTATAAAAAGCGTGGAGGAGAATACGATGCGCCGCCGGCGCGGTTTGCGCTGCTGGCCTACTATGGGGTGGTGATCGCCAGCGTTACCGTCTTTATGGTCTCCTGCAACTTTCACCGGGTCGGGTTGTCCATCTCCATGTGCTATCTGTTTGCGATCATGATCGCGCCCACATACCGCCGTGTGGATACCGTGGCGGTATGTGTTCTGATATTGATCAGCTGGTGGCTGCCCGGACAGCTTCCCTACGCGGAGAACTATGATCTGTTCAAGCATTTCCTGCTGCGATTTTCCATCATTGTAGGTTTTATCGTGCTGCGGTCCATCTTCCTTCGGCAGTCTGCCAACGAACGGCACATCAAGGAAATGGGTCACGCTTTCATCAAGCTGGCCTACAACGACGTGATGACGGAAACACTGAATAAAAAGGCGATGGAGACGTATGGCACGTTCATTGCCGATAAAACCGCGCCGGAACGGGTCAGCGTCATTATTTTTGACGTGGATGATTTCAAATCGTACAACGACAACTACTCCCACATGAAGGGCGACGAAGCGCTGCGGCGTGTGGCCGGAAGCGTGGTCGGGGTGTTGGCGGCGGCTGACCGGTATCTCTTCCGCTTTGGAGGCGAGGAGTTCGTGGCGATCCTGCCGGATATCGGTGAGGAGGAGGCCCGCCGTATCGCCGGTGCGCTTCTTGACGCGGTGCGCGCCGCGGCTGTTCCAAGAGAGGACCTGCCGGACCGGCACATTGTTACGGCCTCTTTCGGTGTTGCGTGCGGGACAGGCCGGGAATTGAAGGACTTTTCACTCATCGCAAAGGCGGACAGGCAGCTGTATATCTGCAAAAACAACGGAAAGAACTGTGTGGCGGCCAGCGGCGCCATATACAGATGAGGTACGCAGGCGCCCGGCTATCGGCCGGGCGCTTGTGTTTTGCGGGGAAATATGATAGGATGACAATACAAAGAAGCAGCAAAACATGATAGGATGACAATACAAAGAAGCGGGAAAATATGATAGGATGACAGCACAAAGAAGCAGCAAAACATGATAGAATGACATTACAAAGAGGCGGAAAAACTGATAGGATGACAGGACAAGGAAGCAACAAAACATGATCGGATGGCGATACAAAAAAGTAACGGAGGGGATACCGCTATGTACGAACTGATACAGCTTACCGAGAGGACGTATTACATCAAGAGCCCCACCAACATCGGCCTCTTCCGGCTGGATGAGAAAAACGTCTGCCTGATCGACAGCGGCAACGACAAGGACGCGGGGCGGAGGATACGGCAGGTGCTGGACGCCAACGGCTGGCAGCTGACGGCGATCTACAACACCCACGCCAACGCCGACCACATCGGCGGGAACCGGTATTTGCAGGGACAGACGGGCTGTAGGATCTACGCGCCGGGAATCGACTGCGCGTTTACCCGGCACCCGGTGCTGGAGCCGTCGTTTCTCTACGGCGGATATCCGCCCAAGGACCTGCGGCACAAGTTTCTGCTGGCACAGGAGAGCGACGCGGCGGAGCTGACGGCGGACAAGCTGCCGGAGGGCTTTGCGTCTATCCCCCTGCCCGGACACTTTTTCGACATGGTAGGCTTTCGGACGCCGGACGACGTGGTGTTTCTGGCGGACTGCCTTTCCAGCCGGGAGATACTGGACAAGTACCAGATCGGCTTTATTTACGACGTGGCCGGGTACCTGAAAACGCTGGAGCAGGTGCAGACCATGACCGCGAAGGTATTTGTGCCCGCGCACACGGAGGTGACGGAGGACATCGCCGATCTGGCGCAGTACAATATCCGAAAGGTGCATGAGATCGCGGAGAGGATCGTGGACCTCTGCGCCGCGCCCCGCGGCTTTGAGGACATCCTGCAGCAGCTGTTTGCCGCCTACGGGCTGACCATGAGCTTTGAGCAGTATGTGCTGGTGGGCAGCACGGTGCGGTCCTATCTGGCGTGGCTGAAGGACACGGGGCGGCTGACAGCCCTGTTCGAGGACGGCTGGATGCGCTGGGCGCGGGTGTGAGCGCCAACGGAATACGGAAAAAACAAGCGCCCGGGCGCTTGTTTTGCGGCGCGTGCCGCAGGGGGGAAGAAATTTGTGAGAGAGGGATGTGTCAGTTAGTTGTACTTCTCCAGGTACTTGCCGAACTCCTCCAGGCCGGCCTTCAGCACCTGGGGATCGCGGAAGGCGCCGTAGCCCACGCGGATGGTCTTGGGCATATCGAAGTAGTCGCCGGGGACCACCAGGATCTGCTCGGTGGCCATGGCGTCCTTGGCCAGGGTCTCGGAGTCCACGTCGTAGTCATAGTCGATCAGGCAGGTGGTGCCCATGGCCTTGGCGCGCAGGTGCAGGTGGGGCTGGGAGGCCACCCAGTCCTCCACGATCTTGCGGTTGGGCTCCAGAATGGAACGGGCGCGGGCCCACAGGGCCTGGTAATGCTCCAGCGCGATGGAGGCGATGATCTCGTCCCAGATGCCGCAGCAGATGGTGTTGTAGGAACGGCGGGTCTTCATGACCTCGTACATCTCGTGGTCGCGGCAGACGATACGGGTGCCGGCCATGGAGTACATCTTGGACATACTGCTGATGGAGATGGCCTTGTGGTAGCCGTAGTCCAGAATGGAGGGCATATAGTTCTCGTCCAGCCCGCGATAGACCTCGTCGCAGAGGATCCAGGCGTCGTGCTTGGCGGCGATGTCCACGACCTTACGCAGGCCCTCGTCGTACAGGGTCACGCCGATGGGGTTGTTGGGGTTGGTCAGGACGATCATCTTGGTGTTGGCATCGCAGGCCTTGTCCAGGGCGTCGAAATCCAGCTGATAGTTATCCTCGGCCTTCAGCTGGACCACGCGGGTCTCGATGCCGCTGCCCTTGGGGATATCGTAGTGCTGCTGATAGGAGGGCTTGATCACCACGCAGTTGTCACCCGGCTCCAGCACGCTCATCAGCACCAGGTCATTGGCGCCGGTGCCGCCGTGGGTGATCATGACTTCCTCGGGCTTCACATTGCCCTTGGGGTAAATGCCGGCCACCGCCGCCTTGATCCGGGGGGAGCCGGTGGCGTCGCCGTGGTGATAATGCAGGCTCATGGTACGCATTTCGTTCAGGAAAGCGTCCAGATCCTCGCCGGTCAGGTCAAACAGCTCGTCCATACGAAGGGCGCTGACGCAGCTGCTGCCCAGATTGATACGGGCGAGAGAGTCCATGGGATTCAGCCACTCTTCCACACCAAACCATGCCAGTTTCATTTTATTGTCCTCCTCATTTCGTCTGTTTTGTAGGGTAAGCGGATATATTCCGCGGGGTTACAGGTCGGCCTGCAAGCCCACGCCCTCGGCCAGTGCGCGGTCGATGGCTACCTTGGCGGCGGCCAGATCCAGAATGTACAGGCCGGTGGCGTCGAAGATGGTGGTCTGCGTGTCGCTGGTGCGGCCGGGGACCTTGCCGTCGATGAGGTCACCGATCTCGCCGGTGATGTCGTCGGCACTGATGACGCCCTGCTTGATGGGCAGCTCCATCTCGCCCACGCGGATGCACTGGGCGCGGTCGTCGGCGTAGAAGGCGGCGCCCTGGAAGATGGTGCTCTCGATCTCCTGCTTGGATTCCATGTCGGAGCCCAGGCAGCTCAGATGGGTGCCGGGCTTCAGCCACGCCTTCTGGATGATGGGCTTGCGGGAGGGCGTGACGGTGATGATGGCGTCACTGTCGCCCACGGCGGCGGCCATATCCAGCGCCGGCAGGAACTCCACGCCGGAGGCGTCGATGCCGAAGTCATCGGAGAGCTGCTGGGCAATGTGGGCGGCGAACTGCACCGCGTTGTCGGGGAACATGGGGTCGGCGATGTAGACCTTATCGATGGCCGGACGCAGCAGCAGCGTGGCGGCGATCTGGAAGGGGGCCTGCTTGCCGGCACCCAGGATGAACAGGTGCTTGGCGTCCTTACGGGCCAGCAGGTCCACACCCAGCGCGCCGGCGGCGCCGGTACGCATACAGGTGACGTAGGAGGCGTCCATGACGCTGACGGGAATACCGGTGTTGGAGTCGTAGACCATCATAATGCCGTTGAAGGGCGGCAGGCCCTTTTCCCGGTTCTCGGGAAAGTTGTTCAGCATTTTCAGGCCGTGGAGCTGTACGCCCTTGATATAGCCGGAACGGATGTCCATGGCGGCGTGCTCGTCCACGAATTCATAGTTGACCAGCGGCCAGATCACGGACTTGCCCTGGGATTTCAGACGATAGACCTCGCGCACCTCCTGGATGACTTCCTTCATGGAGATGACCTGCTTGACCTGCTCGCGGTTCAAAATCAAAACGCTCATATACATCCCTGTCCTTTCGTTTTTTCGGGAGGGCGGAGAGGGGCCGCGCCGGCCGTGCTCCGCCTCAGTTTGATGTCATTGTAGCCGGGAGATGTTGCGCCGCGCGTGGGAAAAGCGTTGAATTTCCGTTGTTACTAAACATTTTAGCAAATCATGCCGTGCTTTTCAACAAACGATTTGGTACATTTGCCGCCGGGGACACAGCGCCACTGGACAGACGGCCCGCCCTGGTGTACAATACGGCCATAACACAACACGGCTTTCAACAGGAGGACGGGACGCTATGTACGCGGATATCATCATTAAAAACGGGCGCTGCGTGACCATGTGCGGCGACGGCGGGGCCGACTGGGTGGCCGCGGCGGGGAAAATGATCTGCGCCGCGGGACGCGGCGATGATTGGCAGAAGATAGTGCGCCCCGGCACGCAGGTCATCGATGCCAGAGGCGGCACGGTGCTGCCGGGCTTTATCGACAACCACTTCCATGTGATGCAGACCGCTGTGAACATGATGAGCGTGGATCTGGGCGGCGCGCGGTCCCACCGGGAGCTGGGCGAGATGCTGGCCGCCGCCGAAAAGCGGGAGGGCGCGGTGCTGGGCTGCCAGGTGGAGGAGTCGCAGTTCGAGGAAAAGCGTTTTCCGGACCGGTATGTGCTGGACAAGTATTGCAGCGACAGTCCGGTGGTGCTGTTTTCCAAGGAGTACCACGTCAGCATGCTGAACACCCACGCCCTGCTGTATTATAAGGTGCCCTTCTCCCTGGAGGGCGTGGAGCTGGACAGCAGCGGCCTGCCTACGGGCATTTTCCGGCGGAACGCCAACTATGTGCTGCGCTCCAATGTGCTGCGGAGCCTGCCGGACGAGTTCCGCATGGAGGCCATCCATCTGGCCATGTCCCGGCTGCTGGAAAACGGCATCACCACCGTGGCGGCCATTGAGGGCGGCTGGCTGTTCGACGACCGGGACGCGGAGTTCATCTACGCCCACAGCGGCGAGTTCCCGGTGGATATGCCGCTGTTCTATCAGACCATGGACCTGGCGAAGGTCTGGAAGCTGGGGCTGCGCCGGGTGGGCGGCAATATTATGGTGGACGGCACCCTGTCCAGCCACAGCGCTGCCCTGTCGGCGCCCTACGCAGACCGGCCGGACTACCGGGGACAGATCTTCCTGCCCCAGGATGGACTGGACGAGTTCGTGCAGCAGTGCTACCGGCAGGATATGCAGCTGGCGCTGTACAGCATCGGCGACCGGGCCATCGAGTCCGTGCTGCTGGCCCATGAGAGGGCCATCCGTCAGGGCGGCAGCACCGCCCTGCGCCACCGCATCGAGCACGCCATCATGGCCACGCCGGAGCAGATCGCCCGGGCGGCGGATATGAAGCTGATCTTCTCGGTGCAGCCGGCCTACGCCTATCTGTGGGGCGGCAAGGGCGGTATGTACGAGCGCCGGGTGGGCGAGCGCTATCTGCGCTCCAACGACTTTGCCGCCATGTTCGCCGCCGGCGCGGTGGTGTGCGGCGGGTCGGACAGCGACGTGACGGAGCCGCGGCCCATGCTGGGCATCCACGCGGCGGTGAACCGCGCCGTGCCCCAGTGCGCCGTGTCCGTGGAGCAGGCCATCGAGATGTACACCGTCAACGGCGCCTACGCGCTGTTTGAGGACAAGCGCAAGGGAAAGCTGGCGCCGGGATACCTGGCGGATATCGTGGTGCTGGACCGCGACATCCGCGCCGTGCCCGCAGAGCAGCTGGAGCAGACCGACGTGACCGTGACCATCAAGTCCGGGTCGGTGCTGCACAGCCGGCAGTGAGGTGACGGCCATGCTTCAGATCAGACTGTTTGGAAAGCCGCAGGTCATCTGCGACGGCACGGACATCACCCCGGAGCTGGGCAACAAGGGCTGCGCCCTGCTGTGTATCCTGTTCCTGCGGGGCGGGGACTACTACGCGCGGGAGAAGCTGGCGGCCTACCTCTGGCCGGACAGCGCCGCCAGCGCTGCCAAGTATAATCTGCGCTATACCCTGTGGAAGATCAAAAAGAGCACCGACATCGGCGAGGGCGGGCGGTCGCTCATCAAGCTGGACCGGGAGTACTGCTGCATCGACCGGGCATACGACTATATCTGCGATCTGCAGACCATCGACGAGATCGACCCGGAGACCCGGTCGGCGGACGAGCTGAAGCGGGCGTGTGACGCCTTCGGCGGCGAGCTGCTGGAGGGGTACTATTTCAACCACTGCGAGGACCTGAATGAGCTGATCCTCAGCCAGCGCATCTATTATGAGAAGCGGAAGAACCGGCTGCTGATGAAGGCGGCGGAGCTGTATGAGCAGCGGGATATGCTGCCGGAGGCCGTGGGCATTCTGGAACGGGTCATGGAATACGAGCCCTACAACGAGCAGCTGGCCCTGCGGCTGATGACGCTGTATGAGCGCGGCGGCGACCGCAGCCGTGCTATCCGGTTTTTCAACGAGTTCCGCAACCGGCTGGCCTCCAATCTGGAGATCTATCCCGGCAGCGCCATCACGCAGAAATACGCGGAGCTGAAGGCCGCGCCCGCCGCGCCGGAGGAGCCTGCGGCGGCGCGGACCGATGCGCCGGGCCTGCACGTGCGGACCTACTGCATCCGGGCGGTGCCCTGCTTCTGGATGGCGGACACAGTGGGAAAGCTGCTGGACGCCGTCGGGAACGACGTGCGGCCGGACGACCGGGTGCTGCTGCGGGTGCTGGGGGCTATACAGCCCGCTGCGGCGGTGTGTGCCGGCGCGGAGGGTGAGGTCACGGCCGCACCGGCGGCAGTGGCCCAGGCGTTTATCCGGTGGCTCACCGGTCTGGCGGCGCGGCAGCCGCTGGCGGTGCATATCCGCCGCGCCGGGGAGATGGATGACGTCAGCCGCGGTGTGCTGGAGTATCTGCTGGCGGAGCGCCCTGCCGGGTTGACGCTGCTGACAGAGGACGGCGGGGCCTTGGGCGATATGTCCAGCGGAAAATGACGACGGAAAGTGCCGGATATTTGCCGGAACACCGGGCACATCCGAACTTTAAAGCGCGAAAGCGCGTGGCGGAGTGTTTACCCCGGGTAAATATTTTTGGCGGATATGACGGTTGACGGTGGCGCCCTGTTGTGATATCTTACAGAAAACTTCGGGAAAGGAGAACGCCACACATGATGAAGCAGCTGTACAAGGCATACGCATTTAGCTTTTACTTTACCTATGCGGATAAAGTAAGAGTGATTTGTGATGCCCGGAAATGCTGCTGATGAAATGAGGACGTTCTCCCACGGAGACGCACTGACATCAAAGCCGCCCTATGGATCGCAGATCTGTAGGGCGGCTTTTTTGCAGCCAAATTTTCAAAAATACCCATCAGGAGGAACCACACCATGAAAAAGAACATCACACGGCGGCTGACGACCGCCCTGCTGGCCGCCGTCATGTGCGTGAGCATGGCCGCCTGCGGCAGCAAGACCGACGACACCAAGACGGACGGCACCGGCGATGCCGACGGCGCCAAGAAGTATACCATCGGCGTGTGCCAGCTGGTGACCCACGACGCACTGGACGCCGCCACCCAGGGCTTCATCGACGCGGTGAAGGACAAGCTGGGCGAGGAGAACGTGACCATTGACGTGCAGAACGCCGCCAACGACCAGAACGTCTGCACCACCATCGTCAACACCTTCGTGTCGAAGAAGGTCGACCTGATCATGGCCAACGCCACACCGGCGCTGCAGGCTGCCTATAACGCCACCGCAGAGATCCCCATTCTGGGTACCTCTGTTACCGAGTACGGCGTGGCGCTGGGTATCGACAACTTCTCCGGCACCGTGGGCGGCAACGTCTCCGGTACCTCCGACCTGGCGCCCCTGACGGAGCAGGCGGACATGATCCTGGAGCTGCTGCCGGAGACCAAGACCGTCGGACTGCTGTACTGCTCCGCGGAGCCCAACTCCGAGTACCAGGTCCAGGTGGTGGAGGAGTACCTGACCGGCAAGGGCATCACCTGCACCCGCTACTCCTTCTCTGACTCCAATGACGTGGCCGCTGTGACCACCAAGGCCGCCGCCGACAGCGACGTGATCTACATTCCCACCGACAACACCGCCGCTTCCTGCACCGAGACCATCGGCAGCATCGTTCTGAACGCCAAGACCCCGGTGGTAGCCGGCGAGAAGGGCATCTGCACCGGCTGCGGCGTGGCCACGCTGTCCATCAGCTACTATGACCTGGGCTACAAGACCGGCGAGATGGCCGCCCAGGTGCTCACCGGCGAGGCGGACATCGCTGAGATGCCCATCCAGTACGCGCCCGCTGCCAAGATGTACAACCCCACCATGTGCGAGGCCCTGGGCATCACTGCCCCGGAGGGCTACGAGGCCATAGAATAAAATTCAGACAGGAAGGTCTGGTGTAGCCACATGACACAGCTATTGAACGCGCTGCCCGGCGCTCTGGCCCAGGGACTGATCTGGGGCGTGATGGCCATCGGCGTATACATTACCTATAAAGTGCTCGATATCGCCGATCTGACCGTGGACGGCTCCATCTGCACCGGCGCGGCGGTGTGCACCATGCTGCTGCTGGGCGGGCAGAGCCCGTGGCTGGCGCTGCTGTGTGCCGTGCTGGCCGGTGTGCTGGCCGGCGCCGTGACAGGCCTGCTCCATGTGGGTCTGGGCATCCCGCCCATCCTGGCGGGCATCCTGACCCAGATGGTGCTCTGGTCCGTGAACCTGAAGCTGCTGGGCAAGGCCAACCAGGTGCTGCCCGCCCGCACCACTCCGGTGCTGCTGAGTCAGATGGACGTGGGTGGTGCGCTGCCGGTGCTGCTGGGCTTCTGCGTGGTGCTGGTGGCACTGCTGGTGCTGTTCTTCGGCACGGAGCTGGGCTGTGCCCTGCGGGCCACCGGCTGCAACCCGGTGATGAGCCGGGCCCAGGGCGTAAACACCGGGCTGATGAAGGTCATCGGTCTGGCGCTGTCCAACGGCGTGGTGGCCCTGTCCGGTGCGCTGCTGTGCCAGTACCAGGGCTACACCGATGTGAACATGGGCCGCGGTGCCGTGGTCATCGGCCTGGCGGCGGTGGTCATCGGGCAGGCCGTGCTGGGCCGCCGGGGCGGCCGCATGGCCGTGCAGCTGGGCGGTGTGATACTGGGTGCGGTGATCTACTACATCGTGTATCAGGTCATCATCTTCGCCGGCTTCGACACCGACCTTCTGAAAATGTTTTCCGCCGTGGTGGTGGCCGTGTTCCTGGGCGCGCCCCACGTCAAAGCACAACTGAAAGCCCATTCCCGCAGTAAGAAAGGAGACAGCGGCCATGCTAAAAATGAATAACATCACCAAGACCTTCAACAGCGGCACCGTGGACGAGCGCGTGGCGCTGGACCACCTGAGCCTGACGCTACGGGACGGGGATTTCGTCACCGTCATCGGCGGCAACGGCGCCGGAAAGAGCACCATGCAGAACGCCATCTGCGGCACCTGGCAGCCCGACGAGGGCAGCATCGAGCTGGACGGCGTCAACGTCTCCTCTCTGCCGGAGTACAAGCGCGCCCGCTACCTGGGCCGCGTATACCAGGACCCCATGATGGGTACCTCCGCCGGCATGGAGATCGAGGAGAACCTGGCTCTGGCGGAGCGCCGCGGCCGGCATCACACCCTGCGTCCCGGCATCCGCCGCGGCGAGCGCGAGGATTATCGCCGCCGTCTGCGGGAGCTGGGTCTGGGTCTGGAGGATCGCCTGACCACCAAGGTGGGCACCCTCTCCGGCGGACAGCGTCAGGCGCTGACGCTGCTGATGGCCACCTTGCAGAAGCCCAAGCTGCTGCTGCTGGATGAGCATACCGCGGCGCTGGATCCCCAGACGGCCCAGCGGGTCATGGACATCACCGACCGCCTGGTCCGGGAGAACCACTTGACCACGCTGATGACCACCCACAATATGCGCGACGCCATCCACTACGGCAACCGCCTGCTGATGCTGCACAACGGGCGGATCGTGCTGGATATCTCCGGCGAGGAGAAGGCCCGGCTGACGGTGCCGGACCTGCTGGCACTGTTCAGCAAGGTCAGCGGCCAGGAATACGACAACGACCGCGCCCTGCTGGCGTAAACGCGAAGCCGGGGACTGCCCGTGAGGACAGTCCCCGGCTCTCTGCCCTTGACGGGCTGTGCGGCGGATGGTATGATGGTGGACAAGAACGCCGGGGCCGTTCCGGCGCAGGGGAGGACGCCATGAAGAAGATAGACAACTGCGAGAATTCCACCGTGCTGGTGGCGCTGCTGCTGGCGGGCATCCTGCTGGTCATGGGCGCCTACCGGCTGTTCTCCTGGCTGTGCAGCCGGGGGCTGACGGACACGCTGACCTGGGTGCTGGGCGCGGCGGCGCTGGTGCTGGCGGCGCTGGGCCTGCTGCTGGCGAGCCGCAGCTTCCGGCGGCTGAAGGAGCTGCATCTGTAAGAGAACACCCCTGACCGGCCGGTCAGGGGTGTTCTTTCTTTACAGCTCCAGGGCCGCCGGCACGGCGTCCGGCGGGATGGGGCAGGTGTACCCGCCCGCCGTCCGCTGCCGGAACTCGGCCTTGGCGGCCTCCAGCAGCGCGGGCTGCTCCAGCAGATCGATGGCGGCGGCGCACAGCACCTTGCCGGCGTGCACGGTGGCCTTATGGGCCATGGGCGTCTTGTTGCAGGACACCACCTGCCAGCTGTGGCAGGGGACGTGGTTGGGCCACACCGCCACATGGATCTGTGCCGTGGGGCACTGATAGCTGACATCACCCACGTCGGTGGAGCCGGCGTTGAAGGCGGGGCCCTGATACAGCGGCATCAGGAAGTCGTTGAAGTGGCCGGTCTGCATGGCCTTCACCTTTTCGGCGAAGGCGGGATCGTTCTCCGCGCCCACGCCGCCGGGGACGTCACGCCCCTCGTAGGTGGCGGACAGTGCCTCCATGAAAGCGTGCTCCTCCGCCGTGCAGGGCGGTACGCCCAGCTGGGAGAAGTTGTCGTACAGCACCTGCTCCAGCGCGTGGTTGCACACGGTGTCAGACAGGCCGTCCACGAAGCGGCGCTCGATGGTGGTGTCCGTCATCAGCGCCGCGCCCTGCGCGATCTTGTCCACCCGCTGGTGCAGGGCCATGCAGTCCTTGACGAAGTTGGAACGGATCATGTACAGGACGCTGGCCTGGTGCTGCACCACGTTGGGGCTTACGCCACCTGCGTCCAGAATGGAGTAGTGCACCCGGGCGTCGCGGGGCATATGCTCCCGCAGGAACTGCACGCCCACATTCATCAGCTCTACCGCGTCCAGCGCGCTGCGGCCCCGCTCCGGCGCGGTGGATGCCTGGGACGCCAGCCCGTGGAACGTGTAGATCATCTGGATGCAGGAGTTGGTGGAGCCGGTAGTCACCTCGCTGCTGTCGCCGGGGTGCCACGTCAGCGCCGCGTCAAGGCCGTACCACAGGCCCTCCCGGGCCATATAGGCCTTGGACGCCACGCCCTCCTCGCCGGGGCAGCCGTACAGGATGACGGTGCCGCTTTTTCCGGTCTGGGTCAGATAGTGCTTCAGGCCGATGGCGGCGGCCATGGCCCCCGCGCCCAGCAGATTGTGGCCGCAGCCGTGGCCGCTGCCGCCCTTCACCAGCTCGTGGTACGCGGTGCTGCCCGCCGCCTGCGAAAGGCCGGACAGCGCATCGTACTCCGCCAGCAGGCCAATGACCGGCCCACCGCTGCCGAAGGAGGCGGAGAAGGCGGTGGGGATGCCGCATATGCCTTCCTCCACCTGAAAGCCCTCAGCCTTCAGCACCTTGACGAACAGGGCGGCGGACTTTACCTCCTGCATGGACAGCTCGGCATAGTCCCAGATGGCGTCCGCCACCTCTGCCACCAGTTCCTTCTTCTCGTCAATGGCGGCCAGCGCCGCCTTTTTTGCATCGTTCATTGTCTGCTCCTTTTTCACAGCACCTTCTTCAGGAAATCCTGAAGGCGAGGGCTCTGGGGGTGATCGAAAACATCGGCGGGGGTGCCCTGTTCGGCGATCTTGCCGGCGTCCATGAACAGCACGCGGCTGCCTACTTCTTTGGCGAAGCCCATCTCGTGGGTGACCACCACCATGGTCATGCCGGACTGGGCCAGCTCCTGCATGACCTCCAGCACCTCGCCCACCATCTCCGGGTCCAGGGCGCTGGTGGGCTCGTCGAACAGCATGACCTCCGGTTCCATGGCCAGGGCCCGGACAATGGCCACACGCTGCTTCTGTCCGCCGGACAGCTGGGCGGGGTAATCGTTGGCTCTGTCCGCCAGGCCCACGCGCTGGAGCAGCGCCACGGCCTTCTGTTCGGCCTCCGACTTGGGGACTTTTTTGATCTTGATGGGCGCCATGGTCAGGTTATCCAGCACGGTCTTGTTGGGGAACAGGTTGAAATGCTGGAACACCATGCCCATTTTCTGCCGATGGAGGGGGAGGTCCACCTTCTTGCCGGTGATGTCCACCCCGTCGAAGATGATGGAGCCGGAGGTGGGCGTTTCCAGCAGGTTCAGGCTCCGCAGGAATGTGCTCTTGCCGCCGCCGGAGGGCCCGATCACCGCGATGACGTCGCCCTTGTACACGTCCACCGTGATGCCGTCCAGCGCCTTGACGTCGCCGCCGTTGTAGTATTTCTTCAGGTCCTTGACCTGGATAAGCGTCTGTGCCATCAGATATGCACCTCCCGCTGCAGCTTCCGCTTGCGCCCATAGCCGTTGTTCCGGTCGGCCTTCTTCATTTTTCTTTCAAAGTGGCCGAACACCTTGCTGAGCACGAACGTCATAATGAAGTAGATGACGCCCACGATCACCAGCGGCTCGATGGGCAGGTATGTGGCGCCCTTGACCACCAGGTACTGGGTCATCAGGTCGCCGATGAAGAACGTGGAGCCCAGGGACGTGTCCTTGATGATCATGATAAACTCGTTGCCCAGGGCGGGCAGGATGTTCTTCACCGCCTGGGGCACCACCACGAACCACATGGCCTTGCTCTCACTGAAGCCAAGGCTCAGCGCCGCCTCCTTCTGCCCCGGATCTACCGCCTGGATGCCGGAACGGATGACCTCGGACACGTAGGCCGCGCTGTTGCAGATCAGGGCGATGGCGATGCAGAGGAACTTCTGCTTGTTCAACGCCGGGATCAGCATGGGCAGGCCGAAATAGAAGAAATACAGCTGCAGCAGCATAGGCGTGCCGCGGATGATCTCGATGTAGATGGTGGACAGCCACCGCAGCGGCGGTATCTTCGACATCTTCATCAGCGCCAGTACAGAGGCGA
>OLOL01001485.1_pt1 | contig 19925 bp, 24 predicted proteins | sample 1673081 | NCBI WGS metagenome assembly OLOL01 (sample SAMEA3136753, study PRJEB25190) | human gut metagenome
GAGCGGGCGGGCCCCCGCGCGGCCCCGCAGGGCAAAGCGCGGATTGAGCCGCGCCAGACCGCAGCCCGCAGCCACGCGCAGCGGCGAGCGGGAGCGGAGCCGCAAGCAGCAAGGGCGAGGGGCGCGGCAGGGCCCGCATACCGCTTAAGTCCCGCAGCGAGCAAAGCGAGCGCGGGACAATGGCGGCGCGACGGGGCCTTGCGCCCCCAGAGCGACGCCACCTATGCAGGCACCGAGGGCGGCAGGGGGACGCGATAGCGGCCCTGCGCCGCCCAGAAATACGCACCAGCGGAGGGCGGGACGAGCGCAGCCGCGGCAGCGGGGCGCGAGTGCGCCCGTAGCGGCCACAATATACAGTGTCCAGAAATCCGGACACCACCGCATATAGCCGAGCAAAAAAAGGTGGCCGAAGCCCCCTCTTTCATCCTTCCCACGGATACCAAATCTCCCCGCGTTCGGCGTAGTAGTCCGAAACGTACTCCACGCAGGCCAATTCTATTTCATCCATTACCGCCTTTATGCGCTGTTGCGGCGTCATCTTCCGCATCTTCATCGGGTCTACGTTGGCGTAGCATGACGCGTCTACCATGTTTCCATGGGCGGCGGCGTGGCACCGCCAGCAAAGGGTGATAAGGTTCATTGGATGGTTTGCACCGCCCCGTCCACGTGGCTTGACGTGGTGTATCTGGAGTCCGTCCGTGGAGTCACAGAGGGCGCAGCGGAAGCCGTCCCGCCGGTATACCTCTTTCCGCATCTGGTTTGGGATGTTGGCGTTCATCGTGTTTGTGGTCTTCATGTCGTGTACCGTCCTTCCTGCCGTCTTGCGGCACTGTCCGGGCACACACGAGGGCAAGCCCCTTGATGGGCGGCAGCCCATGACCGCCGGACGAAAGCCACCCTATAGCACCGTGTCCGGCGGTCGGGCTTGCGCCGTGTGATACAATGGTCAATCACGCAAGGCGGCAGCACCAAGGCCGCGGCGGTAATGCTGCATCATGAAGTTCATGACGCATTACCTGTTGCGCGTCCAGAGCATCATGAGCCGTTCCGCCGTGGCAGTCTCGCATAGTAGCTTCATAGCGGCGTACGGACTCATGCCACAGAGCATGCATTCGTCCCGAAACCGTTGGTACGTCAGGCGCGGCAGCTTTGTTGTGACGGTCTTCAGGTTCCGCAGCTGCCATCGTTGCTGAGGGGTACGCCTGTTCGAATGTTCCACCTCTACACCCCCTTTCGTAGTGGGTTCCCCTACCCAAAGGAACGACTGGTCATCAAGTTCCTTGTTGTAGGACATCCAAAATCACAAGAATCTTGTAACTATCGGTAGAAACCTGCCGCGAAAGCGGCATACCGGCCTATGTTGCCACCCGGCTGATGAAGGTCAAGGATATGGTCTTGCAGGACGCCCATCACTATCAGCCGTAAACACGAGAAAAAAGAGGAGACACTGTGCGTCTCCTCTTTTTTTATTCCACATCGTCGGCCCATTCCTGCAGCGCCGACTGGATCAGCGTATCGCCGTCGGTCAGTCCCCAGCTGTGCCACCGGGCCAGCGCACTGCGGAACGGATACACCGCGCCGCCGGACTGCGCATAGTTGCACCAGCTCTCCAGATACTCCCATTCCGGCGTCAGCGTCTCCGCGTCGTACAGCACGTAGGCCCGCAGATCCTCCGCGCCCCGCAGGCGCGACCACTCCGCAGTGATGGTGCTGCGCTGGCTGCTTCCGAAGAAGCTCTGGCTGGTGTAGCTGCCGCTGTCCAGCGCGGCGAAGTCCGCCGTGTACGTCTGTCCCCGCCGGCCGCACAGCACGCGGCCGCCGATGATATTGCCCCGGGTCCAGTTTTCGTCGTCACGCCACATCGGCCAGAGCTCCACGCTCTCCGTCAGAGCCAGCCCCTCGGGCCGCGCCGCGATGTGGTGCAGGAGCACCACCCGCTGATAGCCGTCCTGGGGCAGCACCACCGCCACGTGGATCATGGTGCAGACCTCCTCCACGTCGTAGACGTGGTAGGTATAGCGGTACGTGCCGTCCTCCTGCTTCTCCGCGCTCTGGTACTGCCAGGTATTGGGCGTATCCTCGTCCCAGACACCGGTGGTCACCACCCGATATTTGTCGCCGTCGTACCGCGTGTCGGTCTGTGTAAGCACCTCGCTTGCGCCCGTCAGACCGGCCACCTCCTCGGCAGTCAGGTCGTCCAGCACATTCTGCGGCATGCCCAGCGCCAGCAGCTCCGCCCGGATCGTCTCGTCCTGCGGCGCATCCTGACGCACCTGCCAGTCCATGGGGTACCGCTGGCCCAGCAGCATGGCCAGTATCACCGCTGCCAGCGTCACGCCCAGATACCCCCACAGCACCGTCGTCATCGAAAGGCGCACCGGTGCGGCGTGAATGGCGTAGCCGGTGTCCTCCAGCGAGCGGGAGAGCTTCACCAGATTCCGCAGGATCACGAGGTACACCGCCAGCACCGGCAGCACCAGCAGCCAGCCCTCCAGACCGATCATGGCCAGCGCCATCAGTACCGCGTAAAAGGCAGCCAGCACCCCGGCGGCGGGTGCGGACGGCTTCTCCGCACCGGCGGCGCGGGAGACGCCCACCATGCCCCGCCACAGGGCGATCAGCGTCGCCTGCATCAGCGCCATATCCGCATAGGCAAGCGTCAACCCCTCCTCCGCCGGCAGCGCCGCCAGCACCATGGCGGCGCTGCGCAGGACGGCGGCGGCAATGGACAGGCCATAGGCCCACCGCAGCGCCCGATTCTCCTGCCGCAGCGTGCGGAAGCCCAGCACCAGCAGGATGCAGCCCAGCGTGGGCAGGATGTAGTGCAGATACAGAAGCTGCAGCGTCAGCGTCTTCAGGGCGATGCCCCACACCACGCAGCTCATGGCACTGCGCCACGGGCTGACATCCGCAGGCGGCGGCAGGGTGTCGGCGCTCTCTGTCAGCAGCGCGTCAAATCGCAGATCGTCACTCACAGAAGTCACCTCCCAACAGCTCCCGCAGCTTTTGCCGCAGGCGGTACAGCCGCCCCTCCACGCCTCGCTCCGTCAGTCCCAGCTCGGCAGCCATCTGTGCGGTGGACTGGCAGTAGTAATATTTCCGGTAGAACAACGTCTGTTCCCCGTCGGTCAGGCTCTTGACTGCCCTGACCAGCAACCGGGAGCGCTCCTGCCGCAGCAGGGCATCCTCGGCGCTGCCCGCGCCGTGGGGCATATCGTCTGTCAGCGCCGTCTCCGTCCGTAGGCCGCGGGCGCGGTTGAGCGCACAGTTGCGCGCCAGCACTGTCAGCCATCCGCGCAGCGTCCCCTTGGACGCGTCGAAGCTGCCCGCCGTCTGCCACAGCCGCACCGACACGTCGGCAAAGCATTCCTCCCTGTCCCGCGCATCCGGCAGGATGGGCGCAATGATATACCGCAGCAGCGGCCCATGGCGGCGCAGCAGCGTCTGTAAGGCCGCTTCGTCGCCGGAGGCGATCCTGTCCATCAGGGATCTATCGTCCACTGTCCCACCACCCTTCGTGTCTCTCTGCCCTATTATACACGGAAAAGGCAGAAAACCCACGAAATGTTTTTTCGGAAAAGGTGTTGACATAGAGGGCCTGATGTGGTAATCTAAGTATTGCCTGATCCGCCGGTGTGGTGGAATGGTAGACACAGGAGACTTAAAATCTCCCGGCAGAAATGCCGTACCGGTTCGAGTCCGGTCACCGGCACCACCGGTACAAATTCTATATCGCGGAGTAGAGCAGTTGGTAGCTCGTCGGGCTCATAACCCGGAGGTCGGAGGTTCAAGTCCTCCCTCCGCAACCATATCGAGCGGATGTAACTGATCTCAGTTACATCCGCTTCTTTATTATCGTGTCCGGAGCGGGTTTACGCCTGCTCCGTTTCTGCTCCCGCAAAAGAATCATCATCCGCGTTGTATCCCTCCGAAAACAGCTCTTTCAGACTGTCCGACGGCTCGCAGGAAACATCCTCAATGGCGACGCCCTCACGGATGTCGGCAGTGTAGTCCGGATGGCGCTGCGTGGGATCAATATCCAGATACCCGACGAACTTGTAGCAGATGACAAGGCGTTGGGTTTTGTTTTTGCCCGTCCCCTGCGTTTCGTACACATCAGATGCTGCTCCTCCTGCATGATCCTTGCAATGGTGTCCTCGCCGTTGCCGTCCAAATACAGCTTGAAAATCTCCCTGACGACCGATGCGGCCTCCGGGTCGATGATCCAGCGCTTCTTGTCCTGCGAGTCTTTCACATATCCGTATGGGGGTTGAGCGAGCGGCTCGCCGGCCCGCCCTCGTGTATTGTGCGCAGATCGTACCTTGCGGCTGATATCCTTGGCATACAGCTCATTCATGATATTCTTGATGGGGATAAAATCGTCCATGATAAATTAGCCGACCCTCTCCTTAAAGGTTTCGTCACGAAGCTGGTCACCAAATACTACGGCCATTCTCGCAACACCAGCTCATACATTTGCCCCCAGAGAGTCGATATCCCCCTCCCATGTACCAACGCAGAGCCGCAAAGTTCGGTCAAGCACTCGGCCTGGTTGGCGATAGCCACTTTGTATTCGGTGCCGAAAATACGTATTTCCTAACAAACCCTTGTCAACCGTACAAGGCTATGTTTCTATTCGTAAGTAAATCGCAGGCAAACCCGGCGCAAGCCGGTGACGTAAAGCTAAAGGGCCCCACCGGGTCAGCCGGCTGCCGGCAACGGGCCGCCGTCATTTTTGCCGAACCAGCTGCTTTGCGGATTTTTGAAACGCAGGAGCAGACAGGCACGGAGCAATTTGGCGGCAGGATCGATCAAAGCTGCGCAGAGACCTCTCTGCGTACTTGCGGTGTCCAAAACCGGATATACTGAGCACAAAACACTTTCGGATGTGGGTGTTCCACGTCCTGAAGGTGTTTTTTTGAGGGCAGAAACAAGCGGGCAGAACTGATTTTTTGAAGGGACAATGGCCTATGAAAGAAAGAACATGGAGCCGTATGGCTGCGCTTCTGACACTGGCGATGAGCGTTTCCCTTCTGGCGGGCTCCGCCGGGAGGACCGCGGAGGATGAGAGGGAACCCATCCGGGTGTATTTGTGGACGGCGAACCTGTAGGGAAAGTACGCCCCCTACGTTCAGGCCCAGCTCCCGGACGTGGACGTGGAATTTGTGGTGGGAAACAACGATCTGGATTTCTACAAATTCCTCAATGAAAACGGTGGGCTGCCGGATGTGATCACCTGCTGCCGGTTTTCTCTCCATGACGCACAGCCGCTGAAGGACAGCCTGATGGATCTCTCCACCAGCAACGAGGCGGGTGCCGTTTACAATACCTACCTCTTCGCAGGACGTGGTCTCCAAAATGATCGCGGGAGAGTACAGCGCGGCGCAGGCGTATAAGGCATTTGACAGCCAGCTCCGTGAGTCCGGAGACGATTCTGAGGAGGCCGTCAAAGCCTTTGTGGAGGGCTGCGAGGGCGGCTTTACACCGTTTAACCGGGGCTCTCTGCCGGTAGTCAGCGGCATCGCCATGGAAGTGCAGGAGGATCACGGGACGTATACCCTGACGAAGGTCACGCGGGACAGGGAGGCGGTCCGGGACGAGGATACCTTCACCGTGGCGTGGCCTGTCTGGCTGCGGCGAAGCACATGGCGCCCCTCCTTGCGGAGGAAAGCCGCGTATTTGAAGGCGGAGACGTTCGGGTGCGGAATACCTGGACCGAATACGTCGCACAGGATGACGCTGTTCTTGCGGAGCCTGAGCCCTATATCAGCTTGAGGTAAGGATAGATGGAAGAAACGCATTACCGCGCAAAGAAAATGAGACCGGTGGGGAAGCGGAGGGCGGCTGCTTTGGCGGCGGTGCTTGCCCTGCTTTTGGGGATCGCCGCGCTCAGCAGCCTTCTTGCCGGGTAAGCGCGGTTCCTCCCATCGTTCCGCCCGGCGTTGGCAAGCGCAGAACAAGCAGAAAAAAATGCTCGTCATTGTTGTGGTTCTCCGTTCATAGAACCAGGTTGGCCTCAGTATAAGAACCTCCATCCCGATCGCCAACCGCATAATTTTACATTTTCCAGTACGGGGCAAATTTTCGTTGAAAAGTACGCTCTTTCTCCAAAGGCATCCTGGTGAAATTCAGCACTTTTCACCAAGTTCCGCAGATTTTTTCCGCCCCTTCGCCGCCGCAGAAATACGCGCTGCACGGTGCGGCAGGGCAAGGCTGCATACTTTCTCATTTCTTTTTTTACCGTGTCGTTTTCCCGAAGCTTTTGCTCTTGACATTCGTCAGATTATCCCGTATAATGCACCGAAAACAACACAAGGAGGAAATGAAAATGCGCTATCTTCTGAAGAATGCAAAGTTTTTCTCGCAGGGCGTGTTTCATTTGGCGGACGTGTTTCTTTCGGACGGAAAGATTGTTTCTATTGGTGATGGTGTTTCCCCTTCTGATGATACTATTGTTATTGATATTTCTAATATGGTTTTGTTTCCCGGCTTCGTTGATGTTCATGTTCATCTTCGTGAGCCGGGATTTTTTTATAAGGAAACCATTCGCTCCGGCACACTGGCCGCCGCGCACGGCGGCTTCGCTCACGTTGCCGCCATGCCGAACCTGAACCCCGTGCCCGACTGCGTCGAATCGCTTGCGCTCCAGCGCGCGCTCATCGAGAAGGACGCCCTCGTTCATGTCCATCCCTACGGGGCGATCACGGTCGGTGAAAAGGGTGAGCAGCTTGCAGACCTTGCGGGCATGGCACCAGACGTCATCGCCTTTTCCGACGACGGGCGCGGCGTGCAGTCCGAGAGCATGATGCGCCAGGCGATGGCCGAGTGCCGCCGTCTCGGCAAGATCCTTGCCGCGCACTGCGAGGACAACGCCCTGCTTCGCGGCGGCTACATCCACGACGGCGCGTATGCCCGCGCCCACGGGCACCGCGGCATCTGCTCGGAGAGCGAGTGGGGTCAGATCGCACGCGACGTGAAGCTTGCCGCGGAAACGGGCTGCGCCTACCACGTCTGCCACGTTTCGACCAAGGAAAGCGTCGAGGTCATCCGCGCGGCCAAGCGCCGCGGCGTGGACGTGACATGCGAAACAGCGCCGCACTATCTCGCCTTCACGCAGGACGATTTACAGGAGGACGGACGATTCAAGATGAATCCTCCCCTGCGCGATCAGGCCGACCGCGACGCGCTCATCGAGGGTCTTCTGGACGGGACGATCGACATGCTCATCACCGACCACGCGCCCCACAGCCGCGAGGAAAAGAGCAAAGGCCTTGAAAAGAGCGCCATGGGCGTTGTCGGACTGGAAACGTCCTTTGCCGCAAGCTACACGCATCTTGTGAAAAAGAGGATCCTGCCGCTTGAAAAGCTCGTCGAGCTGATGCACACCTCTCCGATGCGCCGCTTCGGCTGCGGCACGGAGATCGCCGTCGGCCAGCCCGCCGACCTGACCGTATTTGACCTCAACAGAACCTATACCGTCGACCCCGAAACATTTTTGACCATGGGGCGCGCAACGCCCTTCGCCGGCACGTGCCTCACCGGTGCGTGCAAGCTGACGATGATCGGCGGCGAGATCGTCTGGAAGGAGGACATGCTTTGATCGAAGTAACTTACACCATCGCAGAGAACGCCCTCATTGCCTCGGGCGTCTACCGCTTGAAGCTCGAGGGCGACACCTCGGCCATCACCGCGCCGGGCCAGTTCCTCGACCTTCGTCTGCCCGGTTTCTTCCTGCGCAGGCCCATCTCCATCTGCGACTGGGACGAAAAGAGCGTCACGCTCCTTTATAAAGTCGTCGGCGGCGGAACGGACTGGCTCTCCCGCTGCACGCCGGGGCAGGCGCTCGATGCGCTCTCGGGTCTCGGCAACGGCTTTGACGTTGCCGCCTGCGGCGAAACGACGCTCCTTGCGGGCGGCGGCATCGGTGCCGCGCCGCTCTTCGGTCTTTCAAAGCGCCTTCTTGCCGCGGGCAAAACGCCCGTCGCCGTTCTGGGTTTCAACACTGCGGAGGATGTTTTTTACGAAAATGAATTCAAGGCGCTCGGCGTGCAGACCGTCATCGCAACGGCGGACGGCAGCCGCGGCACACGCGGCTTTGTGACCGCCGCGCTGCCCGAGCGGTTCGACGCCGTCTGCGCCTGCGGGCCGATGCCGATGCTCAAGGCGCTCTGCGCAAAGACGGACAAGCCCGGTCAGATCAGTCTGGAAGCGCGCATGGGCTGCGGCTTCGGCGCGTGCATGGGCTGCACGATCGACACAGTGAACGGCCCCAAGCGCGTCTGCCGTGAAGGCCCCGTATTCGGGAGGGATGAGATCAAATGGTAAAAACGAACGTCACGCTCTGCTCTCTTCCGCTCGATAACCCCATTATTCCCGCAAGCGGTACCTTCGGCTACGGCCACGAGTTCGCAGAGCTCTACGATATCAACTGCCTCGGCACGTTCTCCTTTAAGGGAACGACGCGCGAGCCGCGCCTTGGCAATCCCCAGCCGCGCATCGCTGAGATGCAAAGCGGTATGCTCAACGCCGTGGGCCTTCAGAACCCCGGCGTGGACGCGGTTATCGCTGAGGAGCTTCCCAAGCTCGCGCGCGTTTTCCGCAAGCCGGTCATGGCAAATGTCAGCGGCTTTTCGCTCGATGAATACGTCGAGGTCTGCCAGAAGCTCGACACCTGTCCGCAGGTTGGCTGGCTTGAGGTGAACATCTCCTGCCCCAACGTCCACGGCGGCGGCATGAGCTTCGGCACTGACCCGAAGGCTGCCGCAGCGGTCACGCGCGCGGTGAAGGACGCGGTCAAAAAGCCCATCATCGTCAAGCTCTCGCCCAACGTCACAAGCATTGCGGACATTGCCAGGGCCTGCGAGGACGCAGGCGCGGACGGCATCAGCCTCATCAACACCGTGATGGGCATGCGGCTCGATCTCAAAACGAGAAAGCCGCTTCTTGCCAACAGCACGGGCGGTATGTCCGGCCCCGCGATCTTCCCGCTCGCCGTGCGCATGGTCTGGCAGGTCTACGAAGCGGTGCGCATCCCCGTCGTCGGTCTCGGCGGCGTGATGAGCGCCGAGGACGTCATCGAGCTGATGCTCGCGGGCGCAACGGCGGTCGAGGTAGGCGCTGCCAACCTTGTCGATCCCTTCGCCTGCCGCCGCATCGTCGAGGACCTGCCCCGCGTCATGCAGAAATACAACATCAACGATTTGAACGACATCATAGGAGGTGCCCACCATGAGTAAGGACGTTATCATTGCGCTGGATTTCGACAGTAAGGAAAAGACCCTCGCGTTTCTTGACCGCTTCACCGGCGAAAAGCCCTTTGTGAAGATCGGCATGGAGCTTTTCTACGCCGAAGGCCCCGCGATCGTGCGCGAGATCAAGGCCCGCGGCCACAAGATCTTCCTCGATCTCAAACTGCACGACATCCCCAATACCGTGAAAAAGGCCATGGCCGTGCTCTCCTCCCTCAACGTGGATATGGTCAACCTCCACGCCGCAGGTACGCGCGCCATGATGAGCGCTGCGCTTGAGGGACTCACCCGCGTGGACGGTACGCGCCCGCTCCTCATCGCTGTCACGCAGCTCACCTCCACCAGCCAGCAGAGCATGGAGGAAGAAATCGGCATTCACGCCCCGCTTGAGAATGTGGTCATCGACTATGCCAAAAACGCAAGACTCGCCGGGCTCGACGGCGTGGTCTGCTCCCCGCTTGAAGCCGGCCGCATCCATGAGACCTGCACGAAGGACTTTCTCACCGTCACCCCCGGCATCCGCTTTGCTGACGCAAAGGCGGACGACCAGGTGCGCATCACCACGCCCGCAAAGGCGCGCGAGATCGGCTCGGACTACATCGTCGTCGGCCGCCCCATCACGCAGGCGGAGGATCCTGTCGCAGCCTATCGCCGCTGCGTCAGCGAGTTCGTGGGCTAAACTATGCACTGCGACATCATCTTATTTGATTTGGACGGCACGCTGACCGACTCCGGGCCCGGCATCATGAAGGCCGGGCAGTATGCCCTGCGCGCATTTGGCATCGAGCGCGACTGGCGCGAGCTGTCGTTCTTCGTCGGCCCGCCGCTCAGCGAGACCTTCGCACGCTTCGTGCGCGCAGAGAATGTCGACGCCGCGGTCGCAAAATTCCGCGAATACTATCAGCAGGACGGCTGGCTCGACAACGCCCCCTACCCCGGCATTCCCACGCTGCTCGCGCATCTCAAAAGCGAGGGCAAGCGCCTCTTCGTTGCCACGTCGAAGCTCGACACCATGGCTGAGTGCATTCTGGAGCACTTCGGTCTTGCGCCCTATTTCGACGCCATCTGCGGCGCACCCGAGGGCGACAAGGAAGCGGGAAAAAAGGTGAACGTCGTAAAAGCCGCGCTCAGGGCAGCCGGCTGCAACGATCTTTCCCGCGCCGTCATGGTCGGCGACCGCGAGCACGACGTCATCGGCGCGCATCTTGCGGGGCTCGACGTGATCGGCGTGCTTTACGGCTACGGCAGCCGCGAAGAACTCACCGCCGCCGGCGCCGACCAAATCGCCGAAACCCCGGAGGCATTGGAAACGCTCATTCTGTCAACAAACTGACATTTTGAAAGGAGAAGAGATAGAAATGGAGCATTTGGAACGCAGCATTGCGGAGGGCTTGCTCTCCATCCGCGCAGTATTCTTTCGCCCGAACGAGCCCTTCACCTGGGCCAGCGGCATCAAGAGTCCCGTCTACTGCGACAACCGCCTGATCCTGACCGCACCCGAGGTGCGCACGCAGGTGGAAAGTGCGTTGTGCGAGATCATTCGCGCCGACTATCCCGATGTGGAGGTGCTGATGGGTACGAGCACGGCGGGCATCGCCCACGCCGCCATCGTCGGCCACATGATGGGCCTTCCCATGGGCTATGTGCGCTCTTCCAGCAAGGACCACGGCCGCCAGAACCAGATCGAGGGCCGCCTTGAGCCGGGCCAGAAGGTCGTCGTCATCGAGGACCTCATCTCCACCGGCGGCAGCGTTCTGGACGTTGTGAGCGTCCTGCGCGAAGCGGGCGCGGAGGTGCTGGGCGTTGCGAGCATCTTCACCTACGGTATGCAGAAGGGCCTTGACCGCCTCGCCGCCGCCAACGTGAAGAACCACAGCCTGACCAACTTTGACGTCATCGCCGACGTAGCGGCGAAGCAAAATTATATCCACCCCGAGGACGTTGCGCGTCTCATTCAGTTCCGCAACGACCCGTCGGATGAATCTTGGATCGGAGGAAAGAACTAACATGGAGCATTTGATCGACATTTTGCAGCTGACCCCCCAGGAGATCGACGATATGGTCGCCATGGCCAACGACATCATCGACCATCCCGACGCCTACGCACACAAGTGCGACGGCAAGATCCTCGCAACGCTCTTCTTTGAGCCCTCTACCCGCACGCGCCTGAGCTTTGAGTCCGCGATGCTCGGTCTCGGCGGCAAGGTGCTGGGCTTCTCGTCCGCCAGCAGCTCTTCCGCCGCCAAGGGCGAGAGCGTTTCCGACACGGTGCGCACCGTCAGCTGCTATGCTGATATCATCGCCATGCGTCACCCCAAGGAGGGCGCGCCGCTGGTCGCCTCCATGCACTCCGAGGTCCCCGTCATCAACGCGGGCGACGGCGGCCACAACCACCCGACCCAGACGCTGACCGACCTTCTCACCATCAACCGTGAAAAGGGGCGCTTCAACGACCTGACCGTGGGCTTCTGCGGCGACCTCAAGTTCGGCCGCACCGTCCACTCCCTCATCAGCGCCCTGAGCCGCTACACCGGCATCAAGATCGTCCTCATTTCCCCCGAGGAGCTCAAGCTCCCCAGCTACGTGAAGAGCGAGGCGCTCAAGAAGAACAACATCCCCTACGAGCAGACGACCGACCTCGAAGCCGTCATGCCCGAGCTCGACATTCTCTACATGACCCGCGTTCAGCGCGAGCGCTTCTTCAACGAGGAGGACTACCTCCGCCTGAAGGACAGCTACATCCTCACCCCGGAGAAGCTGCGCAACGCCAAGAAGGATCTCTGCATCCTGCACCCGCTGCCGCGCGTGAACGAGATCTCCGTTGCCGTGGACGATGATCCCCGCGCCTGCTACTTCAAGCAGGTCCGCAACGGCCGCTTCATCCGCATGGCGCTCATCCTCAAGCTGCTTGGTATTGAATAAGGGAGGGACTTACACATGATCATCGACGCTATTTCCAACGGTATCGTTATCGACCATATCTCCGCCGGCAAGGCGATGGAGCTCTACAACATCCTCGGCCTTGACAAGCTCGACTGCTCTGTCGCGCTGCTCAAGAACGTTTCCAGCGGCAAGCTCGGCCGCAAGGACATCATCAAGATCGATCAGGTGCTGGACCTTGACTGGGACGTCATCGGCTATGTCGACCCCGGCATCACCGTCAACATCATCAAGGACGGCGAGCGCATCGAAAAGCGCCAGCTCAAGCTGCCCGAGCGCATCACCAACGTCATCCGCTGCAAGAATCCCCGCTGCATCACCTCCGTTGAGCAGGAGCTGCCGCAGGTCTTCACGCTGACCGAAGAGAGCACGCGCACCTACCGCTGCCTGTACTGTGAGACCAAGGCCGAAAACTAAAAGAAGCCGAAAAAGAGGGAACATTACGCAGGAGATTTATGCTGGGCTTATCATGAGAACCTTGGGGCAAGCCTTTACGGCAATCCAATGAAAACAAAACGAGATTACACGTTTAAATTTCAGGCAGACGATAACTTTTTAATGGCTGTATTGCCCTCATAACCCAGAGGTCGGAGGTTCAAGTCCTCCCTCCGCAACCATATCGAGTGGATGTAACTGATTTCAGTTACATCTACTTCTTTTTTGCCAGAAAGTATTGACAATGGCATCATTCTCGAGTATATTTTAATGATTTGGCAGGAAAAGCTGAATGGGCGGCATGGGATTATTTTTAGGAGGTAATGAAAATGTATCACTTTGAGTACGTTTCCAAAAAAGAAGCCGCGCCATACAAGTCCCAGCTTATTGAACTCCTCAACAGAGTACAGGATTATGTCAGAGATAAGTTCACTTTTCAGTTTACATTTATCGGTAGTTCAAGTCGTAATATGATTACCTATGATCCCACGACTAATGTTGGTTTCGATTTCGATGTCAACATTGCTGTAAATGACGATAATGAAGATTACTCACCGGAGGAGATAAGAACAATTCTGCATGAAGCCTTCTCGCATTTTATGAGAGATTACGCTTATGCCAAATGTGAGCAATCCACACGGGTAATTTCAATGAAAGTCGTTGATCCTCGGCATTCGCGAATTACTCACAGTTGTGATTTTGCGGTTGTCTACGAAGGACAAGACGGCCAGCAATATATTCGCTTCAACAAAGTACGCAATTACTTTTCGTGGGAATTTCAAACGCAACCATATAAAGAACTCGAGTCCAGAGCCGATTACTTAAAAACTAACGGTCATTGGGATGAGGTGTTGGAAGTATATCTTGAAAAGAAAAACTCTAACGATAATTCTGACAAGCATTCCCGTTCTCTTTATGCTGAAACTATCAATGAATGTTTCAGCCGTCATTGTAATCACAAATGAATCTTATGTTGGGAGCAGGTTTACGCCTGCTCCGGTTTTGGTTGACAAAAAACCGGCCATGCGCATAAGCGCATGGCCGGTTTTTCATAGTCTGACAGCTTTATTCGCCGATCTGGTTCTCGATCAGGTCGACCAGTGCGTCCACGGCCTCCTTCTCATCGACACCGTCCGCGATCAGCGTAATGGCAGTGCCCTGCACGATACCCAGGCTCAGCACGCCCAGCAGGCTCTTGGCATTGACGCGGCGCTCCTCCTTCTCCACCCAGATGCCGCTCTTGAACTCGTTGGCCTTCTGGATAAAGTAGGTAGCGGGTCTGGCGTGCAGACCGACTTCATTCTTGACAGTGATTTCCCGTGTATACATGGAATAGCACTCCTTATACCACAATTTTTTCCGAAATGGTGAAAAACATAACTCCCATCGTGTCTATTATAGCGAAAATACCGCTCCATTTCAATGGGCATTGATACGAAATTTGTACCACCCCCTGTGGAATTCCCTGAATAATTCGTCGAATTACACAAACTCTCCGCCTTACTTCAGCTCCACCACTGTCACGCCGGCCTCGCCCTCGCCGTAGCGGCCCAGACGGAAGCTCTTAACAGCCCTGTTCTTCTTCAGCATCTGGTGTACGGCGGCACGCAGTGCGCCGGTGCCCTTGCCGTGGATAATGGTGACGGTACCCAGCTTGGAGCGCTGCGCCGCGTCCAGATAGTTCTCCACCACGCTCTCGGCCTCCAGCGTTTCCAGCCCTCGGATATCCAGCTCGGCGGAGGCCCGTGCGCCGTTACTGATCTGCACCGTGCCGCCGCTGCCGCCGGCGTGGGACTTGGCCGCCTGCTTTTTCTTCTCGGCGATCTCCTCCGCCGTCTCCAGCAGCCGCACCTGGGACGCCTTCACGGTCATCTTCATCTTCCCCGCCTGCAAAAGCAGGGTGCCGTCGCCGTTGACTGCCAGCACCGCGGCCGCCGTCCGGACACCGGCCAGCTCCACCGTGTCGCCTGCGGCGATGGGCCGGCTGGGCGCGGGAATAGGCTCCGCCGCCTCGTCATGCTGATGCAGCGCTGCCTCCGCCTCCTTCAGGCGGCGGCGCACATCGGCCTTGCCGTCGTTCACGGTCTGATAGTCGGCGCGCTGCTGCTGTTTCCGGAGCTGATCCAGCTCGGCAAACACCTGATCCGCCTGCTGCTGAGCCTGCCGCACGATGCGCCGCGCCTCGGCCTCGCCCTTGGTGCGGGCGTTCTCCTTGGCTTTCTCCATCTGCTCGCGGAAGGTACGGGCCTTACGGGCATCCTCCTCCCGCTGCTGCCACAAGCGGTCCGCCTCGTTCTGAGCCTTCTCCAGCCGCTGGCGCTTCTCCTCCAGCTGGGTCAGTACATCCTCGAACCGCACGGATTCGCTGTCCATCTGGGCCTTGGCGGCCTCGATGACGCTCTCGTCCAATCCCAGCCGCCGCGAGATGGCGAAGGCGTTGGACTTGCCCGGAATGCCGATAAGCAGCCGGTACGTGGGCCGCAGGGTCTGCACGTCAAACTCGCAGCTGGCATTCTCCACCCCCGCCGTAGTCATGGCGAAGGTTTTCAGCTCCGCATAGTGGGTGGTAGCCGCCGTCAGCGCCCCCTTGCCCCGCACGTCCTGGATGATGGCGATGGCCAGCGCCGCGCCCTCCACGGGGTCGGTGCCCGCGCCCAGCTCGTCGAACAGGATCAGGCTCCGGTCATCCGCCTGCTTCAGGATCTCCACAGTGTTGGCCATGTGGGCCGAGAACGTGGACAGGCTCTGCTCGATGCTCTGCTCATCGCCCACGTCCGCCAGAATGCGGTCGAACACCTGCACGGCGCTCTGGTCCCCTGCGGGGATGTGGAGGCCGCACTGGGCCATGAGGCTCAGAAGCCCGATGGTCTTAAGCGTCACGGTCTTACCGCCGGTGTTGGGACCGGTGATGACCAGCGTGTCGAACCGCCCGCCCAGCTCCACCGTCACCGGCACGGCTCTGGCCTGATCCAGCAGGGGATGCCTCGCCTTTTTCAGGTCGATGCCGCCGCGTTTGCGCACCAGCGGCCGCCCCGCGTTCATGGCATAGCTCAGCTGTGCCCTGGCAAAAATAGCGTCCAGCTGCACCAGCACATCGTAGTTGTAGAGGATGGTCTCCCGCGCCGCGGCGCACTCACCGCTGAGGACCCGCAGGATGCGATCGATCTCCTTGTCCTCCCTGGCCTCCAGCTCCTTCATCTCGTTGTTGGCCTGCACCACGCCCATAGGCTCCACAAACAGTGTGGCGCCGGAGGAGGATACATCGTGGACAAGGCCCGGCAGACTGCCCTTGCACTCCGCCTTCACCGGCACCACAAATCGGCCGTCCCGCTGGGTGATGAGGGCCTCCTGCAGCACCTTGGCGTAGGATGGCGAGGAGATGATGCGCTGCAGGATCTGGCGGCCCTTGGTGGCCGCCACCCGCATCTGCCGCCGGATGTCCGCCAGCTCGGGGCTGGCAGTGTCGGCGATGGTCTCCTCGTCCAGGATAGCCCCGCGGATGCGGTCCTCCAGATATTTATTGGGCCGCAGGGCGGAGAACAGCCGGTCGATGGCCGTGGGTTCCCCCTGCCGCTCCGCATCGTAGTCGCTGACCCGCCGTGTGGCTGTCAGCACGCCGGCAATATCCAGCAGCTCCCGTGTGTTCAGCATACCGCCGTGGTCGGCGCGGTTCAGCGGCTGCGCCACATCCTTCACGCCGGTGAAGGACGGGCTGCCGTGGAGCCCCAGCCGCACCTTGGCGGCGTCCGTCTCATCCAGCAGGCGGCTGACCGCATCCGGCTCCGTGGAGGGCCGCAGCCTGCGGCACCGCTCCTTTGCCTCATCGCTGACGGCCCGCTGAGCCAGCATCTCCAGCACGGCGGGCAGCTCCAGCGTTCGCATGGATTTTTCAAATAAGTCGCTCATATGTATGTCCTCATATCAAAAGGGATTTGTAGTAGTCCAATGTCCGGAAGCTCCGCTCCAGCTGTCCGGCAATAAACGCCTCACCGGCGTGGTCCAGCTCCCGCAGCGCCTCCGGTTCCAGCGTAAAGCCGTACAGCCTCCGGCTGTCGCAGTACAGCACGTGCCGCAGCGCCGCCAGACCCGCCGCCGTCAGCGGCATACTCAGGCCGCCCAACCGCTTGCACCCGCCGCAGTGTACCACGCCGTGTACCACGTCCAGCATGGGAGCTTCCGGCTCCTCCCTGCCGCACACGGCGCACCCTGACGCCAGCGGCTCGAACCCCGCCAGCGCCATGAGCCGGAACTGGAACGCCGCCTTCACCAGCCGCGGCTCCTTGTGCAGATAGCACAGGGCGTACAGCGCGTTCAGCAGCAGCGACAGGATCTCCGGCGATGTCGTCTCCTCGGCGCACACCGCCTCCGCCGCCTCCGCGAAGTAGGACGCCAGCGATAAAAGCACGATGTCCTGCCGCACGCCGTCGAACAGCTCCAGCGTGGATGCCTCGTCCAGCATATGCCAGTTTCCCCGCTTATACAGCGTCAGCTCCGAATACGCCAGCAGCTGGCTGGCGGCGGCAATACGGCTGTTTTTCCGCCGCGCGCCCCGTGCGATCAGGGGGATCTTCCCCATGTCCGGCGTCAGCACCGTCAGGATCTTGTCGGCTTCCTTTGTCTCCGTGACCCGCAGCACCAGACCGGTGGTCACTGTTTTTCCGTTTTGCATACTGCCTCCTGTTGGCCGCGCCACAGCAGATACGCCTCCGGCGCACCGGTGTCGCAGAACAGCTCCCAGTAGTCCATGGCCGTCACCTCCCCTGCTCTTAGCATGGAGGTCTGGCCTCAAATTATCGCAGGGAAAGTTTGCCGCACGGAGGTTCTGCCCCGCCCGCGTTCGTTTCGCCGCGGCGCCGTTCCCGCACATTGCAGGGGTCGGCGTCCCCGACGGCCCGTTGCTCGTTCCTTTCATGCCTCTGGCAGGGATATTTCGCGCTCCGGCGCGACATCCTTTTGCCCGCGGCGGCAAAAGGATGCAAAAACGCCGCCAAAGACCCATGGTCTTTGGAATTCCTTTACGCCGAACGTGATACGACGCAAAAAGGCCCATAGGGAATCGCTTCCACTCCTCTCCCCGCTGCCGCTCCCACGTACCGCGCTGGTGGCGTGCTATGACAGGCTCCGGTACTCGGCGATAAAAGCCGCTGCCGCTCCCGTGTTCCGCGCGGCGATGCGCTGGTTTATCGGCTTTGCGGCGGCGTGTTGGCATGCCGTTTTACAAAATGCGCTTCGTAGCAGCGTGTATTTTTTTATATTCCGCGGCCCAACTGGCCGCACCTACACTTGCTGCCAGCGGCGGCAAGTGCGCGATTTGATAATCGCCTATATCGGTAGACCCACCGACTTTCCCTGCCCACCACGTCAGCGGCAGCGAGGGTAGACCCATGGTCAATTCCATGCAGAACCTTTTCCCGCCGCATTGAAACCGGCACAAAGGAAATCCAAAAACCATTGGTTTTTGGCGGCGCTTTTGCCCACTTTTGCCGCTGTTGGCAAAAGTGGGTCGCTCCGGAGAGCGAAATATCCCCGCGCCCGAGGGCGCGGAACCCTCTCTGCCGGAGGTCCGCAGGCACGGCCTCTCTCACTCCTCGTTATACCCCTGGCTGCGGATAAAATTCACATTGTCCCGCCAGTTTTCCTTGACCTTTACCCACGTCTCCATGTACACCTTGGTGCCCATGAACTTCTCGATATCCCGCCGCGCCAGGGAGCTGATGCGCTTGAGCATCTCGCCGCCCTTGCCGATGATGATGCCCTTGTGGCTGGCCTTCTCGCAGTAGATGGTCACGTCCAGGTCGATGATGCCGCTGTCCTCCCGTTCGGAGAACTTCGTCACCTCCACCGCCGTGCCGTGGGGGATCTCCTTGTCCAGACACCGCAGCATCTTCTCCCGCACGATCTCGGCGCACACCTGGCTGTCCGCCTGATCGGTGGTCATGCCATCGGGGAACAGCTGGGGTCCCTCCTGTGCGTACTTGGCCAGCTGAGCCATCAGGTCATCCAGCCCGTCCCCTGTCCGTGCGGAGATGGGGATGATGGCATCGAAGCCGTCATACGCCTCACTGTACGCCGCGATGACCTCCAGCAGCGCCTCCTTCTTCTCCACCGTGTCGATCTTGTTGATACACAGCACGCAGGGCAGATGCTCCTCCTGAATACGCTGGAGCAGCACCCGCTCCGGCTCTCCCACATGGGCGATGGGCTCCACCAGCAGCAGCGCGCACTCCACGTCGCTCAGGCTCTCCCGCACCACCTTCACCATGTAGTCGCCCAGACGGCTGCGGGGCTTGTGCAGGCCCGGGGTGTCCAGCAGCACGTACTGGGTGCCGTCCCGATTCACCACGCCGTAAATGCGGTTGCGGGTGGTCTGGGGCTTGTCCGACACGATGGCGATCTTCTCGCCCACCAGCGCGTTGGTCAGACTGGACTTGCCCACATTGGGCCGTCCGCATACGGTGATCATCGCCGTTTTCGTAATTTTTTCCATCAGGTGATCCTCAACTTTCTTTCATTTGAGCATTTTTGTATATTCATTTCCGTTCCAGACCCAGGACGGCCATGACGGCCTCCTCCCGCGCCCGCATCCGCGCCTTTTGCGGTCCCTCGTCCATGTGGTCGTAGCCCAGCAGGTGCAGCACCGAGTGTACCGCCAGATACGCCAGCTCCCGCCGGTTGCTGTGGCCGTACTCCTTGGCCTGCGCCTTCACCCGCTCCAGCGAGATGGCCATGTCACCCAGCGGCACGAAGCCGGTGGCCACGTCCGCGTCCTCCTCTGCGGGCAGTTCGCCCTCCGCCAGCTCCAGCGCCGGAAAACTCAGCACATCCGTGGGCCTGTCCACCTGCCGCATCTCGCGGTTCAATTCCTGTATGCCCGCATCGCCGGTGACATATACGTCCACCTCGCAGGGCACGTTCACGCCCTGCTCCGTCAGGGCCGTGCGGATGACCTTCCTCAGGAAGCTCTTTGTGCTGTCGCTGACCCCCGGCACGTCCGCCGTCACAGGGATATAGTGTCGTTTCATTTCTTTTTCTCCTCAAATTTCGCGTAAGCCTCGATGATACGCTGCACCATGACGTGGCGCACCACGTCCTCCTTGGTGAGCTTGCAGATGGCCACGCCCTCCACATCCCGCAGCACCTTCATGGCCTCCTTCAGGCCGCTGATCTTGTCGGCGGGCAGGTCGATCTGGGTCACGTCGCCGGTGATGACCACCTTGGAGCCAAAGCCCATACGGGTCAGGAACATTTTCATCTGCTCGCGGCTGGTGTTCTGGGCCTCGTCCAGAATGATAAAGCTGTCGT
>OLOL01001488.1_pt1 | contig 19900 bp, 18 predicted proteins | sample 1673081 | NCBI WGS metagenome assembly OLOL01 (sample SAMEA3136753, study PRJEB25190) | human gut metagenome
ATCTTGTTCAAAAGCCCTTTTATTTCTGGGTAGTTTTTCTGCGAAATAGGTATTGATTTGCCTTTTTGCTCTTCTTTGTACAGGACGTCTATAACAATTGGGGTTAAAACTTGTATTAAACTTTTATCACAATGCTCATACAAAATGCTAAGGGCAGAAATAGTTTCAGGCCGAATTGTCATCGGTTCAGTTTCCATGTTCATTCCTAACGCGCATATCTTGTATCAGCTATATTTAGTATGAGGTAGCCCCACATACGAACAAATCTAATGATGCTTTCATTTCCTCGGATTTGCCTATAACTTTTGATGTATCGTAAATCAAATTACATCATTAATATATGGATTCTGCCCAGAACCCGATAAGCATCTGAGCGTAGCGCGCGCGATGAAATTGGAAAATGAACCTGTCGAACTTGCACCAGTACTGATTAGCCAGATGACGAGAAAGAGCATAGCGCGAATCGCAGAGCTGTTATGCGGCATCGCCGGGTTACAAAACGAAAAGTGCGTTTAGCTAGCTAATCGAATATTGTCAGCGCACTGGTGGGGTTCTTCCCAGCCGCCGAGCCCCTCCGATTCCACTCCCCTTGGCAAATCGACCTCGCAGACGACCCTCAACATCTCAACGCCGTCGTCGGCCGGCATCGCCCTACGGATTCTCGCCGTGCGCGGCAGCCCCACGGCAGGGACAACGTCTCGAATGCTGGCATAACCACCAAGTTGCCAGCCGTTGGATAGAGCGCCCATCGTCTAGGACCTTGCTCTATCGAAGTTCAGAATGGGAGACCGGAATGAACCACCTATGCTAGTAGCCAGCGTGGGCCCCAATTGCATCTGCTTACCAATGGGTCTTCTTAACCTATGCGACAACGTCCTCTGCAAAAGATACAAGTTGCAAATACATGGCGCGATACTCTCTGGCCTCGTCACCCGCCACTCATTTCACCGCTCACATGTATCGCCTATATGGTTCCTCCCCCATCCCCTATAATCCCCCTCATGGTCTTTTCATCTTCCATATTCCTCTTCGCATTCTTACCGCTGTTCCTTGCGGTTTACTTCCTCATGCCCAAACGCGCAGCCAAGAACATTGTGCTCTTGGCATTCTCGCTGCTGTTCTATGCATGGGGCGAACCAGTCTACGTCTGGCTCATGATCCTCTCCATCGCCTTCAACTGGGCTTTCGGTTACGTCATTTCAAGATGCAGAAAGGCAACAAGCAAAAAGCTTCTGCTCATCCTTGACCTTGCTCTCAATATCGCCATCCTTGGCTTCTACAAGTACGAGGGCTTTCTCGCACATAACATCAACCGCGCTATCGGCGAGGAGTTCATAGCCGAGCTCGATCTTGCACTGCCCATCGGCATCTCGTTTTTCACCTTGCAGGCAATCACCTACGTCGTCGATGTTTATCGAGGCAAGGTAGATGCGCAGAAAAACCCTCTGTATCTCGGCATGTATATCGCAATGTTTCCACAGCTCGTCGCGGGTCCCATCGTCCGATATGCCGACATCGAACACGAGATCGACAACCGCAAAGTCACACTCGCTGGCTTCACCCAAGGCTTGCGATTATTCTGCATCGGCCTGGGCAAGAAAGTGCTCCTCGCTAACACAGCCGGTATTCTCGCCGACTCCCTTTTGCCGCGTAGTGCCTCCGAAATTGGCTTCATTGGTTGCTTCTCGGGCGTAGCTGCCTACACCTTCCAAATCTACTTCGACTTCTCGGGCTATTCGGACATGGCCATCGGCCTGGGCAAGATGATGGGGTTCGATTACCCGCGGAACTTCAACTATCCCTACACCTCCAAGAGTGCGACCGAATTCTGGCGACGCTGGCATATGTCGCTTGGGAGCTTCTTTCGCGATTACGTCTACATTCCGCTCGGCGGCAACCGCGTCTCAACCCCACGCTTCATTTTCAACATGATGGTTGTATGGGGACTCACAGGCATCTGGCACGGTGCTGCTTGGAACTTCCTTCTCTGGGGTTTGTACTGGGGTGCCCTAATACTCCTCGAGAAGTTCTTCATGCTGCGTGCCCTCGACCGCCTACCAACCTTCATCTCGCATATTTGGTGCATCGTGCTCTTCTTCTTTGGCTGGCTGCTTTTCTCCGTAACGGGCCTCTCGAACGTTGTCGAATGGACCAAGGGAATGTTCGGCGCCTACGGATTACTGGGAACGTCGACACTCTGGGAATTGCAATCCTGGAGTTATGTTTCGCTCATTCCCGTCATGATCATCGGATCGCTTCCCTGGGCCCCTTGGCTCCGCAAGAAGCTCGAAGCATGGGCAGAGGGTAATTCACGTCGTCATGTAATGGCAGCTCCCCAAAAGGGCAATAGCGCCGTCCCGCCTTGCCAGGCAGAGCCGGTATCGTATATCAGCCCATCAAGGGCTCATGTCGTGACAGCGATTAATCTTGCAGTTGATCTTGCACTTTTGGCAATTCTGGTTTTTTCCTCGATGTCGGTAGTCTCGAGTGGCTACAACCCTTTCATCTACTTCCAGTTCTAAAAGCGGATCGCAAAACACATGGGTGTGCTTGCACGCATCCCGCTCTTGAACGGTCTACACACGTTCGACCACGCGTCAATCATGAAAGTAGTTGGGATAGCATTGACGCAGGTAGCCAAAAGCACTCAAACATCCGACAAAATATACGGTGTCAGCACCGGTCTCCTGCAGGCGATCGTTCAGCGTCTCTTCACCCTCATATGCGCCATGCATGTCCAGGTACGTTGCAGTAGATGAGTGGTTTTGCCAGCCACTGGAACGCGGACGAGTACGAATCCCCAACAACCACCACCGGACCCGAGAGGTCCTTGCCGGAATTCCTGATTACGCAATTTGCCGAAGGCCCGTACCATTCATGGTAGAAGTTGAACTCTACCGGCAAGCTCTCGTCTTTTAGACCAATCTCGCCCTGCTGCAACAGCGGAATCGAGCCATCCACGTAATCAGCCAGCATGCCTGACGTGTCTAGCAAGGGCTCGGATACGGGCTCATCGAGAAGATCCAGACCAGAGCGTGCCAGCGAGCCATTGATTTCAAGACCACTCGTGTTAATTACCGACGATGCCTTAAAGCCCTCACGCGAATCAAAGGCGAGAGCATTATATGTTTCGGACGCCCCGTAACCATTCCAGTGATGATCAGTCGTGTAGTAATTCGCAAAGTAGTCATCAAGGGAATCATTCTGAAGATAGGCGAGACGAATTTGCTCAGAGGAGCCGAATCGACTCATGAGGTACCCATATGCGTCATTGGTACAAAAATCCGTCTGCATGTAGGATGATGCCGGGTTGAGCGCCGAATACTCCGATATGTCCGCCAGACAGATACGCACATTCATATCGGAATGGTTTTGCATCCATCCCTCGAGTCCATCGCAAAAGGCGACAAGATCACTCTTCAGGTTTTCGTTTTGAGTCATCGGCATGTGCATGAACGCATCATGACTAGGTATATACAGTATTTCGCTATCGTAGAAACTCGGGTAACAGTCATATCCAAATGCAATGTTCGAAAGCGATATGGCATCACGCTGAAAGGCGGCGGCATTCAGAATTGCCACGGATTTCGCCGGGATATTGCCTCCGATATAGTCCTCCATATACTGCTGTGTCTTCTTTGCGGCAAAGCTTTGCATGGATATGGGCGGCTCAAACCGTCTAATTGCCTTCTCGCCTGTCAAGTATTCTGCTCCAGCGTTCGCAGGCAAGTCACGTATCTGGGGATAGAGTTCACAAAACGCAATGTAGAGAATGGGCCCAGCGAGAAACAGGATGCAGATAATGCTGAATATCTTGTTGCGCATAGCCTGCATGACTTCCCTTCGATAACGAACAGGAACGACTTTCTTGTTCAGAGCCATCTTGATAGTTTATCCTATGCGAAAGCCCAGCCGGCCTCCATAAAACGCATTATTTGCTCTGGGAATGATGATCTTGAAGAAATCGTCGCCAATCAAACACGGTAAGCTCATAGCCATGGTCGTGACCCTCATGACAGCCATGACCTTCGCTTTGATTTACCAAGATACCCAGTCCCCTCCCCATGAAGATGATTACGTCGTAGGCGTCTTCTCGGACAATAGTCAGAATCATTCCGAAATCGAAAGCAGATACGAGCTGTTACGGAACTCGATTCTCGACACAAGCGACGAGGAAAGCGTGCGTAATTCAATTGACTGGTTCTTTCAAAACTCTCATCAGGAAATTGCAGTGCTGCTAAGCAGCGAGGTCCTAAGATACAAAGGACATGGCCAACAAGACGCGGATGGGGCAAGGACAATTCAAACCCTTGCCCAATGGCTTCTCGATCACAAAGACGATGACAACGATGGAATATACGGATGGGGCCTCATCCGATCCACCCGAACTTTCGGACGTGAAGCCACCAATCCGGCATTCCATGAATATGCAATCGAGATAGTGCAAGTTCTGGAAGCGCTCATGAATGCCGCAGATACCAATGCACTCAGTCAGAAGACGAAGGACGAGATAAGAGAGCTGGCAGTTGAGCTCGCAGTACAATGGAGTACCCAGTATTGGTCGCAAAATCCCGATGGAGGCGGGTTTTACTGGTACAGCACGGCAGAGACAGACGCCATCGAATGCGTGAACATCTCTTCGATAATGGCGGGCATCTTCTCTCGGGTGCTGAGCGAATGCGGCAGTAGCTTTTCCGAATCCGAATACGTCACCGTCTTGGATCGGATAAACAGAACCATGTACGCAGTCATAGCAGGCGCCCATCAGAAAGACGATGTCATATTCTGGGGCTATTCAACCCAATCAAAGCAAATCAACGATGTCGTACATGTCGGATTCATCATCGAGGGTATGGAAAACTACCGCCGTTATATTAATCAGGTATCCATACCGTGGGACAGCGAGGAGTTACTATCTCTACTGACAAGATGCTATGACCGCAATGCAGGCGTTCTTCTCGACTATCCGCCCCAGCTGAATCTTGAGTATCAAGTCGAAGCCAGACTGTTTTCGTGCGGCGAAATCTTGCTGCTTCTCGAAGACACCAACGATTCGCTATCTCAAGGCGTCATTTCCTTTATCGACAAAAAATATCAATGCTGGGATAAGCAAATCGGCGGCTATGTTGATCCGACAATATACGGATACAGCACAAGCGAGCTTGCCTTCGTGCTACGAGGGCTTGCGTCGTACTTATTTGCCTAGCAGAGTCACGATTGTCTACGCGCGATCTGGCTCTCTTTTTCCCTTCAGCACACGCGCGACGTGAACGGCCTTGACTCCGGCTTTGATCACCTTGCCAGTAAGTTTGTCCGTCTTGTACTCATAATGTTGATGACCTTCCGAATGAATGAGTGATTCGAGCTCATCTCGAGAGATATCCATCTTGTCGCAAATCATCTGCTTGACTCTATCCATGTACGCTTCCTCGTAGAGAGGCTGAGCCAACTCTTCCATCGCCTCGTCACGTGTCATCTGACCCGAAACAATCATGCTCGACAAATGCGATGAACGCTTATCGTCACCAAACTTCTCCGGCAACCAGCAAAGCTGCAAAAAGGCCGTCAGATAGTTTTCGAGATGCTTTCGTCCGTAATACTGGAACCCGCAATACTCCTCTAGCTCCGCAAAGGCCCTATCTCGATTGTAATCAACATAGTTCAGCGGCTTGGGCGTATTAAGCTTATGCACCCATCGATCGGAGACGCGCTGCATATCAGAGATGAACTTGAGTTTGTCGATGGGTTTCTCCCCAAAACGCTTGTGGATGTCCTTGATGTTCACGACGTCGTAGGCAGGCCAGGAATTACCCTTCTGAAGGATGGACTCGAGCGCGAAATTGCTTCCGGATAGGAAGTCGGAAAGCTGCTGTTCCTTCGCAAAATCGTATACGGCGGCAAAAAGCAGATTGTCCTGCGGGATGGCGAGATTTGGCACTCCCGCCCTCATGTATGCCAACGTCAAAGCATTGAATTGCTCGTCATCGGGAGAAACCCTAACGAGCTCGATCCCGGTTTTCTCGCAGAGCTTCCGGATATTCTCGGATGAGATTTCGGTATCGTATCCATCGTCAATATGCACTGCCGCAATCCTGAGGCCCCATTGGCTCGCTCCGAGATAGGCGAGGTAGGAACTATCCAGACCACCAGAAAGGCCCATGACACAATCAAAGTCGCGCCCTTCGCCCTTTTTCTTCAGCTCCTCGACAAGGGCTTCAAGACGGCGTTTGCCCTCGTCGTTGGGAAAATACATGGCAGGCATGATAGCGAGGGCATCCGTGCAGTAATTGCACACGCCCTGCTCGTCGAACGTAATCGTGTCGTCCACCGCGTCGCTCATGACGCAGCGGGTGCATCTCCTTATTTCCTTCAAAGCCCTGTCCCTTCAGTTCACCCACATAGAAAACGCAACAGAAGCCCCAAGCTGCCGACAATTAGCACGAAAACAACTGTTGTGATAAGAAATTTAGCATAGCAGCTTTTCATACATATGAAATCTAGCGTCAAATCTACAATTGCGACAAGACAACTGCCAACGGCATAACATGCCAAGACAGACAGCAACGAATCGAAGAAGCATATTCCGATGACAAAACTCAGCACAATCACCGAAAGAGAAACGCATGACATGATTAGATTCGTCCCCTGCCTATTTAAGGCGACTCTGCAATAGCTCATGCATGTTGTGCAAAAGATGAAAACGTATTGAAAAGATAGCATTGCCGCAATCGTTCCAGCTTCTGCCCATTGGCCTCCCAATACAAAGGAAAAAACCGGCTCGCCAAAGGCGATGAGAATAATAATCAGAGGAGCAGCGACCAGGTATATCTTCTGGACAAGACCCAGACTGAACTTTGCAAGGCGCTTCGTGTCGTCATGAAGATCGACAGCAGTACGAAAATAGACTTGATTGACAGGAGAGGCGATTAGGCGCGAGGGAATGCCGAGAATCTTGTTCGACATGGAATAGCTGCCGAGTGACGCGCTGCCAAATGTTGCTTCGAGAATCTGGTTGGGCGTTTGCTGGGCCAGCGTCTCGACCATGTTCGACGGCAGCTGGAAAAAAGTGAACTTCTTGTACGTAACAAATACTTGCTTAAAATCAGCCCAGCAGATTCGCAGAAACGGATTGATTCGCGCAAGCATCTGAGCGCAGCAAACCGCATTGCCGGCAATGCCGGCTATGATGAACCCCCATGACCCCCAGCCAAGCAAGCCAAGTGGGATGGTGATCACCAGCGTCGCGCTTGCGGAGATAATGGAGTTCCAGAACAGTACTTTGTACATGCGCATGCGGTTGACAAAGATGCGAAGCAGATTGGACGCGTTAAGAAACAGCAGGTGCGCGGCCAAGGCGAGCAAGGAGAGCACATAGGGGTCGCCGAAAGAGAAGACCTGTACCCAGGGACTCAATATGACGAGAACGATTATCGACAGGCAAAGGAAGGCGCCCATGAATAGAAAGGCGGAGTTGAATACGAGTTTTGCATCATGATCCTCATCGGGAACCATGATTGCGGACCCCAAACCAGCCTGGGAGACTGTCGCCAAAATTGCAGCAACAGACACGAAGAGGGCGTACTCGCCATATGCAGACGTCGTATATATCCTGCTCACTATAGGAGTCGTCAAAAGGCCTATTACCTGGCCAAGTGCCGTTCCGGACATGAGCACGAGAACGGCCGAGACAAACCTATTTGCACGTATCTTCTGAATAAGCTTGCGCATTACCCTTGCGTTTTTCACTCCCCATTGGGCGAATTATCGCGATGCAGACTCCTAGCGTCGCCCAAAAGTAGTCCCATTCCAAATATGTGCCAGAAACTAGAAGCGGCATAACACCTAGCATAAGCATAATGCATAGATAGCTACGTTCGAGTTCTGTCCCCTTGCTAAAACTTTTCCAGATAAGGCATGCAAGACCTACGAGAATGACAGTCCCAACGACAATTCCAAATTGTAAAAGGATTTCTAGAAAAATGTTATGCGGATAATTGCCCGCAATGGCCTCCGCTCCCTGCGCCGAGGCAAGGATGACGCAATCTTGACCAACCCCAACGCCCAAAGGCGCATTCAGAATCGCACCAAGAGTCATATCGGCAAATGAACTTCTCCCGTCGTCGACAAAGAGGACATTCAATTCGTAAAGACGCGCAAGTCTGACGCTAAGCCCGTTTTCACCCATAACCGTCATGAGCAATGACATAACGGACTCAAGATTAACGAGAACGAAAACTGCAACAAACACGATGAGAAGGAAGAGCGCAAATCTGAGCTCGGGAGAAAAGCGCTTGGGCAAAATACACGAACCGATAAAATACACAACCGCAATTGCCAAAGGACCTCGCGCACCTGTCGAAAGAAGCAAGCCGAATGAAACTATGGCCGCAATGATGTAGACAAGGAACCGTATGCGATTCGTACTATGGAAACAGTGATATTGAAGAATGATGGCGGGCGGCAGCAGCAAATATGATAGCCATTGTGAATAGCTTTTTGTATCAAGAGTCATGAGCTGGGTGACCACCACAAAACCAGCAGCGAGCGCAACAAGTGCGGCGATCCCCATAGCGTCAAGCAGTTCTTTGGTAGGTTTGCATGCTCTAAACAAGATATAAAACGGAAGCGCACTCAATGCAACGCCCTGGAGTAAATCCCAATAGTAATCTTGAATGACCTGGTCTGTTGAGTTAATCAATGCGGAAATGGCAATCAAGGCAAGTAGAAAAACGAACGGGACAATCTCTTGCCAGGGAAACTCGAATATGACGCTCATTACGAAACGCAGCAAAACGACCACAAGCGGAAGGTAAACAAGCGCCAGAAGGGGATAGTACAAGACGTCAAGATTGAAGAAGAAGGGCGCCTGAATCACTGCTTTAATAATATTAACGAGTATTTCTTTGACGAGGGGAAACGCAATGGCAAAACATATGAGCTGGATTGCGTAACGCTGCGTCTGAGACGATATGAAAGTCTCGGGTGATTTACCCGCACGACCCCAGCTATATGTCGATAACCGCGAAACACTACCTTTCATGTTAATCGATGACAGATTCATAATGCTCAGACCCAATTACGCGAACGCCTTCCCGTATGCATCCCTCAGAACCGCCTGCTCCCTCTCCCAGCACAGGTCGCCCTTTGCCTCCTTCAATCCCTCCTTGCAGGATTGCCTGAGCGCGGCATCGTCGCGCATGCGCTCAAGGCAAGCAGCAATCTCACTTATCTCGCACGGGTTTGCAGTTAGGCCAATGCCGTATTCTTCGACCAAATGTGACATTTCAGGGAAGTTCGAGGCAATAATCGGCACCTCTGCCTGGATGTTCTCGAAAAACTTGTTGGGTAATGAGAGATAGTAGCTTCTCGCAACATTTTGTATGAGCGCAAGTCCCACGTCCGCCGCCGCCACGTGGCTCTCGAGCACGCCGCGATCGACCGCTGGGTGGAATAGCACCCTGTCCGCCACGCCGCAGGCGTCTGCGAGGACCCTGAGCTCGCCGGCGTAGGCGTCGTCCCCGTTTCCCATCACCACGAGGCGGCAGCCCTCGACCCGCGAGACCGCCTCGATTATCTGCTCGATACCTCTACCGCGCATGAGGCCGCCGTGGTACATGGCGAGGAAAGCGGTGTCCGGGTCGACCCCGAGCTCGCGGCAGAACCCGGCGCGGTTGCGTGCGACCGCTTCGGCATCGTACTCCCAGTAAGACGGCGTCGAGCGCACGACCACCGGGCGCATGGAGCCGGGAAGCCCGTGCACGGCGAGCATCTCGTCAGCGATCGAGTCGTTGACGGCTATGGTGAAGGCGCAGCGGCGCATGAGGAAGCGCTCGAGGCGGGCGATAAGTGCCGTGCTTGCCTTCCCACGTTCGGCACCATTCATGTTGCGACCTGTTTCAAGTTCGTGTGCATCATAAACGAGCAGCGGATGCTTCCTACGGCCAAGTATCGACATCCATCCCATGAGAAGGGCATACAGGTCGTGACAGCTAAGGACATCACAATCAATGCGCCGCAGTGTGCGTAATCTGCACTTGGCTGAAACCAGATGGTTGAGCTTAGCGTTTTTATAACGTTTTATCGTTGGCTCTTCGATATAGGTGATTCCCGATTCGGCATATGTCTTATTCTTGGGTCCCTTTGCATAAACAGTTGTCTCATAACCGAGATCATGAACTGTCCGGACTTCTCTTATATCGCGGCTTTCACCACTATATTCCGATAGGCAAAACTTGACATATTTCACCAAAGCACCCACTTGGCGTGTAAGCGACCTTTGCAAAAGGCCATCGACATATATCTAACGCATTGTATTTGCTCTAAAGCTCGCGAGCAATGGCCTCGGCAACTTCAATTGCCTCATCTGCGGCAAGATACGGCCCCATGGGCAAAGAGAGTACCTGCTTGCATAGCCTTTCCGTAACCGGACAACCATCAGGGCACAAACTGGCACCCTCGAAAGCCTTTTGCGCATGCATCGGCTTGGGATAGTACACCATAGTCGGAATCCCCTGCGCCTTGAGCTTGTCCTGCAAGTCCTGGCGGTCGATGCCACTAGAAACTTGAACCGTATACTGAGCCCATGAACTTCTAAAACCGGGTTCAATTTTCGGAAGCACGAGTCCAGTATCCTTAAGGGCATCGTCATATACGGCAGCAATATCATTCACGTCATTGACTTCATATTCCGCGAATGCCTTCAATTTGACCTGGAGAATTGCCGCCTGCATGGTATCAAGGCGACTATTCATGCCAATACGCACGTTGTCATACTTCATCGTGCCCTTGCCGTGCACGGCATAGCTTCGGATAAGCGCAGCCCAATCGTCGTCATCGGTAAAGACGGCGCCTCCATCGCCATAGCAGCCCAATGGCTTGGCAGGAAAGAAACTCGTCGTGGAGATATCGCCAAAGGAGCACGCCATCTTGCCCTCTACACTGCCGCCAAACCCTTGCGCTCCGTCTTCCAGAAGAAGCAAATCGTTCCTCTGGCATATAGCCCGAATGACCGGATAATCAGCAGGCAAGCCGAATAGATCTACGGCGACAACGATCCTGGGTGAAAGTTCTGTCTGGGTTCGGACAAAATCAATAGCCTGCTCAAGACTCGTCGGATCAATATTGTATGACCTCGCATTGACGTCAACGAAAATGGGCGTTGCCCCGAGGGCAGAGACAACCTCACCACTTGAGAAGAACGTGAAATCCGGCACGAAAACGGCATCTCCAGGACCCACTCCCCACGCCATGAGAGCCAGCTGCAAGGCGTCGGTACCGTTCGCGCATGTAACACAATGCTCCACGCCCACATAGTTGGCCAGCGCCTTCTCGAGACTGGCAACCTCAGGGCCAGCAATATAATGTACCCCGGCACATACATCGAGAATCACCGGATCAATCTCGTTTTTGAGATGAAGGTACTGGGCTTTCAGGTTGCGAAACTCCATACTAGAGAACCTCTTTCAATCCGCTGTCGCCTTCTCGGTATGACCGCCCGCAAACCGCACATTCGAGCCCCTCTGACAGAAGCTCCCCGCATTCGCAAACCCATCCACGTTGTTTTGCGGGAACGCCAAGCATAAGCGCATGATCGGGAACATCACATGTCACAACGGCACCCGCTCCGATAAGGGCGCATGTCCCTACCCGATGTCCGCATACGATTGTCGCATTGGCTCCGATCGATGCCCCGTCGCAAACCGCGGTTCGCTTATATGCCGCCGGTCCCTTCGGATATCGGGCGCGCGGCGTCAAATCGTTCGTAAACACACAGGAGGGACCGCAGAAGACACCATCCCCGATCTCTACGCCTTCGTAAACGCTGACGTTGTTCTGAATCTTCACGTTATTGCCTATATGCACATTATTTGCGACGTTGACATTCTGTCCCAGACTGCAATTATCGCCAATGGACGCGCCTGCCTGTACGTGACAAAAATGCCAGATTTTGGTGTTGGCGCCAATATGAACATCGTCGTCAATATATGAGGACTCGTGGACAAATGCGCCTTCGGCAAGTTGAATCATTTGAACTCACCTGTCATGTCCAAGCTTGCAAAATCCTCGAGCGGCAAATCGACCGGCATGCCGGTTTTCTGGCTCTTGTATATTGCAAGGACCATCTCAAGAGCGTCTCTTCCGGCCTTTGCATCGACATAGGGATCGCGGTCATTCTCGATTGCGTCCGCGACATCGGCGTAAAGCGCTGTATGCCCGTTGCCATACACGTTCGAGGTTTGTTCCTTGAGTCCCCGGTTATCTGCATCCTCGGGATGTTCTTCGGAGAAATCCCAAACGTCAATATCATTTGTAGAGGTGCCGCCAATTTTCACGGTTCCATTTTCGCCGAATAGATACAGCGTCTCCTCGAGATTCTTGGGATACACATTTGTGGTGCCCTCAATAGTCGCGAGAGCGCCATCCTCGAATTCGACGACGGCCGTACCGATATCCTCTGCCTCCAGATAATCATGGAAGCGCTGTCGCGTCTGCGCATAAATGCGCACGGGCTGTCCCATCATCCAACGCAGCAAATCGATTCCGTGAATGCACTGGTTCATCAGGCAACCGCCATCTTCGGCCCATGTACCGCGCCAAGGAGCCTGCAGATAGTATTGCTCACCACGATTCCAGCGCACGTGAATGGTTCCGTGGCTCATACGCCCAAAACGCCCGGCCTCAAGCGCCTTGCGAGTGCGTTGAACCGCCTCGTTAAATCGATTTTGATGGCATGCCGAAACCTTGACGTTCATCTCCGCCGCACGCTCAATAATCTCGTTTGCGTCTTTCATGGACATTGCCATGGGCTTTTCGATTATTACGTTCTTGCCAGCTTCGATGCAATCCAACGCAATCTGGGCGTGACTTCCGCTCTCGGTTGCTATGGCGACAAGCTCTATCTCGGGGTGCTCTTCGAGCATCTCGCGATAGTCTTCGTAACGTTGCACGTCGTCAAAATTCCCGCTATCCGCCTTTTCGAGCATGACGTCGAACTTTGCCGGGTCAATATCGCACATCGCGACGAAGTCGAAATCGTTTCGAGCAGCCGCTTTCACATGATTCACGGCAATACGCCCGCAACCAATCAGTGCATATTTCATGAATGAAATACCTCCCCCATATTCATGACGGCATCGGCAATCCGAACGGATGCTCTGCCATCGCCAAATGGATGATATTCTTTGCCAATAACCTGAGGAAGACTCATGGCCTTTAGAATGCTTTCTTTTGATGGCCTTGCGAGGAGAGTGCGATTGTCGACCATCGTCTCCGGCCAGACCTCGAAATCGAGAATTGTCGTGCATTTTACTTCGGCAAAAAAGGCCTCTCTCTGAAGACCGCCAGAGTCAGTGATGACCTGCTTTGCATTATTTGTAAGCCAAAGGCTCTCAAGATACCCAACCGGTTCAATGACGCGCGTGTTCTTCAAGCCCTCTTTGGCGATAATCTCGCTAACAGCGCTCTTGCAGCGAGGATGCACGGGATAAACGGCGGGAGCATCCAATTCCTCTATCGCCGCCAATATCGAAAAGAGGGCTGAGCGATCGGTCGTGTTTTCCTCACGGTGACATGTCAGGTAATAGAACTCGTCGGGAACAGCAACGGATTCACCGTCGAGCCTGACCAAATCAGGCTTTTTCGCGACTTCGCTGTAGTTTAGAAACGCATCGTACATGGGATCACCCACGAATTCGCTTCTAGTCCCCAGACCCTCATTTACCAGATTCTCCAAGTTCGCCCTGGTGCATGCAAGGAGTTTAGACGACACGTGATCCGTGCAAATTCGATTGATCTCCTCGGGATTCGTCATCGAACGCGTGCGGGCACCGGCTTCAACATGCGCTATCGGGATATGCAGCTTCGCAGCTGCCAACGCTCCCGCAAGCGTCGAATTGGTATCCCCGTAGAGAAGGACGGCATCTGGACCTTCGTCCAGCAAGACGCGCTCTAGCGCCTCGAGCATCCTCGCCGTCATCACGGCATGCGTCCCTCCCGAGATACCCAGATTTATCCGAGGCTCGGGGATAGAAAGCTCGTCAAAAAAAGTCTGCGACATGTTTTTGTCAAAATGCTGGCCCGTATGCACCAACACTTCGGTAATGTCCTTGCGACTTTCGAATTCATGAGAGACAACTGCTGCCTTGATAAACTGAGGCCGTGCTCCAACGATGCTCAATACTTTATGATGCACGTTACAAGACCTCGATGTTCGTACGGTCGCGTACATTCTTCATGGCGTTCTTTGTATCAAAGACCATGTCCGCATTCCTGGCAACAAAATCATAATCAACATTGCTGTGGGCGCACGTGACGATAACGAGATCGGCCCCGGCAAGCACGTCTTCCGTGAGCTCTGGAAGAGATTTTCGTACCTCGCCTTGATAGTAATACTCGGGCACCCAAGGGTCATAGTATGCGATATCAGCACCCCTGGCCTCAAGACGCTCGATAACGCGCAGCGCGGGACTTTCACGATAATCGTCGATATCCTGTTTGTAAGCCACGCCCAGTACGAGTATCTTTGCGTCCTTCATGGCCTTGCTCTTGGCATTGAGCAAGCGAGCGGCCCTTGACGCGCACCATTCGGGCATGCCGTCATTGACGGTCATGGAAGCTTCGATCATGGAAGTGTGAAAGCCATATTCACGCGCTTTCCAAGAAAGATAATAGGGGTCGAGCGGAATGCAGTGTCCACCGAGACCCGGACCGGGATAGAACGCCGTAAAGCCATAGGGTTTTGTTTTAGCAGCGTCTATTACCTCCCACACGTCAATACCCATACGATCGCAGAGCATCGCCATTTCGTTTACAAGGCCGATATTGACGTTGCGGTACGTGTTTTCGAGAATCTTCTCCATCTCGGCCACAGCGGGAGTGGACACGCGCGTCACACCGCCTTCGAGAACAGATTCGTATACGGCGGCGATGCATTCGAGGGCATCCTCGCCAACGGCCCCAACAACTTTGGGAGTGTTCTTGGTTTTGTAGATGAGATTGCCCGGGTCAACTCTCTCGGGACTAAAGCCCAAATAGAAATCCGTTCCGCACGTAAGCCCTGATCCATCTTCCAGGATTGGCTTAATCAGGTCTTCGGTGGTTCCGGGATACGTCGTGGATTCTAGAACCACCATGGTTCCCTTTTTTATATATGGTGCAATCTCACGAGCAGACGCCTCCATGTAGGAGGTGTCGGGTTGTTGATGGGCATCGAGTGGGGTGGGGACACAAATCGCCACGAAATCGCAATCCGCGATGCGTGAAAAATCAGTTGTTGCCTCGAGCATGCCAGAGCTAACGAGGGATTCAAGGTCTTCCTGGACGACATCGCCAATATAATTCTCGCCCCGGTTTACCGAATCGACCTTTTCCTGCTGAACATCAAAGCCGAGAGTCCGAAATCCGGCCTTCGCTTTTTCGACTGCAAGCGGAAGTCCAACGTAGCCAAGCCCCACCGTTCCGCAAACAAGGTTACGCGACTTGATTAACTCTAACAGCTTTTCTTTCATGAGTCCCTCTCTCAATGACCTTCCTGAACACGTAAATATACATCAAGAAGACGAGTTTCCTGCGACTTCCAGTTAAATTCTTCGAGAACGGCCTTTCTGCCCCTTGTTCCCATTTCCTTCGCTCGCTCGGGGTCGTCGAGAATAGCGGAAATCGCCTTTTTGAGTTCTTCGACATTACCCTTTTCGACTGCTATTCCAAAATGATATCTATCGTTTATTTCACGCCATAAATCGAAATTGGTAAAAATAACAGGCACGCCACATAGCATCGCCTCGAACAGCTTGTTACTCCCAAGCGTGCCAAGATGGTCACATGTGTCTGCTGTATAGGCAACGGTGGCAAGTGCGGCAATGCTATGACCTATCAGATTGGGTAGCTCCGAGAAGGGCAGAACGCCTGCGTATTCTGTTTTATGATTCTCGTCGAGCTCCTCTATCTTCTCCAAATCGGCCTCTCGCCGTACCGGGCCCGCAATGACGAATCTAAGATCCGGGAAAGACTGAATTGCCTCAACGGCAGTATCGAGACCATATTGATTGCAGGAAACCTGTCCGGCAAAGCAGATGTATTTCGAGTCGGCGTCTCGGAACTCTATTTTGCGCCAAGGACTATCTTCGTCAATGATTGGGTAATTCGTAACCATCACCGTCTCAGGGTTGGTCTGGGAGAGACGCGCACAGATATGAGGGGTGACGGAAATGATCGCATCAATTCTAGAAACTACGCTTTTCTCATAATTCGAATAAGCCCGTGCGAGAAGGCGCAACATGCTCTTGGGAAGCGGCAATCTATCGCTGTCCGCAAACCGGGAGGCAAAGTCCTCGTGACAATCAAATATGACTTTCTTCCCCGCCCTTTTCAGCTTTTTTGCATAAGGAAGCAATTCCATATCGTGAAAATGATAGATGTCCGCATCCAGTTTCTTGGCGAGTTTGTACACATGACGCGGTCGCAGGACAAGCCGATAGAATGCGCCGGTTTTCCTCTCTCCCGTGCCAACAAGGGTCACGCCATGCTCTACGCCGTCTTCTCCTTGAGCAACTTGAAACACCTCATATCCGGCATCAGCAAGCGAGAAGCACTCCTTCAATAGAATGCGCTGATCGTGATTGCCGTGCGTGCTTGTCATGTGGCAAACGCGAATCATGAAGGACTCTTGTCTCCCTCATTCTCGGCTTGCTTGTTGAAAAGGGACCTTTTGAGCGTTCCGAACGCCTTGAGTGAGCGCTTGAGATCGTTAGGGTCTTTAAGGCCCTCTTTAATGCGATAGGCAATATATGACGGCCTCATGTAGTATTTACGCCTTGCCTGGGAACAAAAATCGACAAATTCCCGCGAGCTTATGCCCGGCAGATTAATTACGCAATTCAGCGTGCCGTCTTCTTGCAAGTAGTTTTCATAGAGGCCATCGATATAACCATTTTCCTTCGCCCAGCTATAGGCCTCCGTGCCTGGATAAGGAATGAGTGGGAAAAATTGTGCGGTATCAGTATTGAAGCGCAATGCAGCCTCGAGGGTATTTTCCATGGTCTCTCGCGTCTCGCCCTTATTGCCGACCATGTAACAGGCATGCACCTTCAATCCGGCCCGCTTTGCGTTCGCGATATACGTATCAATTTGGTTTAACGTCGCCCCCTTGCGGATATTATTTAGAATCTCCTGGTTATATGACTCTATACCGGGAATTATGAGATGGCATCCCGCTTCTTTCATCAGCACCATGGTTTCGTAGCTCAGATTGATGCGCGCATTGCAAAGCCAGCGAGTTTTCTTATTCAGCCCCTTCTCGATAAGGAGCTCGCAAATCCTTCTAACTCTCTTCTCGTCTATCGTAAACGTGTCATCCTCGATGACAATCTCCCTAACTTGAGGGAGCTCCCTCACAATATACTCAAATTCGCCGACAACGTTTTCCGCACTTCGGGCGCGATACTTATGTCCATGCATTGTCTGCGGATACACGCAAAACGAGCATCGAGCAGGACACCCCCTGCCCGTGAATATTTGAATTTCCGGCAAGGCAGCCGCGGGGAAGACGTAATCGTCAACGTCCAGATGTTCTTTAATAAAGCGTGCTGCAAACGGAATTGTATCCATGTCCTCGATAGGATCCATGTCCTCGTTATGGACGACATTTCCCTCCGAATCCCGATACGAAAGTCCTTTTACAGCGCAAACATCTGCTCCGGCGTCGAGCGCCTTCGCAAGCTCTAACACTATTGCGTCATATTCCTTTCTGGCAATTCCGTCTATCGACTGACTAATGCTCAACGTCTCCTCAGGCAAGGAGCTTGGGTGTGTTCCTACTAGCAGAATAAAGGAGTCCGGATACCTCTCCTTTAGTGCCTGCGCAAAAGACACGTCACTGTATATCGACGGCGTGCTCGTATTAATAACGAATAGCTCGACGCAATCCTCGGCAGCATTAATCCGCTCAAGAGTTTCCTCCTTGCTCAAGGGCTTCGCGCAGGCATCATAGAATGAGATATCGAAACCCTGGTCTTCAAGAATAGCAGCCGAGTAAATCATCCATAATGGATAGTAAAGGACACCACTATGCCCAATTGACGGACTCCGAGATTCCCGCGAAAACTTTCCATATTCGGACTTGAATGGGGGGTTCACGTATACAGTCTTCATGATTCATTGCCTTCTTGAATAAAGCCCTTGTATATAGCTGAGTATTTACGAAAATTTCTTGTCGCATATTGCATCATCTTGATAAGAGCGACAAGTCGACTCACTCCTACATGCCTGAGCGTTTTGTAGTTCATCCGGGCAGCCTGCATCTTATTTGATGACTTTGAACCAGCAGCCATCCTATGCAAGGTAAGAGGTTGCGAAACTGCATGGGCACGTTGTTCGCCTTTGAGAACAGAGAGCCACATGGCATAGTCTTCATGCATGCCGTCATGTGCTGCAGCATCGTCTTTCAGCAGGTCTTTTCTTATAAGCACGGATGAACAGGTTATGGGATTCTGTGCTAGAAGATCCCTAAAACATACGGTTTCGGGGGGACGAAGGACATACGAAGAAATGTCTCCCGCTTCGTTCATATATGCTGTCCCAGTAAATAAGAACGATGCGCCGTCTAAAGCGTGTGCAAGCTCTAGTTGACTTGACAGCTTCTCTCGCCTCCACATGTCATCGCTATCCAAAAACGCAACCCATGGTCCCTTTGCAACTTTGATTCCCCTATTTCGTGAATAAGTTACGCCATAGTTTTTCGAGTTCTTCTGGACATTAATTCGATCGTCATTTTGAGAGAGCTCCATCGCGAGCTCAAATGTCCTGTCAGAAGAGCCATCATCGATAATAATAAGATCCCAATCTCGATGTCCTTGGTTCATAACTGAGGTAATTGCTTCGCTTATATATTTCTCGGCGTTATAAGCAGGCATTACGACGCTGACATGATCGAGACTTGATTGGCCTTCATTCATCGCGCTCCCTGCCTCTTGAAGACCGTGATGAGAGTTCTTATGACAATTCGAACATCAAGCCCCAAGGATCGACTCTCAATATACTCGATATCATATCGTGCCTTTTCCTTAGGAAGAAGCTCGTAACCACCCGTAACTTGAGCAAGGCCCGAAACGCCCGGACGAATTAACAGGCGCTGGTCCCATCCGTCTATGCGTCGTGCAAACTCTTCCGAAAAGATGGGGCGTTCCGGTCTCGGACCAATTAGAGACATATCGCCTTTTACCACGTTCCAAAACTGCGGCAACTCGTCCAGGCTCGAGCGGCGCAGAAAAGCCCCCACGCCCGTGATGTAGCGCGCAGGATCCTGCAAAAGGTGGGTGGCGGTGTCGCGCGGCGTGTCCGTGCGCATGGTGCGGAACTTGTAGATGGTGAACAGCCGCCCGCCGCGCCCCACGCGCTGTTGCCTGAACAGCACCGGTCCCGGCGAGGAGATCTTCACCGCCAGCGCCACAATGAGGTATACGGGCGAAAGGCAAATCAGCGCCAGCAGCGACAGGATCACGTCCGCCCCCCGCTTGATATAGGGATACATCACTCCAGCGGCAGGGAATCGATCAGTTCCACGCGCCGCGCGTGCCGTCCGCCCTCGTGCTCCGTAGAAAGGAAGGTGTCCACCAGCAGCTTGGCCGTATCCTCGCCCCCCACGCGCGCGCCTACGGCGATCATATTGGCGTCGTTGTGCAGGCGGCTCATCTTCGCGGTCAGAACGTCCGTGCAGTTGACGCAGCGGATGCCGCTTAAGCGGTTGGCGGCCAGCGAGATGCCAAAGCCCGTGCCGCAGATCAGCACGCCGCGCTCGCATTCGCCGCGCTTGACAAGCAGCGCGGTCTTGCGGCCATAGACGGGATAATCGCAGCTCGATTTATCGGGGCAGCCGCAGTCCACCACCTCGTGGCCCTGCGCGCGC
>OLOL01001499.1_pt1 | contig 19787 bp, 20 predicted proteins | sample 1673081 | NCBI WGS metagenome assembly OLOL01 (sample SAMEA3136753, study PRJEB25190) | human gut metagenome
ACGCCGCCGTCTCCCACAAGAGCGCGCTGGGCTTCTACAAGGAAAACGGCTACGAGTACATCCGCACGGTGTACAACATTCGAAAGATGTTCTGAAAAGGAGATTGCTATGGAACGCATGGATCGACTGCCCGCCATTCCGCTGATTACCTCGGATCCCTATCTGTCCATCTGGATGCCCGCCGACACGATGACGCAGACCGACGCGGCCCATTGGAGCGGCCCGGTCAAGCCCATCCGCGGCGCGATGACCGTGGACGGCGCGCCCGTGCGTCTGACGGCCACGGAATACCGCATCGTAGCGCTGCTGATGCAGAACCCCGGCCGCGTTTACAACGCGGAGGAGATCTACGAACGGGTGTGGAACGAACCTGGCTTCAGCGTGGAAAACACCGTGATGGTACACATCCGCCGCATCCGCGAAAAAATCGAGATCAACCCGAAAAATCCCAAATATCTGAAGGTGGTGTGGGGACTTGGATACAAGATGGAAAAGGCGCAATAAAGCGTCGTTTGGGCAGATGGCGGCATTTGCGCTGGTATTGGCGACGAACCCTGTGCTGGCATTTGTGATATGCCCGAATTTTTCCGGCGCAATGGGGATCCTGCTTTTGCTGCTGAGCTGTGCGGTGTGCATTGGCTGCACGGTGTTCCTGTTCGTGCGCACCGGGCGCGTACAGGGCTCGGATGACATTTTTTTAGGAGAATCCGGCGCGCTGCCCACCGAGGTGCTGGCTGCGGTGATCCTGTTCACGCCTCTGCTGGGAATGGCGCTCGGGCTGTCTCTGGGCGCTGTGGATGTGGTCATCGCGGGCATCGGCACCGCGGGCGGCGGCGTGATGCTGCTGTGCCTTTTGGCGCTGGCGCGCAAATGGAAGGCCGGGCGTCTCATCGCCGACAGCCTGCTGGCCCGCGTCTGGCCAACGCTTTGCCGGGCGGCGCGCTTTGCCGGGCGCGCGCTGCGGAGCATCCTCACGGGCGAGAACCATCTCAACGTCCATTATCCCGCCGGGCGTGCGTGGGTCTATCGTATTTTGTGGGTGTGCGGAGTCATGGCCGGGCTTGTGGTGCTTTCCTATCTCATTCTCAGCAATCAGCTTCTGGGCGTAGGCAATGCGCGTTGGTTCGGCTCAGGGCGCTATACCGCCTTCGCCATGTTCGCCATTTTTGTGGTGACGGCAGGCGCCGGATATCTTGTATGGCGCTCTTATCGGGACGCACAGAGCTTCGACGCACTTCTGCGCCAGCTTGATATTGCCGCAAAGGGCGACCCCGCGCCTGTCTGCGTTCCCGAGGACAGCAGCCTGTACGCTGCTTCCAAGGCCGTATCGGACATCGGCGCCCATCTGCAGGAAAGCGTGGCTGCCCAGATGAAAAGCGAACGCATGAAGCTGGACCTCATCACAAATGTCTCCCACGACCTGAAAACGCCCCTCACAAGCATCATCGGCTATCTGGACCTTCTGGAAAAGCAGGACGACCTGCCCGCCGGGACACGGGACTATGTGCTCATCCTGCGGCAGAAGTCCGAACGGCTGGCCACCACTGTGGCGGACCTGTTCACGCTGGCCAAGGCCACCAGCGGCAGCGAAGCGCTGGCCATCGAACCGCTGGACCTTGTAATGGCCGTGCGCCAGACATTGGGTGATATGAACGACTCCATCCGGCATACAGGCGTTCCGGTAAAGGCGACAATGCCGGAGAGCGCCATCGTGCAGGCGGACAGCGGCAAGCTGTACCGCGTGCTGCAAAACATCCTGGACAATGCGCTGCGCTATTCGCTGGTGGGCACGCGCATTTATCTGGAGGTCTCCCGGGGCGACATCGCCACCCGCCTGACGCTGACGAACACCGCGTCCTACGAAATGAACTTCGCCCCGGACGACGTGCTCCAGCGCTTTGTGCGGGGAGACGCCAGCCGCACCACCGAAGGCAGCGGCCTGGGGCTTTCCATCGCGCAGTCCTTCATGCAGAATTTCGGCGGGGGGCTGGAGGTCGGCGTACAGGGCGACACGTTCACCGTGACGCTCACCTTTCCGGGCAGCGCGGCCGCGGGAAATGGCGCCGCGCCTGCCGCCAGGATGGAGGTGTTCGGAACAGCGGAGACCTGCGGCGAAAACGACGGCGGAGATACGGAGCATGCGGCGGAGCCGGATGCACTGCCCTGTACGCCCGCAGACGTATCCGGTGCGGATGCGAACAAGGCCTGCGGGGCGTGCGCCGCAGCGCCGGAAACACCGGAACCGTGCGGCGTCTCCACCGGCATCCCGGACACCGCGCCTGTGCCAAAAGCACCCGCAGGCACGTCCGGCGCAGTGGAAAACGCACACGCCTCCGGCAGGCCGGACGGTACGGACGGCTGTTCCCCGTACGGCGAAGCTGCGGCCTTTTCCGATAAAGCGGCCGCAGCCGCTGGTTCTCCTTCCGAAACAGCCGCACAGACGGAACCAAAAGAGCCGGCGCCTGCGCAAAGCGTGTCGCCTTCTAAAACAGAGGAAAACAGCGGCGCCCCCTCCTCCGTTTCCCCTGCCGGGCGGCGGAACGGTCGGCGTAAAAAGCATTGAGCCGCCGAATACGAAGCACAAGACGCAAAAGCGGAGCCGCATATCCTGACAGGATATGCGGCTCCGCTTGGTCTATCCGGTTTCGGAATTTTGCTTCCCGCAGGGCCCTTACGCTACGCCCGCTTTTGCCAGACGGCCCGCCAGCAGGCGGCCCAGAACACACGCAAGCACGCCCTTGCACACGTCCGGCACAATGAACGGCAGCACGCACCAGCCCAGCGCCGAAACAAGATCCGCCCCGGTGACGGCCATGAACCATGCGGTGCCGAACCCGTAACAGACGAGCAGTCCCGCCAGCATTGCGGCCCCGATCACAGGCAGCTTGCCCGAACGTTTGACGGCCAGCGCTGTGGCCAGAGCAATGAAAATATATCCGATCACATAACCGCCCGTCTTGCCCAAAAGCACCGCAGGGCCGCCCATAAAACCCGCGAACACGGGGATTCCCACCGCGCCCAGAAGCATGTATACCCCCATGGAGGCCGCGGCCCATGCAGGCGCAAGCAGCATGCCCGCCAAAAACGCGCCGAACACCGCAAGGTTGAACGGCACCGGGCCGATGGGAAGCTGGATCTGCGCCAGCACAGCGGTAAGCGCCGCAAACAGCGCGGTCAAAACAAGGTCCTTTGTCGCAATTTTCCGTTTCATGTCATTCCCTCTTTTTCCGCAATGCCGCGCGGCGGGCACAAGGCATGTGCCGGCCGCGGAACGGCAGTTTCATTTTTCACCGTGCCGCTACGGCCCGGCTTTATTGAAACCGGATGCTGACTTCCCCGAACGAAAGCTCCTCCTGCCCGCCGTCGGGCAGGCGCACCAGCAGATGCCCGTCATCGGTGATGGCAAGGGCATGGGCCGGCCGGCGTTCGCCGTTTTGAATGACGTCCACGTCCCGGCCGGGCACCAGGTTGCGCGCGCGGTATTCCGCCATGAAAGACGTATCCGGCAGCGCGGTGCAAAGGGCCAGAAGCTCATCCGCAATGGCCGCAGCAATGCGGCAGCGCCCCACGTGCTCACCGGGGGTGAAAATGGACGCAGCGATCTCTGCCAGTTCCTCCGGCCAGCCGCCCTCCGGCGGAAGCAGATTCAGCCCGATGCCCACCACCAGATAGTCTACGCCGCCGGTTTCCACGTCCGCCGCCGCCTCCGTCAGGATGCCGCAGCACTTTTTGCCCCGGTAAAACAGGTCGTTCACCCACTTGATGTCCAGCCGCTTGCCCGCCGCGCGCTCCACGGCACGGCACACCGCCACCGCCGCGGCGCTGGTGACAAGCACCGCGCTCTGCATGGGCAGCGCACTGCGCAGCACCATTGAGAGGTAGAGCCCCGTGCCCGGCGGCGACGCAAAGCTGCGCCCCCTCCGCCCGCGGCCCGCGGTCTGGGAATCCGCCACCACCAGCGTGCCGTGCGGCGCGCCCGCGGCAGCCATCTGCTTTGCCGTGAGATTGGTGGATTCCAGCTCCTGTGCCACCACGAGGTTGAGCGATTTGTTCCGCAAAAACAGCCGCACGCCCTGCTCGGACAGCACCTCGCTGTCCGTATCCAGCGTATAGCCTCTGTTCTGCGCGGCGGCGATGGCATGCCCGGCCTTTTGCAGATCCTTGATGGCTTTCCATACCGCCGTACGGGAAACGCCCAGCTCTTCCGCCAGCACCTCGCCGGAGAGCGGCGTGCCGCGGTTCTCCTCCAGCAGCGCCAAAATTCGTTCTTTGGTTGTCATTGTCCGGTACACTTCTTTCTGCAGAAAAGGTGTCTGGATTTATTATAAACGAAAAAAACGCATTGTCAACTCATTTTTGATTCTAAGTTAACAATGCATCTGATTCCTTATTCTCCTGCTTCTCCCCGTCCACAGGCCGCAGCGCACCATATGCAAGCCACAGCAAAAAAACCGCTCCTGCAAACAGCAGGGTCACTTGTAGCTGAAACGCGCCCATTGAAACCCAAACGCGCCGCAGCAGCGCCAGCGGATGCAATATATCCCAGCTGTTCAGCCGCAAAAAACGCCCGATGTACATTCCGAAGCCGCACAGCAACAGCACCGTCCCGCCACAGGCCCATACCGCGGGCCGCGGCCAATGGGCGCAGCAATATACACCGAATACGCGCATGGCCTCCAGGCCCAGCAGCACCGCCAGCACGGCGCCCGTGCCCAGCAGAAGCGTCAGCAGCCAGTCGGACACGTTTTCGCTGTGGCGCACCGTCCAATCCGCCGGGTTTACCCATTCCATATTTTGCGGTGTATGGATCAGATCCGTGAGCATGTAAAATGTGTTGGGTAAAAACAGCAGCCACAGCACAGCGAGCGCCGCACGTCCCGCCCAAAGGCGGCAGCGCCCGGCAGCGCAGGCAAAACACAGCGGCAGCAGCGCCAACAGCATATTCCATGCCAGTCCCAGCGCCAAAAGACCGCCTGTTCGCCAAACGTGGGCCGCACAGGCGGCCCAGTACAGTCCCACGGCGGCGCCCCATCGAAGTACGCATCTTTTCCGCGCCATGCGTGTCCCTCCCCGTTCCTGCTTTTGCAGCTTTGTACCGCAAAGCCATAAAAACGTCTATGCGGACCGCCCGGCCCACACACCCTAAAGGCTGTTCCTATTTTATCATACGCCTGTGCACCGGACAAGCAGAACGTTTTTCAATTCGAGGCCGTACACGCGGCCGTCCCCTTTAATCCACCTCCCAGGTCTTGCCTATGGCTGTCAGTTCTGTGCGTTCAAAATATGCGCGGGCCTCCCGCAGGACAGTCTGCGCCTGCGGTGTATGGTAGTGCGTCAACAGCAGGCGCTTTGCTCCGTTTTCCGCAGCCAGACGTCCCGCCGTGGCGGCGCGCAGGTGATGTCCCTCTTCCGCACACGGCCCTTCCGTCAGCGTCGCCTCGCACAAAAACAGGTCCGCGCCCGCGGCGACGCGCGCAAGCTGCGGACACGCGCCCGCATCGCCCGAATAGGCCAGCGTCCTTCCCTCCGCCTTCAACCGAACGCCATAGGATTCAACCAGATGGACCGTGCCGATAAACCCCAGCGCCGCGTCTCCCATCCGGAACCGCAGCCCGTCCTCAATAACATGCGGCTCAAACACATCGTTGGTGCACAGCTCGGCCCGTGCCCACGCCGGAAGGCGCGGCGTGAGCAGAGGTATCCTGGGGATGGCCTCGCCGCAGGCCCGCCGGGACTCGAGCTGATATTTCGCGCAGAACAGGTCTCCGAAATGATCAAAATGCAGATGGCTGATGGCGATCAGGTCAAGCGCGGCGAGATCGACGTCTTTCTGCAGCTTGGCAAGGCTCCCGTTCCCCATATCGAGCAATATCCTTCTGCCTTCCGCCTCGATCAAAAAACAGGAGCAAGCGCCGTCCGCCTCCGGGCAGGTGGCGTTATTTCCATATACGGTCATACGCATGCGCAGCCTCTCCTTTCATATATCCACGTAGGTAACTTCTTCCAGTGCCGCCAATTGCGCGCCCAGGCGCTCCTGCGCAAGGCCGGGCGGCAGCCGCACAAAAAGCTCGTAATGCACGCCGCTGCGCTTGTGGCTCGCCTCCAGGTTTATCCCCTGCGCCTTCATCTCATCCAGGGCCGCCAGCGCCTGCCGCAGACCGGACGGGCCCGGCTGCGTGCGCAGGCACACAGCCGTACATCCGGGCGCGCGCGTCCAGCGGTAATCCCGGTGCAGCATCAGCTGCGTAAGAACGACGAGCGCCGTGGAAAAAAGAGACACCGCGTAAAGCCCGCAGCCCACCGCCATCCCGATGCCTGCCGTCGTCCAGATGCCCGCAGCCGTTGTAAGGCCGGTAAGCGTCCTGTGCCGCATGAATATCATTCCCGCGCCCAGAAAGCCGACCCCGCTCATGATCTGGGCCGCAATACGCGTGGGATCTGCCTTGATGCCCTCGGCAAACAGTGCAAGGTCAAAAAAACCGTATTTGGAAACGATGGTGATAAGCGCCGCGCCCAACGCTACGATCAGATGCGTGCGTACGCCCGCTTCCTTCAGGCGGGCTTTGCGCTCAAAGCCGATCACAAGTCCGCACAGCGCGGCCAGAAAAATACGCAGCAGGCATTCCCAAAAAAGTGTCGCAGGCATATTTCCGGTAAAAGACAATCCATTCAGCTCCTCTCACAGACGAAAAGGCTCCCGTTGCCCGGCACATGCCGGAAATGGGAGCCTTGTATATCTTCCCGCCGCCGGAACGAGTACAGATGAACCATTCTCACCGGTCGAACAGGACGCCGCATATCTGTCCCGGCTGCAAAGCCAGCAGCAGAGCATCCCCGTCCCGCCGCACACCGGGCGCATCCCCGTCCGGGGCTTTCACTGTACAGGCTCCGTCCGCAGCCGTGCCGTGCACCGTCAGCATGCAGGGCGCGCCGGTGTCATTGGCCGCCAGCACCATTCCGCGCCCGTCCGCAAGCTGCCAGCAGGCCGCATAGCAGAAGTCCGGCACAGGCGCCAGCCAGGCGTCGTCCAAAAAGCGCGCTTCCTTGAGCAGCGGCTGCAGTTCCCTGCGGAACCGCGCCATCTTCCTGCCATAGATATGATATTCGCCGTCCTGCGGACGCATGCGGGTGGTAATGCCCATCCACAGCACGCTGCCCAATGTAACGGCACGGTGCATATCGCGGTAGAACCACAGGCGCTGGTCGCGATCTTCCGTCTCCCAGCCGCGGGGGTTCACCATATTCACCTGCACGAATTCCGGGAACGTATATTTGAACACATTGTAATATTCATCATATTCCGCGCCGTTCCAGGTCAGGTTGCCCCAGGTATAGCTGCCATAGATATCGCCGCAGTTCTCTGTCATGATATACGCATTGGGGTTGTGCTTTCGCAGACGGCGCAGCAGCTCGCGCAGCACATACACATAGCCGTTGTTGAATTCACCGATATTTTCGTGGCTGTGTTCCGCACAGTAGCATGCGAAAGGCTCTGCAGAAGCCAGCTGGTCCAGGTAAATGCCGTCACAGCCGTAGGCTTTGACGCAGAATTCCGCAGTGTCCAGCAGGTAATCCCGCCAGAGTGTGTCGGACGGGCAGTTCACCGTGAAATGCTCCGGCCCGTAGGTCTCGCGGTACGGCTCGCCCTTTTCGTTGCGGACGGCCATTTTTTCGCCCACGGTCTTGTGGAAATCCGACTTCACGTCAAAAATCCGCGCGTTGATGTACAGCGTGGAAAACCCGCCGTGCTCCCGCACGTATTCCAGCCCGCGCCGGAATTCCATCGCGCTTCCCAGCTCCATGTCCGGATAATATTCCGGGTAGAACGAGTCGAAGCCCGTACGGTTCCAGCTTGCCAGAAACATGTGGCGCACGCCCCAGGCCGCGCCTTCTTCGTACATCTGCGGGATGTCGCGGAACGTATGCTCGATATTGCCTGTGCGCTTGAAATTGTAGCATTGGTTGAGCGCGCATTCGTCCGCCAAAAACGCCGGATTGTGGTCGAAATCCAAATAGGGCGCGATATACGCGCGGTAAAGCTGCGCGCCGTAATGCCAGTCCTTCGTGGTGACGGCCAGAATATATTCCCCTGTTTCATAGCTTTCCCCGGGACGGACGCGGTAATGCTTGCGGAAGCCAAAGGCCATCCACGGATCTTCGGCGCTTCCGCTTGTTTCGGCTATGACGCCCGTCACGGGGAAGCGCGCGTCATGGCTGCCGATGTACAGGCCGTTTTCGGCGTCGTAATAGTACATCCAGCTCATGGACGCAAGGCCGCAGTAGTTGATCTCGCGGCGGTAGATGTCCCCGAACGCAACACTGCTGGCGCGCCAGAAATCTTTTTTATTCACGCCGTAGCCCATTACCGGGTTGCGCGTGCGCTCGCCCGCGTGATGCGGGTAGATGATGGCGTCATCGGCGTAGTCCTCGCCCAGATAGACGCCGCCGATGTGCGGCATCAGTACCTCCACAACATCCGCCGCACTGTGGTTCTCCATCCGGGCACGGATGCACAGACGGTCGTTTTCCGCCGTACAGCGCACAGTCATACCAATGGGCAGACCGCCGAACTCCGTATAGGATATCTCCAGAAAGCCTGCTCCTGCACTCATCCCCGGTACGCCGGGCAGCAGCTTTTTCTTTTCTCCGTCCGCCAGCGCGTACAGCTCCACCAGAGGGCCGCGGGGCGCGGCTTTGATATAATCGTCCCCTGTCGCAAGGTTTACAAGGCTGACGAAATTGTTTGCCTCCGGCGCAAATCGGGCGCGGAAAGCGTTTGTTTTCAGTTCCATGACAGGCCCCTCAAAAACCGTATTTTTCATAATTCTCCAACGCCTCGCCGTTGATGCGCGCCGCGTCCGGCATATGGTTCGAGATATACACACTGGGCTTAAGGCCCTTTTCCAGCAGTTTCTCCACCACCGTGCTCTGCACCGCCCACATCAGGTAGCTGGCGCTGATGCCGCTGGCCGGGCAGATGCGCTGGCCCAGCGCCGGCACATCCACCAGCGTGTCGCCGTAATTGGTGCAGTTGTCCAGACAGTAGGTGCATGCCTCAAACAGGCGCTTGCCGCTGGGGTGCTTGCCGGTAAGATGCCCCGAATATTCCACCGATGTGACAGCCACGGTCGCGCAGCCCATTTCATTCGCCTTCAGCGCCAGATCCACGGGAAAATACTGGTAACCGGAAACGGAGCCGATCATAATAACGTCGTCCGGCAGCACGTTAGCACGGCCCAGCACGTAATCGGCAAAGCCGGGAATGGTGTCGTAGCCCACGATGCCCCGCGCAGGCGCGGGCCGGTGCCGCACCGGGTTCTGTATCTCGCAGGTGATGCGGATGGGCTTTACCGCCATCATGCCGCCTGTTCGGCCCACGCCCTCAAACATCAGCATATGGCCGGTGTCCATAATATGCCACGCGCCGCCGCGGGCAAGGCGCTCCGCGATCTCTGCCGAAGCCTCCAGCACGGCCTCCCGCTGGGTCTGCTCCACCTTTTCCAGAACGCCCTTCATTGCACCGAAATATTCATCCATCAACATGTGCTTCACCCATCTTTTCTTTCATCAGATTTTCCGCGACGCCGGGTGCCGTGATATCCACGCCCGCGCTCTCGCTCAACACACAAAGCGCCGCGCCCACCACCGGGCTGTACTTTGCCGGCTGGTATACGCACTGGGGTACCAGATGTTCCAGCGCCCAGCGGAAGCGTCCGGTGAACAGCTCTCCCATGCGCGCCACGCCGCCCGTGAGCGCCACAGGCAGGCCGTCCGCGTCCAGCTGCCCGGCCACCGTCGCAGCCAGGCGCGCCAGCGCACAGGCCGCTTCATCCAGCACCGCGCATGCATTTGCATCCCCCTCCCGGGCCGACCGTTCCACAGCATAGCTCAGCCGCGCCACATGCCTGCGCGTAAAATCGGGCCGGTATGCCGCGTCGCGAATGGACAGAACATCCGGCAGGCCCAGCATTTCCAGCACGTTTTTTTCCAGAAGCGTGCCGGTCACATGCGTGTCGTGCAGCAGCGCCAGACGCGACAGGCACAAAACGCCTATATGATATCCGCTGCCTTCGTCGCTGAACAGCGGGCCCCAGCCGCCCGCTGTGGCCGTGCGTCCCGCTTTGTCCCGCCCGGTGGCAAAAGAGCCTGTACCGCTGAGCACGGCGATGCCGCAGGGCGCGCCCAGCGCCGCATAAAAAGCGTTCTTTTCATCGCCCAGCTGCCGGACGTTCCCGCTCCCCAAAAGAGTCTCCAGTTCCGGCAGCGCGGGCCGGAAGCCGGGGATGAACAACACGAATTCCCGCACCTGCGCGGGCGCGGCCCCCGCCTGCGCCAGACATTCCATAACGCCCGCATAGACGGTATGCGCCGCTTCGGCCGGAGGCACAAAATTTGCGTTCGCGCCTGCGCCCTGCGCGCGGCCCCGCACACATCCTGTTTTTTCAAACAGCAGGAAATCCGTCTTTGTTCCCCCGCCGTCGCACACCAGATACAAACCGTTCACCTCATCCTCAGCACAGCGCTTTGATACGGCCCTGATACGCCGCCACCGCGCTGGTATTGTATTCGTCGCCGCCGGGCAGATTGGCGCTGCACAGGACCGGCGGCATCCGCCCCTGCGCAAGATACAGGTTTTCGATCTTCAGTACGATGCGCTGCGCGATGAACAGGCTTCCGAAGGTGGACGCGCCGCCTGTGATCTGCTGGGTGCCGGGGATCGTGAGCAGCCCGTCGCCTCTGGGCGCATGGTTGTCGATGACGATATCGCTCACTTCATACAGGCGCTTTCCCTCCGGCGCGCGGGAGGCAAGCGTGCGGGATATTTTCTTCGAGGTAACGCACACCACCGTCAGCCCCCGTTCCTTTGCGTACAAAGCCGCTTCCACCGGCACCGTGTTGATGCCCGTATTGGAGGAAATGAGGATCGTGTCGCCCGCGCGCAGCCCCGCCTTGCCCAGCACCTCGGCCGCTTTGCCGGGCATGCGCTCCATATGTGTGCTGGTGATCGCGCCGGTATGAAGCATCAGCTCGTCCGAGAGGATGGGATTCACCGGTACGAGCCCTCCGCTGCGGTAGAACATCTCCTCCACGATCATGTGGGAATGGCCCGTGGAAAACACGTGCAGCAGGCCGCCGCCGTCTATGGACGCATACGCCGCTCGGGCGGCTGCGTCCATGGCCGCGCCTTCCTCCTGCTCGATCTGTGCCAGCATCGTATATATTTTATCCAAATATGTATCGTCCGGCAATTGTTTTGCGGTCATCCTTGACCTTCCTTCCTGAAAAAGGGCGGCGGAAACCGCCGCCCTTTCCCCCATTGCTTTATTTGCTCAAAATCGGAGCCGCCTGTTCATCCACGCGCTGTGCAAACTCCTCCGGCGAGACGGCGCCGGCCCACAGGGACTCGCATTCTTTCTCAAACATGTTCTGGAACTCCGAGCCGTTCAGGTTCGTGGGATACGGCACGGCCGTCTCCAGGGCCTGTACGAAATACTTGTTGTACGGCGTTTTCGCCTCGAATTCCGTGGTATCCACCATCGTGGAGGCAGGCAGGCCGTAGTTCATATCCAAAGCGATCTGCTGGCCCTCTTTGCCGGAGAGGAACTCCACCACGCGCCAGGAAAGCTCGGGATTCTTGGCGGTCTTGGGAATGACCCAGGTGTTCACAAACGAGGACGTTTTGCTGACGCCGTCCATATAGGGCATGGGCAGCACGGTATACCCGGTGCCGTTTGCGTCAAACGTAGAGGCGGTGGAGAGCGCGCCGAGCTGCATGGCCACCTTATTTGCCATAAAGGGGGCGAACTCGCTGTCGCCGAACTGCGCGGCCTGCGTGGCCGACGGACACACCTTGTAGGTATTGTACAGGTCATACATGAACTGAACGGCCTTCTGGGTGTTTTCGTCGGTGGAAAGCACGCTCGCCTTGCCGTCCTCACTGTACAGCTCACCGCCGAACGCCGCAATCATGGCGAAGGTTTGGTCAGTCCAGTTTGCCCAGTAATAACCCCACTGGGCATCCGCGCCGCTGCCCTTGGTGAGCTGCTTGGCGATCTCGACGAACTCGTCCATCGTCCAGGTATCGGCCGGGATCTCGATGCCGGCGTCTTCAAACATCTTGGTATTGAGATACATGACCTTCGGGGTAACGTCGCGGGCCGCGGCATACATGGTGCCGTTCACGGTCAGGGCGTCCTTCACCACGGGGTACAGAGCGTCCTTATACTCCTGGCTGGCCAGATCGTCCAGCGGAAGCAGCATACCGTTCAGCGCATAGCGGGGCACCTGGTCCATGGCCAGCATCATCACGTCGGGGATCTCGCCGCCGGCCAGCTTTGTAACCATGGTATCGGCATATTGGCTGGGAATGGTGACGAATTCCAGCTTGATATCCGGATTCGCCGCTTCAAAATCCTGCTGCATCTTCTGCAAATGTTCAAACTTCGTCACGTCCCACCAGGTGTAGACCTTCAGCGTGGTGGGGTCGGCCGGGGCCGCGGGTTCGGAGCCGGAGGCCGGAGCGCTGCCGGACGCAGCGGGCGCCGAGGACGGCGCACCGCCGCAGGCGGCCAGCGAAAACACAAACGCCAGGGCAAGAACAAGTGACAGAACTTTACGAATTGTCTTTTTCATGTTGATCCTCCATTGTATGATTTGATATGTCACGGCGCGGCGCGCCGTTCATTCCGGAAAGAGGCGTCATTTACCGCCGAAGCCCGAATTCATGGTAGAGGCCATGAACTGCTTTTGAAAGATGAGGAACACAATGACGATGGGCACGATGCTGAGGGATGCGCCCGCCAGAAGCACGGCCCAGTTGGGTTCCCACTCCTTCAGGTATTTCAGGCCCACGGTCAGCGTCAGCTTGTCGTAGTCGTTGATTACCAGCATCGGCCACAGAAATTCATTCCACACGCTGCGGAACGACAGGATGGCCGTCGTGGCAATGGCCGGCTTCGCATTTGGCAGCACGATGCGGAAAAACACGCCCAGCCGCGTACAGCCGTCGATGATGGCGGCGTTTTCCAAATCCTTGGGAATGCTGAGGAAAAACTGGCGGAAGAAAAAGATGTTGAACGCATTGGAGCCCGTGAACATATTCGTCAGGAACAGCGCCGCATATGTGTTGATGAGCTTCATATCCACAACGATCTTATAGTTGGGGATGAGGGTGACGTGGCTGGGGATCATCATCGTGGCGATGAACGCAAGAAACAAAATGTTCCTGCCGCGGAACTCCAGCCGCGTGAGCGCATATGCCGTGAGAGAGGCGACCGCGATCATGCAAAAAGGCATCGCGACGGACAAAAACACGGAATTGACCATAAACTTATCAAAGGGCAGCACCTGGAACAGGCGCTTGTAGTTCTCCATCGTGAACGGCCTGGGCCACAGCTCCAACGGATTACCGCCGTAAAGCTGCTCCGAGGATTTGAAAGAGGAGAGCAGCGACCAGACGAAAGGATAGATCATGATGACGCTGAGGACGACCATGAAGATGTGGTATACGGTGTTGCCCACGGTCTTGCGCGCGGACATGCCAAGCTGCGGTTTTTTCATGCTCATTCACCCCCCTGTTCATGGCGGAAGCGATACTGGACCAGCGTTACGATCATGATGAGCGCAAAGAATATCCATGCCAGCGCCGACGCGTAACCCATGTTGTAGTTGGTAAAGCCCTGCTCGTAGATATAGTACATGATGGTGCTGGTGGAGCCGAGCGGCCCGCCCTTCGTCATTACGAAAATGGATTCAAACATGTTGAACGCCTCAATCACCAGCAGGATGGCTACCACGAACGTTGTATTGGAGAGCATCGGCACCGTAATGCGGATAAATTTCTGCCATCCTGTGGCGCCGTCCACATCCGCGGCTTCGTACAATGTCTCCGGGATGGTCTGCAGCCCGGCAAGGAACATCAGCATATAATAACCGCTCATCTGCCACACGCGCATGATAACGAGCGCGGGCTTGCTCCAGGCCGGGTCGCCCAGCCACAGCGGCACATCATTCAGGCCGATGGCAGTGAGAATGTTATTCAGGATGCCCATGTCCGGGTTGAAGATCCACAGCCACACCATGCTCACCGCGACGGTGGACGTGATGCTGGGCAGGAACAGCGCTACACGGTAGCCCTTTGTCAGCCTGCCCGCCTTTTTGTTGATGAGGATGGCCAGCAGCAGCGACACCACCAGCACAATGGGCACCAGCGCAACAACAAAATAGAACGTATTGCCGAAATACGGGTAAAAGTACTGGTCGTCCGTGAACGCCTTGACGTAGTTCTGCAGGCCCAGCCAGTTCGGCTTGCTGAGCAGGTTGTAATCGGTGAAGGATAAGTACAGCGAATACAGGATAGAACCGAAGGTGAAAATGCTGAACCCGATGAGCGCCGGTGAGACAAACAGCCAGCCCGTGCAGGCCTCGCGCCGTTTCAGGTTGAACCTGCGCCGTCCGCCGCGCTCTGATCTACTTTTTTCCGTCATGAACCTCTGCCTTTCCTCATTTGATTTAAGCTGCAACAAGACAAGTTGTCATGTTGTTATAACAATACCGTTCAAAAAATTTTTCGCGGGCGCAGCCCAGCCGCAGGCGGGGCAGGCCCAGCGAAAGTTTACTTTTCCAGAGTGACGTTAAAGATATATTTATCCCCGCGGTAAATGGAATCCACATACTCAAAGGGCGCGCCGTCCATACCGTACGTAGTGCGGGAGATGCACAGCACCGGCATTCCTGTTTTGATTTTCAGCAGCTTCGCATCATGGGAGCTGGCCGCTCCGGCCTGGATGCTCTGCACCGCCTTGCTGCATTCGCAGCCGTATTGCTCCTTGAGCAGCGCGTACAAAGATTTGCTCAGATCCTGCGTTTCAATGCCCGCGAAACGGTAAAAGGGCATATGGACCTTCTCCACAGCCATGGGGACGCCGTCCGCGCAGCGGATGCGCGTCAGAAAATAGATCTTCTGGGTGACGTCGATGTTCAGCGCCTTTGCCACTGCCTCCGTGGGCAGCATCAGGCTCTGTTCCACAAGGATGGTGGACGGTTCCAGCCCCAGGCTGCGCATCTCGTCGCTGAAGCCGATCAGGTGATTGAGCTGCATTCCCGCCTTCTTGGATGCGACAAAGCTGCCCTTTCCCTGCACTTTGTAAATATATCCCGCCTGTGCCAGGCCGTCCAAAGCCTGGCGCACCGTGATACGGCTCACGCTGAACAGCGCGCCGATGGCCTCTTCCGTGGGCATCTGCTGCCCCTCCGACAGCTTGCCCGCGTCGATCATTCCCTGATAATAATTGATAATCTGCAAGTACCTGGGTACCGCTTTCACCAAAGGCACCTCTTTCCCTCCCGGCAGGCATTCCGCCGCCGGGCGCTGCAAGGCCGCCTGTAGGATGTTGTTGGCCGCCTTATTGTTATGACAACATAATAATCCTTTTCCAGTCTTCCGTCAACCATTTTTTCAGCTTTCTCCATCTTATCCAAACTTTGCGCGCAAGAATCGGCATTTTACACAGCCGCGGCGTCCTTTCCTGCATCCGCATCACACGGACGAATCCCTCTCCCCCGCCTTCTTCCGGGTGCGCCTGACGATAAAGTCTCCCGGCCCGGCGCAGCCTGTAAGCCAGATGAACAGCGCGTAAATAACGCTGGTGAATACCGCTCCCAAAACAGCCCAGGCCAGAAGCGGCAGGCCCAGCCGCTGCGTCAGCGGCTGCAGCACGAACCGGCACGCCGCGCCCGCGCACAAAAACGAGAACACCGGTTTTATCACCCAACGCAGCCATTGCACACGCAGCCCTGTAACATGCAGCAGGCGGTGCAGGTTCAGCAGGCTCGTCAGCAGATTGCTCACCAGCATCACGAACAAAAAGCCCTGCATGCCGAAGCGCGGCAGCAGCAGGTAGATCAACGCGATGCGCACAACCGAATCCAGCGCCGTATAACGAAAGGAGGAGAGCTGCTCCCCCAGCCCTTTCAGGATGCCGTCCACCATGCTCTCCATATACATAAAGGGCATCAGCGGCCCCAGTATCGACAGATAAAAACCGATCTCCTCGCTCTGGTACAGCACCAGGCCGATCTCCTTTGCAAACTGGGTGAACAGGCCGCCGGCCAGAAACGAAAGCACCAGCGTGATGAGCATGACACGGTTGACCAGATGTTCCAGCGCCGCGCGCCTGTTCTGCACATGCGCCTCGGTGATCTCCGGCAGCAGCAGCGTAGAAAGCGTGGCCAGAAATGAAAACGGGAAAAAAATCACCGGCATGGCCATGCCTTTCAGCGCGCCGTACTGGCTGAGCGCTGTTTCGCGGCTGAGCGTATACAGCGCAAGGCAGCCGGGCACCATTACATTTTCAACGGTGCGCAGCACGCTCGTCATATACTGGTTCGCAGCAATGGGCGCTATGATATCCCACAGCTGCCGTCCCAGCCCCTGCACCGGACGCTTTGCGTTACGGGGCACGTCCCTCAGCTCACGCCGGTAGCACCATTCCATATATACCCAGCTCGCAGCCTCGCTGACCGTATTGCCCACGACCACGGCCGCGCAGGCCGTTCCGATGCCCTGCGGTACGGCAGAATCAATGAGCAGCGCCACCACGCCGATGCGCACGACCTGCTCGAAGATCTGCGCGCGGGAATTCGGCCCCACCTTGCGCCGCGCCATGAAAAAACCCCGCAGACATGCCGAAACCGCCATAAACGGCAAACTGGGCGCCAAAATGCGCAGCGAGAGCGCGGCCCGCGCATCCTCCAGCCACCAGTCCGCTGCAAGCCCCGCTCCAGTGAACAGCAGCGCGGCCGCAGCCGCGCCAAGCCCAAGCCCCAGCGCCAGTGTGCGGCGCATGGCTGCGCGCACATTGGCGGGGTCGTCGGTGGCCAGCAGTTCCGCCGAAAGACGCGTGGCCGCCACCGAAAGCCCCGCCGTAGCCAAGGTGACGGCCATTGTGTAGACCGTGTAGATCAACTGGTACAGGCCCATGCCCTCGGCGCCGATACGCGCCGCGATATAAATGCGGAAGAACATGCCTGCGGCACGCAGCAGCAGGCCTGTTCCCGTCAGAATGGCCGCGTTTTTCAAATAGCTTTGGCGCGCCATGCGTCCACGCCCCTTTCCCTTTTTTATGTATACGGACCCGGACGGGAAAGTATGTGCGGCGCGTATTGCCTTTTTGCCGGGACATCCTGTATACTGGTAGACAGGAATTTGGAAAGGAGACGCAACATGGACTTGGAACATTTGATCGAGCTCATCCTGCCGCCCATCATCGGCGTGCTGGAGATGATGGGCATTTTTGTGGTGGCAGTGTCGGCAGTGCGGGCCTTTGCGGAATATCTGGGCAATACCTTTCTGCACCGGCATTACGCGCTGCAGTTCGAGCTTGCCGACGGCCTTGCCACCGGGCTGGAATTTAAAATGGCCGCCGAGATCTTAAAGACCGTTCTGGTACGGGAGATGAGCGAGCTGCTCATTCTGGGCGCGGTCATCATCCTGCGCGCGCTGCTCAGCCTGCTGATTCACTTCGAGCTGAAAAGCAGCCAGACGCGAACGGAGGAAAAGCCTTGAAGGAAATGATCCAAAACGCGGTAGATGCCATCCGCGCCGTGGCCGGCGCACGCCCGTCGGTGGGCCTGATCCTGGGCAGCGGGCTGGGCGGTCTGGCCGATGTGCTGGAGGATGCGTCTTTTGTAGAATACGCCTCCATTCCCGGCTTTCCCGTTTCCACCGCGCCGGGGCACGCGGGACGTTTTGTGCTGGGCCGTCTGGCCGGACACGGCGTCGTGTGCATGCAGGGGCGTTTTCATTTTTATGAGGGACATCCCATGTCCCACATCGCCGCGCCCGTCCGTGTGATGAAAGCGCTGGGTGTGGAAACGCTGCTGGTGACAAATGCCTGCGGCGGCGTGAACCTCGATTTCCAGGTGGGCGACCTGATGGTCATTGACGACCACATCAATTTTATGGGCGCCAACCCGCTCACCGGCCCCAACGATGCGGGCTTCGGCCCGCGCTTCTGTGATATGACCTACGCCTATACGCCCGCTCTGCGCCGTCTGGCAGACGAGGTGGCCGCCGCGCAGGGCGTTGCACTGCGCCACGGAGTATATCTGGGCTATATGGGCCCCAGCTACGAAACTCCGGCGGAGATCCGTGCGTTCCGCGTGCTGGGCGCGGACGCCGTGGGAATGTCCACGGTGCCGGAGGTCATCGCCGCCAGCCACTGCGGGCTGCCTGTGCTGGCCATCAGCCTCGTCACCAATATGGCCGCGGGCGTGCTGGAAAAGAAGCTGGACGAAAACGAGGTCATCGAGACGGCCGCAGCCCGCGCAAAGGTGCTGGAGCGCCTGGTCACGGGAATCGTGGAGCGCCTGTGAGCCGCCCGGAGCAAAACGGCATGCGGAGCAACTCCCGACGCCGCGCGGTCCGCTCCCTCAAAGCCGTTAATCCAAACCGCAAAACGGCCCGGGCGCAATATGGCCCGGGCGCACATAAAAAGGCTTTGCCGCTCACTGCGCGGCAAAGCCTTTTTTCAAATCAGCCGTCAGCTCCTGGTATTCCATCAGCTCCATCACGGGCTTGTGGAACGTCTCCATCAGGCTGCAGTATTTGTCGAACATCACGATCACATACGCCTCGCGGTATTTGGGCGGTGTGACCGTCAGCGGCCACATATGCCGCAGGATGATATTCTTTTCCCTGTCCGTAAGGCTGAACAGGCGCTGGGCGTTCTCCAGCGCGCGCCGCGGATGTGTCAGCCCGTGAAAATAATTGCCCGTTTCCTTTGCGTGGAAGTGCCAGTCGTACAGAAAAAGGTCGTGCAGCAGCCCGGCGCGGGCGGCGGCGCGGGCCTGCCATCCATGGTCCCTGCAATACAGGTAGCTGAGATACGAAACATTGATGCTGTGGCGCAGGCACGAGGTCTCGCCGTGCTGGGTGTACGCCTCCATGGAACGCACCAGCGGATGTTCCAGAATATCCTGTACCAGAGCCAGGTATTCCGGATCTCTGGGTACCGTGATGGAGCACACGGTTTCCTTGCTGCGGTAAATCATTTCTAAAAAATCCCCTTTGTGTAAAGGTCGGCGCCGCGCTTTTCAGCGGGCAGCGCGGCCGGGCACGTGCTCGGCCTCTGTGGAAGTATGCGCATTCTGATACGCCTGATACGCGCTGACGGCAAAATCCACCGCATAGGCACACACCAGCAGAAATGCAGCCGCCAAACCGACACGATCCGGAATGAGCAGGACAGCGCGGAACACCAGCCGGTGCAGAAATGCAAACAGCAGAAGAGCGATGAGCCCCCAGCCCAGCGTGCTTTCCAGGCACAGAATCCCCTTATAATTGAACGGCTTATTGGTGTAATCCCACCAGAAGGTGCCGAACAGGCGCAGCATCAGCCGCGCGGTGAGGTATTCGAACAGCGTTGCCAAAACGGCTCCCACAAGATAGAGCAGCACATAATTGCCGGAAAACGGACGCAGCAGCGCAAAGCCGAGCATTGCGCCGAAGCCGTAGATGATACAGAACGGCAGATGCGCAAAGCCGCGGTTCTCCCACCGGCCCTTCTCCCGGCGTATGACGATGCACTCCATCACCCAGCCCAAAAAGCTGTAAAGGAAGAATGCGTTGATCAGCACATGGGGCGCCACAGGTGCGGTATAAAAAATCGTACCCACGTTGTCCATCCTTTCTGTTTTGCGGCATGTAGCCGCGATCGCTAATATTACAGCAGGACGCCGCAAAACGGCTTCAACAAAACCGCGCCTGCTGCGGTTTTGCATGGTTC
>OLOL01001512.1_pt1 | contig 19677 bp, 17 predicted proteins | sample 1673081 | NCBI WGS metagenome assembly OLOL01 (sample SAMEA3136753, study PRJEB25190) | human gut metagenome
GGGGCAGCGGTCGCAGAGTGCGAGGGGCTTTTGCCCCCGAAGCACGATGCGGGTATCGCAACCCGACATTATCGAGCATTTTGGCAACGCAGATACCGTGCCACAGCTGCCAGAGCGGTGCTTAAGCCGTAAGGCGGGAATTGTGCGGTATTGCCTTAGATATAAAGAAAGAACAGGCCCGCATCTCTGCGAACCTGTTCTGCCGTTCCTTTGGGTAAACACGGTTATCGAAAACGGCGGCATAGCCGCTGCGATGGCTCCGGATTACTTAAACTTGCGCTTGCGGGCGGCTTCGGACTTCTTCTTGCGACGCACAGACGGCTTCTCATAAGCCTCGCGCTTGCGCACCTCAGCAAGAACACCGCTGCGGGCAGTGCTGCGCTTGAAACGGCGCAGGGCGCTCTCAAGGGATTCGCCCTCTTTGACACGGATCTCCGACATCTTTTTCCCTCCCTTGGTCTGAGACAGGAGTTTGCCGGTCAATCAAAATTACAATCAACCAGTAACTGAAATTATACTATACTTTATAGGCTCCTGTCAACCACGATTTTACGCGTTCTGGCCCACTTTTTGAAATTTCATAAAAAGTTCAGTTTTTTGCCCTCATACGCGGGGTCTGGGCAATAGTTTATACAAAATAATAAATAATAATGAATAAAGAATAATGCTGGTGCGCCGCCCGCAGCGGCGCAAATAAAATAGGTTGGCTGCTCTGGCTGGAATGCTTTTTGCCGGAGCAACTGACTTGGTTAAAATGTGACGCCGTGGGCGGCACACATCCATTATTCATTATTCTTTCTTCTTTTTTCTTTACCCAAACTTTATGCCAACCCCAATGCGTGCAGCCCCAGCAAAGCGCCGTAAATTACCGGCTGGTGCAGCATATAAATCAGCAGCGTGCGGCTGCCCACGGCGCACAGGGGGCGCAGGGCTTTGGGCGGCAGGCCGGGCTGCGCGGTGCAGCGGGCGCGGAACCACCGCGCAAAAAAGTACCCCACCCAATACAAAAACACCCACGGCAAAAGCGGGAAATAATCCGATGAGGAAAACACCGTCAGATCCGGCAGACCCAGCCAGAAAAGATTCGGCTTGTACCAGGCGGCGGGTAGGGCCGCCAGGTGCGTTCCCTCAAACCCCAGCCAGCCCTGCGGCAGCTGGTTCAGCAGGGCAAACAGCACCGCGCTGCCCGTAACCCCTGCCAGCGGGGGCAGCTTTTCCAGCGCGGGGTGCAGCAGACAGGTCAGCAGGGCCGCACAGCCCAGCAGGTGCAGCACGCCGAACCAGATGACTTCCTCCGGCATGGCAACGGCGGTTGCCACGGTCAGCACCACCGCGCAGGCCGCCGTGAGCAGGCCGTTCTTGAGCGGGCGGCGGGATAGGGTAAAGCTGTAACCCGAAAGCAGAATAAAGCTCCAGCAGATATACTGCTGCCACACATGGCAGTGCGTGGACCAGATATCGTACCAGCCGCTGGCATGGCCAAAAATATACACCCAGTCATACATGGCATGGTAAACCAGCATATTCAGCAGCGCCAGCCCGCGCAGGGCATCGATCTGCCAAAAGCGCTGCCCGGCTGCCGCACGCAACGATTGTTGTTCGGTTTGCATCGCGTTCCCCTTCCCTGCCCTGTGCCAATATGCAAAGGGCTGATGTCACTTTACCATACTTGGCATAGCAAATGCAAGGCACCCTTGCAAAATGACCGAAAATGCGCTAAAATCTTTGGTGAAATATAACAAAGGAGGGGTCCGTTATGCCCGATATCCGTCTTGTTGCATTGGATCTGGACGGCACCGTATTCAATGATGAAAAAGAGATCACACCCCGCACGCTGGAAGCCATCCGCGCTGCCATTGCCAAAGGGGTTGATGTCATCCCCGCAACGGGGCGTGTGGCATCGGGTGTGCCGGAAGCGTTTTTGCGCATTCCCGGCGTGCGGTATGCCCTGACTTCCAACGGGGCCAGCGTGGTGGAGCTTTCCACTGGCAAACCGCTGGTCAACCTGCCGTTTGATGCTGCCCTTGCCAGCGACATTTATGATATCGTGGCCGCAACGGGCGGTGCCATGGGCATTTTTATCGGCGGCAAAGCCTACACCGATTATTTTGGTGCCAATGACGGCCTTGCCCTGATGCCCCCTGCCCTGCGCCGCTACCTGCGCGACAGCCGCATTGTGGTGGATGACATGCACGCAGTGTTCGCCGCCCACCCGCACGAGGTGGAAAAGTTCAGCATCACCTATCGGGACAATGCCGCCCGCGATGCCGCCTGGCAGGCTGTTGCCAGCCGGTTTAATGTTGAGATTACTTCCAGCATTCCCAACAACATGGAGATCAACGCCCCCGGCGTGACCAAGGGCAGCGGATTAAAAACGCTGGCCGATACCCTGGGCCTGGCGATGAACCAGGTGATGGCCTGCGGCGATTCCGGCAACGACCTTGCCATGATCCAGGCCGCCGGGTACGGCATTGCGATGGGCAACGCCACACCGGATGTTCTGGCCGCCGCCCGCTATGTAACGGACGACAACAACCATGACGGCGTTGCCAAGGCCATTGAAACCTATGTGTTGAAAGGATAACCCCCTATGCCAAATATCGTTGACCACTTTGGCCAGCTGGTGGATGACGCCATTCCCAAGCCGGAGCTTGCCCGCCAGCTGCTGCTGTTGGGCTACCGCGCCAAGGATGTGCAGCTGCTGCTTGCCCCGGAAAAAGAGCTCACCCCCGCGCGGCAGTATGCGGCACAGATCGCCATGGACGCCATGATTGCGCCCCTGGCCCACCCGCAGCGGGCGGCGCTGGTCAATATCTTTATGCCCTGTGAACTGCTGCACGCCTTCCACCTGCTGCCGATGTTTGCCGAAGCCACCGCCTGTTACCTGAACGGTGCCGCAGCCGAGCGCGGCTTTATCCATTATGCCGAGAGCGCAGGCATCAGCCCCACGCTGTGCAGCTACCACAAGGCTTTGCTGGGCATGGGGCTTTCCGGCACGGCGGGCAAGCCGCTGTTCACTGCCTGCACCTCCATTGCCTGCGATGCCAACAACCTGACCTTCCGGCGGCTGGCGCAGCATTACGGCATCCCCCACTTTTATCTGGATGTGCCCTATGACCACGACGAGTACGCTGTGGCCGAAGTTTCCGACCGCCTGCGAGAGTTCGCCGCCTTTTTGGAGGATGCGACCCACCAGAAGCTGGACGAAGCGGCCCTGCAGCAGGCAGTCGCCCACAGCGGCCGCACGCTGGAACTATTGCAGCAGGCACAGGCCGCCAAGGCCGGGCGGAACCTGCACAACGATGTCACCTCCGAATTTTACGAAGTGTTTGTGACCCACACCATGCTGGGCACCCCGCAGGCTGAACAGTACGCCCGCAAGCTGCTGGCGGATATCGAAGCCAGCCCCATGGGTGGCGGCACCCGGCTGCTGTGGGCGCACGCCGTGCCGTTTTATCAGGCGCCCGTGCGGGAGCGGCTGAATTTCTCGGCAGAAAACCAGCTTATTACCTGCGATATGAACGCCGATACCTTAGGCTGCTACATGGACCCGGACAAACCGTTTGAGAGCATGGCCGCGCGGCTGGTGAACAACATCTTTAACGGCAGCGCCCAGCACCGCATCCAGCGCGCGCTGGAGCTGTGCCGCATGCAGCAGATCGACGGGGTGGTCTACTTCTGCCAATGGGGCTGCAAGCAGACGATGGGGGCCGCACAGCTGTTCAAGAGCGCACTGGAAGCCGAGGGCTACCCGGTGCTGCTGCTGGACGGCGATGGCTGCGACCGCGCCAACACGATGGACGGCCAGACCGCCACCCGGCTGGATGCTTTCCTGGAGATGCTGCACAGCAAACAGGAGGCGCTGGTATGAGCAAAACGATTTATTATGCCTGCAAATACGCCCCGCTGGAGCTGTTTGCCGGGTATGGGGCCACCTTCTCGGCGCTGGATCCGCTGGCGGAAAGTTTTTCCTGCGCGGAGCGCTGCGCCCACGCCAACCTGTGCGGTTACGCCAAGGCTGTGCTGGAACAGGTGGAGCAATCCGGCATCCGGGCTTTGGTGCTGACCAACTGCTGCGATGCCATGCTGCGCGTTTACGATGTGCTGGCTGCCAGTGGTAAGATGGAATTTTTGCAGCTGCTGCCCGTCCCCCACCAGAGCACCCCGGCCACCCGCGCCCGCTTTGCGCGGGACCTGCGCAGGCTGGCGGATGCCCTGCAGCGGTACACCGGGCAGGAATTCGACGCCCAGCGCGCCCACGCCTTTTTTGTGCACAAACCACACGCCGAGGGTCCGCATTTGACCCTGCTGGGTGCCCATGGCGGCAGCGTGCTGTATGATACCGTGCAGAAAGCCTTTGCCCTGCCCGTGGTGGATGCTACCTGCACCGGCAACCGTGAGCTTGCCGATGTTGCCCCCGCCGCACTGGAGGACTTTTTGCCCGGTTACGCCGCCGCCCTGCTGGGCCAGATGCCCTGCATGCGGATGGATGCCCCGGTCAGTGAGCGCGCCGCCCTGGTGGACGGCCAGACCGTTGGCATTGTGTACCACACCGTGCAGTTCTGTGATTATTACGCCCCCGGCCTGACCGCGCCGGAGCAGTTCCATCTGCCGGTATTAAAAATTGAAACCGACTGTTCCCGCCAGACCTTTACCAGCGGCGGCGGGCAGCTGAGCACCCGCCTGGGCGCATTTGCCGAAAGCCTGAACGCCGTTCCCGATACCGAAAACAAGGAGGCCCCCGCCATGAACACCAACGCACAATATGCCGCCGGCATCGACAGCGGCTCTGCCAGCACCGATGCCGTGATCCTGGATCGCAGCGGAAAGATCTGCGGCTGGGCCATTGTGCCCACCGGCGCCGGGGCTGCAACCGGCGCCCGCCAGGCACTGGAACAGGCCCTGACGATGGCAGGCATTGCCGAAAGCGACCTGGGTTCCAAGGTATACACCGGCTACGGGCGCGAGTTCCTGGGCGATGACGGCGCAGCCGTGACCGAGATCACCTGCCATGCCCGCGGGGCTCATCATCTGGACCCCGCCGTGCGCACCGTGATCGACATTGGCGGGCAGGATTCCAAGGTGATCCGCCTGAGCGAAAGCGGCGCTGTTGAAACCTTTGCGATGAACGACAAATGCGCCGCCGGTACCGGCCGTTTTTTGGAGATGATGGCCCGCACCCTGCAGATGAAGCTGCCGGAGATGAGCGAGCTTGGCCTGGACTGGCACAACGATGTGACCATTTCCAGCATGTGTACCGTGTTTGCGGAAAGTGAGGTCGTCAGCCTGATTGCCCGCAGCACCGCACCGGCGGATATCATCCACGGCCTGAACAAATCTGTTGCGGGCAAAACCGCTGCCCTGGCCCGCCGCACCGGCGGCGTGGCCCCCTTTATGATGACAGGCGGTGTAGCCCGCAACCGCGGCGTTGTGAAAGAGCTGGAAACCGCCCTGAAAGCCCCGGTGGAGGTCAGCGAGTACAGCCAACTGTGCGGCAGCCTGGGCGCAGCGCTGTTTGCGCTGGAAAAAATGGGCGTGAAGCTGTAAAACCTCCGGTGCGCAAAGTACTTGCTTTAAGTCGTACTTTCGTGTACACTAGGGTGTATCATATTAAGATAGCATGATGGCTGCAAAAATAAGGAGGGCTTTCTTATGTCTTGGGGAACAAATGTACTGGTCGGCCAGTCCGGCGGGCCGACTGCTGTGATCAATTCCAGCCTGGCCGGTGTGTATGAAGCTGCCAAAGCTCTGGGCGCCGCCCATGTATACGGCATGGAGTATGGCATTCAAGGGCTTTTGCAGGGCAAGATTGTGGACCTGGATGACCGCCTTGACGACAAGATGGAAATTGAGCTGCTCAAGCGCACGCCGTCCAGTTACCTGGGCAGCTGCCGGTTCAAGCTGCCCAACCCCGCCACGGACGAACGCCCCTTTGTGCAGCTGTTTGAGCTGTTTGCCAAGTACTGCATTGGGGCCGTGTTCTACATTGGCGGCAATGATTCGATGGACACCATTGCCAAGCTTTCCGCTTACGGGGCTGCCAAGGGCAGCGAGATCCGCTTTATCGGCGTGCCCAAAACTATTGACAACGACCTGATGTACACCGACCACACCCCCGGTTACGGCAGTGCCGCCAAGTACATTGCCACCATCCTGAAAGAGGTCATCTGCGATTCCAGCGTGTATAACATCCGCAGCGTAACGGTGGCCGAGATCATGGGCCGCCATACCGGCTGGCTGGCCGGTGCCGCCAGCCTGGCTGCCGGGGCTGACTGCAACGGCCCGGACATCATTCTGCTGCCGGAGCGCCCCTTTGACGAGAATGTGTTCCTGGAAAAAGTAGCCCAGCTGGAAAAAGACCGCCACAATGTCATCATTGCGGCCAGCGAGGGCGTAAAAAACAAGGACGGCGTTTTCCTGTGTGATTTGGTATCCACAGCAGGCCAGCTGGATGCTTTTGGCCATAAAGCCATTTTGTCCGGCACCAGCCGCTACCTGGCGGATTTGATCCATGTGCGCCTGGGCTGCAAGACCCGCGCGATCGAGTTCTCTACCCTGCAGCGCTGTGCCTCCCATTTGGCAAGCCGCACCGACATTACCGAGGCATACCAAGTGGGCGGTGCTTCGGTGGAAGCTGCTTACCGCGGCGAAACCGGTAAGATGTGCGCCATCCGCCGCATTTCGGATATGCCGTACCGCACCGAAACCGAGATGGTAGATGTGCAGAAGGTTGCCAACCTGGAAAAGCGCGTGCCGGATGACTGGATCAGCCCGGACGGCATGCATGTGACCGAAGCATTCCATCACTATGCCCGCCCCCTCATCCAGGCCGAGCTGACCCCCATCTACATCGACGGCGTGCCCCGCCATCTGCATCTGCATTGATTTACGGGGGTTTTTGTTCCTTCTTTGAAAAGAAGGAAGCAGAAGCTTTAATAATATAACACAATAATATTATTTTCCATCAAGAAAGCAATGAATAATAAAAGGCGCATCGCAACCCCTTGGATAGGGTGTGCGGTGCGCTTTTGTGTTGTACTTTTATTTAGGCACTGTAGGGTGGGATGCCCTCATCCCGTCCTTGAGGAACATAAATCATCCACCACATGCTAAAAAAGCTTCTGTAGGGAACAGTCTTGACCGTTCCGAAACCTTGTCCCGAATACCATTAACAAAATTCACCGCATCAGCTCATCCACGGGACGATGCAAGCATCGTCCCCTACAAATGTTTGTAGGTTTGCAGCAAATATTTACGTTTCTCGGCGGGGTCGGGTGCCCCCACCTTACCGGGCAAGTTGCCCTTCCCCCACAAAACCAAACACCCCCGTCCTTATTCCAGCTGTCACGCAGCCAAAACAAAGGCGGGGGTATTTTTTAATGCCAGAGGGTAAACAGCAGCGCCAGCAGGGCCAGCAGGCCAAGCAGGTAGACGCCACAAATCAGCAGGGTAGCTTTCAGCGCACCCAGGATCGCCCACAGGCGCTCCTTACCGGTCAGCTGGGGGTCTTCCTCCCAGGGACGGTCAGCAGCCTGTTGGGGCTGCTGCGCGGGGGTATGGCCCTGCTTGCGGCGGCGCGGCAGCCAGATACTGTCGTGCTCAATGCCACTCATATCGGCCACGGTGCGGCCGTCATCCTCAAAGGGTTCGTTATGCTTCATTTTTCGTACAGGTGGCACACAACATAGTGGCCGGGTTCCACCTCACGCTGCTGCGGCGCTTCGGTCTTGCAGCGCTCGGTCGCATAGGGGCAGCGGGTATGGAACTTGCAGCCCTTGGGCGGGTTGGCCGGGGACGGAATGGAGCCCTGCAGCACAATGCGCTCGCGGCGAATGGTCGGGTCCGGGATAGGAATGGCGCTGAACAGTGCCTTGGTGTAGGGATGTAGCGGATGGCTGAAGATATCCGGCGTTGCACCGTACTCCACCAGGTTGCCCAGGTACATAACGCCGACCGTATCCGAAATATGCTCAACAACAGAAAGATCGTGGGAGATGAACAGGTAGGTCAGGTTATATTTATCCTGCAATTCTTTCAGCAGATTGATGATCTGGGCCTGAATGGAAACGTCCAGTGCAGAGACCGGTTCGTCACACACAACAAACTCCGGGTTCAGGGCCAGGGCGCGGGCAATGCAGATGCGCTGGCGCTGGCCGCCGGAAAATTCGTGCGGATAGCGGGTTTTGTGGTAGGGCTGCAGGCCGCAGTTATCCATGACCTGGTCAATATAATCATTGAACTCTGCCTTGGGCACCAGGTTATGCTCGCGCACAGCCTCACCGATGATCTCACCAACCGGCAGACGCGGGGACAGGCTGGAGAACGGGTCCTGGAAGATGATCTGCATCTTGGTACGCAGGTTACGCAGCTCCCTGCCGGTCATATCGTACACTTCTTTGCCGTTGAACAGTACCTGACCGCCGGTTTTTTCGCCGGCAAGGCGCAGGATTGTACGGCCGGTGGTGGATTTGCCGCAGCCGGATTCGCCGACCAGACCCATGGTATGGCCGCGCTTGAGGTTGAAGGTAACGCCATCGACAGCCTTGACATGACCCACGGTCTGGGACATCAGGCCGCCCTTGATGGGGAAGTATTTTTTAAGCTGGTTGACCATCAGAATATACTGATCATCATAGGTGACGGGGGTATAGTCCAGCTTTTTTGCGTTTTCTGCCTGTGCCATCGTCACTCACCCGCCTTTCGATTATTTTCATAGTAGCGGTAGCAGCTGACCTTGTGCGTGGGGGACAGGCTGATCTCGCAGGGGTATTCACCATCGCAGCAGGGCAGAGCCATCTCGCAGCGATCCTTAAAGTAACAGTAGTTGGGCATATTGACCGGGTTGGGCACCTTGCCGGGGATGGAGTACAGTCGGTCCACCTTTTTGCCCACGATCGGTTTGGAAGCCATCAGGCCGATGGTATAGGGGTGAGCCGGGTTTGCGAAAATCTCCTGAGCGGTGCCCTTTTCCACCACGCGGCCTGCGTACATGACAACAACGTAATCTGCCATCTCGGCAATCACACCCAGGTCATGGGTGATCAGCATGATGGAGGAGTTAATGCGGTCCTTCAGGTTGCGCAGCAGGTCCAGGATCTGGGCCTGAATCGTCACGTCCAGTGCGGTGGTGGGTTCGTCGGCGATGATAACCTTGGGGTTGCAGGCCAATGCCATGGCGATCATGACACGCTGGCGCATACCGCCGGACAACTCATGCGGGTACATCTCATATACACCCTGGCTGTTGGCGATGCCAACCATCTCCAGCATTTCAACGGTGCGCTTTTTGATGTCCTCTTTGCTCTTACCTTCGCCGTCATGCAGAGCAATGACTTCATCAATCTGAGCACCGATGCGGAACACCGGGTTCAGGCTGGTCATCGGCTCCTGGAAGATCATCGAAATATAGTTGCCGCGCAGGTGCTGCATGACCGTACCGGGAGTTTTGGCAACATCATAGGCTTTGCCATTACCCAGGTTCAGGCGGATCTCGCCCTGAACAATCTGGCCCTGGGGGCGCTGCAGCAGCTGCATCAGCGAAAGGCTGGTAACGGATTTGCCGCAGCCGGATTCGCCCACAACGCCCACAGTTTTGCCCACGGGAACTTCAAACGAAACACCGTCCACGCTTTTTACCACGCCGGTATCGGTAAAGAAATAGGTGTGCAGGTTATCAAACTCAACAGCGTTTTCCGGGTTCTTCATCTGGGTCAGGTACTCAGATTCCGGCACATTCTTGCGCTTGCGCTGTTTTTCGTACTGGTCCGTAATGCGGCGGTTTTCTTTGGAGATACGCCGCGACTCCTTGGCGGAAAGGTAACCGTCCTGTTGTTTAGCCATCGTGTGTGTCTCCTTTCATCAGCGTTTCATCTTGGGGTCAAAGGCATCGCGCAGGCCATCGCCCACAAAGTTAAAGCCCAGAACCGTGATCAGCAGGCAGATGCCGGCCGGGACCCAGATGAACAGATAGTTGGTCATAACATAAGCGTTGTTGACATCGTTGATGATGTTGCCCCAGGATGCAAACGGGTACTTAACGCCCAGACCCAGGAAAGACAGGGTGGCTTCCGTCAGGATGGTGGAGCCAAGGCTCATGGTGCAGGTAACAATCAGCTGCGGGATAACGTTGGGGATCAGGTGGCGGAAGATGCGGTGCCATGCGCTGATACCGCAGGCTTCGGCTGCCGTCATGAACTCCTGCTCGCGCAGGGACAAAATCTGGCCGCGGACCAGGCGGGCAATGCCGGGCCAGCCCAGGAAGCCGAGGATCAGCATCAGGTACATCATACGGGTCCAGGAGTCAATGCGCATGGCGTCCATGGCAGCGCCCAGAATGATGATGATGGGCATGGAGGGCAGGCAATAGAAAACGTCCACGATACGCATGATGAGGTTATCCACCCAGCCGCCGAAGTAGCCGGAGATACCGCCCATGACAATACCGATGGAGCCTTCGATCGCAACAACGATGAAGCCGATGATCAGGGAAACGCGGCCGCCGTACATCAGGCGGGTCAGCATATCCATACCGTTGGTATCGGTGCCCAGCCAGTGCTCCTTGTTGGGGCTTGCGTAACGGTCAAACACATAGGTTTCCGTCATCTGCTTCACACTCCAAACGCCGGTGCTGGCATCGTACACGATGTCATACTCGGCTTCGTTGCCGTCGGCATCGGTGTAGGTGAACTCGGTAATATTATCGTCAATGGCTTCTTCCAGGCGGTCGCGGAAGTCACGGCTGATGACCACGCTGGCATCGGCAGCGGAAACAACAAAGCGGCCGATATAGGCAACTTCGCTGCCGCTCTGGGTGATATTGCCGTCAGCGTCCAGTTCATAATCCTGGCCATCGGCAGTAAAGGTGGTCTCCCCTGCTGCCTGGGCAGTCAGGGCGGCCAGCTTGGCATCAAAGCTCAGCTCGGCCACGCCGTCCGCTGCGGTGACCATATCCTTAGAGGCATAAGCCAGCACAGTGCGGCCCTGGCGGAAGACGTACAGGTCCTCGCTCAGGGTTTCCACTTCGTAATCGTTATCTTTATAGGTAAAGGTCTCTTCACCCTTCTTGATGGCCTCGTTGCCCTTGCTCTGGGCAATGGAGCCGAACTCCTGGCCATCGGCAACAACAAAGCGCAGTTTATCGTTGCGGGTCACACCCACATACTCTTTGGACATCTGGGTGTAGGTGTAGAACTGCTGGTCCTGGCCGTAAGGGCTGACCACGCCGCCAATAAAGGAAAAGACGAACATGGCAAGCAGCATCGTCAGGCCCACAACGGCCAGACGGTTGCGGAAGAACCGCTTGGCAACCAGCGCGCCGGGCGAAAGCACCTTAACGCGGCGGTCGTCGTTCAGGGAGTACTGCTCCTTTTTGGGGGTGTTGTTCTGGGTATTCTCACTCATGGGTGCAGTCTCCTTTCTTTAAGAAATGCGCACGCGCGGGTCAACCACTGCGTACATGATATCAGTCAGCAGGTTGCTGACCAGGGTAAGCACCGCCATAAAGGACAGGTAGAACATGGTGAACGGGATATCGCCCGCAACCATGGACTGGTAAGAGATGTAGCCGATGCCGGGGATGGAGAACAGGGTCTCCGTGATCAAGGCACCGCTGAACAGGCCGGGCAGGGAGCCGCCGATGATGGTAACCAGCGGAATCAGGGTGTTGCGGAATGCGTGCTTATAGATGACCACATGCTCCGAAAGGCCCTTGGCGCGGGCGGTACGGATATAGTCGGCGTTCAGCACTTCCAGCATGTTGGTGCGGGTGTAACGCATGGTAGAGCCGATGGAAACAATGACCAGCGTGATGATGGGCAGCACCAGATGGTTGGCGCGGTCACAGAACTGGCCCCACGAGCTGAGCTGGGCATAATCACGCCCGACCAGGCCGTACAGGTCAAACCAGCCAAGCTTGACAGAGAACAGCAGCTTGAGCAGCGTGGCAAAGAAGAAGCTGGGCAGAGAGATGCCCACCAGGGCCACAGCGGTGATGACGTAATCGGTACGGGAATACTGTTTGGTAGCAGCCAGGATGCCCAGGGGCACAGCGATGATCATGGACACCACAAAGGAGATGCCGCCCATGACAACAGACAGACCAATAACTTCCTGGAATTTTTGAACAACAGGGACGTTCCACTTCCAGCTGTCACCGAACTGACCGTGCACTGCGCTGGACAGCCAGGTCATGAAGCCGGGCAGGATGCCCTTATCCAGACCATAGGCTGCGTTGAGCTGATCCAGCCATTCCTGATACGGTTTTGCGCCCGGTGCCTGGGACAGCTGCATGGCCATGTTCTCGGCAAAAGAGCTGGGCAGGCTGCGCATCATCACATAGATGATGAAGGTAACGCAAAACAGGATCACAAAAGAAAGCAGGATACGCTTGATGACGTAGTTTCGCACTTGAAAAATCGTTCCTTCCTTCGCGGGCAGGGAGGCCGCGTTTTTAATGGCTGCGCCGCATGGCTCCAAAATACACATGAGCCGGGGCCTTGTAGCTTCGCCTATGGTGTACCTAAAAAGTCGAAAATTCAGGGCAATACCGCATAATTCTAAGTGCCGATACGGCGAGCGAGGTGCGGCAGATGCTAAGCCAAAAGCGCAGATAATACTGGATGTCTTATCGAGCATTTTGGCAACGCAGATGCCGTGCCGCAGCCGCCGGAGCGGTGGTTAAGCCGTCAGGCGGGAATTGTGCGGTGTTGCCTTAGCCTGTTTCTACAAACACGACTGAATTTTGCGTTAAAAAGCCTTGGAATCCACAAAGGATTCCTGCAGCTTTTTGCCTTAAATTCGCCTCATGTTTGCGAAACATCCGTCATTTTCTTTGTTTTCAGATACACCTCATTACTTTGATACCGAATATGGGCATCCCCCTCCCTCGGACAGAGGGAACTGTCCGGGGGAATGGGACGGCCACATTTGGGCTGCAAATGCTGCCGCCGTTTGTACTAACAGCAAGCAACCGCTCCCAGAACCAGTGCGGCACCAAGAGCGGCTGCTCACCATAAATTCAACAACAGGCTGCGCTGAAATTACTTCAGAGCGATCGTATTGATTTCAGACTGGTAAGTCCAGTACGGGGTCAGATCGTTGGGGATGGTAGCGGTGTCGATACGCTCGCTGGAGAAGATGGCGGATTCGCTGCGCTGGTAAACCGGCAGTTCAACGCCCCAATCCAGGATGATCTCCATAGCTTCCTTGTACATGGCCTTACGGGCATCCTGATCGGTGGTCTGGCGGGCAGTCTCGATCAGCTCGTCCAGGTCAGCATCATTGATCTGGTAGTAGTTGGTGGAACCCTTGCTGTCGTACAGCTGGTACATATCGGGGTCGTTGGTGGACTGCCATGCAGCAACCCAGCCTTCGGCAACGCCGGACTGATAAGAGCTGTACAGGTCAGAAGCGTTTGCCAGGTCGTTGACGGTCAGGGTGAAGCCGATGGTCTTGAGGGCAGCGGCTGCATTGGTCAGAACCTGGAAAGAGGGGTGGTCGCCGTTGCCGGAAGCGCCGATGTTGACGGTGTATTCCATCTTGGCGCCAGCCGGAGCTGCGGTGACCTGGCCGTTTTCAACGGTGTAGCCGGCTGCTTCGAAGTAGCCGAGGGCGGCCTGCAGAGCAGCAGCATACTTGGTGTCGCCGCTCATATCGCTGGTGTAGATCTCGTTGCCGTCAACGTCGGTAGAGTAAGCGATCTTGTAGCCGTCGTCGGTAACGGAGGGTGCTGCCCAGGAGGTGTTGGAGATGGGGTAGTTGATAACGCTTGCGGTATCGCCGTAGTAAGAGTTGATGCCCTCATCACGGTAAGCGGCAATCACGGTCATGATAGCCTTGCGCAGGTTCTTGGATTCCTCAGAAGCGGGATCATCGCCGACCTTAACGTTGTTGGCGCTCAGGGCAATGTAGCCATAGCCGCGGAAGTCCATCAGACGGGTGGTGATGACAGAGCCGTCGAGGTCAGAATTACCACCATTGATGGTAGCGATCTGGTTGGCAGCTTCCAGAGAGTAAGAAGGATCGGAAATGTCGATGGTGCCGGCCTGAACACCGGTGATCTTATCGGCTTCCTGGGTTTCCTTCATGTTGACGTGCTTGGCAGCGGGCTCGCCTTGATAGTAGCTGGGGTTGGCATCCAGGTAGATGACGCCATCGCTGTACTTATTGAAGGTGTAAGCGCCGGCGCCCAGGGGGTTGCCGGTGACGGAACGAACCTTGCTCAGGTCGCCCTTCTTGAAGCCGTAGGAGTGGTTGTCGTAATCATACAGGCTGCGGTCGCCATAGTAATCCAGGGAGGCGATAGGCAGCTGCAGCTGGTAGATCATGGAGTTGGACAGCTCAGTGGTGGTGATGGTCATGCTGTAATCGCCGGTCTTGACAATGCCGGAAACGGTGTCAACGTCAGCGCCGGTGGCAACACCGGTGGTGGAGTAAGCATAAACATCAGCCGGAATCAGGTCAGACAGAGCAGAACCTGCGGTCTCAGCTTCCATGGAAGCAAAGTTCCAGTCATAGTTTTCTGCGATAGCCAGGAAGAAATCCTTTGCGGTAGCGTCAGCGGCCAGGCCGTCAAAGCCCCAAGCGGAAGCAGCAGCGGCAACGTCGCCTTCGTCAGCGTAACCGTCAGCAACGCAGCTATCAACGATCTCCTGTGCAAATGCAGTGCCGCCTTCGTTAACAGCATCCCAGAAAGCCTTCTGCTGCTCAGCGGTGAACAGGCTGTTATCAGTGTTGTCCTCGCCTGCCTCAGCAATCAGCTTGGACAGGGTGGTCATGCTGCTGCGGTAATCATCCAGGCCGGCAATGGGCATGGAGTACAGGGTGGCGGAACCGTCATAGGTCGGGTCCATGTAAACATACAGGTTGAAGATGACGTCATCAATGGTGATGGGGGTGCCGTCAGCAAAGACCAGGTCATCGCGCATGTTGATGGCATAGGTAACGGTGCCGTCAGCATTCTCGGTCACTTCGCAGTCAGCGGGGCCATAGTAGGTGTAATCGGTGCCGTTGTACTCGCGGGTCTCACCCTCGATGCCCTTCAGGATCATTTCGCCCTTACGGTCAGCGCCCAGCAGGGCAATGTTGGTCAGGTCGATAACGTGCTGGTCAGCGGAAGAAGCGGCGAAGAACGGGCTGAACTTGCCCTCAAAGCCGGTATCTGCCAGAACCAGGGTGCCATCGCTGCTGCCGGTATCGGTAGCAGCGGCTTCGCTGGTAGCCTCGCCGGAAGCAACAGACTCAGCGCTGCTGGAAGCGGAAGAACCGCAGCCAGCCAGCAGGCCCGCAGCCATTGCAACTGCCATGGCCAGTGCAAGCACTTGCTTGGTGTTTTTCATGTTTGTATAACCTCCCAAATCATTTTGGTAATGGCGGCAATTTTAACACTACCAAAAGGAGTGTTAAATAAGAAAGGCTTAAGCCTTTCCGCATTTGCGGTGTTCCCTCACCGCAAACAAATGTCACCAATAACTATATTATAATATCGTAATTTTCAATTTCTGTCAACCAAAAAACGCCGTTTTGGCAACATCTAAATAAAAGTCAGCAGGATAACCATAACAGCACGCTGAATTTTGTAAAATTCTTCCGCGCCGCACTTTAGCGGGCTAAATTCTGCGTTATGGTGCAAGGTCTTTTACTCTTCGCGCCCGGAGTCGGATTCTTCGGTATAAACCGCCGCCCGGATGGTGTGCCCTGCGGCAAAAGCAGCCGCAGCAGCCGCAGCGGCCAGCGCTGCAAATAATACTGCATACCAGATAGCGCCTTGTCCGCCGTTCAAGAACACGTCCATACACTCCCCCACTGCAGCCAGCGCGGCGAACCCCCCGGTCAACAGGCAGCGCAACGGCAGTTTGGCTACCGTTTCTTCATACACATAGCTGCGCAGGCGTGCCCCGCCGCGGCTCATGCGGGCCAGCGCCCACACCGCGCTGATGCCAGCCACCAGCGCCCCGGCATACGGCAGCAGTACATAAAACTGCTGCATGGCCCCCGGCGCGGGCACCATGCCCGCCGCCGCCAGCGCCGCCAGTGCCCCGCCGCACAGCGCCCACAGCAGGCCCCGCAGTTTGGCATACGGCATGCTGCCGGTATAGCGGCGGTAGCTGCCCTGGTACAGGTAGCTGCCGTTGACATCCCTGCGGAAGTCATTCAGGTATTCCCGCCCACGGCGGTTTTTCTTTTGCTGCATTATTCGATCCCCGTCAGGTCATAGCTGTCCAGCCACTGCTTGGCCGTTTCGCACACGCCGCGCAAGCAGCTTTCCTCAAAGGGGCTGTCCAGACCGGCGTTTTTCAGCAGCTCAGTAAACACGCAGCTGCCGCCCTGGCGGGTGTATGCCATGTAGTGCTCCCACGCGTTGGCGCGGTCCTTTTGCAGCATGGCCCAGAACTGCAGGCTGACGGTCTGTGCCAGGCAGTAGTCAATATAATAGAAGGGGCTTTCGTAAATATGCTTCTGGCGCTGCCAGCCCTCACCCTCGCTGTAGAACGGGATCTCGCCGTCCAGCTTCATCCACGGCATATAAATGCCCAGCAGTTCTTTCCAGGCGGCGTGGCGCTCGGCAGGGGTCAGGTCCGGCTTTTCGTACACGATATGCTGGAAGTGATCCACCATGGTGCCATACGGGATAAAGGTCAGCGCACCGGCCAGGTGGCTGTACAGGAACTTGCGGGTATCCTTGCCAAAGAAGCCCTCCGCCCACGGCCAGGCAAAGAATTCCATCGACATGGAGTGGACTTCGCACCCTTCCATGCTGGGCCACACGGTGGAATACGGCACGCGGTCACGGTTGGTGTATGCGGCAAAGGCATGACCCGCTTCATGCGTGACCACCTCAACGTCATGCTGGGTGCCGTTGAAGTTGGCAAAAATGAACGGTACCTGATAATCCCACAGGCTGGTGCAGTAGCCGCCCGCCGCCTTGCCGGGGGTGGAAAGCACGTCCAGCAGCTCATTGTCCAGCATGGTGTTAAAGAAGACGCCGGTTTCGGGTGAAAGTTCCTCATAGAATTTTTTACCCTGGGCCAGAATGGCATCGGCATCGCCGCAGGGGGCGGGGTTGCCGGAACGGAACATCAGGGCGTTATCGGCAAAGCTCATGGGGTACTGTTTGCCCAGGCGCTTGGCCTGCTCACGGTAGATGCTGTCCGCCAGCGGCACCAGATACTTGACCACGGCGGCACGGAACTTTTCTACATCCGCTTTGGTATAGCAGTTGCGGCCCATGCGGTAGTAGCCCAGGGTGGTGTAACCCTCGTACCCCAGCTTTTTGCCCATCTTATCCCGCAGGTGGGTCAGCTTGTCATAAATATCATCCAGCTGTTTCTGGTTGTCCTTATACCACTGGCCCTCGGCTTTCCAGGCGGCCAGGCGGCGGGCATCGTCCGGGTCATTCTTGAACGGGCTCAGCTGGGACAGAGTGTATACCCCGCCTTCAAACGGGATCTGTGCGCTGGCCAGCAGCTTGCCATACTGCTGGGTCAGCTCGTTTTCCTGCTGCAGTTCCTCCATGATATCGGGCGAGAATGCCTTGCGCTCAATTTCGGCGTTCACAAACATCAGGTCGCCGTATTCTTCGGCAAAGTCTTTGCGGTAGGGGCTTGCCAGCATGGCGGCGGTCCAGGAATCCTGCCACTGCTGGATCTGCGGCATGGCGCTGTTGGCAAATTCCATCTCTTCATCATAGAACTTATCCCGCGTATCAATGGTATGGCGCACGCTGGCCAGGGTGAACAGGGTATCCACATGCTTGTTCAGCACCTGCTCCTCCAAAAAAGCGGCGCGGGCAGCGGCATAGTCGGGGGCGTTCTGCAAACGCTCGGTCAGTGCGGCAAACTGTTCTTTCAGGGTGCTCATGTCCGGGCGCTCATAAGGCATTTCGGAAAATTTCATGGGTTCGTTCTCTCCTTATTCTACAGTTTTGTTCGTGACTTAGGGACATTATACCATGGTGCAAAAAATAAGACCAGCCCGAAAAAGGCTGGCCTTCCATGATTCTGTATGATTTTACATGCTATTCATAAATTATCGCACGCAGCGGCGGCGCGCTCTCCCCTGCCCCTTTGCCGTCAGCGCAGGGGTTGGCCCGCCTGCCATTCTGCCCGCCGGGCCTGATAAACCGCCAAGCGGCGGGCGGCAAGGGCATTTTTGTAGGCAGCTGCCCGCCGCTGCGCCTGCTGTTCAGTACGGGCGGCAGCGCGCTGCTGCGCGGTATTTTGTGCAAGCATCAGTTTCATGGTTTATGCCCTCCCTTGTGTGCTTCCAGCATACCACGGCGCGGTGTGGCACACCATACCGTATTTCTCCATTCAGGAAAAATTTTATTTTACTTTCAGGAAAGTTTTATCCGCTTGCATCCCTATGGTATAATAAAGCTGCAATATTAAATGAAAGGGATGGCACTACCATGACCAATGAAGTTTTGAATACCATGAAAACCCGCCGCAGCTGCCGCTGCTACCTGGACAAGATGCCGGAGCCGGAAGCACTGAACGCCGTGCTGGAAGCCGGCACCTGGGCCCCCACCGGCATGGGCCGCCAGAGCCCGGTGATTGTCTGCATACAGAACAAGGCCGACCGCGATACTTTGAGCAAGATGAACGCCGCCGCGATGGGCGGCAATGGCGACCCGTTCTATGGTGCGCCCTGCGTTGCCGTTGTGCTGGTGGATAAAACCATCCCCACCTGTGTGGAGGACGGCAGCCTGGTGATGGGCAACATGCTGAACGCCGCCGAGAGCGTAGGGCTTTCCGCCTGCTGGATCCACCGCGCAAAGGAAATGTTTGAAACCGCCGAGGGCCAGGCCCTGCTGAAAAAGTGGGGTGTGCCCAATGCCGAAAACCTGCGCGGCGTGGGCAACTGCATCCTGGGTTATGCTGCCGAGGGCGGCAAAAAGGCCCCTGCCCCGCGCAAAGAAAACTATGTGGTGCTTGTAAAGTGATGCAGAACGAGAAAAAGCTGGTTGTTTTGTTCCCCGGCTTTGGCTACGGGCCGGACAAACCGCTGCTGTATTATGCCGCCAAGGTTGCCCGCCGGCAGGGGTTGGACTGCATGGTGGTGCAGTACAGCCAGCTGTTCCCCCACGAGGAAACGCCGCAGGCCAGCGCCGCCAAAAGCTACCCCGGTGCCGCGCAGGACGCCATGACGCAGATCCCTGCCGGGTATGACCGGTACATCTGCATTGCCAAGAGCTTTGGCACGATGGTGGCCGCCGGTTGGGTAAAGGCCCACCCGGAATACCATGTGACCCTGCTGCAATTAACGCCCCTTGCGTGGGAGTATGCCCCGCTTTACGCCGGGATGCCCGCCTGGCACGCCACCGGCACTGCGGACCCGTTGGGCGGTGCCGCGCTGCGCCGTGCTTTGGAGGATGACCCCGCCATTACCACCTATTTTGTGGAGGGCGGCAACCATTCGCTGGACACGCCGGAGGATTACACCATTGGCCTTGAGGCGCTGAAAGACATTGTGAGAAAGTATGAAGAAGCGATGAGGTAAGTTAGGCGGGAGGAGTTTTCGTTTTTAATTAGAAATTAGCAATTAGCAATTAGGAATTGGAGATAAGGCAGGGCCCGGTGCATGGTTTAAGATGCACCGGGCCTTGTGTTTGTTTTGGAAAGAATAATTAAGGCAACACCGCACAATTCCCGCCTTGCGGCTTAAGCACCGCTCCGGCAG